>Ga0315294_10010519_pt1 | contig 10147 bp, 12 predicted proteins | sample YL17G13_40_MG_FD_203626 | JGI IMG/M metagenome (GOLD analysis project Ga0315294, IMG submission 203626) | Sediment microbial communities from Yellowstone Lake, YNP, Wyoming, USA - YL17G13_40 | ecosystem: Environmental > Aquatic > Freshwater > Lake > Sediment | place: USA: Wyoming | collected...
GTGGTCGTCTGGCTTGAATCTTTTGTATAAATCCCTCTTGTATCTGTCCAGCCACCGGTAAAAGTTAAAGTAGGAAAAAGACTGGATTGGGCTTCGGCGATTTTTTCTTTAGCCTTCTTTACATCCTCGGCCCTAAGGAGAACATCGCGATTATCCCTTAAAGCTATAGCTATAGCCTCATCCAAAGTCAAAGAGACCTCTTCTGCCTTGAGAATAAGTGGTGAGATTAAAATGAATATTATTAAAATTAATGCTAATCTAATTCGTGCCATTTAAGTCTCTTCCTCTCTGACTAGGATATCCCGTATATGCATAAGTATCCTGAGGTAATCTTGACGCTCAACCGCAGAAATCTTGCCAAATATCTTAATGATCATCTGCTGCCTCTGTTGGTTTATCCTTTCCACTAATATTTTGCCTTTGGAAGTTAACCTTGTCTTGATTATACGTCTGTCACTGGGGTCATAGATTCTTGTAACATAACTCTCTCTTACCAGTCTATCCACGATGCCCGTCATAGCGGCGGTGGTAACCTCCATGGTGCGTGCCATATCTGACATTTTCGTCTCGCCTTGCGTATGTAAGAAATTTAAAATTATGATCTGCGGCAGGGTAACCTTAACTTTATAAAATTCGCTTGATTGCTGCCTCAAGAAATCTTTACTAATTAGGGGGATAACCTCGCTCATCTTATCGGCAAACTCCGATAAGGAAATCTGTGACATATTTAATCTCCTTAATAGTTAATATACTTAACTATCAACAATATTAAGTATAATATATGGAATTTAAATTGTCAAGAGAATTTGGTGCCGGGTTTGGGCTTTGAGTAATAGAAGGAAGTTAGGGAAATGAATTACAGGCAAGCAAAGATTAGTGTTACTATTAATACCGCAATCAAAAACCCGCCCATAATACGGGTGTTACGAATCTCTTTTTCCATAGATATGGGCTCTATCTTCCAATTAATCTTAGCATAGAACCTCTGCTGGATCTCTATGGCTAATTGCGGCTTAAATACCAATAGAAAACCTATGCCTATGCCAAGAAGGGACAATAATATAAAAATTGTCTGATATAGAAAAATCACGTGGTTTTTCTCTTTGCTTTTACCTTTTCGTAACTACAAAGTAAAATAGCCAAGAGAGTCGGAATAGGTAAAATATAGGCCAAATCAAATTCATTTTTAGTCCTAAGGGTGTAAATGCTTATAGCCAGAAAGACAATAAACCAGACCAACTTCCTTAAAGTGTGTAGCTTAAATCCATCGCAAAAACAAAACCCCATAAATAAAGTATATAGACTAAGAGTCAGAAATTGCCTTAACAATATATTTGCCATAATATTATCCTTTTTATCTATTTCCTTCTTAAGGCCTTTAATTTATATTTATGTATCTCTTTTCTCTCTCTTAATAGCCTGGAGATATCCTTTTGTCTGGGAGTGATTTTTTCTCTGGACATTATCGGTTAGATTTTACTTATGAGTCTGTAAAGAAACTGGGACTCGCCTTGCACCATCTGAAGGTTATGCTCTAAAATATAGGCTAAAGATACCAAGCCCCTCTTTTTTAAATCATCAATCGTTTGCTTCATGTCCTTGGATAACTTGCTTAAGATAAGCATACGGGCACGCAGTTTGTGCTTGGCAATCTTGGGTTTTATATAATTTAGGAAATACAGGCTTAAATCCAGGCTAAACTGTGGCCGCTTAAAATCAAGAAAGCTTCTTGTAAGCAGCGAACTGAAGCGAGCCTCTCCCTTGGGGGTTAACTCATATACATAACGCACAGGATGCCTTCCTGATTTAATTGTACGTTTTACCAAGAGATTTCTTTTTTCTAATACCCGCAAAGGATAATATATGGACTTTAAATCTGTGCCTGCAAATAAGAATAATATATCTTTGATCTCTTTTTTTATCTGGTAGCCGTGTTTAGGGCCTTCTTTAAGCAGGCCCAGCAGTATTAGTTCTTGCTCAATCATCTACGCACCTATGTTTCTGAATTTCTTATACCTTAACTTAAGCAACTCTTCTTTATTTAAGGCCTCTAGTCCCTTCAAATTTCTATTTATCGCCTCTTTTAGAACTTTAGCCATTTTCTGGGGGTCGCGATGCGCGCCGCCCAAAGGCTCAGGGATTATTTCATCGATTATGCCCAGCCCCAACAAATCCTGCGCTGTCAATTTTAATACCTCGGCTGCCTCAGCTGCCTTGGAGCTATCCTTCCAGAGTATTGCAGCACAACCCTCGGGTGAAATCACCGAATAGTAGGCATTTTCTAAGACACAAATTTTATCCGCTATGCCAATACCCAATGCTCCGCCTGAACCGCCTTCACCAATGACTATGGCTGTAATAGGGACTCCTATATTAACCATCTCTCTTAGATTAAGTGCGATTGCCTGGGATTGACCACGTTCTTCCGCGCCTATGCCCGGATAGGCACCGGGGGTATCAATAAATACTATGATGGGTATCTCGAATTTATCGGCTAATTGCATTATGCGCAGCGCCTTACGATACCCTTCAGGATGGGCGCAGCCAAAGTTAAGTTTCAGATTCTCTTTGATATCCCTGCCTTTTTGATGCCCGATAACCACAATATTCTGCCCGTCCACCCTGGCGAGCCCTGTAACAATGGCTTTATCGTCGGCAAAACTTCTGTCTCCGTGCAGTTCTATAAAATCAGACATAATCATATTAATATAGTCCAAGGTATAAGGTCTCTGTGGATGCCTGGCAATCTGCACCCTCTGCCAAGCAGTTAAATTGCCGTAGGTATCGCGCTTGAGGTGCTCTAATTTTTCTTCTAACCGTTTTACCTCGGAAGAAAGGTCAATCTTTTTATCAGAAATAAAACCCCTTAATTCCTGAATCTTCCTTTCCAGTTCTGCTATAGGTTTTTCGAAATCAAGTCCGTTCATATTATGAGCTATTTCAATCGACGATGGTTACCTCTATCCCCACAGGAACGATGCTATACAACTCTTCCACGTCAGGCTTGGACATACGCACACAACCCTGGGTAACTTGTCTGCCCAAGCTCTGGGGGTCAGTGGTGCCGTGGATACCGTAGCCAGCCAAATCGAATCCTAACCAGCGGGAACCCAGAATGTTATCGGGGCTGCCGGTGGAAACAACAGCGCCTGCCTTATACCAGGTAGGATTCATTAGTTTATTAATAATTTTAAAATTACCGAGGGGCGTGGAATTATTTATACCTGTTGAGACAATATAAGTTTTAATAATCTCCTCGCCGGTCTTTAAGATAAGCGTATTTTGGGATTTATCCACTACGATGCTAAAGGTAGCCGTGCATACCTTGATCTTTCTACCAGGGAAAATCTTAGCGTCGCTTAAATAGTTACTCTTCATAATTAATTCCGGGGTAGTCTTAAATTCTTTGGCAATTTTGGTTAGGGTATCGCCCGGCTTTATCTCATAAAGGATGCTGCCCGGCGTGATTAGAGATGAGAATAATAATTTTATATTTAACTCTTCACCCTTCTTCTGCCAGTTCATAACTTCACCTGAATTGGGATACTCATTAATTAATCTTTGGTATATACCTTTGGCCTCTAAAAAATTTCCTTTGGCCTGGAGATCCTTGGCTTCATTAACAAGGCCGGATACGGCGCCGATATTAATTTGTTTTATCACCAAAGACGGACCTGTCTTATTTTTAGTAAATGCTATAAAAACAAGCAGGGCTACTAATATTAAGATTATTGTGCTGATTAAAAACAATCTTTTTTTCACTACCCCTCCCTTTTTTCACTTATCGCATTAAAAAAGCAATAATTATGCCGATTAAAAATCCTACTATAACCTCAATTTGAGTATGCCCTATAAGCTCGCGTAGCTGGTCTTCATTAATTCTTCCCTGCCAATAGATATCATCCATTATTTTGTTTAATATGCGGGCCTGTTTACCCGTTGCGCGGCGCACGCCCTGAGCATCGAACATCACCACAATAGCAAAGACAGCTGATAAGGCAAAAAGAACGCTATTAAAACCATATTCAAGCCCTATGGCTGTAGCTAAACAAGAAGCACCGGCGGCATGACTGGAGGGCATGCCTCCTGTGCCCACAAGCCAACGGAAGTCAAATCTTCTCTGGCGTATAACCCCGATGCCTACCTTGATAACCTGGGCGATTGCCCAGGCAGAAAGGGTAGTGGTAAGGATTTTATTTTTAATTAGTTCATTAAATATCTCTTTCATTATTGGCTTATGGACAGAGGCTTTACTTCTATTTTGACTTTGGCAGGATAGGTAGATTTGCCGTTCTTTATCAAAAACCCGAGATTCCCTTCTCTAATTGCAGTGTTTTTGGCCTTTATTTTCTCTTTTACTTCTGTGCCTACTCTGTAGACCTGTTTCTTTAATTCTTTTATTGCCTTTTTTAGTTCAGTAATTGAACTGAGGCGTGCCTGGAGTCCCTTTTTCTCATTATAGACCCTAGTTAACTCCTTTATCAATTTATCCTCTTTTTCTTTTAAGGTTGTATTCTCGGCTATTAAGCCAGAAACCTGGGAATTCAATTGCTCAATAGCATCCTGGACCTGCGCAAAATCGTCATTCAACTTGGTTAATTTTTCTTCGCTTACCTTTAACTTATCCTGCAGTTCTGAATTTTCCTGGGTAAGTTTTTGCTCCAATTCTCGTTCCTTTTCTAAAGTCTGCATTAAAGCCTGTCCCTCATTTTCTAAGGCTATTATCTGTTCTTTTAAGGATTGGGTATATTTATAGACGCCAAATATAATTATGCCCAACAAAAGAGCAATTACAATGACCTTGTAATTCTTCATATTGCTTGCTCCTTCTTTATTATTTACATTATAAAACGGCTAATCTAAAAAGCAAGCCTTTTTTAAGGTAAAAAATTATGGTTAGAAAAGCACGGGTTATACGTCTATTATATTAGGAAGGGAGGATAAAGATGTTGGCAAAGGCTTTGAGTTTTGGTCTATTAGGCATAGAGGCATATCCTATTGAAATAGAAGTAGATGTATCAAGGGGCTTACCCGCAGTAACCCTGGTTGGCTTAGCGGATACGGCTATACGGGAAAGTAGGGAGCGCGTTAAATCCGCAATCAAAAATTCAGGGTTTGACTGGCCAAGCGAAAAAATTACTATAAGCCTGGCACCTTCAGATATAAAAAAAGAGGGGCCATCTTTTGACCTGGCGATTGCCTTAGCTATACTTTCGGCAACCCAGCAACTAAATAACCAAAATTTAAAAAACTATTATGTCCTGGGCGAATTATCTTTGGATGGTTCGCTGAGGCCCACGCGCGGCATTCTTCCTATTAGCATAGCCATATCTAAATCCCTGCCTGCCGGACAGTCAGACCACATCAAAAATATTATCGTTCCTTTTTATAATGCCAAAGAAGCGGCGATAGTTTCAGATGTGTGTGTTTGGCCGTTAAAGACATTGAGGGAAAGCGTGGAATTCCTGAATAATCCTGATACAGTTAAGCCTTGCAAATTAGATTTAGAAGAGTTATTTAAACATAATAGTAATAATTATCCTGTGGATTTTTCTGAAGTCAGAGGTCAATATCTGGCCAAAAGAGCATTAGAGGTAGCAGTTGCGGGCGGACACAACATCCTGATGATTGGGCCACCAGGAAGCGGCAAGACTATGCTGGCTAAAAGGATACCCACGATTATGCCAGATTTGATTCTGCAGGAGGCCTTAGAGGTTACCAAGATACATTCGGTAATGGGGATTTTGCCTGAGAAAGATGGCATAATGAAGATACGGCCTTTTCGTTCGCCCCACCATACTAGTTCAAGCGTAGCACTGGCAGGTGGCGGCTCGCTACCCCAGCCAGGTGAAATAAGCCTTAGCCATCAAGGCGTTTTATTCTTAGATGAACTGCCCGAATTCCACCGCGATTGCCTTGAAGCCCTAAGGCAACCTTTGGAGGATGGTTTTATACGCATATCCAGGGCTACCAAGTCCTTTGTATTTCCTGCATCCTTTATGTTAGTCTCTGCTATGAACCCCTGCCCCTGCGGATATTACACTGATCCTAAAAAATACTGCAGATGTAATCCCAACAAAATCCAGAATTATATGAGTAAGATTTCCGGGCCATTATTGGATAGGATTGATATTCATATTGAGTTACCGGCGGTTAAATATAAGGAGCTAACCGATACAGGCGATGCGGAACTCTCAAAAGTTATTAAAGCCAGGGTAGAAAAAGCGCGCTCAATCCAAAGAGAGCGCTTTAAAACCGAAGGGATATTCTATAACGCCCAAATGAACACAAAACTGCTCAAAAGATACTGCATACTTAATGAAGAGGCTAAAGAATTACTTAAGATGGCGATGACGGAATTGGGATTATCAGCGAGGGCCTATGATAAAATTTTGAAGGTCTCAAGGACGATAGCGGATTTAGCTGGAAGTGAAAATATCAAAACAGAGCATCTCTCAGAGGCGATTCAGTACCGGAGTTTAGATAGGGATTTCTTTGTATAAAAATAAAAAGGGGCTGGACGGTTAAGTCCAGCCCCTTGTCAATATATACTAAAGAGATCAAACAACTTTTTTCTTTCTTCTGACTAATGGGGGCATTTCATTTGAAAAAAAATGATATGCTTTACGACAAGAGTTATTTATTAAGCAAGTTCAGCTTATTTACAACAAATATTTATGTTAATTCTTATTTTCTTTTAGTATCAAATTCTCTCGAGTATTTTTTTCAATGTTATCTAACCATGCAGTTACTCTTTCTATTCCTATTGAACGAGACAAATCCATATATATAGGAACTTCTTTATTTTGTTGAGGAAGTTTTAAATACCATTGTGCTTGGTCTTGGGAGAGTAATGCTAAATATATAATAGCATCGTATCCTGGCAATACATACATCTCTGGCTTGTCATCATTTCGAACAACTACCTCATCAAAAATATTACGTGCACGCAAAGCATCTGCCATTGTTCTATAGCCCATATCAAGATTAGAAACTATAAAATCGACCATATCACGTGAGACCATTGCTGGGTTTCCAGTCTTCGCCACACCATACTTTTCAATCAAACTTCTTGAAGGTAGAACTACTAGTGCTCTACCGCCAACAGGATTCTTCGTAGGAAATACTTGTCTAATTACCCTATCCAAGTCTGCTTGTTCTGCATCTAAAGCCTGTTGAGGAGAAGAATAGGTTTTACCGCTGTAAGTGTAAGTGTAAGTGGTCGGTGTAACGATGGGAAATGTAACGCAGCCAGATAAAGTAGCAACGCAGATAAGAATAAAAATAATACCTATTTTTCTAAGCATATATCCCTCCTTTTTTACGTATCCTAATTTTTAATTTTATCACTTTCTTTCCAAATAGTAAAGGATTTAAAGTAGGACAGCTTCCAATTCATACTCAAATGCTGCATTGCGTTCACAACATCCTTCTCATCGGGCCTCCAGGTGCAGGGAAAACTATGTTGGCTAAAAGAATCCCTACGATTATGCCTGAGTTAACCTTTGAAGAGGCATTAGAAGTAACCAAAATACATTCAGTAATGGGGACTTTGCCTAATAGAGATGGATTAATGGCTATAAGGCCTTTCCGCAATCCTCACCACAGTATCTCAAGTATAGCTATGGTTGGCGGTGGCAGCATTCCTCAGCCCGGGGAAATCAGTCTGGCACATCAAGGTGTATTATTCTTGGATGAACTTCCGGAATTTCATCGCGACTGCCTGGAGGCGCTTAGACAGCCTCTGGAAGATGACTCAATACGCGTTTCAAGGATAAAAAAGTCTTTTGTATTTCCTGCCGCATTTATGCTGGTGACAGCCATGAACCCCTGCCCCTGCGGGTATTTTACCGATCCTCGCAGAGCCTGTAGTTGCAGTACCACGAAAATTCAAAATTATATGGGCAAAATCTCTGGTCCGCTTTTAGACAGGATTGATATCCATATAGAGTTACCTTCGGTAAAATACAAAGAGCTAAGCGACACAAAAGATGCAGAACCTTCAGTTGTTATTAAAGCACGAGTTGAAAAAACACGGGCAATCCAAAGGGAACGTTTCAAATCCGAAGGAATTTTTTACAATGCACAGATGGATACGAAGCTGATTAAAAAATACTGCATATTAGAAGATGAGGCCAAAGAATTGCTCAAGATGGCAATGACGGAAATAGGGCTATCGGCCAGGGCCTATGATAAGATATTGAAAGTGTCAAGAACAATTGCGGATTTGGCTGAGTCTGAGATTATCAAGGTAGAGCACATTTCAGAGGCAGTGCAATACCGGGGACTGGACAGACAGCTCTTTTAGAAATGGCTCCTCTTTTATTCAGGAAATTTATCCCTTAATAGTTCCAAATATTTATTTGCCATATTATCAGATGGATTCACAAGAATTGCTTTTTCAAAATTTTCTCTTGCTTCAGGAATGAGTCCTTTATTTATATAAACAATGCCTAATAATGTATAAGTATTATGAAAATTACTATCTAATTTTTTAGAAAACATGAGATTTTTTAAGGCGATATCAAAATCCTTATGCCTTATATAAAAAGACGCCAACATATTATAAAAATAAGGATTCTTACCAGATTTTTCTGCTGCTAATATAAAGCTTTTTTCTGATTTTACCAATTCATCTTCACGTTCATAAGCAAATCCGAGATTAGCATAATTTACAAAATTAAACGCCGAATTTTTATTATACCGTATATTCTTTTCAAAGAATTTTATCTCGTCTTGCCAGTAAAAGTTTTCATTAACCGTCAATATAACATAAGACGCCAGAATAAGCAAACATACGATAGGCACGAATTTTTTAATGCGCGCTGAACCCGCAATTGAAAAAAGGGACACGAGGAACCCAAAATAGCAAAAATATAAATTATGTTCGGGCAGCAGAATTTCAATTCCTCTTTTGGCAAATAAATAATTAAAAATAAGCTGAGAGAAAAGTGGCACATAAAACCAAACGAAGCCAAAGATAAATAATTTTTGGTTCCGGAATCTCACCGAGCTGTAGACAATTGAAATAATAAACAATATTGAGATTAAAAACCATTTATCCTGAATGCTGTTTACTACTGTAATGCTTCTTCCCATGTGCAAATGGAAAGGAAACACCGAAAGGAAAGTATAAATACTGAGCCCCTTCCATAAAGTCGGTAAAACAAATATATTTCCTAGCAACTTAGGCCAAATAAAGTGGTAGCCCGGCGCGGCCGATGGCTTTAAGTAATACCATAAAAATAAAATTACAACAAAAGGAGTATAAAGTAAAATCTTTGTTTTTGCAACAATACCCTTATTGATCCATCTATAGATGATAATTAAAAATAAGATACTCATGGCGCCGATTTCTCTTGATAGAAGAGCGCCTAAAAAACAAATAAAAGAAAGAATGTAATAAATTATTTTAAGTTTTTTGTGTTCGACACTTTTAATAAAAAAAACTATCATCAAAATAACAAAAAATAATAGCAGCATATCCGCTCTGCCTGAAATATACGTTACGCTTGATGTAAAAATTGGATTTGTTCCAAATAAAGCCGACCCCATGAAAGCAAAGATTCTGTCTCTCAGCAAAAGCGCGAGCAGGAAGTAGAGAAGAATAGAATTTAAAACATGCAAGATAATATTAGTGACGTGGTAACCGAATGGGTTTAATTTCCAAATTTTGTAATCAACCATATAACTCGCTATTTGCAGAGGCCTTGAATACGCCGGGACTTTAGCGATACTCGGATTATCTTCTGGATACAGCGGTTCAAAAATATTCTTAAGATCTAAGCTTCTTATCCTTGGGTTTGAAACAACCGAAGGATAATCGTCCCAGATAAAATAAACCCCGAGGGAATTAACGTAAGAAATTATAATGACAATACTTAATATTAAAATTAGCTTTTTTGAATCTAACGTTGAAATCAAATCTGAAATTCGACCCACATCCGACTCCTTAGCATAAGTACTATATCGCTTTTAAAGCCTCCCCTGTTTTTAATTATATCACAACTAAAAAGTTATAAATATTATTTTGGGTATAACCAAAATAATGAACCCCTGCCCCTGCGGGTATTTTACCGATCCTCGCAGAGCCTGTAGTTGCAGTACCACGAAAATTCAAAATTATATGGGCAAAATCTCTGGTCCG
>Ga0315294_10010520_pt1 | contig 10146 bp, 8 predicted proteins | sample YL17G13_40_MG_FD_203626 | JGI IMG/M metagenome (GOLD analysis project Ga0315294, IMG submission 203626) | Sediment microbial communities from Yellowstone Lake, YNP, Wyoming, USA - YL17G13_40 | ecosystem: Environmental > Aquatic > Freshwater > Lake > Sediment | place: USA: Wyoming | collected...
TCCAGAAGGATCTTCACTCGCTCAGGACTCCCATCCCGATTAACCGCCAGCGTGCTCCCACCTGCCGGCTGATAGCTATCCTTGAACCCAGTTCTGCACATACAGGTCGTTTCAGCTGAATCTCAATGGTATCCTTCTTCGTATTGCTGACTACACCCACCGTAACCGCGGTTCCGACTGAAAGCATCAACGGTTCGCTGTGTTTCAACGGTTCAATAACCAGCTCGCTTGTAGCCCCCACAACCCGCTCCATGAGCGTGACCCGGCACCGGATTTTGTCCCAAACCGGCGGAAGTTTGCCTTCGTGGCCCAGTACCTGACCCGCAAGTGCGTCACTTTTCGTCAGAGCCGGGTCGAGTTTGGTCCCAACACCAAGCAGTCCGCCAGGAGTAGCCTCAGCGATATTATTGGAACCAGCATTGATCGATGTGATTTTTGTTGTGATAGGAATCCATTTTATCCTGTTTTCGATCTGTGTCTGTCTGCCTGGTCGAATTTCGATATCGTCACCTTCGCGGAGGATGCCCCGGATAAGAGACCCTCCGACGACGCCGCCCTTCACATCTTTCCAGTTGCAGCCAGGTTTGTTAACATCAAACGAGCGGGCTATAAGCATAACAGGTTCGGCATTTGGATCCCGCACTGGTTCAGGAATTGCCTGGTCAAGCGCCTTTACAAGAGCGCCGATATTGATGCCTTTCTGGGAAGAAACCGGAATGATTGGTGAGTTCTCTGCGATTGTTCCTTTAATGAATTTTTTTATCTCATGGTAATTGTCAATCGCCTCTTTCTGGCTGACCACATCGATTTTACTCTGGACAATCACGATATTTTTTATCCCTACAAGCTCCAGCGCCATCAAGTGCTCTTTTGTCTGCGGCTGCGGGCACTTCTCGCTTGCAGCAATGACCAGCATTGCCCCGTCCATTAATGCCGAACCAGACAGCATCGTTGCCATGAGTGTCTCATGTCCCGGTGCATCGACAAAGGAAACTGAACGAACCGGTGTTCCCTTTCCGCCGCAGACCGGACAATCGGGACTGGTCGAAAAGGCGTCAGTACCTCCGCACTTTTCGCACCGGTAAAAAGTTGCATCGGCATATCCAAGACGGATCGAGATGCCACGCTTCACCTCTTCACTGTGCCTGTCTGTCCATGTCCCGGTGAGTGCGTTAACGAGGGTGGTCTTGCCATGATCGACATGACCCACAACTCCTATATTGACACTGGGAACTTTTACATCATGCAAATGAAATCGAACCTCCTTACTCTATTAATAACAATCATACTTATACATAACCAGTCAAGACGCCCTTCGGGGAAAATCCATCAGTTTTTACCGTCTTCTCTTAATAAAAAGCGCGGGTTGCAGGGCACTTATTCAAGGTCAGAAGGAATCAGTCATGCAATCCGGAGCGATATCCGTCATTTTACGTAGGTGGATGATTTCAGAGGTGATCTGTGGGAATGATTACGATGATCTATGATAACGACCGGCGTGGCCGGTTAGCTATGCTTACCTACATCCAGCACAAATTGATAGCAATTTCCTCCGGCATCTCTCCTCACCTCCCGTGTGATCTGGAACCGTTGCCTTTAAGTGATCATGCTGGGGGGAGACGGGACTCAGCTTAAGGCATTTGCTGAACGGTTGCTGTCGCAGAAAGGAGCAAAATCGGTAAAACTGACCACGATTGGGCTGGAGGATTAACCTCCGCCCTCGCAGCTCTGGTCGGTAGCTTTCCACGCGTCCTGCAGTTCGCGTCCTGAAGCAAACTCCTTTTCTCTCTCGATTACTTTCTTTGCATCATCAACGATTGTCTTTTTTGTTTTCTCTGGGCCGGATGCCGGAATAAGGTTATCGATACGGTATAGGAGATTCGTACTGTCCAGTTCGGCAAACACCTCTCCCCGCACCTGCTCGATGCGCTGAATGGTGCCGGTTGTTCCGGTCCGCGGGTACCGCACCCGCATGCCGAGGGTGAGTTCTTCTGCTATCATAATGGAGAATGATGTATATTCTTGTATAAAGGTGTTTTTCCGCCACACCATAAAATTACATTCTCATCTTCTTTAGCACCGCTACCAAATCACGGGTAGTGGGGCGGGGCTCACTATCACATGATGGAACAGGTGATCCATGGAGGGAAGAAAAAATCCGGTTGATGGCCTCCCCATGTGAAGGCCCATACCCTCCCTCAAGCACAAGTGCCAATGGATGATCGGTTGCATCCCGCAACAAGGCGGTAAGGGTACCAAAATCCGCAGGAAACAACAGCATGCCGCTTTTGGGGTCATCAAAAAGGGGATCCTGCCCTGCGGATACGATCACTGCATCCGGCCTGAAGTGCTGGAGAGCGGGGATAAACACTTCTTCAAAGACGAGCCGGTAATCGGCTATGGTTGATCCAGCCCTCAGGGGTGCGTTTATGGTGAATCCCTTGCCCATTCCTGTACCTATTTCATCCACCCAGCCGGTATGGGGAAAGATGTTTCCCTGATGGATTGAACAGAAGAGCACATGGTCATCTGCAGAGAAAATTTTCTGAGTACCATTCCCGTGGTGGAGATCCCAGTCTATGATCGCAACTTTGTCCAGTCGATCCAGTGCAACAGTTGCAGCAATCGCCACATTGTTAAAAATGCAAAAACCCATTGCACGGTCAGGTTCAGCGTGGTGTCCGGGGGGGCGAACAATTGCGAAACAGGATTCGCCATCGATTGCACGATTCACTGCCTCTATAGCAGCACCTGCTGCATAGGAAGCCACATCGAACGTCTCACCAGTAATATACGTGATATGATCAATGAAGTGTTGTCCACCGTGCGAAGAAAATTCACGGATCATCCGGATGTGGGATGATGTATGGACTCTGAGTAGATCCCTCTCTGTGGCACACAACGGCGCTATAACCGGTACCCCTTCGGGTACGCCTTCCAGAGCTGCCTCCAGCCGGGTAGAACTCTCATCGTGGTTCTCCATGTCATGATGAGAGAAAACATCCCCGTAAATTGCAGAACATCGGACCATATTCGCGTCAATCGTACATTATTTTCCTACCTTCAAAAGGTTTGGTTTCGTGACCTGTTATCAAAAAAGGAAGGGAGAAAAAATTATTGGATCACTGCTCCCTGCATTACGGCGGATTCGGGCACATCATATTCCCGATCTGAAGTGATTACCCGGTATTTGCCGGTTGTCTTAACCCCATAGGGGTTATCGGTTGTTGAATATGGTACGATAAATTCACCATTGACGCTCATCTGCCGGTAAGTGAAATTTCTGCCAGTATTGCTGATAAGAGGAACCTGGATTATGCCCTCTCCCTTAATGTGCGCCCCTTTCACGTACTCAAAAATTTTGACGTATTTGACATCGTTGGTCTTTGAATTGAACACATTGCTAGGAGATTCGTGTACCAGCCGGTAATGCCTGAGCGCAGGTACGGTTTCGATCGGGAGTGTGATGGCAGGGCTCAATGCAGCGGCATGGTAACCCGCAGGTGCTTTAAGGTTATATTCAGCTGCACGACTGACCGCCTCAGTAGCGTTGATCGCTTCTGCTCCCGTGATTACCGGAAGGGAGACCTGCGAAATGGTTGGGTCGGCGTACTCTATGTAATAGGCACTCGCGGGTGTTGTCAGGGAGCCGTCAAAGTTATGAAGCCGTGAGATCATGGTAAGGTAATACAGCCGGGTATTGAGAAGCACGGATTCGTAACTGTCGGGATTGTTCTGTGCAGGAGTAAGCAGGGTCATCTGATAGGGGCTGGCGGCAACTGATGCATTGTACCAGGTTGCCATCGCCCAGAATTTGCCGGTATCCATTTCGATATCGGTGATAATATACCGGGTTTTAGCGCGATCAAGGACTTGATTACCCTCATCTTCTGATATGGACATGAAGTAATTTGCTGATCCCGTCGGGCCGATAACTCCTGACTGGAAGGGATTTGCATTAGGGATCCGTTTTGCAATATAGGTAATCATGTGCCCATAGTCCCACCAGGACATGACCCCATATGCTTCGGGAGGATACTGGAATGTCTGAGGATTGTAAATGGTGGTGTAATTTACGCCGGTGTCAGGAGTATTATTCCCCATCCAGTCAAGAGACTCCCTCCAATCGGGATTCATTCGTATAGTGTCGCCCGCTGCATTTGAGTAGCTGAGCGAAGCGGAGGTATAGGCAAACAGAATGCCGAGTCCTACAATAAGAATAACAAATGCTATGTTAATATAATTGGGTTGAGAGGTTTCGGAGGCTTTTTTCTGGATTTTTTTCTGTTTTTTGCTCCTTGGGGGCTCCTTTTTTCCTCCTTTGTTGAATTCGGGATCTTCAGTATCTGATGACAGTCTGGTTGCAAGCCGACGGATATCTGCCCATCCATAGTCAAAAGTGAAACTGACACAAACGGCTGAGAGCAGTGCAATGTTCACAGCAAGGTAATACTCGTACCGGATATGCTGCCATGTTGAAACAAGCATGACAAGTGACCACACCAGAGCATACATCTGGTGTGGGTGCTCGTCTTTAACGTTATTATAGAGCATGACAAGTGCTCCACCAATCATCAGTATGAGACCATAGTTAAATGTCATCCATGCAAGAGCTGATGTCCATCCTCGTGCTTCCTGTATCGTGGTTGACCATTCCGGTTGCCCGAAAAATAGGAAGAATGAACTTATGAACTGGTTATACATCTGTGGGCTGACAATCAGAAGGATGAGAGAAAATGCAATTCCGCTCCCGATAAGGATTGTCGGGTAGTAATACCAGTCTTTTTCTTTGACGAAGTGAGCAACTCCATAGAGGAAAGCCGTTCCGCCGATTAAAATCAGGTATGCGTAAATTTGACCGATAGTATATGTGACAAGACTTATCCCAGGACTTTTAATCCCGTAGAATAGGAACCCCATAATGGCAATAGCAAAAATTATGGAATTAATCACCAGCAGATATTCACTTGTCCTGCCTCGGTAAACATCAATCACAAACTGGATAATGGTAAATATCCCAACGATCATCGCAAAGAGGATCATTGTCGGCATAACAAACAGGCCAAGGAGATAAGCGATGCCGGCAAGACCTGCTAATAAAAGGGTCGTTTTATAGGAACTGATATTTCTCAGCTCGATTTTGGTATCTTTTTCTGAGTAGATCGCATACATATACAACAGGCAGAAAATGGTGGAAAAAAGGACCTCTGCAATATGGTGATCCATATATCCATAAAATGAGCGGTAAAAGAACTGGCCGGATACTATAGCAGCAAACCCTGATGCCAAAAGACCGGTCTTCCAGTCACCGCAGATTTTTCCGGCAAAGTACATGATCGCTACGATCATCATTCCCATTATGGGGGGAATCAAAAGCCCCGTGCTGATGATTTCCGGTCGCGTTGCGGCACCGCTCATGAGGCAAAAGACCGCAATAATGGTAGGAAACAGGGGCCCCCAGGGAACAGTCTGTCCTGTGGGAAATAGGGTCATGGGCTCAAACCATGCATAATTCGGGAAGTTTGCCATTATCTGTTCGACCTGGCGAAGATTGTACAACGGGTCATCACTTGCCACCATCATCAGGACGTCTGTGCTTCCCATATTGAGCATGGGAAGCAAACGAAGCCACAGTGCAAAGATCGAAAATAATGCGACAAGGCCTATAATCAGCTGGGTTCGGCGGTTTTTAAGATCAATACGTTCCATGAAATCAACCTTTCTAGGGTACTTGGTTTTAAGTTGAGACCATTAATAAATTTGGTTGAATTCTTCAGGAGAACCTCCTGAATATTTCCTCAAATTGGCGAAATCTCTCTTACGTGTTATTTTTTTTAAGATTCATTGAAAAGAGAGCCCTGTTATTCATCAGACAATATATATACCCTCTTCACCTAGTGTTCGGTTCATGAAAAGGGGAAGTCTTTTTTTTCGTTTCCCAAAAGGGACAGGTGAACTTACCACGGCTTGGTTATCGCAGGTCACCATCATAAGACTAGTGGATTGAGACACTTTAGAGGATTTCGAATAACGTGGAATAATTTGGATCTATTAGCAGATTTAAGTGGTTTTCGTGTAATTTCTCGAGAAATCCTTCATAATTACCATTGAAATCTTCCAATTTTTTCCAAAATGCCATAGCATCCGCTAGATTACCCCGTGATGTTTGAAGGTCCGAATATTGCAGATGTTGAAACTCATCGCAGCAAAGATCATTTTTGCATGCACCCTTGCAATAGTCGTGACCATGGTATGAGCCGATTTGAAAACGGTCTTGATAACAGCGTAAGGTCTCTCGCCGGGAGCTCGTTTTCTTGAGATCCGTTTGTTTCTCAGTTTATCCCAAATGCCAATGGGGTGATTCCGTACACCCCGTTTCATTGTTGCATCGAACCCGAGAGGTTTAACACCGAAATATCCCTTGTCCCGGTATACAACTTCACCTTCTTTTGAGAGATCAATCTGGCTGTCATGGAGTGATGCTGTTGTTGTCTGAATTTCCCAGATCAAACCATAGTCGCAGTCTTCTTTGGAATGAACCTTAAACCCGAAATATGACTTGGAATTCTTTTTTGTCCAAGTGCCCTCTTTACTTCTTCGTGTTCTTGCCTGGTCTCCACGGGGCTTATCCGCTGGGGCATGGCCCGGATCAGCGGTGATGAAGGTAGCATCCTGTATCGTGCCTTTTTTGATCTTCAGTCCCATCGCATTCTCCTGTCGACGGAGTTCCTGCCAGATCAGATCAAGTTTCTTGTGCTGTATGAGTCGTTCCCGAAAATACCAGATCGTCGAATGATCCGGGATCTTTTCGGGAAAGCCAAGAAATTTCAGAAACGATATCCGGTCATTCGCCAGTCGTTCAAGCTCAGGATCGGATAACCCATACATCGACTGGAGAACGAGTAACTTGACCATGATGATTACATCGAAGTTTGGTCTCCCTCCTTGTTCAGTTCTGTTTGTGTACAAATCTCCTATTATTGGTCTGAACCGATCCCATTTTATTAGAGTTTCAAACTCGGCTACTTTGTCTCCTAATTCTATCACTCTCCTATAGCGTTCCTGTAACGCAAAATCAAGTAGACTTTCCATGCATTCCATAGTCGGTACTAAGATAAAGTACTATCGGTGTTTTTCGAAATTCTCTATTGTAGATCTCAAATGTTCCGCATGTGGATAGTCCGGAGAGATGCCAATTAATATTTAATTAATCATACGACAAACTGAAACATTATGTCATGTGATACAAAAAATTGGCTATTCACTTTTTGTCTCATTTTTATTTTTATCACAGTTTTTATTCCCTTGGAAGTTCAGGCGTATGATAATACATCATCAGAATGGAAAATCCAAGGAGATGCCCTAATTCAACAAGGCAGGTATCAGGAAGCCCTGGATGCCTATAATAAATCCTTGAATTATGATTCCCGTAATATCGATGCGTGGGCACAGAAGGGATATACCCTTAGAAATCTTGGCCGGTATCAGGAATCACTCGAGGCATACAATACAGCTTTGAGAATCGAACCGAATTCAGTTGCATATTTGGGTAAAGGGATGGCACTTTACAAACTTGGCAGATATGAGGATGGATTAGATGCATGTAATAAAGCTCTGTCACTTGACCCAGATTTTGAAGGTGCATGGATCGGTAAAGCCATTGTACTTGACGGTCTTGGCAGGAATGAGGAAGCACTGGATGCAGTAAGGGAGGCTATAGCTATCAATTCGAATAATGCAAATGCATGGTATGTTGCCGGTGAAGAAAAGAGAAAACTTGGCAGATATCAGGAAGCACTGGAGTCTTTTGACAAAGTATTACGTCTGGATCCAAATTATACAGAGGCGTGGATTGATAAAGGAGTCGTCCTCGAAGATCTTGGCAGGTATGATGATGCGCTGAATGCATATAATAAAGCTTTGACAATTGATCCGGGTTATACTTTGGCACAAACCAACAAGAATCTTTTACTTGCCAAGATAAATCCAATAATAACCTCAATTCCCGTTGAACCTGTTCAAGGCTCATCGTCGCTATCTCCTGAACCGATGAATATAGTCCCATGGATTGTTCTGGTTCTGATTATGATATTCATGGCAGTTGGCTCGTTCTTGTATTTGAAAAAGAAGGATGAACCAGCTGAATCTGCTCCTACCGTCATTTCAACAAATAAAACCAATTCGGGCAGGGATCTCGATGGCGAGATTCTCGAATTAAAAAATCAGTTATTAAACCCTGTATGGGAAACCTTCGAACAAGCGGCTAATCAGATAGGGAGCTATGCAAGGAGTGCTCCAGATAAAATAATTCCATTAATCCCGATGCTCATCGTGGATTTATATTCTAGAGAAGATCGCGTTGCCAGTGGAGCTGCCCTGGCATTGACAAAAATCGTAGAAAGAAATTCTGAAATTCTTGTTCCTTCGACGAACGATCTCATACAATTCTTAGAATATACGAAAAATCATCAGTATGAAATAATCGGGAAACGGGCAACAATTTTTATCCTTGGAATTGTTGGAGTGAAAAATCCTGCTTTGGTTAACCCAGTTATCACTGAATATTTGAACGATACGGATGAATATGTGCAGAAAAATGCAAAGCAGGCAATAGCGAATCTGAACGTTCCTGCTCAAGGAGGGACTCAAAGTATACCCGTAAATAAAACCTCCTCGCCCCGAACGTATTCCGGCAGAAGTTGGGATTTATTGCAGCTTTATTGTAAACGAGTAAATGAACATTGGAATTCAAATAATCCAGGATTTGTAGTATTGTCCAAAGATGAAGAAAAAGAATTCATTGACATTATCAAAAATTTACAGAAAAATGAGGAATCGATACAATTGCTCATCAAATTACATTCACCACCCTGCATGAAATATATAGACGATGTTCAGATGGCGGCCATGGCAAAAGTGAACGAATTTGACATCAGGCATTTACTATAAACGAGAATGATTATTTTTAGATCTAATTTTTGTAAAAATATTCCTTTTCACCCCGTTTTTAAACGAGGTCTGCAGTGAACCGGAATCCACTGGTGGTAAATCTGCGTGCGTATGATACTGCAAAGAACCCCCGTCTGCATCGATGGTGAGGGTAGATCCCAGTAGTTTGAGCTCGATTGCGTCCATTGTTGTACCGGGAAGTTCAGTAATCACTTTCACCTCATCACCAATCCGGTGAATTTCCACAATCGGTTCTGAGTTTGCCCGGATCTGGGTGTGCTTTGAACAGGGCACCGGTGATGCTTCTCCACAACCCCGCATAATCATATGGTACCCGAATACCTGCGGCTCCCCCGCTGCGAAATCACGGGTCATCCGGGTATAAAGATGGGTGAATAGTTCATTCATCTCCCGAAACATATCCTGCGGATCTTCATACATCGTAAATTCCTCCAGACGGTTATTTTGTGTTGTTTTTCTCTTCCAGTGCTTCAGTGAGTTTTGTGATCTCTGCAAAATCCTTCTTTCTCTGATAGGTTGCTTTCCGAAGATCAGTAAGTAATGGTTCATCGATCTTTTTCTGCATCAGGCCGGCACAATTGATGGCAGATGACGCCTTGTCGAGTATAGTCCGCTGATCCTGGTTATAGAGCATCTCCCAGGCCTGACGCTCGGATTTTTCAATCGCATCACGGTCAAGCGAGCCTTTTACTTTAGACACCGATGCATCAAAGTGTGCCTTTGTCAGCATCACGTTCTTGATGGCATCTTTTCGCTCCTGCTCATTCCTGGTCCCCATAAGGATGATGAAATCGCGCATGGCTGACATCTTTGCTTCACGGACGAGCGCCTCGATGTCAGCCCCGACATATCCTTCAGTCTTTTTGACGAGCACTTCGATATCAACATCTTTTGCAAGGATATTTCCCGTCTCTCCTCCGAGATATACCTCGAAAATCTTCCTGCGGCTCTCTTCATCCGGAGCGGGTACATAGATGTGACGTTCAAGGCGCCCGGGGCGGAGCAGTGCCTCATCCAGCATATCCGGGCGGTTGGTGGCTGCTAGGATAGTGACGTTTTTAAGTTCCTCCATACCGTCAAGTTCAGTGAGAATCTGGCTCACCACACTTTCGGTCACATGGGATGATCCCTGGTAGGTCCCCCGTTTGGGAACAAGGGCATCAATTTCATCGAAGA
>Ga0315294_10010525_pt1 | contig 10145 bp, 4 predicted proteins | sample YL17G13_40_MG_FD_203626 | JGI IMG/M metagenome (GOLD analysis project Ga0315294, IMG submission 203626) | Sediment microbial communities from Yellowstone Lake, YNP, Wyoming, USA - YL17G13_40 | ecosystem: Environmental > Aquatic > Freshwater > Lake > Sediment | place: USA: Wyoming | collected...
GGACCGGTTCCTGTTCCCCGGCATGTTTCTTCACGTGCATATCAACATCTGTATAGATCTTGAGGACGAGGAACAGGACGAGAACTGGCGTGGTGGTCGTTATCCCGGCAAGAGTGAGGACCAGGATCACCATGGCCCCGAAGATGATGGTCAGGTGCATCGGCAGGATCCGGTAATAGGGCCGGAAGAACTCCTCATTCACATAATCCACCACCTTCCGTTCGTCGTGCCGGTAGTACAGGAAAGAGTACAGGTGGTTTACGAAGAAGAACCCGCAGGATGCCCACACATCGGGGCTCGAAAAGTCCACCGTCCCAAACAGTCCCGACTCCACGATGATGGAGTAATACCCCCAGTGGAAGAGCCCGTAGTGGAGGGCAAAGAACCCGGCCAGCAGGCACTGGTAGAATAGGGTGAATCTCTCACTGACCTTCCCCGACCCGCCGCTTGCGGCGAGAGACTTTCCCATCGCAGAAGCCAGTGCCGCGGTATCGGCGCCAAGGAGCGAGATGACGGTGAATATCCCGATGATGACGCTCTGGGCCCAGTAGATGAACATGACCATGGCAGCGTCCCAGTTGCCGGCGACGGCGAAGGCTATTGTGATGATATTGGCAACGAGAAGCGAGAGGACCGGGGGTGCAGATGTGAACTCGCCGGGAACGATGCGGGAGTGCGATGCGGGGATCTTCATCGGATAATGCCCTGTTGGTTCACCGGATTCATGGATGTTCCGATCCGGCTGTCCTGCAGTAATCATTCCTGCAGAAGCCAATGGATAACCTAATATAGTGAAATCAAGGTATCACTCCCATATCCCCCTGATTGGTGGTATGCCCTGTGAAAAAAATCCTGTCCCTGTCTGTTCTCTCTCTCCTTCTCCTTGTATCGCTGGTTGCCGTTCCTGCTCTTGCGGCAACGGTCACCTGCCCGTCTTCCTGTTCCTGCCTGCTCCCGGCGAAAGCGGAGGAACTGGGTTATTACGAATTTTGTGACAGCAAGCAGGCGGTATGCGGCTATGATGCGGCAAAGAACGCGAAGTACTGCTATGCCATCCCGGTGACCTGCCCCTCGTCCTGTTCCTGCTACACGCTGGAGGATGGCAAGGAGAAGGGGTACCCCCACTGTGGAGACACGCCGACCCTCTGCGGCTATCGTAAGGAGGACCAGCGGCCTATGTACTGCCACCAGCTGCCGGTGACCTGCCCCACCACCTGCACCTGCCAGGAGACGAAGAAGTACCTGGAGGTGGGTTACACCTACTGCGGCGGGAAGCAGACTCCCTGCGGGGAGGATGATCTCGGAAATCCCCTCTCCTGCTTCGAGAAGCCGGTGTCCGAGAAACCGGTGAGCTGCGCGAAGGGCTGCTCGTGCCTGGACGCTGCGATGGTGTACGCACCCGGCTACCGGTACTGCGGTGGGACAAAGACGCTGTGCGGGTACGATGGCAGCAAGAACCCGCTGTACTGCTTCGAGAAGCGGGTGACCGCAGAACCGGTCCCGGTCACCTGCCCTGCGTCCTGCACCTGCACGGTCCCGGAGAAGGCGGAAGCCGCCGAGCTCTCCGTGTGCGGGGAGACAAAGATGGTCTGCGGCACTACGTCATCCGGCATCACCCAATACTGCTATTCCACCCCAGCCACCGTGACCACCACAACGACCACGCCGGTCGTCAGGTTGGCAACGAAATCCTGTACCGGCACCTGCACCTGCCTCGCCACCGATAAGGCAGATGCGGCCGGATTCCGTCGGTGCAGCGGTTCATCTGCTCCCTGTGATTACGACCCGTTCGACAGGCCGATGTACTGTTATGCCACGGAAAAGGTAACTGCGGAGAGCCCGGTATCCGCCACGACCACCGCAACACATGCATCCAGAGAGATCGCGGAGCCGGCTGATCGTCCCATCGTACAGACTGAACAGGCTCCGGCACCCCAGGATTCCTTCTTTGCTGTCATCGGGTCGTTCTTTGCCTCGCTCTTTGGCGGGGGCAGGGAATCTACGCCTTATCCTGTCCGCTGCGGCGAGGGGGGAAAGATCTGTGGCCGTACCTGCATAAATCCCTCAACGGATAAATCCAACTGCGGGGAGTGTGGCAATGTCTGTGGTCCTGGAGAGAAATGTATCGATGGCGGATGCAGGAATCTTGCGACAGATAACCAGTACTGCGGTCAATCTGCAGTTGGCTGCCCCCCCTCCTGGGCTTGTTGCGGAGGAGTCTGCAAAAACATGCGTGAGGACGAAGAGAACTGCGGCGGGTGCGGGACGCGCTGCGATCGCGGGGAGACCTGCTGCGATGGGGACTGTGTCGATACCGACGTGGACTTGTTCCATTGCGGGACATGTAATCGCTATTGCTCAGCTTCGGCTGGGGAAAGCTGCCAGGACGGCCAGTGTATTGAAGGAGCTGATCCGAACAATTGCGGTGGTACCGGTATCGTATGCACGTGGCGGGAGGCGTGCTGTGACGGACGATGTGTCAGTATCAAGGACGATCAGAACAATTGCGGCCGGTGCCGCAATGCCTGCCTTGGTGGGGATGAGTGTTGCGACGGACAATGCCGCAATTTCAACTTGAACGAGGATAATTTCAATTGCGGCCGGTGCCGCAATGCCTGCTATGGCGGGACCGAGTGCTGCGATGGACAATGTGTCACTCTCAGTCTGGATGAGGAGAATTGCGGCCGATGCGGCAATGCCTGTTCCCCCGGTGACACTTGCTGCAATGGTGTCTGCAGGGACCTGTTGTCGGACGAGACCCACTGCGGTACCTGCTACCGGCAATGCCCGTGGAACAAGGAATGCCAGAATGGCCTCTGCTGCCTCTGGTTCACGACGTGGGGCTGCGAGTAACCCCACCTTTTTTGCATGGGATTGAATGAAGACCCGAAACGAAACAGAGATATACCCCCTCTTTATGCATTGATGCATACCCCCCTTTCAGGTGGTATGCCCTGTGAAAAACATCCTGTCCCTGTCTGTTCTCTCTCTCCTTCTCCTCGTATCGCTGGTGGTACTCCCCGCCCCTGCCGCAACGGTCACCTGCCCCTCGTCGTGTTCCTGCCTGCTCCCGGCGAAAGCGGAGGAACTGGGCTACTCAGTGTACTGTGGAGGCAAACAGGCGGTCTGCGGCTATGATGCGGCAAAGAACGAGAAGTACTGCTATACTATCCCGGTCACCTGCCCCTCGTCCTGCTCCTGCTACACGCTGGAGGATGGCAAGATGAAGGGGTACCCCCACTGTGAAGACACGCTGACCCTCTGCGGCTATGGTGCGAACCAGGTGCCCATGTACTGCCACCAGGTGCCGGTCACCTGCCCCTCCACGTGTACCTGCCAGGAGACAAAGAAGTACCTGGAGGCCGGGTACCAGTACTGCGGCGGGAAACAGACGGTCTGCGGCGAGGATTCTCTCGGAAATCCCCTCTCCTGCTTCGAGAAACCGGTATCCGAGAAACCGGTATCCTGTGCGAAGGGCTGCTCATGCCTGGACGCTGCGAGGGAGTACGCACCCGGCTACCGGTACTGCGGCGGGACAAAGACGCTGTGCGGGTACGATGGCAGCAAGAACCCGCTGTACTGCTTCGAGAAGCTGGTGATCCGAGAACCGGTCCAGGTACCCCAGGCCTGCACCTCGGGCTGTTCCTGCTACTCGCTGGAAGAAGGCACGCAGCAGGGACTCTCTCTCTATGAAGGCAAGCAGACCCTCTGCGGGTATGATACACAACAAACCCCCCTCTACTGTTTCATCACGTCTACCGCCGCGGAGCCCGCCGCGGAGCCGGCGTCCCCCCCTCAACGAGGTGAGAGGGTTGAGGAGGAGCTCAACATAGGAGAACATCCTCCGGGAATATGCCACCTATCAGGGACGATATCCAATTTCAACTACAATCCTGAGAGCCTGAAGATAAAGGTCCAGGAGATAGAGATCCTGGGAATCGGTCCCACCGGTGGGAGTGGGTATATAGCACACGGTGAGCCCGACTTGGTGCCAGTGACTCTCGTGGAATCTCCTGACATATTACTGGATTACCCCTACTCCGCACATGTCTACTGTGCCCGCACCTACCTGGTCACACCTGAATATTCTGGAGCCGGTGATGAATGCGAATGGCATGGGACATGGTCTCCCCCTTCGCGAACCGTGGAGATGGAAGGTGTGTCTTCCACCGGGAATGATTTTTCCTTCACCCCCCGATCCCTTCGGGTACCGATTATTGAGTTCTATCCTACTCCTGATGAACCAAGGATCAATGATCCCGTAACCGTCACCATCCGTATTCATGCTCTGGAAGATGTCAGTAGGGTCAGAACGAAAATAGATTACACCTTAACGGATGGCAGCAGAGAGACCGGCACCTGGCTCATACACCGCTCTATTGAGGAAGATGCTGAGGGTGATCATGTTACGGTTCCGATACCGCGTGGAAAGGATGCCACTCTTGCCACGATCATCGCAAAGGTCTGCGATGCGGCCGGGAATGAAGGATATGGTGACTTCGTACTGGGCTTTGGGTCCTGCACTGATGGTATCCAGAGCGGTGGGGAGGAGGATGTGGATTGTGGCGGTCCCTGCCATGACTGCGATGTGGTGATACTACAGGGGCGGATCCTGTACGAAGAGATGAATAGTACAGGGCTCGGGTCCCGAGGTTTCAAACCAGCCCGATTGACGCATTTCAGAATCCGGGAAGACGATGGTGATGACGATCCTTATGACGATGAGAACGTCGGCGGATTGAGACTGACAGGGGAAGCCGGAGGATTTTTCTTCGGCATGTCACGGGATGGACATGTCGGAGATTCCCTGTATCTCCAGATCGGTGGCTGCCATGACCTCTCTGAAGGATTGAATTATGCAGCAGCGGTTGCCAGGGATATGGAGGGGTGTTACCAGTATCCTCGCTGGAGAAGCGATGAATTTCTCATCCCCGAAACAGGCGACGTGAATCTGGGGGATCTGAGAATCGGGAATGATCGGGATTATGAGTTTACCGGTATAGTGGAGGACCGGGGGTGGATGTCGGATCTCTGTGGCGAACATGATCCGTTGGGGGTTATTTGTACACATGATGATATCCCCACGCCCGGTGGTTCTGTCTATTTCAGTATTGCCGATGCCCTCCTTACGGCGAGGAGATATGCGGATAGCCGCAGGGATAGTGGTGAGGATGATTCGATAGGGATGGAATATGTGGAGTACCCGGAATCCATCGATGTATCTTATCACGATCTGGAAAGTTCCATAAGGAGCAGAATTAGATTAAGCGATGAAGATGGATTCCGTGATGGAACGGTGATCCATGAATTCGGTCATCACCTCATGATGAAGATTAGTAAAATGGCCGGGTCTGGTGCCTATCATGAGCTTTGTACTTCCATCGATCGGAGATTTGCCTGGAATGAAGGTTTTCCTGAATATCTCGGGACCATCATCCCGTATCATAATCCGTATGACCCGGTATCCCCTTCAGATCGGTATCTCGAGGGCAGGAATGTTGCGTATAGTACCATCGAAGATCCTCTGGGTGCCTGTTCTCCCAATCCGGTCAATGAAACGGTGGAAGTTGCGGTTGCGGGGGTGCTGTGGGATCTCGTCGATGATCCGGCGACGTTTACCGCATCAAACAATGAAGTGTTTGATAACCTGCTTGGGTACGAGGATCAGATCTTTGCCATCTTTGATTCCGATCTGGATGTAAGATTTTCGAGCATAGGGAGTACATCTCCCAATATCTGTGACTTCATCGACGCCTTCAGAACAAGAAGCGGGGCATCAGATGCTGACATTGACGACATCCTCGATGAGTATGATGCGAACTGCTGAAGGAGGTGAGTAGAAAAATGAAAAAAGGGACAATCATAATCGCGGCAATCGCAGTCGTGTGCATCGTACTCGTACTTGTGGGCCTGAATATCTGGTCCGGTGCTTCCCGGCCACGGCCAGAGGACGCCAACCTCGACTATCTTCTGTCTCTCGAGAAAAAGCCCCCGGAAGATTATATCTCGGTACTGACGGCCATCATCCGGGGAAACGGGGATCCCGCGGTCCGCGGTGCGGCGGTGACTGTTCTGACAGATATCGCCCTGCGGAAGGATGAGACAGAGAAGATCATCCCCTTCCTGAAAGACCTGGCTTACCATGAACCCGATGAAAGTGTGATGGGAGCGGCGTACGCGAACATCGATCTCATCCGGAGCGAGAATCCACTGCCCCCCATGGGTTCCCTCAACCTGTCAGTGGTAGGAACCGTCCGGAAGGGATCTGAGATCCGCCTTATCTCAACTGTTGCATCCACGACAGATATCGATAAAGCAATCATTGGCCTGGACAGTATCCCTGATGGGGTGGATCTCCTCTCAGACCAGTTCCAATATGCTTCCCTCAGGTCTCGTGTCCCCCAGGATATCACGTTCCGTCTGCGGCTGAGAGAATCTGGAACCCATGAAATTCGTACCTTCCTCTTCCTCTCCACAGACCGGACCGATTACGAGGAGATTGTGCGGAACATCGTCCTCACCGTGCGGGATAAGGATGGAGAATATTCCATCGCATAACCATTTTTCATTCTCACTATCCTCTTCACCGAAAGATTGTCCGTACATGCACTCAGAGGCAGTGGTTCCCGCTCGGTGAGTATCTTATCCTGAAGCGGGAGAAGGTGGGGCGGGAATCAGTGAGAGGAATCCTCCATGTTATCAGAAAAACCTGAAAAGAAACAGAGATATACTCCCTCTTTCTTCATTGATGCATACCCCCCTGACCGGTGGTATGCCCTATGAAAAAGATCCTGTCCCTGTCGGTTCTCTCTCTTCTCCTCCTCGTATCGCTGGTGGCCGTTCCCGCCCTTGCGGCAACGGTAACCTGCCCTTCATCCTGTTCCTGCCTGCTTCCGGCGAAAGCGGAGGAACTGGGTTATTACGAATTTTGTGACAGCAAGCAGGCGGTATGCGGCTATGATGCGGCAAAGAACGCGAAGTACTGCTATGCCATCCCGGTGACCTGCCCCTCGTCCTGTTCCTGCTACACGCTGGAGGATGGCAAGATGAAGGGGTACCCGCTCTGCGGGGACACGCGGACCCTCTGCGGGTACGATGCAAGTCACATGCCCATGTTCTGCCACCTGTTGCCGGGCTGCCCCTCCACCTGCACCTGCCTTGAGACCAAGAAGGCCCTGGAGGCCGGCTACACGTACTGCGGCGGGAAACAGAAGGTCTGCGGGGAGGATGCAGCCGGAAATCCCCGCTCCTGCTTTGAGAACCCTGTTACCCCGGCGCCGGTCCCGGTCATCTGCCCGGAGACCTGCACCTGCACGGTCCCGGAGAAGGCGGAAGCCGCCGGGCTCTCCGTCTGCGGGGAGAACAGGATGTTCTGCGGCACCACGTCATCGGGCATCGACCAGTACTGCTATACCCTCCCCACCACCGTGACCACCACGACGACAACCACCACGGCTGTACCGGTCGTGCAGGAAAAAACCGAACCCTGCCCCGATGGCTGCATCTGCCTTGACGCTCCCATGGCAGAGGCGATGGGGTCCCGGCGGTGCAGCGGCACGTCAACCCCCTGCGATTACGATTCGATGCACCAGCCGATGAACTGTTATACCATTGGATACGCGACAGAGGTGAGACCGCCGGCGGAGGGGTTCCCGGCTGAAATCCCGTCTCCTGCATCCCAGGGGTCGATCCGGTCACCGGCGAAGAATAGAACTGCCACACCAGGCACCTCCTCTGCACCTCCCGCTGATATTCTCTCCACCATCTGGGGGTTCTTCGCCTCGCTCTTCGGAGTGCAGGAAAGACCGGCAGTCGTGGAACCGCCCAGTGGACCGCTGGTGTCCTGCGCTGCCGGAAGGATCCTCTGCGGTGAAACCTGTGTTGATACCTCCTCAGACAATTCCAACTGCGGCGGGTGCGGTCTCACGTGCTTTTCCGGCGAATCCTGCTGCGGAGGCAGGTGCACCAATATCATCAGTTATCCTTACTGCGGTGCGTGCGGACAAGTCTGTCCCTACAATGCAGTATGCTATGGTGGGCACTGCATCGCAACCGGCTGCCCGAATACGTATACGAACTGTAATCGAGCCTGTGTCCAGACCATCTCTGATTGGGCGAACTGTGGATTCTGCAGCCATGTCTGCGGGGAAAACCAGACCTGCATGGGTGGGGTCTGCACAGACTGCCCTGCCGAGCGTGTGGGATGTGTTGTCGGGACCCAGAGAATGTGTATTAATACCGCGTTCTCTGTCCTTCACTGCGGTGAATGCCGGCATGCCTGTCCTCTCGATGAGGTCTGCAGGAGCGGGGCGTGCGTCCCGTGCCCTGAAGGACAGACGGCGTGTCATGTGGGTTCAGCGGGCATGTGTACCAATCTCCAGAGGGATGAACAGAACTGCGGTTCCTGCGGCCATCGCTGTATGTCGGAAGGAGCCGACCTGACCTGTATCGACGGTGCCTGCAGGTCAATGGATATCGCGTACCAGGAAATGGTGAGGCCTTCCGGATCCTAAGGGTATGAACCGGAAATTTCTTTTTTTCTGTCTCTCTCTTCTCCTCCTCCTACCACTGGTTGCCATTCCCGCCCTTGCCGCCGACTGCCCGTCTACCTGTTCCTGCCTGCTTCCGGCGAAAGCGAAGGAACTGGGCTACTGGGACTACTGCGGTGGTAAGCTGACCATCTGCGGGTACGACCTCCAGAAGAACGCGAAGTACTGCTACCTGATCCCGGTGACCTGCCCCACGTTCTGCTCCTGCTACTCGCTGGAGGAGGGGAAGATGAAGGGGTATACTCTCTGCGGCGGCACACGGACCCTCTGTGGCTATGGCCCGAACCAGGTGCCCGAGTACTGCCACCAGCCGCCGGTGACCGAAGAACCGGTGGGCTGCCCCTCCACCTGTTCCTGCCTGGCAACGAAGCCATCCCTGGAGAGCGGGTACACATACTGCGGCGGGAAGCAGACGGGCTGCGGGGAGGATCCAACCGGCCATCCCCTCTCCTGCTTTGAGAAACCGGTGACTCCGGCTCCGGTTCCGGTCGCCTGCCCTTCAACCTGCTCCTGCTACACAAGGGAGGAGGGCACACAGCTGGGGTACACACTCTGCGGCGGAACGCAGACCCTCTGCGGATATGGTCCGAACCAGGTGCCCATGTACTGTCACCAGCCGCCGGTGACCGTGACCACGACCACTCCTGTGCCGGTTGTCCAGGGAAAAACCGAACCCTGCCCCTCCACCTGCTCCTGCTACACGCAGGAGGATGGCAGACAGCAGGGGTATACCCTCTGCGGAGGGAAGCGGATCCTCTGCGGCTATGGTGAAAACCAGATCCCCATGTACTGCTACCAGCCGCCGTCGACCACCGTGACCCTGCCGGTCGTGGCGAGGGAGACTGCCTCCCCGTGTTTCGAGACCTATGTGGGATCCGGATCATTGAAGACCAGCAGCGATGGGTCCCTGAACTGTTCTGTCCAGATAACCGCAAGTGACAGGCACGGGGCTCTCCTGCTCCAGCAGGGAACGCAGGTCCTGGATCCCACGAACCATCCCGTCATCACGCTGAGTATCGTGAGGGCCGCCTCGACAGGTCTCCCCGACATTCCTCCTGATGAACATTTCAGGTACCTGGGGTACGCATATCACTTTCTCCCGGAGGGAGCCCGCTTTGACACCCCCGTGGTGATCAATATCTCACTCAGTGAGGATGAATGGGATACGGTGAAGGGAGAGGATCTCGTCATCCGGGGTTACAATGCCCAGGAATCCCTCTGGGAAAACCAGCCGACCACCATCCACCCCGAGGGAAGAAGTGTCACGGCAAACGTGTACCATTTCAGCATCTTTGCCCTTTTCTCCCGTCAGGCAGATACTGGATCCCCGGATGATACTTCCATCACCCAATCCGGAAACATCCAGTGGATAGGAATACCCGCAATCCCTCTCGAACATGCGTCTGTCGCAGGGCTGGTGGTGGGGATGATCACCATTATCGGGGGAGCATTTCTCTCCGATTCCGGGGTTTTCCGACGACTTCAAAAATCTGACCTTGTCAGGTCCTTCCTGAAAGGTGAAATGGCAGGCATGATGAGCCGGGTGGAGGTAGAGAAACGGAAGATCAGTCCCCAGGTATCCGGTTCAGAAGTATC
>Ga0315294_10010526_pt1 | contig 10144 bp, 7 predicted proteins | sample YL17G13_40_MG_FD_203626 | JGI IMG/M metagenome (GOLD analysis project Ga0315294, IMG submission 203626) | Sediment microbial communities from Yellowstone Lake, YNP, Wyoming, USA - YL17G13_40 | ecosystem: Environmental > Aquatic > Freshwater > Lake > Sediment | place: USA: Wyoming | collected...
GAATCACTCTGCTTTTGGTAACTCATGATGCCAACATTGCCCAGCACTGTCAAAGAATAATACACCTCAAGGATGGTGAGGTTGTCACGGAGGAAAGCGCATGAAGAAGTGGCACACTTTCCTATCTACTGTCTGGCTTGGACTTAGCACTCACAGACTGCGCAGTTTCTTGACCATGCTTGGAATCATTATCGGCGTAGCCTCAGTAATCACCCTGATGTCCATCGGCAAGGGGTCCACAGCACAGATCCTCTCCAATATCGAGAGTATGGGTGCAAACCTGATTACCATCAGCGGTGGGGCGCGTTTTTTTAGCGTTGGACCTGGAGGAGCGAGGGGTGCCGGTGGTGGCAGCCAGACCCTGACCATGGAAGACGCGGAGGCAGTATCCCAGCAGGTCTCTTACATATCTTCCGTGGCGCCCTCTTCTTCTAGCAACCTTCAACTGGTTGCAGGCAGCGAGAACGCGAACTCCCAGGTCACCGGGACAACCCCCGAGTATGTGTCAGTAGCCAACCTGAAACTCGCGGCTGGCACTTTCTTCTCGGAACAGGAATACCAGCGAGGCGCTAAGGTGGCCGTGCTTGGATCCGATGTCGCTGAAACGCTGTTCGGCAGCGCTAATCCCGTAGGACAAAAGATGCGGATGGGCACCATTGTTGTAACTGTCATCGGAGTACTGGAGAGCAAGGGGACCGGGTTTAACTCGCCTGATGACGCTGTCATCATCCCGCTGTCGGCCCTGCAGCAAACGGTTGCCCTGACGCGAACCGCCCAGGGCGACAAGGTCGTATCATCTATATATGTGACAATAAGCGATGAAACGCAATCAGACTACGTCACGGAACAAATCACCAGCCTGCTTCGTAGCCGCCACCGTCTTGCAGCCTCTGACGAAGACGATTTCAGCATCAGTTCTATGGAAGAGATAGCTAGCAGCCTCCAGGAAACATCGGCGACGCTGACCCTTCTTCTGGGTGCCATTGCTGCTATTTCGTTGCTGGTGGGGGGCATCGGCGTGATGAATATCATGCTGGTATCGGTGCTGGAGAGGACCAGAGAGATAGGCATACGCAAGGCGCTGGGCGCCAGGGAACGTGATATATGGATTCAATTTCTGTTGGAGGCCATCTTCTTGACCTTCGCCGGTGGCATCATCGGGGCTGCCATAGGTTGGGGAATCTCGACGATTATTAACCAAGCGGGGACTATGGCAACCTTGGTTACCCCTGACATAGTTATCCTTGCTGTTTCAGTAGCAGTTGGTATCGGTCTGTTCTTTGGCTTTTACCCAGCTTGGAACGCCTCTCGCCTCAATCCTATTGAGGCTCTGAGGAGCGAATGATGGGACCCAGCAACGAAGCTTCCCAGATGGCTAGAGCAAGCGCATGAGGAAGAAACGAAGACGGCTGAGCATCTTGTTTATCAACGTCAGTGCGTGTCATTGCCTCGCATATCTTACCGATGCTGTAGTGGCACATATATACGAGCCCTGAGATACTATTGCGTCATTGGTTACCCCTACCAGGAGAAGAGGGATAGAAAGGAGAGGAGACTAGACCATCAAGCAAAGACAAGCGGTAGGACATATAGGGCCATATGCCCTTAACAAGTTAATTTGAATAGGAAGGAGGTTACACCAGAGAGAACACGATGGAAGAACAAAAAACCGAGTTAGAAACCTCAAGCGGACTGTTGAGAAACGAACTTAGCGAATTAAGGGGCAAGTTGAAGACACTGCAGTGGCTTCAAGTAGGAAGCTTGGTAATACTGATAGCAGTTATCATCATCACATGGCTTTTTCCCCATTTTCGATTCGGGGGAGGGGGGATGCCAACGCCGCCACAGGTTCCATAGCAGCACCTCGTGAGCCATCAGAGCTGCGGCCGGTATTCTTGACATATTGACGGACTGCGTACCTTGTTGACCATCCTGAACGCCAAGGCATAAATCCAATTCCGCCTCTGGTAATGTGGTTCGAAAGACGCCGAAGGGAATTCGACGGTCACCATAACAATTAGACCTGCCACAGATTGGGTATTATGTCCCCAGAATGGCGCGGCAAGATGAACAGTCTGACGAAATGTGCAAAGGACCACCTGGGTTCCTAGGGGACGGTCTGTGTTAGCAGGCCGATTTGCTTCGAGTGATAGATGGTTCTAACGACAGTTTCTGCCGCAGCAGCGCCAGTGGCCCGTCCGGTGCCATCAGTTCCGGCGGGAATCCCAGGGCTTCCGTAACCAGCCGCGAGTCGATCTCAGCGCGCACAGCGTCCCGGGCAATTTCGTTGACTGGCTGCCAGCTGTCTGCCGTCGGTTGACGGCTAGCGACTGACTACTGTCTACTGACTCCTGACTACCAGTTTGCCGCTTTTTGCCCGGGCTCAGGGCTCTCTGAAAGTGATTATCGAGCCGCAGCAGTACACAGCGGCCGCTTTCAGAGCAGGCCGGAATATCAGGTAACAATCTGGCCAAATGATTAATAATGCACGAGCCTGATGAGGCGGGGGGCACACAGTACTAATAACACCCTCGTCGTATGATGTCCTGTGTATATTTGTTTCTCATTGTGTTACCATTTAATAAACAAGAACCCATTCGGAGAGCAGGACATAACCCATTGCAGACGCCGGTTTATCTAGATGAGATTCAATTAAGACTAAGGCTATTGTGGAAGGCGGCAAATGGAGAACAAGAATAGCAGAGATAGTCGTGCTAAAACAGGAAGTCAGGCCAAGCATCTGATCGATCTTGTTGGCACTATAGGAAAAAAGACGGGCGCAGTAGAAGTAAAGATTAGCATGGATATTATTCGCCTGTTCTCTGAGGGTCTTTATCAAAGTCCGCATAAAGCTATAGAAGAGCTAGTCACAAATTCGTATGACGCCGGGGCACTGAACGTGCATATATTGATCCCACAAGCAGATAATCCGCGGGACTCCCTATTGGTGATTGATGACGGATGCGGTATGGATAAGGGCGGACTAGAGACTCTGTGGCAGGTAGCACAGTCACCGAAAGAAGCTAAGAACGCGCTAATATACCGTGATAGAGCACCAGTAGGCCAATTTGGAATCGGAAAGCTAGCTTCCTACGTCTTAGCATGGCGACTAACTCACATAACTAAGGTCAAAGGTAACGCTCTTAGGTATGTATCTATGAATTTTCGCGACGTAAAGGGACGACAATGGGAGCCTCAGCAACCATTATCACTCGATCTTCGCGAGGTCAATGAAAGTGAGGCTAAAAATCTGCTAACTGAAATCCAGGAACGCGATCCAACAGCTTGGGAGATGATGTTTGGACCTAAAAGAGTGGAATCATGGACAGTAGCTGCGTTGAGCGATTTTCGAGATCTAGCTAGCAAATTAAGGGAGGGAACTTTAGGCTGGGTACTGAGCACCGGATTGCCTCTTGTTAGTGACTTTAAGATATATTTGAATGGGGAACTGCTGAAACCCTCAAAGGTTTCACGGACACCAATAAAAACTTTGAAGACAGGGGATCCCAATGATGAGGCAGCAATCAAATTGAAAGATTACGGCGTAGAAATCAGGCATGACGAGGGTGGTATTCAAATGCCTGGGATCGGGTTGGTGACTGGTGAGGCGAGCATATATCGAGAACAGCTGACAACTGGAAAATCATCACAAGTCGGTCGAAGCCATGGATTTTTTATCAAGGTACGCGGTCGAGTAATCAATCTAAATGATGAACTATTTGGGCTTGATGTTTTAAATCATGCCGCATGGTCACGTTTTATTATGGTGGTTAGTGCTGACGGTTTGAGGGATTATCTTCAGTCTTCTCGTGAAGGCGTTAGGTATAGCCCAGCGATTGAACTGTTCCGTGAATATCTACACTTCAAATTTAATGAATGTAGAAACATCTACACAAAGCAATTGGAGAGGGACTTAATAGGAATAGATCTAGAACGATTACTTGAAGAGACCCCCTCTAGTTTGATTCGCATACCGCTTTTAGACACGGTGAGAGCTCAATTATTGGATCCAAGTAAGGAAACCTATTATATCCGGACTCCATTGTTTGCAAATGACGAAGAGAAAGACGAGTGGTTAAAGGGGTTGGATACAGCCTTTGATAAGGGTATCTTAGAATCAGTGACATACGAATCTCACGGTCCATATGCGAAACTAGCAGAATATGACCCGAAGTTACGAAAACTGGTTGTAAATGATGATCATCCGTTTGTCACTCAGATGTCCAGAGGGAATAGGGATAATGGGCCAGTAACACTTTTTGCACAAGCTGAAGTCTTATTGGAAGTTCTAATGAGAGATTACGGATTAGATCCTAGGACCACTATCAATTTGATGCTGTCTCGCGACCGTGCACTTCGGTCACTTACAGGATATGGTCCCGTATTAGCTGCCGAAGCCATGCGGTTACTAGGTGTTGCTAATCAAGATGAAACGGCTATGGAGCGTGCGGTTGGATATGCTTTTGAAGCTATGGGTTTTGTTTATACCAAGCGAGAGCGTGTAGGCGGCCATGATGGAATTGCTGATGCAAGACTGGGTTTAAGGGGTGAGGAGTATGCGAGTTATCGAATAGTTTTCGATGCTAAAACAACATCTGGGCCAAGTGTTGCAGCCAATGCTATCCCATTCAGTCGTGTCCAACAATTTAAAGCAGATGAAAATGCAGATTTTGCCATAGTCGTTGCTAAAGCTTTTGATGGGGAAACCAATCCGGATTCCTCGGCAAATCGAAGTGCCCAGAATGGAAAGATCTCCCTCATAAAGACAGAGGACTTAAAAAAGTTGCTTGAACTTCACCTCAGACATGGCATTACGCTGATAAGGCTTCGTGAATTGTTCCAGGACAGATTTACTGTAATAGAAACCCACGGCTGGATAGAGGATCTGGAATCTGAACTTGCCCAACCAAGTAGGCACATACCCGTTCTAGAGCTTTTAAAAACACTTGAAGATTTGAAAAAAGATCGGGGAGCTCCACCGACCGTGTATGCAGCACGAGAGAGAGCTGAGAGACTAAACGGCTTTAATGCGAGAGATCTTTATGCTGTGTTGGATGCTGTTAGCACAATCGTTGGTCGAGGTTGGATCCATGTAAAGAGCGATGGTAGCGTATTTCTGGATCAATCTCCAGAACAAATTGTTGCTGAAGTTGATAGAGCCTTCAAAGAAGACCTTAATCTATAGATTGTGGTTGTTCTGAAATTATTGCTAAGTCAGCAGATTGCGATCACTGCCACGATAGTTGTTAGGTAGCTGATATAGCATTAACTATATACTCAGACTCCATGAGTCCTTTGAATCCTCGAATGCCAAATGGATAACGCCTCCGATTGTGCATAATACTACGCTTTTCGACACTTAGGGAATGAAATCTTTTCCCCTTTAGCAGTTCAGTTACGATATCAACTACCGGCACCTCCACTCCTTTAATGGTATTGTTAGCTAGAATAAAGGACAGATTCCTCCCAGGCTTAAGAACACGTGCAATTCCATTAATAATAGAATTAAGGTCGTTTATGTATTGACACAGTGCAATATAAGTAGGCTTTGAAATTTCCTCAAGTAAGGCAAGCGATTTCGCATTCTCTGGGACGAGATTGCTCATAAACCTAACAAGATATTTTGACGTGTCCCCGGGTTTAAGGCCGATATACATTTGTCCCGTAAGTTGATCACGCTGTGGCCATAACCACCACTGAGAGAACTTATGTGCACGAGGATAGTCAATTGCATTGAAATAAGGAGGCGAAGTAATCACATAGTGAACAGAGGCAGGTTCTAACTTGGTAAGAACTTCAGCCGAATCCCCTTCAATGACTTTCATATCTACATTGTAGTCTGCTGTTAGTTTATTTAGCTTTCGTAGAGTCCGAAAAATATTCCCGAGTGCTCTATAGAAAATCTGGATCTGAGAGTTCACCGATAAATCATCCCGCAGAACCCTATGAGGGCGCGAATGGTCAATATCTCTTGCATGGCTTAATGTGTAAGGCCACTTGTGCACAATTGCAGAAGATATTGAAAGGTCAATAACGTCTTTTTGTTTCGGTATATCAACATTGTTAGAGACATGAACGAGAGCGGCCAATAACGCACGTTGAGTGGGAGCAAACCAATAACCCATATTGTCATCCTGAGGAATAGATATATTGACTCCGTTTAAGGAAAAACTGTGAATAGCTATGTTCGACCGATTATTGTGGAACAGGTTTTCTAGAACTACCTTGATTTCGTCAAGTTGCTTTGTCACCTTTTTATATATTTCGTCGATTTCTTTTGTGGAATATGGAGTCGTGACAACTCTTGCTATGAGACAGGCAACAGGGTCAATGTCAATACCTATTGCGGATCGGTTAAGGAGACGTGCTTGAATGAGACTAGTAGCTGCACCACTGAAAGGATCAAGACAAACTTCATTTTCGTTCGTGTAGGATGAAATCAATTCATTAGCAAGTTCGTCACTAAAACTAGCAGCATAAGCATGAACTCTACGCGCATGTAATCGCGGAAGGTTTGTGAGATCAAGTGCTCCCATCTGATCTAACGTTGTCTGCGATAAGAATACATCGTGCCCACAGGTTAGTCAATGAACCGTGGCGTCACTAAATGACAAGTTATGTACCCTGGCTCGGCTTGTGAACTCATCGCGAACATTCTTTTGGTGGTGCGGCTATTGAACGTTACTGCAAAGTAACTGGGACGTTTAACTGCACCTTCTGCCGAACTGTGCGATGTGCCCCATTATCATCGGACAAGCCTGACAATCGTGTAACCAGACCCTGCCGGCATATGCATGAGAATTGATTCACCTCTGCAATATCCATTCCTCGGCAAAGTGAGGGAATGGAGCCGGTTGGTTGAACTGGGCGATCCTCCCATTTTTGTTAAGGGGTAAGCGCGATTGCGAAACCTCTTCAGTCACTCCCGGCAGGCCCTTGACAAATCCCCAACTATGTGTTACATTGTAACTATGTATCAATGATACAAATAAGGAGGTTTGAAATGCCTGTAATTCGTATTACCGACGTAACCTGGGATCGTTTGAAGCGGTGGGCGGTTCCCCTTGAGGATAGCCCAGAGGATGCCCTGCGAAAAGTACTGGAGGCAGCTGAAGAACATCTCAAGTATCATGAGCCAACAGGTGAGGATCACCGCCGTAGAAGCATAAAACTACTGAAGTGGAAAAAGCTGCGGAAAGGGCTAAAGACACCTCAACAAGCATATCGTCAACCTATCTTGGAAGCTCTCTATGAACTTGGTGGTAGCGCTTCCGTTGGCGATGTGCTACAGATGGTTGAAAAGAAAATGAAGCCCATTCTTAATGAAATTGACTATCAGAAGCTTCCCTCGGGTGTCGATATTCGATGGCACAACACCGCAATGTGGGAGAGGTTTAACCTCGTGAGGGAAGGGCTGCTCAAGTCTGGGTCTCCGAATGGGACCTGGGAACTCTCCAATAGGAGGATTCAGCAAGTAGAAGAAACGAGGAAAGCTTCGAGAGTTTCCTAAGCTCCGGAAAGATCGTGAATAAGCTGAACATTACTCGATTTTGTTAAACTAGTTCGATCGGCACAATCTGGCAGCAGTGTAATCCAAAAGGAAAGGACAGCGAGGAATATCGTAATGACAACAGGAAATCAGCCGCAGTGGGAGTTCCGAGACAAGTATCTGGAACGTCTTTGCCGAAAATCTTGGAACAAGCTTCCGGAAGAAGTGAGGAACAAGGTAATTCAATACGTTCACAAGATATCCGACGATGATGGCCCGACTCAACTAGGCCAAGATGCAATAGCGTCCGGAAATAGGTTAACGATAGCAAGGTTCAATCCCAGCAGCAAGGACATTCTGTTATTTCGTAAAGATTGTAGTGGCTTATCCGATAACGCAATTGTGGGTGCCTTCATACACGAAGTTGCTCATGCGGTCAAAACCGCAACCCTCACAGATCAAGCGAATCCATACGCGAAAGATGCCATTGAATATGCTGGTGATGCCCTTCCAAGCGAGTGGTCATTCTCGAATGAAATCAGCGCTCTAATAGTGGAACGGGACCATGCTCAGAGAATCTCCCGCTTCAGTGATGCCGCGCGGAATCTACTAGGGCAGGCACTAATATCATTTGCAGCTGGTTTTCTATTTTTGAAGAGCTTTTCCGACAGCCTGGAATTCCTTGTTGTAGGACTATCCATGATAGCCTTATCCCTCGTTTTCCTAGCCGCACCCCTTGCAAGCATAATCAAAGGTTTAAGGGGTTTTCGTGCTTTTCTAGTAAGGTACGGGACTAACCTATGGTTTGCATTCATGATTGTGAGTCTGGCAAGAATCGTGGTTGCTTGGGGAGGCGCTCCCAATATCACGGTTGCTCCGTGGTTAAGTACATTTCTCCGGTGGGCCGCACCACTTTGGCTTTATGTTTTCTTCTTGGTGTTTGCAGCTCTTGCCCTAGACCAGGTAGTCCGTCAAGTGAGACATGCCGGAGTCAAGAAGTCTGTTCCTGATCTCCTTGTGAATCTGTCATGGACGCTAGCAGCATTTGCGGTCTTCCTCTTGGGGCTGACTGATGTGAATATCAGATGGGGTATTATGATGATAGGCATTGCGGTAGTGTGTTTGGCGACCAATCGTCTGCTTACGAGAGGAACTTGAGCGGATGCGAGGGTTAGTTCTTGGTATGAAACGCGGCCGTCGGTTATCGCACAAATATTCCAGGTTTTCGCGAATAAACAGTGATGTCTCAGGAGAGAGTTATTCGGCAATATAGCGAACTGTGTGATTTATGGAGTTATCATTCAACGAAACTGGCATTTATGCAATGGGACGGACAGGTGGACTTAATCCTCTAGTGTGGTGCTCAGCCGCAGCGAGCGGGGGCCTCAGTTCACCCCTTCCATTAGCCAGTTTAAGACTTTCGTCATTACCTCAGTGCGGTTATCTCTGGTCCCTGAGAGCACTTCGACTTCAGGACGGCGTTTGATTTCGCCGGAATTCTGCGGACACCATGTCAATCAGCCCCGCAGCAAATCAGGTATTGTGTCGCAGGACATCGCCAATGTCATACTATCCTTTCGAGTAGCTGCATTAAGAATCCCACTGCCAGCAGGATTAGACCCAGTCTGGAAATCCTTCGATATTTTCTCCCCTTCTCAATTTCGTGGTTATCCTCTCCCTCCAATAACAGGTAGCGTGCTCCACTTTCCCGCACCTTGGGGGGCAGACCAAAAAAGAAGAGTATTATCGTTCCGGTAAAACTCAAAGCTAACCCTATAGTATCCATGAGCCCATCGCTCCTAAGCTATCCAAAAGGTAGGCCGGACATGAATTGGGGCCCAGTATGTCACTTTGGTGGGTGGCCCTAACCTACGCTTCGTGACGAAATCAGCGGCGAATTAGGATGCTATCAGAGCCGTTATGTGCTAGCAAGCCGATTTGCCTCCCGTGATGGACGGTTCTAGCGCCAGTTTCTGCCGCAGTAGCGCGAGCGGCCCGTCCGGTGCCACGAGTTCGGGCGGGAATCCCAACACTTCTGTCGCCAGCCTTGTATCAATTTCCGCACGGACGGCGTCCTGAGCAATTTCATTGACTGGCCGCAGCTCGTTGTGCTTCATCTCATCAAAGATGCTGACCGCCTTAGCGAGAGCATCCTTCGAAAGCTTGGTGACATCCAGAACTGGAAGCGATTCAAGTGCTGATACGCCTATGCTGCCCCTGCCCGCCTGCTGCTTGTTCGCGTGCCACCAGTGAAGTAGGACACCAAGAGTTGAGTTCGCCCAAAGTACTAAAGCTTTCTCTTGGTCGGCGTTGGCTAGACTGATAGATGGCCAGGCTCGGCCACCAATAGTCTTCTTGCTGGTAAACTGCATCGCCGTAGACTGGCTGTTGAACCTGAAATCAGCATTGAAATGGCAGTGAGACGCAGTAGCCCATATCCTGATAGCCTTTTTCTTAGCAGTCTCGTCTTCAGCGGCGTCAGCTCCTTGGCGCATTACTCCCTCGCTGTCGGCTTCGAACTCCATGCTCCTTTCACGTTTAGCTTCGTGCGCCCATAGAATAGGATAGGTGGGGGCTGATTCTGTCTTCACCGGTACCACCTGGAAAGGACCTCTTATTCTGCCGTCTGGCGTGTCGCCATTGATGTCCCTATGC
>Ga0315294_10010527_pt1 | contig 10144 bp, 13 predicted proteins | sample YL17G13_40_MG_FD_203626 | JGI IMG/M metagenome (GOLD analysis project Ga0315294, IMG submission 203626) | Sediment microbial communities from Yellowstone Lake, YNP, Wyoming, USA - YL17G13_40 | ecosystem: Environmental > Aquatic > Freshwater > Lake > Sediment | place: USA: Wyoming | collected...
CGGCCGGCCAATGCCCCGGCGTCGACCGAGTCCAGCACCTCGGCGACCCGCCGCCGTTCCTCGCGGGTGGGGCGTCCCAACGCCCACCGAGTTCCGTTGAGGCCCAGCATGACCGCATCGCACACGCGGATAGCATCCCCCGGGGATGACGCGTAGTTCTGCGGCACATAGCCGATGAACTCGTTGACCTCCCCGGGCGGCTTTCCCAGCACACGAACGTGACCTGACGCAGGCGGTATCAGTCCCAGAACGACGTTCAGCAGGCTGGTCTTTCCTGACCCATTCGATCCGATGACCGCGACAATGCCGCCGGCCGGAACCTCGAATGTGCCCTCAGACCAGAGCAGATTGCCTCCGCGCACCACACTGACGTCGTCGAACGTCAGCGCAGCAGCAGCGGACTCGGGCTCACATAGCGACACCGAGCGCCTTCGCCAGAGCGGTCAGCTGGGCGACCTGCCACGTCTCGAACGACGTCGTTCCCGGCGGCACCGTCTCGGTCACGTCGACCACCGGCACGCCCGCGGCTTCGGCGGCGACGCGGATCTGCTCAGGGACCGAGCCTTCCGTCTGAGTGTTGTAGATCAGAACATTGATTGTGCGATCCGCAAGGGCGCGACGGAACGCCTCCAGATCCGCAGGCGACGGATCGGACTCGTTCGCCGACGCCGTCTTGTAGCCCTGCGGCGTCGAGTCCACCAATCCGACATCCTCTGCTGTGTAGTCGAAGACGCTCTCGGTGGCCGCATAGGTCTTGCCCGTCGCGCCTGCCTTGATATCGGCGAGCGCCTTGTTGTAAGGCTCGAGGCTGGTGCCGAAAGCCACGCGTTGGTCGGCGAAGTGACTCTTTCCGTCGGGCGCCAGCTTCACGAGTTCGGCGGTGACGGCATCAGCGACCGCAACCACCGCGGACGGGCTGTACCAGAGGTGCGGATTGGCCCCCGCCGCGGTCTTGGTCAGTACGCCCGCATCCACCACCGGAGCCTTCGGAGCCGATGTTGCCGCGAACTTCGAGGCCCACGGGTCGTAGTCCGCTCCGTTGACGACGACGAGTTGAGCCTTGGCGAAGGTCGCTGCGTCCGCCGGTGATGGTTCGAAGTCGTGTGGATCGACAGACGAGCTGGCCAGCACCGTCGTCACCTTGGCGCAATCACCGCCCAACTCCCTGACGATATCGCCCCATTGGTCCACGCTGACCACAACATTGACTGGCGTGGTCGGACATCCACCGCTCGCCGCAGCAGTAGTGGAGGACGCGGCGGTGTCCCCGCCGTCACGCGAGGAGCATGCGGACAAACCGAGCGGAGCGCTAAGCACGACGACGGCGGCCGTGACGCCGATCATTCGAGGACGGAACGCGGTCATAAACGATAATAGTAACCGTTTCCAATTGGGAGTGAGGACTGGGTCGCTCTTTTCTGGGACTCACGCACCAAACACGGAGACGAGCAGTGATACCTGGCATCAACCCCGACTACCGGGGACAGGCCGACGAGTTACGCCGGCGCTACCCGCAGTAGTACTCGACCTGGTGGGGGTAGGCGGTCAGTGCTCGTGCACGTGGTCGCCGTGCTGGAAGTGCCGGTGACCGTCGTGGACATGGTCGACGTGGTCGCCGTGCTGCACGGTCTCGCACCCGTCGTTCTCGGTGTGCGCCGAGCCGTGATCGGCGTGGATCTTCGCCTCAGGGTGCCGCTCGCCGTCATGAATATGGTCGATGTGGTCACCATGGGCGACGGTCTGGTGGCCGTCACCCGGCAGGTGCTCGTGGTCGCTAGGTTCGAGGTGTTCCGCAGGTGTCATGGCTCCTCCAAAATCGGCCTAGTTTCAGCCTAGCTAAACGACCGCGATAAAGTCCCGTACAATTGACAATTATTTTCATTAGAGATGCAATCAGGTTCCCCGCGGCGCGAGTCGGTGGCGGGGACGCGGTCCCGCAATCCGCTGTCACAATGGCCCGGTGGCCCCAGTGAGGACCGTCCGGTTGCCGGAGTCGGCGTCGATGCCGGTTTTGGTCGCGGCGGTAGTGGCGTGTGCGTTGCTGGGCAGCACTTTGCGGGCCGCGGTCTACGACAGCGAGGCGTTGTCGACAGCCGGCACGGTGTTCAGCGGCATCTTCGTCCAGGCCCTGCCATTTCTTGCGCTCGGAGTTGTGCTGAGCGCGCTGATCGCGGTGTTCGTAACCGCCGAACGGCTCTCCCGGTGGCTGCCGCGGCGACCGGCGGCGGCCGTGCTCGCAGCGGCGGCCAGCGGTGCCGCGTTGCCAGGCTGCGAATGCGGCTCGGTACCGATAGCCCGCCGACTGTTCGGTGAGGGCGCCGTGGGCGCGGCGGCCCTGACCTTCATGCTGGCCGCGCCTGCAATCAACCCGGTGGTGGTGGTTTCCACCGTGGTGGCGTTCCCCGGCCAACCACAGATGGTGTTCGCCCGCGTCGGTGCATCCCTGATTACCGCGATCGTCATGGGCCTGGCCTGGTCCCGCTGGGGGCGCACCGAGTGGATCACCCGCCGTCTACCGCGCGCCATCGACGGCCAGGCTTCCCGTTGGCACACCTTCACCGAGGCCGCGCGGCACGACTTCATCCAGGCCGCTTCCTACCTGGTGATCGGTGCTGCCGCCGCGGCCGCACTGCACGTGGTCGTCCCGGACTGGTTGATGGCACACCTGGCGGGGCAACTTCTGCTCGGCGTGCTGGTGATGGCGGTGCTCGCGGTGGTGCTAGCCCTGTGTTCGGAGGCCGACGCGTTCGTGGCCGCCAGCCTGACCATGGTGCCCCTGGTTCCGCGCCTGGTCTTCCTCGTCGTGGGTCCAGCCGTGGACGTGAAGCTCTTCGCGATGCAGTCGGGAATGTTCGGCCGTGCCTTCGCGATCCGCTTCGCCCCGGCCACCTTCGTGGTGGCCACCGCGGCGGCGACCGTTGTCGGCGTACTGGTACTGGGACAGCGCGCATGAGCCGGGAAGCCGAGAACGCGCTGCTGCTCCTGGTGGGGGTCGCGACGGCGATGATCACCACCGGCGGGGCCTACACCCGATACGTCAAAGCCTCGCTGCTTCCCTGGCTGACCGTGACAGCCGTGATCGTCATCGGGTTGGCGCTGGTGTCGATCGTTGCCGACATCCGGCGCGGGTCCGCACCCGACGACGATCACGGCGGACACTCCCATCGCGGATCGGTCGCCTGGTTGCTGCTGGTTCCGGTCGTCGTGCTCATCTTCGTGACCCCGCCGGCGCTGCGCCCGGGGGCCGCCGCGCCGAAAGTCACCGCGGTCTCAACGGAGGTGCTCCGCCGGCCGTTTCCGGCGTTGCCGGACGGCCGCGCACCCGAGGTATCGATACCCGACGTCCTGATCCGTGCGGCCCATGACACCGCCGGAACGCTGAATGATCGCCTCATCACCGTCATCGGCTTCACCCTCGCGGAGACCGACGGAGTCGACCTGGGCAGGGTCGTGATCATCTGCTGTGCCGCCGACGCACAACTGGCCCGCATCCATCTGCGCGGACCAGCAGCCGCCGAGCTCAGGAACTACCCGGAAGAAACCTGGCTGAGAGTCGAGGGCACCGTGACCCCCGGCAAGGCCGACGGGGATTCGACGTCGATACCGACCTTGCAGGTCCAGTCCGCTACCCGGATTGAAGCCCCGGCCAACACATACGCCTGACGACGTCACTCCCTGACCTTCGCCCGCCGCTATTCGCTGCCCGAGGGCCCGCACCACATCACACCGCAGCACCAGGTGGCGAACGGCTCTGCCTCTACGTGGACCTTCGTGGGAATTCCGCTCAAGATGGCGGGGGTGACGTTCCGCGTTTCGGGGCAGATCCGAAAACCGTACGGTTGTTCAGGACTTCGCATGAGCTGAGTGGCCGGCAGGTCTCTTGGAAGCGATCTTGTGGCACAGTCCGTTGGGGTGCGGCGCGGAACGAAAAAGTGTGCGGTGCGACGCCACACGGTAACGGTCAACCAGTCATGCCGAGGTAGACCAATAGCCCGCGCTCCAGCTGCAGCATCTCAGTCGTCGATACCTTGCCGATGCGTTTCCCTAGCTTGGACCTGTGGACCGTGGTGATCTTGTCGATCATGATGCTGCTCGGGGCGGTTAGGCCGTTGGTTTGGTTCGGCTGCAATGGGATTCGTAGTAGCGGGATGTCGGCGGTGGTAATGGTTAGCGGGCATAAAACGATGGAGTCAGTCGCGTCGAACCGGTCATCTTGGACGATTAGGACAGGGCGTGGTTTGCCTGCGTAGCCTTGGCCCGCTGAGGCGGTCCAGAGTTCGCCGCGTCTCACTAAGCATCAAAGTCTTCGTCGTTGAACTGAGAGATGGCGTCCACGAAGGCCTGGTCGTCACTGGCGCTGCTGCTAGCGGCGGCCAATAGGGATTGGCGATGGGCCTCTTCGGCGAATTCTGGGGCGCGCGTGTCGGGGACCCAGATTTGGAGGGGCCGCAGTCCCTGGTCACGCAGCCGGATTCGGTGGTCGGCGACTCGCTTACCCACGTCGCGGTTAGCCATGAGCGCCATGTTACATGTAACTCGCGCGCGGGTGGCCGAGCCCGAGGGCCGGAAGTCGGCCAAACGGATGTTGCCGATCGCCCGCGCTGCGGGGTACACCGGGTCGCCAAAGAGGACCTCGGCGGGGTCTCAGTTCAAACCTTGATCACAGACAGCATGGGACACGCGCGGGCAATCTGGTCGAAATCGGCATCCTGCGTCACGACAGGAAGGCCGTGCTCGATCGCGGTTGCCGCGATAAGCGCATCGGTCAGCTTCACTGCCCGGTGCACGCCGGCGGCTCGGCAGTCCGCGACGAGTCGAGCCCACGAAACCATCACCGCTTCGCTAACCGCGATTGGATCGGCTGCGCGCGCCAGTGCGAGTGTGTCGGCACGTTGTGAACGGGTCACTGCATCGCCCGCATTGAGGACACCGAGTTGCAGTTCCCCGATCGTGATGACTGAAAGTGTCACGCGTTCAGGCAGCTTCGAGATTGCGCGGCCGCTCTCGCGCGCAATGAACACCGATGTGTCCAGTAGGCCTACGTCGAACTCGGCCTCGGTCACGGGTCGTCGAGGGTCTGGCCGGCAAGGTCATCGAGTTCTTCGGTCAGACGCGCATCGGCCGAGCGTTCGGCGAGCTCGTTGCGTAAACGCTCTCCGGACAGCCAGCGGGCGCGGCGCCGATGCGGCACGATATCGGCGACCGGTTCCCCGTGAACTGTCAGAGTTACCCGCTCCCCAGCCCTGACAGCATCGATCACACGGCTTGTCCGATTCCGCAGATCGCGCACGCCGACCTCCATGTGCGACATCGTAGCACAACTGGCGTCAACGCATAGCGGCTCTTCGAGCTTAAGCGGGCAATGCCTGGTCAGGGTTTCGGCGTGTCGTTGACCTGAGGCGCCCCTGGCTTTCGGGAATCTGGATGTTGCGAAGCAAACAGAATCCGAAGGAGAGCCAGGGGCATGAACGAGCCTACGTCGTTGTTGTTGGGGCTGGAAGGACTCGGAGTGAGCGCCGTGGTCAGGCGGGCGGATCGCACCCGAGTGGTCGAGGTGATCACCGTTGACCCGAACGCTTCGCGGTGTCCGGACTGCGGAATGGCGTCAGACTCGGTCAAGGAGCGCACCGTCACCAGCCCGCGCGATGTCCGGTACGGAGATGACCCAATTGTTCTGCGGTGGAACAAGACCCGCTACCGCTGCCGCAACGACACCTGCACGAAAGTCAGCTTCACCGAAGCGATCCCGCAAGTACCGGCGCGCCGGCGAACCACCACACGACTGCGTTCCCAGATCGGCCGCGACATCGGCGAGCCGGCCCGCTCGGTCACCGAAGTCGCTAAGAGTGCGGGGGTGTCCTGGCCGACCGCGCACGCCGCGTTCATCGCCCACGCCGAGGCGGTGCTGGCCGACCCGGCTCCGGTGGCGGTGCTGGGCATTGACGAGACCCGCCGGGGCAAGCCGCGCTGGACCCGTGACCAGGTCAGCGGCAGCTGGGTACGCACCGATCCCTGGGACACCGGGTTCGTCGACCTGACCGGCGATCAGGGCCTGCTCGGACAGGTCGAGGGGCGCACCGGGGCGGTGGTCCGCCAATGGTTGAGCGAGCAGAGCGAAACCTTCCGGGCCGGGATCACCCACGTGGTCATCGACCCGTCGGCGGCCTACGCCGCCGCAGTCACCACCGAGCTGCTCCCCAACGCCGTGGTGGTCGTCGATCACTTCCATCTGGTCAAGCTCGCCAACGACGCGCTGACCGCGGTGCGCCGACGGGTAACCTTCGACGCCCACGGCCGGCGTGGCCGCAAACAGGACCCCGAATGGGCCAACCGGCGCCGACTGCTGACTGCCCGAGAACGGCTGTCGCACAGAACATTCGCCACGATGTGGAACACCCTGATCGATAATGACCCGACGTGTCAGATCCTGGCCGCCTACATCGCCAAGGAAGAACTACGCCAACTGCTGGCCGCCGCCGCTGACCGCGCTGAGGACGCGGAGATCCGCACCCGGCTCTACCGCTTCTACAGCTGGTGCGCCGACACCAACATCCCCGAAATCCACCGCCTCGCCGCCACGATCGAGACCTGGTGGCCGGCGATCTTGGCGTTCCTGCACACCGGACTGACCAACGCTAGAACCGAGGGCTACAACCGGCTGGTCAAACAGGTAAAACGCGTCGCCTGCGGATTCCGCAACACCGAGAACTCACGCCGCCGGATACGCTTCCATTGCACCCGCGCCCAGCGGGCCAGCACCAGATTCACCACCGCGCAATTGCCCGGTTAACTTCGAAGAGCCCGCATAGCCGACCCCTGGTTGAGGTTGACCGTTCATCGGGATCGTGGGGGTGGTCTCGGTGAGCATCCGGGTGAGCTGCAGAGAAAGAAAGCGCGGTACGACGTGAGGCGCCACGCCATTGCCAAAAAATCGCTAGGTCGGTGTCGAGAAGCTCGCAGAGATGGCGCAGCGCGTATTCGATCTCGCCGTCCACCTTGCTAGGGCGCAGATTGATGAACCGGGAGGATGAGGTCCGAAACCAGAGTCTCGAACTCCAGACGTTGCTGGAGGTTCTTTGCGAAGGGCGGCGCGTCATCGATCGTGGATATGTTGCCGAATCATACGGTTGCGCCTTTCATCGATGACTTGCGGTGCGGGGCAGCTGCAGGGCGGGCCAGCTGGGAAGATCCGCGATAGGCACCGCGCTGACGTACTCGTAAGGCGGGCTGTTTCATATCGCGGTCTATTGAACTGCGCTTTTCCTTTGCATCTCACGCCATTTCATGCCTGGTTTGTCTCAGAAACCGTTTCATTTCCCAGGGTTGTTTGTCGGCAGGCTCGATATGCCCGATGTGTACCGGGTTGTCCGGGAAAGCGACAACAAATCGGGTCGCAGCAGATGCCTCCCACGACGGTTGGCGAAGCTAGGCCTGGTCTGGCGTTGAACTTGCGTAATCCCAAGACACTGTTCTGACGGGTGTCATGCGGATGTAGGCGGCGCCCGGTCTGGGTGCGGTGGGCCATTCGGGCTCTGGCACGCCCCGTGCCCGGGCACCTTCCCTCGCGAGCTGAAGTGCTTCGCTTGGTTCGCGAACGATGCGGGCGTGACCTTGGAACATCACTCCCCGGATATCTGCCATGCTGGATCCGTCTTCAAGCAAGATACTCACGTTCGGGTTGCTTTCGACGTTGGCAACTTTGCGTGTTCCATCTCGCACACCCATGATGATGTCGCGGCCAAGGCGAAAGTATCCAAGGGGTACGGAGTGCGGGAAACCATCCTTGTCGATGGTGCTCAGTATCGCCCAGCATGGGCGGCTATCAAGATACGCCTCAATTTGTTCGTCACTGAGTTGTCGTGGCATGAAGAGAGGTTAACAAGATCGAAATCGGTGCTCGCCCTGCGGAATCCTCAGCTTGAGGTGTCGATAGCACTGACAATGAGTTGGAACGGGCCTTCCTGTTTATCGAGGATGTAGATCGAGACCCGGCTGATAATCGAAGGGTCCAGAGGCGGCGCGCTCGGTACGGGATCCAGGAACATGCCCACCGGCTGGAAGCCGCCGACGGGCAGGTCGTAGGTCCGCCGGACGCCGGCCTCGGTGGAGAAGCGCTGGATATAGGACCAGGGCTGCCCCGTCTCCACCTTCAACACGTATGTCTTGCCGTCGCCTAGTACTCGCACGCGCAGCGACGTCGCGCCGGTTGCCCGGCGCCCGAGCTCGGGGTCGAGCGGACCGCGGGCCGAGGCGAATCCGCCGTTGTTGTCCAGCGAGATGTTGCCCGAGAACACGAGGCCACCGTCGCCGAATGTGACCGTCGAGGTCGACCGGCCGCCCATGACGGGATCGTTAACCGTTGTCCAGGTGGCTACCGCGGCGGGATCACCGAGGTCGACGAGAACTGCTGGCCCGACCGCCGGGGCGGACGGGCGAGGCGCGTCCGGCGCGGTCGTCGGTTCGTCTGCGCGGGCGATCCGCCCGGTGTTCCCGTACGACACGATCAGTACCGCCAGGCACGTGATCGCCAGACCTGTCCGCGCCCGCCACCGACGTTGGTAACTCCCCATCCCCTCAATGTAGGGGCGTGGGTCGCTGTGTCAACGACGGAGGTGACTGCTGCGGCGCCGCCGTTCAGTTCAGGTGCAACCTTCACGGAAGCTCCCCCGTTTGCACGCAGGCCGACGCCCCGCCCCTCGCTCGTGTAGGTCCGCACGTTTGACTGCACTCCTGCCACCTAACCCCGCAGCCCGGCTACACCGGCCGGCTCCACCCCATCGAACCGGGACGTCACTGGGCCAGCAGTTTGACCGAGTGTTCGTCGCATTCGCCGTTACCGGGCAAGCTTGTGTTGATTGTCGGTGTCTTCTATGGCGGCCGAGACTACGAGGCGGTTCTGGCCGAACCAGAGATATTGGGCGGCAGTCACGAGCAGCAGCAGTGCATAGCAGCGCGGGCCGCCAGCAGCAGCGCCATCACGGTCAACAACGGATAGCCGGTCGCCGCGCTCTCGGCGTCAGGATGGATCGGCAAGGTCGATATCCGGCGGGTCGGCCCAGCCGTCCGAACCACGGCCCTGAGCATCGCCCTGGTCCGGGCCGCAGCCACAGAACCGAAACTGATCGGCGCACTACTCAACGAAGGGCGCAAGCCGCCGGGCGATCACAGGCACGGTGTCGAGTTCCCTGGTCGCCACCGCGATCACCAGATCGAACAGGTCATCTTCGGCTGCTGTGGAGACATGATGACCGTTCAGTTCGTAGAAGAGCGCGGTGCAGACGAAGGCCGTGCGTTTGTTGCCGTCAATGAGCGCATGGTTGGTGGCCAGGGATTGCAGCAGTGCCGCCGCCTTCTCGTGGATGGTGTCGTAGGCATCTTCACCGAACACGCTGGCTTGCGGTCGCGCGACGGCGGATTCGAGCAGACCGTAGTCGCCGATGTCAGCCGGGTGACCAAGGTGTGCCTCAGCGGCGGCGAGTACGTCATCAACCGAGAGGTAGTCGGTCACGCCTCGGCGAGACGCCGGAGGAGACCGTCATGGTCCTTGACGATTCGGGTCAAGATCTCGTCCCGACGCGCCGTCCGGTGGTCCAGATAGTCGTCGACCGCCTTGAGGATCACCGCGTGCATGGACATCCCGTCGCGTTCGGCGGCGGCGCGAAGCTTGGCTGTCTGCTCGTCGGACAGGCGCAGGGTCATCGGCATGAAGACAGAATACCCATTTTGATACCACCACGGTGTCACACGCGGTGGTGCCTCATTCAAGGACCACGAATCCCGCCGCCGCCGCCGTCCTCGCCGGGGTATCCATAGACCAGACCGAACGGGTTCGGCCGCGTGAACGTGCTCGCGGTGATCGCGACCCGCAAACGTGTGGAACAGGAATCGCCGGTGCGCAGCAGCCTTCTCCTAGCTGCGCTGAGCAGTTTCCGGCGGATCCGCCATCGTTCCGCCACGAAAAACGGAATCCCGCCATCGAAAAGCGGAGCCTACACCTACAGAGCAGCGAGCGACGGCGGCAGCGGCAGGCTGTAGACATCCCAGGGTCGTAACTTGTCAAGCGGCGCGGGTGGTCGGGCTGGTTTGGCGGTGCGCCCAGGCGGTGTGTTCGCTGTAGGTGGTGTGGTGGCGGAGGCAGCCGTGG
>Ga0315294_10010528_pt1 | contig 10144 bp, 10 predicted proteins | sample YL17G13_40_MG_FD_203626 | JGI IMG/M metagenome (GOLD analysis project Ga0315294, IMG submission 203626) | Sediment microbial communities from Yellowstone Lake, YNP, Wyoming, USA - YL17G13_40 | ecosystem: Environmental > Aquatic > Freshwater > Lake > Sediment | place: USA: Wyoming | collected...
AAGCTTGTAAGTATTATTTTAAACCTTCCGTTGGGCGCTTTTATTCAACGTGAAGACATTGTGATTTCAGATCAATTACCAAATCTAAATTCATTAATTGATTCTTTAAAAAAAATCGTTATTCCTCCGATAATTGTGTAATAACAATAGTAGGAGGTTTCATGGAGCGTACTTACTTTTTAATTTCCGCACCTGACGAATTCAGGGAAAAGTTAATTGGTTTTTTAAAAAATCTTAATGTAGTCAATGATGGGTGTCCAATCAAATTGGAAAAGATTTATATTCAACCAAAATATGTAGCAATACCAAAGGAAAAAAAGTATGAAGGTGAAAATCGCAAAGCCGCCCTATAATGGGTATAATTCCGATTTGAGAGAAAGGCTAAAAGAGATTTATGAAACAGGGGAATTGTTCGAAGTTAATTTAGAAAAAATATATACGGATAGGGTTTTGTTACTTCCTAATAAATTGATTTCATCATCATCGATTTATATCTATGATAAAGATTTAGAAATAATCATAGATGATGTTAGGGATGGATTAATGAGATGTGAAGCTTGTGGGGATACTTTTAATTTACAATGCCCCTGCGGTAGCATTGAAGGGTATTTAATACGGCAAAACTCCACAAGGAACGCGTTTTTTATGGATAAAGAAATTCCAATATTGTTGAAAAACAAACTATGGAATTAAATTATATTAATAACAATGCTAAGAGTGAGGAAGCCCCCGAGTTTCTCAGGGGAATTTTCTTCCTCCCTGAAGGGAGGAAATCCGCGGCAGACGGCGTGCGACGGTTCTGAGGGCGACCGACCTGCGGTCCGCTGGGCGGCGCCGGCCGGATCCCGAGTTCCAGGGAATTCCCCTGCGTGCTGGTAACCATACGTGATCGAACTAGTTAGCATTATTCCGGACGGTGCGGTCCATGTCTAGGATTGGTAAGAGAGACTTGATACACCTCTCTTACCATATTCGGCGCGCAAACATGAGCCGCATCGTTAAAACAAAAAAGCCCGATTAACTTCGGGCTTTTTTTTAGCTATTATCGTTTTGGTTATATTAGATATTTCCCTCAAGCGATGTCAAATCATAATTAGTAATCGGTGAAACAATATTGACATCGGCGATATTTTCTCCCTTCACATAATCTATACTTTCCGCAGTAAGAATCGGTCTTACCCTTACAAATTCAAGATTAATTGATTCTGTAAGAACATTCATTCCAGCGGAAATCCCAAGATTATACGTGCTGATACGACAACCTTCGAAGTATGTCTGACCAACCGTATCAGTCTGTGTATCTTTGAAAAAGAATGCAAGACCTATTGGCTGATCAAAAAATGAAGACGCGAGGTTCATTGCTAGATTTCCAGATCCGATATTTGCAAACTTTTCATATAATCGCGCTCCATTTTTTAGATAAGGGCTTGAAATAAACTGGACCAACTTCTTATCCATAGTGGCAAAATCTGCCTTAACTTCACCAAAATACATGGCCTTTAATATGCTAGGTCCATCAAAGAAAACGCGGCTCAGGGCAATTCCACCTACCGTACGACCGGGAATAATGTAACTGAGTCTTGAACCAATTTCAAAAATTCGACTTAAAGGCTTATTGAGGCTTACTTGAGCTGATTCAAGCAAACCGATAGGCACTACACGATAACCCAAAGGGTTTTTGACAGGATCTCCAGCAGTATCGAGATCTGCCGGGCCTGCCGCAATAAGAACAGTTCCCGATTCAACGATATCGTGGATACCTATTGATGTATTGAAATCAATACCTGTTGGGGATGAAAAGGCTTGGGTGACGTGTTTATCCTCCCACTCCCATCCACCTGTTTGAGTGATTAGACTATCGAGTTCTATCTTTTGATTAGCCATTGTTTCCTCCTAAAATTCAATTTTTTATCATTAACGTGACTTTACCAACAGTGTAATATCATAATAATTTCCGGCAATATATACCGTGCATTCGATAAAGAAATTGATCTTATCATCAATAACTTCATCGCGTACTATTTTGGTAACTTTTGAACTTGCCACGATTCCATCCTTAACCAATTTCGTAGAAACAACTGAACAAACCTGACCAAGAAAACGGATAAGGCTTGGATCGTTCACATTGTATCTTCCAACATAAGGGGCAACCGCTGATCGATAAGTTTTAGCTGCCACATCCGCTTGTTTTGTGATTGATCGTTCACGGTATTGAACAGCATCCATGTTGGTTGTCAGATCATGGCGTGACCTGATCGATTGTGTGATCGTCGAGTCTTGAATCATGATATCGACACCACCACCACCCATCTCATCAAGCTGAGCCTTGCGATAATAAGTGCTGGTATCCAACTGAATGTTGGACAATCCAGGAATACTAAAAGGCATGTTTGTGAAAGATTGGGAAACTATGATTCCGGAGTCCATACCCACTATCGCCGCAGCGATGAAGTATGGTGGAAGCAGCATTCTCTCACCATTGAAATCGGCGTAGAACCATCCCGGGAACAGCATTGCGACACGTCGATTTCCGTATGCCACATTACCAACCCTGACAGCCTGATCATCCTTACGACCACTTTCAAACTTGAAAGTTTGAGTTGTAAGGCCGGCGGTTCCGGTCCAATCAGTCTGAACTTCGGTGGTCACCGTTGGGGTTGATACCACGGTGGCTTGTGCTACAAAATCACCACTGGCATCATAGATATTGACCAAATCGTTTACGGTAATTCCAGCACTCATCGGATTAAAACCACCCCCAAGATTATCGATAAGACCGGCGGTATCGATATCACCGGTGCATGTTCCCATAAGGAACAAATCGTCGAGATCATAACAGATAATCCCGATACGCTCATGGGCTTCGTATGGCTCAGCCTGATCGTCACAATAGGGTCCAACAATGGCATTGACACCACTATCAGTGGTTCCAAAAGCATGACTGTAGACATCGACGAGCTTAAGTTCCTCGAGGGCTGCGGCGTATTCATCAGCCAGGTTATCAGAGGTTGCATCAACATTGACTCCGTAACAAACCTTTCCGCCGGAACGGGAGAAAATGACAGACATCATAAATGCAAGTTCGTTGCGAGGATCGATAGATGTTTCCTCGGAACGTACCCATGCGGTATAGATATCCTGAACGCTTGTGATACGTTTTACAACCCCATTCTCTTCAGAACGGACGGAACGGAAGTCTGCAACGATTTCGGTGGAAATTAGGGGGGTCCACATGTTGATGTAGTTCCCATTTGCCATGGCAGTTTCCGCTGTTACCACTGACTGGTAAATTGGTTCCAGGGTGGTGATGGTATAATTGGTCCCATCATAAGAAACCGTGTCGATAGTGAAAAGTTGAAGATAAGTATTTGCCGACTCTTCGGTTGACTCAGGTGTATTTGTTGGAACAATATTAAAGATATCTCCTTTTTTTGGAGTCGGAATAGCTACAGCAGTCTGCATTTTTGCAATCTTAAATGTCGTGGTGTCGGTTGGCGTAACTACAATAATAGGAACACCAGAATGTCCTGAGTTAAAAAGTTTCAGTCCATTGTTTTGTGAAAATCCAAGGAGACGATTTACACTATATGAATATACCTGGATTGTCGATCCAGGTTCTCCGATATATGTTTTATAACCCGAAATATCATAATCAATCTGCCCGGTTGTTGGAGCAACGGTATTGAATCTCAGGGTATTTTTGTCAATAATCGAAACGACAGATGCAACTTTCGGAGAATCGATCGACCCGGTAATTGCCAGACTTGAAAAGGAGATAATGTCTCCCGGAGCAACCTTTGCAATCACAAAGTTTGCGGTTGGATCCCAAAGAATATCAGGTGAATCTGGTGCATTATCATAATCACCACACCCGATAACGATTTCATCCCCGTCAGTAACCGCAGCGCTATAAGGACTAGCAAGATTAACTTTTGTTTCATCGACACCGATCGATTTAACGATTCCGACCAAGGTTCCATCAATAAAAACTTTCATTCCAGCTTTTACTTTTGCGGTAACAACCGATCCGCCGGTGATAATAACAGTGTCAAGATCTGTAGCGAGAATATTAACACCATTTGTCGTTGTTTGCTTGTAAAAAGGAATGATCGCTTGACATGAACCAACGGCTTTTTCGGTATTTGGAAGAACAAATGTTCTATCCTTGTCGAGCGTAATTCCATCAACATCCATCTCTGACGACTCGAGTTCAAGATCAATATATCCAAAACGGGTGTTAGCAAAACCATTTGGTGGATACATATCAAAAGATTTCTTGCCGGATATCGATTCGTTATAAATCACATTATCCGACCCCCATGGAAGATCAGCACTCTCTATACCATTAGGATTTCCAAGGGATTCTTTCGCGAACACATTGTACGCTGAAGCCACTGCCACAGAAGGCAGGGTTTCAACGGTAACGGCACCCGGAGAGGTGACGAATTCTTGTCGTACTGACGCGTTTGGGCCCTGATAGTTGGCCATATTATTCTCCTTTTAAATTAGACTTTTGGCACTTCCACATATAGATGAATATTATTCCAATATAATTCATACTCAACATCCGTTAATGACACCGGCGCCGACCAAGGTATTGAATTATTATCAACATCATGAGTTAATAACCTTAAAGTGCGCTCATCTACAATTTCCACGACAGGATATATTTGCTCCGGAACATCATTTCCTATATTATTAAATTTTATGTAGTACCATCCTTTTGCCAACTCTTGTTCTAAAATCTGCGGATCGTCAGTAGTAAGTAGCCCAAAATGTTTTGTATTATCCGTTAAAAGATCAGACCCTTCACTGATTATTCCGCTAACTGAAAGCGGTTTAGTATCAACATTTTTTATACCGTACATTGCAAATTTATTCCATACTGGACCAATTTCTTTAAGAGTGCTTATCCAACCCATTTGCAACGAAACAAAAAGTGTTATTGTTACTTCCCATCTTCGCACTTCAGCATCTTTTATAACCGGTATCTCGGGTCCGACGCTTGTATGTTTTAAATTGCGTAAAAAATCTACAACTTTTATGATTCCATGTCTATCCGCCTGATACATTAGGGCTAAAAAATTAGCTATACTTGAAGCTTCGGAAGCAACCCCGGAACCAACGGTAACATTAACCATTCCATTGCATATCGTAACATAATTAGGGTCTAAAAAAGTATTTGCATTTGCTGATTTTAGGTTATCGATCATTCTATCTTCAAACTCAAACCCACCTCTTTCAATTACGATAAACGGGGCACTCATCGGCTTTTCGTTATCAATAACAAAAGGGGCGCAAATTCTTATTCGACTCGCCCGATCATCAGAACTCCATCGATATTCTGCCGGAGTAAGCTCGATATTCGAAAAAAGGTGCTGAGTATAGCTTAATAGGGCGTCTACGATATTCGCTATTGGAAAATTCAACATTGATGCTGGCATATTATACCCTATACGTTAATTTCAAAGAGCTTTTCCTTCTTATAATATAAGTCGGAATAGCCACATGAGGCAAAACATTCATATTTAATATAATTGTATTATACACGCTTTGCTTTTTCAACCCTTTCCAGACAAACCGGTAAAATTATCCACATCTTTTTTAAATGTTGATTTTAGTTCAGCGGCTTTCGAAATGGATTCCAATTCTATCATTTTTGCTTTTTCAAAAACATCAAAGGCTACTTCGCTTAATTTATTTAAATCAAGTTTATCATATCGATATTTAAGAGAGACAATTATTTCATCACTTTGGGAATAATAAGTTGATAAATATGTTTGAGCAATCGATACCAATGTTTTTAATTTTGATTTAACATAATTATCAAATTCAACATCAGACATATGAACAAACCCATTTTCCTTAAACGCCTTTCGTGTTTCGTTTTTAACAGCAGTCATGGCATTTTTTAAAGCTTCTTGATAATTTCCGAACTGAGAAACTTTTAATGATGGTGATTTTCCGTTACCAAGAACCAATAAATCATCCTGAAATGATTGAATTAACCATAAAAATATTTCTTGACTCTTTTGTTCAAAATACGACATTTGATTTCTAAGAATATTTGTTCTATTTTCCAATGATTCGGTATGATATTTTTCACTCATCCCGAATAAAATAAGAACACAATCACCACACGTTCTTCCGATTTTATTCTTAAAAATAAATTTTATTATCTCCGATACGCCTTTTAATTTTAACATTGCCACTATTAAAAGCGCAAGTGATAACATGACAATGACGGTGGGTGCATTGAATTTTGTAAGCCATCCAAAAAAGTCTTCCATTTTTTTACCTACTATGGGTGAATGTTTCGGTCTACTTGTTTAAAATGACCATCAATATTTATATATATCAGCTTTTGATCGCTCAAAAGATTTTCCAAATATGTCACCCGTTCCTCCAAATCACCGGATGGGCTGGCTGTTGGTTCAAACTCCCAAAGATCAAGTTCTTCCATATTCCCATCATTATTAATATAAATAGGTTTCTGAGTTGTTAGTACATATTCTAATTGTGCAATTCTGGCTTCAAGATCGCCAATAGGTTGTGATGGACTTACCGATCGTGACGGACTTAATGATGGCGATGGGCCAACCGATTCGGATTCGCTTGCTGATGGACTAACCGATGCTGATGGGCTCAAGGATCCTGAAGGACTCAAGGATTGGCTTTTTGATCTTGAGGGGCTTACCGATCGACTTGTTGATGCTGATGGGCTCCTTGATTTACTGGCTGAGGACGATGGGCTTATAGACTGACTGATTGATGAAGATGGGCTTTTTGACTTGCTTACGGATGCTGACGGACTTGTTGAGGCGGATGGGCTCACGGATGGTGATTGGCTTACAGAGCTACTAAACGATACTGATGGGCTTATAGATCTACTACGTGATGCTGATGGGCTAACTGATGGGCTTTCAGATGTCGAAGGGCTTAAAGATTTGCTTCTTGATGATGAGGGGCTGATCGATTTGGATTCGCTACTGCTCGGACTTTCTGATGATGAAGGGCTTGCGCTCCAACTTACCGATCTTGAAGGGCTAACCGACACTGATATGCTGCTACTCGGGCTTTTTGATGCTGATGGGCTGATTGACCCCGATTCGCTTCCGCTTGGACTTATTGATGATGACGGGCTGACCGATGATGATATGCTATTACTCGGGCTTATTGATACAGATGGGCTAACTGATAATGATATGCTACTACTTGGGCTTATCGATGCTGACGGACTAAGGGATGATGACGGACTGCCGCCGGGACTACTTGATGCTGATGGGCTTAACGATGCCGATTCACTAATACTGGGGCTTATTGATGCGGAAGGGCTTGTAGATTCAGATTCACTATTACTTGGGCTAATCGATTTTGATATGCTAACGCTTGGGCTGGTTGATTCTGAAGGACTAACTGATTCAGATATACTCGAGCTGGGGCTTATTGATGCAGATGGGCTAATAGATGTTGAAACACTCTCACTTGGGCTTATTGACGCTGATGGACTAATCGATTGGCTTTCGGAAGATGATGGGCTAACAGATGTTACTTCACCGCTTGGACTAATCGATGATGACGGGCTAATCGATGTTGATTCGCTTTCACTGGGGCTTATTGACGCTGAAGGGCTAATTGATACGGAAGCACTGCTACTAGGGCTTATAGAATAGGATGGACTAATTGATCCTGATTCACTTTCGCTTGGGCTTACCGATTCCGATGGGCTTATAGATGTGGAGTAGCTACTACTTGGGCTTGTGGATACTGATGGGCTAACAGATCCTGATTCGCTTTCGCTTGGGCTTATCGATACTGATGGGCTTGTTGATGCCGACGGACTTTCCGATACAGAGACGCTACTACTTGGGCTTTCTGACGCGGATGGGCTTCTTGATCTCGATTCGCTGCTACTCGGGCTTCTTGATGAAGATGGACTACGTGAAGCTGACGGGCTTCTGCTTAAACTTGCGGAAAAAGATGGGCTTGTAGAACCTGAAGGGCTTATTGATGCTGAAGGGCTTGTAGATCCTGAAGGGCTAAGAGACGCCGATTCACTACTACTCGGGCTTGTTGATGCCGATGGACTTTCGGAAGCTGATGGGCTCATTGACCCCGAAGCGCTTGGACTTACTGATGATGAAGGGCTAACCGATGGGCTATCGGATGATGATGCACTACTAACGTAATATCCCTGCCACGCACCTATATCAAGTTTAGTGTGTGATCCACCGCCCTGCCATGCACCTATATCTAATTTAGTAGCACTCACATTATACGCCTAAAGTTAATGACATTCCATTGTTTAAGCATGAACTGCCTGCACCTAATGCCGCCGATGACCCGGCACTTGAAAATGACGGGTCTCCATAAAGTCCGGCAGCGTTTGGATAATCTTGACAGTTAGTAGTTATATCGACACCGCTCCACATATCAGTACATCTTGCATCATTTCCCCAATTGTTCCAGTAGAAATTTCCATTTGTTTGTGTCGTATAAATGTAAGCGTTTGCCGTTGTCCCTTCATGTAAATTATTTATAAATACATTTGATAACCCAGATGTTCCTGATACATCCGTACCACATGTGTAAAATGTATTGTTCATGATTATACAAGCGGTAGCTCCACCTACAAGTATTGCATTAAATTTAATATTACTAAAAAAGCAAAATAATACAGTCAATCCATTTGATGCGTTGTTAATTGCTATACCACCGCTTCCATCGTCGGGTATATCGTGAAAATAGCAATGAATAACCCTGGCCCCTGTACTGGTAATATTGATTCCGCGTGATTTTATCGACATAATTTCACAATTAATAATCATACAATTTTGTGCCGCCGTCACAGCATATCTGTTCGAAGATGTTCCATAATTGTTATCAAATTTACAGTTTTCTATTACACACCCCGATCCGCATTGAAACATTGCCGCAGCCGTTCCTTGTATATAAATATTGCGAACGGAATAATAATTTCCAATACGAAATGCATAAGAAGTAGCATCAAAAAATGGACGATCCGTCCCCGAACCCCAATCAGAATAAACAACATTTGCACCTTCGTTTGTCGTGGCGGCTTTGACACCGATTATTGAAATCATCCCTTGACCGCTACCACCTCTTGCTGATGAATCATAAGCACTATTCATAGTATAAGTACCGGCTTTAAGAAAATAAACGTAATCTGTGGCAGCTGATCCTTCCAAGTTTGTTTCAAATTCACTTTCACCCATGGCATTATCCCATGATGATCCACTCTTATTTCCGGCTCCAGCCGGCGTTACCTGGAGGTATGTCATAGCCATAATTCATCCCTTATTAATTGTATCATAATCCTGTATTCATCTGTTCAAAATGGTCATCATTAATATAAATAGGCTTTCTTATTTTCAATGCCATTTCAATACGTTTAACACGAGTTTCCAAATCGGATGGTGATGGGCTTGCTGAAGCACTTGCGCTCTCGGATGGGCTTATACTGAAACTCTTTGAAGCAGATGGGCTTACCGAGGCACTTACGCTTTCAGACGGACTTATACTGAAACTTTCCGATGCAGACGGACTTTCGCTTGCCGATGGACTCTCTGATGCAGATGGGCTAAGCGATTGGCTTGCCGACGCTGAAGGGCTTCTTGATCTTGATGGGCTTCTTGATCTTGAAGGGCTTACCGATCTACTGATCGATGCGGATGGGCTTTTAGATGCGGATGGACTTCTTGAGACGCTTTCACTTGCCGACGGGCTCTCACTTGCCGATGGGCTCTCGCTTGCTGATGGGCTTACTGATAAGCTCTCAGATGCAGACGGGCTCTCGGATGCGGATGGACTCTCTGAAGCTGATGGACTCTCTGAAGCACTTATGGAAACTGATGGGCTTATAGAGGCGCTGGCAGACGCGGATGGGCTTATTGACAATGATGGACTAACTGATGCCGATGGGCTTCGTGAACGAGAAGGGCTTCTCGATTTGCTTGCCGATGCTGATGGGCTAACGGATGCACTAACGGATACTGAAGGGCTTAACGATGCGCTAACCGATACTGATGGACTGATAGAAGCGCTAATCGATTCCGATGGGCTAAGGGATGCTGATGGGCTCCTTGACGCTGACGGGCTTACTGAAGGACTGACAGAGCGTGAT
>Ga0315294_10010529_pt1 | contig 10144 bp, 10 predicted proteins | sample YL17G13_40_MG_FD_203626 | JGI IMG/M metagenome (GOLD analysis project Ga0315294, IMG submission 203626) | Sediment microbial communities from Yellowstone Lake, YNP, Wyoming, USA - YL17G13_40 | ecosystem: Environmental > Aquatic > Freshwater > Lake > Sediment | place: USA: Wyoming | collected...
GGGTCCGAGTTTACATTGAGTATTGACTCTGTCATTGCGGCCATCGGACAGACGTCAGACATGACCTTCGTCCCCAAGGACAGCGGTGTGAATGTCAATAAATGGTCCACATTTGATCTTGCAAAAGACAGCAAATCCCAGACAACGAATCCTAAATTTTTCACCGGAGGCGACGCACTGACCGGACCGGACACGGTGATCGGTGCTATTGAAGCGGGACATCAGGCGGCCAGAGATATGGACAGCCACATCAGGAAGATCAACGGTGAACCGGCTTACGTGGAACCACCTGAGGATAAGATTGAAATTCCACTTATCATTGATGAGGAAGCCGTGGAAGCTCCCCAGGCGAAGATGCCGGAACTGCACGGGCCTGAGCGCAAACGCAATTTCAAAGAAGTTGAACTGGGCTACTTGAGAGAAGTGGCTATTCAGGAAGCGTGCCGCTGCCTGCGGTGCGATGCTGAAATCAGCTAATTTCTCTTAAGCAAGCGGAATTGATTTACCTTGAACCCCGTCCCTTGGACGGGGTTCTTTTATTGCTGCTCAGGGCAGAACAATCTGATACGATAGCAGGGCTGAAAAAAAGTTTATGATATTCAAAACAGGTTTAAGAAAATCATCATTTATGAAGTGGCAGAAATGGCAGAGATAAAGAGCACGCTCCACATTATCATGGAAAGGACGAAAAACCTGACCATGACGGACAAGGAAAAGGTATCCTTCCGGCGGAAAGAAGCGGAAGGCAAAGTGAAGGGATGGATACAAAAATATCAGGACGGAGTAATCGAGCTTGATACCCTAAGATCAGACTTCGAGAAGGAAGTAACGGAATATCCGGAAGTACGCCAGATTCTCGAGTCGCAACTCCTCGACTGCTTAAGACTGACTGGGGACAATGGAAGAATATTAAGACTCCTTGAAGATATCCTTGGGATAAGTACAAATACCATTAAGAATATGATTCAATCTCTTAAGTACGAGATGGAGATCCTGCGGATCAGGAGAATTGAAAGCCTTGGGGAAGAATTGCAAAAAAGAAAAATATACGGCTCTTCAGTTGTTCCTAATCCAGATCACGGCGGTGACTGGCAAAAAAGCATGCTTGAGGCTGAATCAGACCTGAGAAAACAATTAAAATCTCTCGTCAGATAAAGACAGGATTGAGATAGCGGCAAGGCGGTAAATCGTACGTTGACCGAGGAGATATGCGGGTGCGCAATGATTGCTCTACGATATGTATATAGAAGTGCTTTATGTGACATGCCTCTGTACTTGCAGAGGAGAGAATGAAAAGCAGCGCAACCGTCAAAATGTTTGCAATACCGTCATAAGTAATCGAACCAGTAGTTTTTTATTTTCTGGAAATTGGCTTTTACTTCCTTCTTTCCTGCCACAATTTCTCCATGTCCGCAGAGAAGATAGTCGATATCCATGCCTGATATCCTTTTGAGACTTTCTTTAAGCATGCCGCCATTTCCTCCGGGCAGATCTGTGCGGCCTATACTCTGATTAAAGACTAAATCACCAGTGAACAATGCCTTCTTCGCAGGCCAATAGAGGCAAATGGACCCGGGGGAGTGTCCCGGAGTTGCGATGACCTCAAAGCTGTGTTCGCCGATGATCAAATCCCCTTCTCTAAGGAAGAAAAGCGGTTCCGGAATCCTGAGGTATTGCCCGGCAAGCTCGCTGATAAAACGATACTCTTCGGCATTCATGCCAAACATAGTCTCTTTGTTAAGCCCTTGCACTGCCTCAAGATGATCGGGATGACCGTGTGTGACAATAGCCACAGAGATCTGGTCAGGGGATATATTAAGAGCAGCAAGATTCTTGCGCACATAATCGAAGAGATGTCGATGACCGGGATCTATGATGATTTTCAGTTCGCCATCAATAAGGTAGGTATTGCAGTTATTCTGCGTATAGACCCTCCATATAAAGGCATGGAGACCATCAGCTATTTTCATGAGGTAATTCTTCTATCGTGTCGACTTGAGCGATCGCTTCAAAATTACTTCCCCTCAGAATTCAATACTCAGATTGACCTGAGGTTCAAAAATTTTGCCAAGCGATTCAAAAGTATCCCTGTACGATGAGTTGAGGAACATGGAGGGAAGGGATTTGACCGCATAGAGCTTGTCAACGCCACTTCCCGATGCCTGGCGTCCATCCACCTGCAACTGATCGAGCAAGGTTCGTGAAAAAGATATACTGACATTGCGAAACCTAAGAACATTCAGAGAACTGTCATCTTTTCTATCCGCAGCATCACGGTCCATCGAAATAATCTTATCAGTTTGGACAAACTCATCCCGTGCTGATGGTATTCTATCAGCATCAATACCGACCACATACGATCCAAGTTCGGTTTTTGTCTTAAATGGTTCCCAAGCGGCAATCATTCCCGAAGCGTTACCCTCAACGGCGCTTACAACTATCAAAAGGAACAGATACATTAACGATGCATATTTCGAACTATATACGCTCTTCATATCCAGCACTACCGCTCCAGATTACGACGGGGGAAGCCTCAGTTTCTGGTCAACGTACAGCAAATCGGCACGTCTTATCTGATTCAGCCTTCGCAATTCACTGACGCTCGTGTTACATCGTCTGGCGATCTTATCGAGAGTATCGCCTTTCTTGACCCTGTATACGTATGTCTTAGACTTCTTGCCGGCAGCTTTCTCTGCTTCCCCTGCGTTTGCTTCCGTATGCGGCAATTTCAATTTCTTGCCGACATACAGAGGTTCCTGCAGCTTCATTTTGTTCAGTCTCAACAGGACACCGATTGTCGTGTTGTTCTTTTTCGCTATTTTATCAAGGGTGTCACCTCTTTTCACCATGTAAACTCTAGTCACTGGCGAAGGCGCGCGAGGTGGAGATTTTTCACCTGCAGTTGAGACTTTGACTTCCTCATCCCTTTTCTCATCAGAAATCTCTTTCTCTCGCGCTGGCACCTTCAGCGCGCGACCGAAGTATAAAGGGTCATCGAGCTTCATATGGTTCAGTTTCAGAAGGGTGCTGATCTTTGTGTTATGCTTCCGTGCAATAATGTCAAGGGTATCACCCCTTCTGATCGTATAGTTTGTAGTTTGCGGCGCCTTATATTTGTCTGTCTTATCCGATTTGTAGACGGCTCCTTGGTCATAATCTTTTTTTGTTAAGACAATCTTCGGGGTTGTCGGCGTACGCACCGGCTGCACAGGCAAAAATTCCGTTACAGAGGCCGCTATGGCCTTTGCAATTTCCGCTTGAAATCGGCCGCTCCGCAACAGCTTCTCTTCTTTCGGATTTGAGATATAGGCAGTTTCGACCAGCAACGATGGAATCTCCGGCAGTTTCAGCACTATGAAGGGCGCTTCCTGGACCTTTCTAAATTTCACTTGATTTACTCTGTAGAGATGTTTAAGTACACAACCGCCAAATGTTCTTGACGCGTTGATAGTATTTGTTTGGAACATATTCAGGATGATGGGGTCCGACTCATCGCTATTTTCCCCATTAGAGGAACCTCCGATTATATCGGCCATATTTTCATTCCTTGCCAGAAGTTTCGCGGCTTCGCTGCTTGCCCCTCTGAGTGACAGGCAGTAAACGGAACTCCCCCTGGCACCTCTCTGTCTGAAAGCATCCGCGTGGATGCTCAGAAATAGATCAGCCCCATATTCCCGTGCAATTTTCAGCCTCTTTTTGAACGGCACGTAGTAATCCCCATCCCTTGTAAGAAAAGCACGGTAACCTTCGTTGCTATTCAAGAAATCCCTCAATTTCCTGCTGATATCCAGAACGACCTTCTTCTCCTGCGTCTTCAGCTTCCCGACTGCCCCTGGATCGTCTCCCCCGTGACCCGGATCGATGACAATAATCTTGTTCTTCCGTAGAACCTTCTCCTCTTCTCTCTTTTTGCTCTCCTGTTTCTCCACATCAGGAAATTCAATGTCAATAACAATGCGGTCGGGTTTGTCCTGGAATTTCTTTTGCTTAAATACCTTCGTTATAACATTCTCGCCAAGTGACAATTCAACTCTGATCATGCCTTGAGGAAGAGCCGTTATAATTATTTTGTCGATTCCCGGCTTCTTCAATATGAACTCATGCGGAAAGTCTTCCCTTACATAGGTTTCTTTAAGATCGATAATTAATTTTTTGTCAGCTTCGTCGACCGTATAAGGGACATCGTCACTCACGTCGATGACAACTCTCGTATGATCAGGTGCAGACCAATGCCGGATATTCAGGATATTATTGAGGGCAAATACGGGACACGCGTAGAAAATCACGCCCAGCAGGATAAATAAAGATGCAAATTTATATGCTCGTGTCATATTTTCGAATCTTCTAAATTTTGCGCCAATCTATCAGATTTATCATATGATTTCAATACGCTTATGGTGACTTGCCAATATTTGAAATTCTCGCCAGGAAAAACTGAATAACAAAGCAGGGCCCAAGGTGCGTACTCAATTTCAGGCAAAGGAATTCTGCGACGTCTCCGGAAATATAAAATATATTGACAATTTCTTCTCGTAGTGACATTTTTTGAAACACATATACCGGAGTAAAGCTATGAAAATTAAGGATCTCCTTTCTCAAAATAAATTTATCCTTTCCTTCGAGGTTTTCCCGCCTAAGAGGGAAGGTAATCTTGATAGTCTATATGTCACGATTACGGAACTGGCCGAATTGAAGCCTGATTTTATCTCCGTAACCTATGGAGCAGGAGGAAGCACGAGGGAGAAAACCATAGAAATCTCCTCCCGGGTCAAGAACGGATTTAAGCTGGAAGTACTGGCCCATTTAACATGCGTCCAGTCCACAAAAGATGACATAGCAGGCATTCTCGACTCACTTAAGGAGGAAGATGTTGAAAACATCCTTGCCTTGCGGGGTGACCCGCCCGAGGGTACGGAGAGATTCATAAAAACAGAGGGGGGGTTTGGGTATGCGAACGAGCTGGTTCAATTTATTAAGACCCGAACTGACTTTTCAGTAGGTGTGGCTGGTTATCCCGAAGGGCATATCGATGCGCCTAACTTAAAGGTCGATATGATTAATCTGAAGAGGAAGGTGGATGCGGGCGCCGACTTTATCCTTACTCAACTATTCTTCAATAATGACGCCTTTTACAATTTCCGGGATCATGCGATGACACTTGGAATTGACGTCCCCATATTACCCGGGATTTTTCCCATCCTGAACTACAATCAGATCATAAGGATCGCATCTCTTGCCGGTGTCAGGATACCCGCCAGACTTGGTGAGAAGGTCGAAAAGAATAAGGACAAGCCACAAGAAGTGGAAAAATACGGGATAGAATACGCAATCATTCAGGTGGAAAACCTAATTAAAGACGGAATAGCCGGTCTCCACCTTTACTGCATGAACAAAAGCCATCCGGTAAAGAAAATTTTAGCAGAGCTCTCTTTACCCCGGTGATTAAGAATAAATGCAGATGCTACGAAAGAAAAGGAGTGTACAAGCTATAAGGTGCATGGGCCCATGCCACATGCACCGGTTCTGTGCAAATAATGAAAGCCCCGCAGACAAAAACCGGGCGATTAGCTCAGTAGGATAGAGCGCTGGTCTCCGGAACCAGAGGCCGTGGGTTCGAATCCCGCATCGCCCGCCAGTTCAATCACCCATGGTTGAATTTGTCCTGGAATAACCGATGAGCCTGCACTCCAAGTCCTGCATAAAAAATATTGATTTACTAAAAAAAATATTATAGAAGTCAGTTCCACTTAAAATCTTAATATTCAGGACTCCTTGTTCGGACAAATAGTTCGGACTTTAGAGCCATGAGGAGGTAGAAAGTTGAAAAGATACGAAACCCTGTTTATTGTCCAAGTTGACCTTCCCATTGACGAGATCAATAGTATTATCGAACGATATAGAGCAATCGTAACGGCTCTTAAAGGCACAATCGTCAAAGTCGAAAAATGGGGCAAGAGAAGATTAGCTTACGAGATCAAGAAGCAATCAAACGGCTACTATGTCCTGATCGATTTCGCAGGCAATAGCACCATCATCGACGAACTGGAAAGAAATTTCAAAATCGATGATAAAATCCTGAAATTCATGACAATAATGAAGGACGGCAATGTTGATCTGGCAACGATCGAAAAAGAAAGACAAGAAGAAAGTCAGAGTGAAACGCCACGCGCGGCGCTAATCGTCGAAAGCCGGGAAAGTGCGGAACCGAAAATGGAGAGCGATGCGAATAAAGACTCCGCATTATCAGAATCCACATAAACGTTAATATAACCGGGAAACGGAGGGGAAAAGTATTACAGATGCCAACACCATCAAGAGACACAAGGACATCAAGAACGGATTCAAGACCGCAGAAGAAATTTTACCACAAGAGAAAATTTTGTCGCTTTTGTACAGACTCAGATATAAGAATTGAATACAAAGAGCCTCTTGTCTTGAAGGATTATATAACTGACAGGGGCAAGATTATACCCAGAAGAATTACTGGAAATTGTGCCAAACATCAAAGGGAAGTTACTGTGGCCATAAAAAGGGCAAGGACCATAGCCCTGTTGCCCTTTGTTGTCTCAGAATGGTAATACGAAATTGGAAGATGGCCGCATCAGGTCAAAATCAACGGATTCAGACTTTGAGCAAAGAAAGGGGTGCATTTTTTAAGAATAATTTTTTCACGGGTATAGCCGTATCCTCCCTGGCCTTTCTCGCTGCATCGCTTATTCCTCTGCTGGGTGCTTTCTTTTTTATCCTAACACCCCTGCCAATTATTTATTATTATTCCAAGACGGGCAGGATACAGGGATTGGCAATCTTTCTCATATCTCTTTTCTTGGTCGCCGTTGTCCTGACATTTTCAGGTTCTATTGCAAATCTTCCGTTCTTATTTATAACGGGATTCTTGGGGCTCTTTCTTTCAGAAATTTTTCGCAGGAATTACTCCATAGAAAGAACTGTCGTCTACCCTGTGACTGCCGTTTTGATGCTTTGGTGTTCGTTTATCGTTATTCAAAGTCTGTCAGCAGGGGAAGAACCGTGGCGTCTGGTTGAGGATTACATAGGGAGAAATATCCAGGAAAGCATTCAATTCTATGCTCAACTGGATATTCCGCCGGAGCAGATCGACCTTCTCAAGGATAATTTTAAACAGATAACTAACTTCTTTGCAAACATCTTCCCTGCTCTTGTCCTGGTGAGCGCATCCTTTATAGTGTGGCTTAATATACTGGCGGCAAGAGAGATATTTCAAAGAACCGGAATGTTGTGGTATCCCGATTTCGGTGATCTTTCACGTTGGAAGGCTCCGGAGGGGCTGATATGGCTTCTCATTACCGCCGGGGGAATGCTTTTAGTCCCCGTCTCGTTGGCGAGGATTGTCAGCCTTAATCTCGTGATCGTTTGCCTGTTTGTGTATCTTCTTCAGGGTTTGTCAATCATAAGTTTTTTATTCAAAACAAAAAACGTTCACAGATCTTTCAGGATACTTTGTTATTTTCTCATTTTTGCTCAACAATATATAATCCTGCTCCTGGTTGCCGTGGGCGTGTTTGATCTGTGGGTTGATTTTAGAAAATTTATCAAACCAGTGACATACTCAACCTCATAAACAAGATTATAAAAACCGCTGGGTTGATGATCTTGCAAAGGCGGTACAGATGCAGGTAAAAAGGCGGGCTTCGCACTATATAATAACTGCAGGGGCGTGTAGATCCCGTGTGCGTGGTGTAACTGAAATACAAGTTGCATAGCATGCCCTAAGGAATGCGGGTCAATTTTAGTTGTTGAGCTTCTTGTGTGCTCGCTTACGACTTAAATAGAGAATTTCAGATTTTACGAGGAGATTTTATGAAGGTTATATTGAAGCAGAATGTCGATTCTCTTGGAAAGGCGGGAGATGCGGTGAAAGTTGCCGATGGTTATGCGAGGAACTATCTGATTCCCAAAGGGCTCGCAGTGGAAGCAAGCAACTGGTCTCTCATGGCTTTAGAAAATGAAAAAAAGCAAATAATGAAGAAGATAGAAACTGAAAAGAGGAAAGCCGAAGTGATGATTGAAAGGTTCGCAGGCGTGACTTTGAGCCTTACCAGGCGCGTCGGGGAACAGGATAAATTATTCGGGTCAGTAACGACAAAAGATATAGAGAAATCCCTCAACGAACTGGGAATAGAGATTGATAGAAAAATGATTCTCCTTGAAGAACCTATAAAGACTCCCGGCGAATTCCTGGCTAAGATTAAACTTCAGCCGGGGGTAATGACAGAGATAAAGATAACAGTAATTGGTGAGGCGTAAAGCAGTCCATGAAAGATATTGACACCTCATTGCATAGGGTGCCGCCCCAGAATCTTGAAGCTGAGCAGTCTGTAATCGGAGGAATCCTCCTCGATAACCAGGCTTTGAACAGTGTTCTGGAAGTGCTTGGTGTCGAAGATTTTTACAGCGAAGCCCATCGCAAAATATTCGCTGCCATTATAGAACTCTATGATAGAAGCGAACCAAGTGATCTCATCACATTGAGTAACATATTAAAAAGCAAGAATCAGCTCGATCAGGCGGGGGGGGTATCTTACCTATCGTCCCTCGCGGATAATGTGCCGTCAGCAGCCAATATAGATCACTACTCCAAAATCGTAAAAGAAAAGTCAATTTTGCGCAAATTAATCGGCACGGCCACCGATATTCTGAGCAAGAGTTATGGTGCAGGTACGGACATCGATACGGTGCTCGACGAAGCTGAACGTGCCATATTCGACATATCGGAAAATAAAATAAGGCCGGCCTTCAGCCCTTTCAAAGACATAATAAAGGAAAGCGTCAAGACTATTGAGAGGCTCTATGAGAGAAAAGAGCTTGTAACCGGTGTTCCCACTGGATTTGAAAAGATAGACGACATTACGTCAGGGCTGCAAAAATCCGAATTGGTTATAATTGCAGGTCGGCCAAGCATGGGGAAAACCGCTCTTGCCCTGAACATTGCGCAGTATGCAGCTCTCGAAGCGAATATCCCAGTTGCAATTTTCTCTCTGGAAATGTCCAAAGAGCAACTTGCCCTGCGCATGCTTTCCTCGGAAGCGAAGGTTGATTCACAGAGAATCAGAAGGGGTTTCCTGGGAGAGGCCGATTGGCCGAGGCTCATCTCTGCCGCGGGCAGGCTCTCCGAGGCGCAGATATTTATCGATGATTCATCGGCGATTACCGCATTGGAAATGAAGGCAAAGGCTCGACGGTTGAAATCTACTGTAGACCTTGGCCTGATCATACTGGATTATCTCCAACTTATGAGAAGCGGCGGTTACAGGGAATCGCGAGAGCAGGAAATATCGGAAATCAGCCGTTCACTAAAGGCCCTTGCAAAGGAATTGAATGTCCCGGTAATAGCGATTTCCCAGCTGAACCGGAGGTTGGAAGACAGGACCAATAAGCGACCGCAGATGGCGGATTTGAGGGATTCGGGAGCCATTGAGCAGGATGCAGACTTGATCGCTTTTATTTACAGGGATGAGGTCTATGAGAAGTCTGAGGAAAATCCTGAAAAAGGCATGGCCGAGATAATTATTGGCAAACAGAGAAACGGACCAACGGGTATGATTAAGCTGGCATTTCAGGACAAGTTCGCTCGTTTTGAAAACCTCGCCAGAGGGATTGACATGGAGCCGTAGTCACACGGAAAAACTTGAATTGTAGGTCTGAAGCTCATTCTCTCCCAAAATTCCCACATTCCCCTTTTCATCAAACTATCCCAGAATTGTGAGCATCGTTTAACATCTGCTACATCTTGCGAAGCTATTATGTCTCAGGCCGGGAGCAGATCCCGCTCTTTTCCTAAATATGGAATGGCCAGTCTCAATTTTTTAAGGGCCTGCTTCTCAATCTGTCTGGCCCGTTCCCTGGTAATGTTATACATATTGCCAATTTCCTGGAGGGTTTTCGGGCTGTCCGTCATTATACGATGCCTGACGATATAGCTCTCCCTTTCATTGAGATTTGTGAGGGCGCCGGCAATGTTTCTTTTTACGAGATCCATCTCCTCTTTCTTAATCAAGGACGTCTCCTGATCCTCGCCCTCGTAAGTTAGATAATCGAGATGAGACGTCTCTCCTTCTCCACTGATGTATGAATCAAGCGAAAGATCACGGTAAGTAAGCCTTTG
>Ga0315294_10010530_pt1 | contig 10144 bp, 8 predicted proteins | sample YL17G13_40_MG_FD_203626 | JGI IMG/M metagenome (GOLD analysis project Ga0315294, IMG submission 203626) | Sediment microbial communities from Yellowstone Lake, YNP, Wyoming, USA - YL17G13_40 | ecosystem: Environmental > Aquatic > Freshwater > Lake > Sediment | place: USA: Wyoming | collected...
AGCGTGTACGGGTGCCGTGGCTCGCGATACAGCACCTCTGCCTCCGCCAGCTCGACGATCCGACCCAGGTACATGACCGCCACGCGGTCGCTGATGTGCTCGACCACGGAGAGGTCGTGGGCCACGAACAGATACGTGAGGTCCATCCTGCGCTGGAGGTCCTGCAGCAGATTCATGATCTGGGCCTGGATCGAGACGTCGAGCGCCGAAACCGGCTCGTCGGCCACGATCAGCCGCGGCTCGACGGCCAGCGCGCGCGCGATCCCGATGCGCTGGCGCTGGCCGCCCGAGAACTCGTGCGGGTACCGCCGGGCATGATCGGGCGAGAGCCCCACCAGCTCGAGCAGCCCCGCCACCCGGGAGCGGGCCTTTGCCCCGCGCGCCAGACCGTGGATCGCCAGCGCCTCACCCAGCATGCTCCCGACCGTGAGACGCGGGTTGAGGCTGGAGTAGGGATCCTGGAAGACGATCTGCATCTGGCGGCGCAACGGCCGCAGCTCGCTGCGCGAGAGCCGCGTGATGTCCCGGCCAGCGAAGCGCACCGTGCCCGAATCGGGCTCGATCAGCCGGAGGATGCAGCGCCCGGTCGTGGTCTTGCCGCACCCGCTCTCCCCCACCAGGCCCAGCACCTCGCCCTGGCGCACGTCGAAGGAAACGCCATCCACCGCGCGCACCTGCCCGCCCCCCCGGCCGAAGAGCCCGCGGCGGATGGGGAAGTGCCTGACCAGGTCGTGGACCTCGAGCAGCACCTCAGCCACGGGCACGCTCCCCCCCCACAACGGGGTCCAGGACCCCGTCTGCGATCTCAGCGGCGCGCCAGCAGCGCGACTGGTGACCGCCGTCCAGCGTTTCCAGCGGCGGATCCACGGTGCGGCAGCGTTCGAGGGCGGCCGGGCAGCGCGGGTGGAACCGGCAGGCGACCGGGAAGCAGGCGGCGTCGGGCACCTGACCGGGGATGGCGCGCAGCCGGTGGCCGCGTGAGCCAAGCCGCGGCAGGGACGCCAGCAGGCCCGCCGTGTATGGGTGCCGCGTGCGCCGGAACAGCGCCTCGACGTCGCACGACTCCACCACCTGCCCCGCATAGAGGACCGCCACCCGGTCCGCCGTCTCGGCCACCACCCCGAGGTCGTGGGTGATGAGCAGTACGGCCATGCCGAGCTCTTCCTGCAGCCGGCACAGCAGATCGAGGATCTGCGCCTGGATGGTCACGTCGAGCGCCGTGGTCGGCTCGTCTGCGATGAGCAGTGCCGGGCGGCAGGCCAGCGCCATCGCGATCATCACCCGCTGTCGCATGCCCCCGGAGAGCTGGTGAGGATACTCGGCCACGCGCTGCTCCGGGGCGGGGATACCCACCTGCCGCAACAACTCGACCGCGCGTGAGCGCGCCTCGCGACCCCCCATTCGCTCGTGCAGCACGAGCGCCTCGACGATCTGGTCACCGCAGGTGAAGACGGGGTTCAGTGATGTCATCGGCTCCTGGAACACCATCGAGATCTCCCGACCGCGCACCCGACGCATCGCTGCCGGTGGTAGCGCGAGCAGATCGCGGCCATGGAGGATCACCCGGCCGCCCGCGACCCTCCCCGCGGGTTCCGGCAGCAGCCGCAGGATCGAGAGCGCCGTCACGCTCTTGCCGCTGCCCGACTCCCCCACCAGCGCCAGCGTCTCACCCGCGTGGACCTCGAAGGAGACGCCGTCCACCGCGCGCACCACGCCGTCGTCGGTCGTGAACTGTGTCTGCAGCTCCTCGACCTGGAGGATCGCTCCGCTCATCCCGCCCTTCCTCTGCCGGGCCGGCGCGGGTCGAGCGCATCGCGCATTCCGTCGCCGAGGCAATTGAAGGACATCACCGTCAGGAAGATCGCCACGCCGGGAGCGTACAGCAGCCACGGGAAGTCCGTGAGGACCGTGAGACTGCGCGCCTGCTGCAGCATGTTCCCCCACGAAGCGCCGGGCTCCTGCACGCCGACGCCGAGGAAGGACAGGAAGACCTCGCCCAGGATGTAGCCTGGCACCGAGACAGTCGCGGCCACGATGACGAAGGACATGGTGTTGGGCAGCACGTGACGCACGATGATGCGCATCCGGCTCATGCCCAGGGCCTCGGCGGCCGTGACGTAGTCGGCGCGGCGGATCGAGAGCACCATCCCCCGGATGACGCGCGCCAGCCCGGCCCAGCCGATGAGCGCCAGGATGGCCACGATCGCGATGTAGACCTGCCAACTGGGCAGGCCGGCCGGGAAGGCCGAGCGCAGGGCGATGATCAGGTAGAGTCCGGGGATGCTGAGCAGCACCTCGCTCGAGCGCATGATGAGCCGGTCCACCCAGCCACCAAGATAGCCCGACACGCCGCCCAGCAGCAGCCCCAGGGCAAACGAGATCAGGATCCCCACCAGTCCCACGGTGAGCGACACCTGCGCGCCGAAAAGCAGCCGCGAGAGCACGTCTCGTCCAGCGGGGTCCGTGCCGAGCAGATTCACGCGCCCCGGGGGATCCGCGCCGAAGAGGTGCCACTCGGAGGGCACGAGTCCCAGCCACCGGTAGCGGGCGCCGCGGACGAGGAACCGCAGCGGGGCCTGGCGCGAGCGGTCCTCCCGGTACTCGAAGAACGCCGGGCCGGACACGGTCGCGTACACGAAGGGCCGCAGATGCAGCCGGCCGGCGGTGTCCCGCCAGTGCAGCGCCTGGGGCGGGTGGTAGAAGCGGCCGCGGTCCAGCTCGTCCTGCGGGTAGGGCGCGACGAAGGGCGCCAGCAGCGCGAGCGCGTAGAACATGACGAGCAGCGCGCCGCCGCCGAGCGCCAGCGGACTGCGCCGGAACTGGCGCCAGAACAACCGCCACGGCGGCCGCGGCGGCGCCTGGAGTCGGGCCTCAGTCATGGCGGATCCGGGGGTCGGCCGCCGCGAGCAGCAGGTCCGCGGCGAGGTTGCCGAGCACCAGCACGACCGCGGCCATCAGGACCGAGCCCACGACCAGGTACTGGTCGTGCGACAGGATGGCCTCGTAGGTGACGCGTCCCAGGCCCGGCCAGGAGAAGATGATCTCGGCCACGAGCGAGCCCGACAGGAGCGCTCCGAGGCTGAAGCCGAAGAGCGTGATGAGCGGATTGAGGGCGTTCCTCAGCGCGTGCTTCATCACCACCGTGCGCTCGTCGAGGCCCTTCGCCCGCGCGGTGGTCACGTAGTCGAGGCGCAGCACGTCGAGCAGGCTGGCGCGCATCTGCCGCATGCGGCTCGCGAGCGGCACGAGCCCCACGACCAGCGCCGGGAGCACGAGGTGCCGCAGCATGTCGAGCGCCCGCGCGGCGGGCGGGAGCGATTCCCAGTCGAGCGAGCGCATCCCTCCCACCGGGAACCAGCCGGTGTTCGCAGCGAGCATGAGGAGCAGCAGCCCGGAGAGCACCTCCGGGACCGAGAGGCCGACGAACGCCATCAGCGAGAGAGCGCCGTCCACGGCGGAGCCCTGCCGCGCAGCCGCCCAGGCGCCCAGCGGGACGGCGAGCCCCCAGGTCACCAGCGCGCCCGCCACCGCCAGCAGGAGCGTGTTGAGGAGCCCCTCGCGCAACACCGCGAACACCGGTTGATGGCGTGAGAACGATTCGCCGAAATCGAGGTGCAGGACGACGTTCTTCAGGTAGAGGATGAGCTGCGTCGTCCAGGGCTGGTCAAGCCCGAAGCGGTGCCGCATGGCGTCGATCGTGGCGGCCGAGACCTGGGGATTGTCGGAAAGGGCCGTGAGGTAGTCGCCCGGGGCCAGCTTCAGCAGGACGAAGGTGAGCACGATGACGGCGAGCAGGAGCGGGATCAGTTGCAGCAGCCTGCGCAGGACGAAGGTCCGCATGCTCCGGTGGGTGGGCAGGGTCGGGCAGGCCCCCGGCCCTATCTCCGGCCCTGCGGTTTCACGAACACCGTTTCGATGTTCCAGAGCAGGCGCTGCGGCAGGATCGTCGGGTGCACGTTCCCGAAGCGGTTCCGCACCGGCAGCTTCGCCTTCATGGTGGGCAGCCAAATGAGCCAGCACTGGTCGTCCACGATCTGGTCCAACTCCGCACTCAGCCGCTGCCGGGCGGCCAGCGAGCCGGGACGCAGCAACTCGTCGAAGAGGGCGTCGAGGCGGGCCTCCGCCGGGGTCTCGGGCCGGGTCTGCCGGGTGTTCCAGAAATGCGAGATCCCGCTCGAGCGGTAGAAGTTCCCGCACATCCCCGGGTCGGGCGGGACTGCAGCGCCGAGTCCGGCCAGGACCGCATCGTAGTCGAAGTCCTCACGCATGTTCTGGAGCAGGGTGTTGAAGTCGACCGCGGCCACCGTGCACTGGATGCCGACCCGGGCCAGGTCGTCCCGGACGAAGTTGGCCATCTGGACGCGCGTGCTGCCTGCATTGGTCTTGAGCGTGAAGCGCACGGGATTGTCCTTCGCGTCCTCGATCACGCCGTCGCCGTCGCGGTCCCGCAAGCCGAGCCGCGCCAGCAGTCGCCTCGCAGCGGGCGGATCGTGGTCCGGGGCGGTCGTGCGCGGGGTGAAGAAGGCGCGATAGCCCGGCGTCATGAGCGACCAGTTCCTCTCGCCCTCACCGAAGAAGATGCTGCGGATGATGGCGTCACGATCGATGGCCATCGACACCGCGCGGCGGAAGTCACGGCTCGAGAACCAGGCGTACTTCACCGGATCCGCGTACGGCGCGCCGATCCGCTTCCTGCCCCCGGACTGCTTCACGGTATTTAGGTTGAACCAGAAGAAGTTGCTCGTCAGCGCGGCGCCCAGGTCGTGGAGCGTGTACCCGCCGCTCGCCTGGTTCCGGGCGAAGGTCCCGTAGTCCTCGGCCTTCACGTTGTCGATGCCGTCCAGTTCCCCGGCCTGGAACTTGAGGGTCGCCGCGTTCTGGTCCGGGACCACCAGGAAGACCAGTTCGTCGAGGTACGGGAGCCGCTGCCCGCGGGCATCCACCCCGAACCAGTACGGATTCCCCGTGAGTACCGTCTTCTCCCGCGGCACGAACTGCCTGAGCTTCCACGGTCCGCTCGTCACCAGGCTCTCTGGAGATGTGCTCACGCCGTACGACGAAGCGAAACGGCCTGCCCGCCAGACGGGTTCGAGCACGTGCCGTGGAAGGATGCGCAGGGCCCCCACCGCCTCCACCAGAAGGGCGTGCGGCCGGGCGATGCGGGTCACGACGGTGTAGGAGTCCGGGGCCGAGACCTGCATCTTCCGTCCGTGCGGGGTGAGCAGGTCGTAGATGGACTGGTGCAGCGTGGAATCGTACGCCACCTCGAAGCTGAACAGGACGTCCTCCGCGGTGATCGGATGCCCGTCGGAGAACCGCGCGCCACGCCGCAAGTGCCATGTCCAGGTGAGCCCGTCCGGGCCCGCTACCCAGCTCCTGGCGAGCATCGGACACGGCTTCTGGGCGATGTTGTCGAACTCGGTCAGCGCGGTGAAGAGCAGGTCGCTCACCTCGCCCGAACTGGTCTCGTTCGACATGATCGGATTGAGGGTCCTGGCGTCGTTCGTCACGCCGATCACGAATCGCCCGCCCGGCGCGCCCGGTTCGCGCATCGGCGCGCGCAGGGGCTGGGCGCACGACGCGCGGGCCATCGCGCCCAGGACGAGCACGCCGGCCAGGCCGATCACGATAGCGTTCCGGCGGCCCATCTTCCTGCCCTCCGGGAGGAGCGGAACTGCGCATTGGAACCGAAGTATCCGACCGCCCCGAACAGGGGTCAACCAGCTGAGACCGGTGGCGGAACGCCTGCGCCGGTCGTTTGCAGACCCTCGTCGCCCTCGACCCGGCGCGTGTCCGGCGGGAGCTCGGCCTGCAGGGCGTCCGCCCAGCGCGCGAGTGGCGGCCGGGGGCCAAGCCAGCGGCCGGCGTCCACCGAGGCCCGCTCGAGCCCGGCGCGCACCTGCTCCCGCGTTTGATCCGGGATGGCGAGGAAGTCCGCCAACCGCAGGTGCGCCGGGCCGAGCAGCAGGCTGCCCTGCTGCAGCAATGCCCGTGCCGTCCGTCGCTGCGCGCTGCCCACCAGCTTGCGGCCCTCGATCACGATCTCGTGGCGCGCCGTCGAGGCGAAGCACGGTGCTGCGGCACCCATGGCGGAGCGCGGCGCGAGGTCCCCGCGCGCGGCGCCCATCGTGAGCGTCGCGGGCACGCCCAGGCGCGCGAGCGAGGCCACCAGCAGGCGGGAGGTCCTCCCGTACGCCGCCTCCAGCCCGCCGCCCCCCCAGGGGTCGGCCAGGCCGGCCGCCAGTGAGTACGTCCACTCCTCGTCGTGGTAGATGGCGCGACCTCCGGTCGGACGCACGGCCCACCGGAGTCCCGCCGCACGGCAACGCTCCAGGTCTAGCTCGCGCGCCGGATCCTGGGCGCGTCCCAGCGTGATGCCGGGGGGCACGAAGGTGAAGAGCCGGAGGACGGGCTCGGCCATCGCGGTCGCCGTCTCGAGGAGCGCCGTGTCACGCCGCATGTTCTCGGCGGGATCGTGGCTCCCATCGCACCAGAGGATCATGGATCGTACGGGTTGGAACTCAGCGCAGACCCAGCCACTCGAACAGCAGGAACTGGAAACGTCCGATGAGGAGCGAGATGCGGGACATCACCGTGTAGCCGTAACCGGCCCCGAAGGAGACCATCAGGAAGAACACCCCAACGCGTGAAGCCGAGCCCAGCGCCCCCTTGTGCTCCCGGCTGAAGTAGAAGAAGAGCAGCGACGTCACGAGTCCGATGGTGAAGATCCAGGCGTTGACGCTCGAGCCCCAGTGGCCGGTCCAGAGCGGCTGGATGCTGCCGTGGACCTGGGCCACGAGATCGCTCTGGGCGAAGCCCGTGGTCTTCAGCCCGGCGTAGACCCCGATGATGACCGCCAGCGACCAGCGCGCGACCCAGGCGTAGCGCCGGAGGAAACGCGAGAACAGCAGCAGGCCGAGCAGGGCGGGCAGCAGCAGGAACACGCGGTAGTCCCCCAGATGCACGGCGAACGGGGAGCCCTGCCGGCCGTCGAAGGCGCCCACGAGAGGATCCCAGAGATTCGCCACCAGCACGGTCCAGAAGTTCAGGACGATGTAGTACCCCGCCGAGACACCCACGAACAGGTTCTCGGTGACCCGGTAGAACGGGTTGTCCTTGTAGAGGAAGCTGAAGATGCAGAGCGTGAGCGCGGCCGCCACCCACACCCCGAAGTCGGGGCTCGGGTGGGGGCTCATGCTGCCTCCTTCCGCTTGCGCTCCCACTGCGCCAGGTTGCCGAATACGATGCACAGCGCGATGAACACGTGCGCCAGCGACTGCGCGTCCATGCCCCGCGATGCCATGCCGCGCTCGAACCGGAGATCCTCGTACTCGGCGGCGCCGGACATGCCGCCGAGCATCCCGCGCAACTGCCCCGTCTGCAGGTACGGATAGAGCGTGGGGGCGGACACCGCGGTCACGCCGGCGATGATGGGGATGTGGAAGCGTCCCCGCACCTGCTGCACGTACTCCCTGGTGCCCGGGTAGCCCACCGAGAGGCTCACCAGCATGGCGCAACTCGAGTAGTTCCGCACCGACTGCATGATCGGGAGGCGCGTCGCGTCGCGGCCGTTGTGGTCGCGCGGGAAGGCCCCCGGGATGCTCTGTCCCATGAGCACCATGACCGCCTCGTTGCCCGCCTTGTAGCCGAGGTTGACGTAGTCGACCCCATCGACCTGGCGGTTCTCGCGCGCCACGTCCTGGACGATCCAGTCCACCAGGCGCGCGCCCCCCGGGTACAGCACGACCACCACGACCTTGCAGTGCCTGCGGAAGAGCTGCCGCAGGGTCGTGCGGGTCATGGGTTCGAGTTCCGGCCGGGACGCCGGGTCGAAGTCGCAGGACATCAGCACGGTGCTGCCAGCGGGCAACGCGGTGATCGCATCGTGGTATGCGCGCACCGGCGGCGAGGGCCCCAGCGGGAAGTTCAGGGGCAGGAGCAGTGGCAGGAGGACGAGCAGCCCCGTGACCGCGTGGATCCAGCGGCGGTCCAGGCGCTCGAAGGAAGTGGCGAGGCTCACGACTCAATCCTCTCCGCTCAGGTAGCTGCGCTCGATCCCCAGGATCACGCGCAGGCCGGTGGCCATCACACCCAGCGCCGCGCCGATGAGGATGGCCCGGTTGGCGGCGTTCTGCGGAACGTCCAGGATCCACTGCGCGATGGTCTCCACCCGCAACTCGCGCGGGAGCCCGGCCGTGAGCACGCCCCCGAGCGGGACCCGACCCATCATCACGATCAAGGCGGCCGCCGCCAGCAGCACGGCTTCCGCAGTGCGGATCCGGAACGCGCGGAACGCCGCCGACGCGATGAAAAAGGCGAGCAGGGCGAACATCGCGCTGCTCATCGAGGAGTAGACCTGGTCGTAGATCCAGGTCGAGCGGGTGCCGGCCGCCTGGAAGTCCCGGCCCTCGATCAGACCCAGGGCGACCGTCACGACCAGCCCGGCGATGAGCACGAGCCTGTACGGCCAGCCGGGCTGGCGCCGGACCACCCCCGCGAGGTTCACGCGCAGCAGATTCGCCCCGCCCAGCACGATGCCGAAGGCCACGATGATGATCGCGCTCTGCTGGAGGAAGTCAGCGGGCACGCTTACCGCCTGGTGGGGCACGAAGAATGACAGGATCATGAAGAGGCCGGCCGCTGCGGTCACGAACAGAGGGATCTCGCGCTTCACGCCACGCCTCCTATTGCGTCGCCAGCCACTGCTTGAGGCCGTGCTGCCCGAACGTCTCGAGCACGCAGCCGGCCAGCAGCAGCAGGATGATCGCGATCTTCGTGAGATCGGCGCCCTTGAGGCTGCCCACGAGTCTCGGCTCGCCTGAGAGATAGGCGCTGGCCGCGAACAACTCCTCGCCGATGAGCGTGTAGTCACAGGCCACGACGAAGAAGGGCAACTGGTCCGCGTTCGCCGTGCCCGCGACCTGGATGGCCCCGGTCGCGCAGCCCGCTTCGGCCAGCAGCAGGGACTCCGCAAAGAACGCCCCGAGGAAGATGTGGGCGCCCGGCTTGTCGCGCATCATCACGCCGGTGATCGCCCCGACGTACGCGAACTGCTCGGGTGAGACGAACTGGACGCTCTCCGGATCGTGCCGTTCCACGCGTCCTGCGTGCGCATAGCCGCTCTTCACCACCTCCTGTGCGATCGTAAACGGGATGGGATAGGTGACCGGCACCTTGATCGGCGTCTCGTAGCGGGCCGTGGTCTTCGCGACGCTCTCGAGGATGATGAGCGCCTGCACGGTCTGCATGTCGTCGATGTCCTGCACCCCGGGCACATAGAGCACCGGGCGCCCCATCTCCGTCGCCCGGCCGATGGCGTCTTCGATAGCGTCGACACCGGGGATGCGCCGGAGGAACGGCTTCCTTCCCTCATCCCGCGACTTCTGGACGAAGAACAGCACGAAAGCGAAGAAGAGCATGGTCAGCAGCAGCACGCTCCAGCGCGCATGGTTGAACCATTGCGAGCTGGCAAGAGCCGGCCCGGTCACGCTCCTGGCCGGGGTCACGCCACCCGGGCCGTGCGTGTCCACGCGGTAGAAGTAGGGAACGTCGCGCCGCAGGCTCGCCGATTGGTCCCGGCCGGTCGCGACCCGGGCGGTGACCGAGTCCACGGCCGTCCAGGGCCCGCTCGGACTCTCCGCGCGCATGAGGCGATAGCCGTCAACGAGCGCGTGGATCCCATCGTCGTCGGGCGAGAGCTCCCAGGAAAGGTTCACTGCGCGTCCGGCGTCGTCCGGAACGTCCTCCCAGGTGAGACCGCGGGCGGGGCGGGGAGGCTGCAACGCCCCCGGCACAAACGCCGGCGAGGGAGCCTTGGCGGCCACGGGCTCCGGCACGACGATCAGCGGCGCTCCGCCCACCGCCGTCACCTGGGGGCGCGCCGGGATCGCGAGGAGCGACGCCAGGACGACCGCAGCCGTCAGGCCCGCACGGTGTTGCACGCCGTCCCCCCCGTCATGGCGACCTCCGCGTTCCGCGTGCGGCGTCCCCGCCGCGCCCAGCAACGCACCGGCGCGGACCCGCGTCGCACCGCTCACGTCGTCCTTCCGGCACGCCCGCCGGGCCGGCCGGAGGTCCCCGTCCCGCTCCTTGCGTCTTCCGCGCGAGCCGCCCGCGACTCCCCGGCGCGGCGCTCGATGAGCAC
>Ga0315294_10010532_pt1 | contig 10143 bp, 11 predicted proteins | sample YL17G13_40_MG_FD_203626 | JGI IMG/M metagenome (GOLD analysis project Ga0315294, IMG submission 203626) | Sediment microbial communities from Yellowstone Lake, YNP, Wyoming, USA - YL17G13_40 | ecosystem: Environmental > Aquatic > Freshwater > Lake > Sediment | place: USA: Wyoming | collected...
GATACGCGAGGGCTGTCTTGCCGCAGCCGGGCGGCCCGTAAAATATTAGCGAGCCGAATTGGCCCGATTCTATCGCCCGACGCAGAAGTTTGCCTTCGGAGATAATATGGCTCTGCCCGGCGAACTCATCGAAGTTCCGCGGCCGCATCCTCGCTGCCAAAGGCAGTTGTTTTTGGTCTTTTGTATTTATCTTTTCTTCTTTTGCGAATAAATCCATAGTTAATAAGATTAATTAGGGACAGCGCCCATTTTTAAAGAAATAGGGTCTGGCTGAAAAATGGGCGCTGTCCCTCTTTTTAATACGTCCCCGCCGTGCCGTGGAAACGTCAAATCTGTGAACCTGTTAATTACAGGTGGGCGCCCTCCCGCATACTTTACGCTTTCCCCGCCCTACCACTCCATAGGGGACATGCGCGCCATATACGAAGTTAGGCTCCCGATATTAATTTGTTGGTTCAGATTTTTCGTTTTCTTCTCACGCACAAAGCAGGGAGCTTCTATCAAGAAGTATATCACATGTAAAATGCAATTACAAGTTTTTGGGGTCAGACCCTCGTTATGTTAACTACACTATCAAGGGTCTGTCAAGTCTTTGGGGTCAGACCCTTGACAGTGCAATAATACCGGTCAGGGTCTGACCCCAATAACTACCGAAGCACGACGCCCAATTTTTTAACAAGAGAATCCCTTATCGCGAAATGCACCTCGTCAACTTCTCCCGATGTGAGGGTCTTCGTCTTGTCCCTGTACTCTATGCGGAATGCAAGGCCTTGCTGGCCTTCGGGTATCTGTTTGCCGGAATACCTGTCAAGAAGCTCTATTCTTTCGATAAACTTCCCGCCCTGACCGGCTACTATGCTTGTTATATTGCTGAAAGTGACGCCTTTCGGCGCTATCAAGGATATATCTCTTTTTACGGAAGGGTATTTTGGTATGTCTTTGAATTTCTTTTCAAGATTGACACGCTCCTTTAGAGCGCCGAGATTCACTTCTGCTACGAAGACTTTTTCCGTCAGGTCGAACGCATCTAGAATTTTCTTATCCAACGCCGCGAGATACCCTACATGCTTTTTCTCGTAAAATATCTGCGGCCCTTTCTCTGTTTTAATTTCAATCTTATCCGCTGAAAGCCCGAGTCTTCGGAATAACATATCAAGTACGCCTTTTAAGTCAAATAAAGTAAGCGCGCTCTTTTGCCTCTGCCAGTCGCCCGATAAAAGGCCGGTTAACGCGATGCACAAATGCATCGTTTCATAACGGTAATCTTTGCCGTAGACGTTTCCTATTTCGAATATCTTTAAATCCTTTATGCCGCGATTTATATTCCGGCTCAATACTCCCAACGCGCCCGGTACGAGAGACGGCCTCATGATTTCCTGGTCGACGCTTATATAATTCTTTACGGTTATCGCCTCGGGTATGTCGTACCCGAAGGCCTTGTGAAGATTGGCTTTGCTCGTAAGCCCATAAGTAATGACCTCGCTCAAACCGAGCGAAATAAGGGTTTGGGCTGCCCTTTCTTTTATCTGCCAGGAAAGCGGCTTCCTTTCGGGATTTGGCACTATATTCGGTATGGTTGCCGCTATTTTTTCATAACCGTAAATCCTCGCTATTTCTTCGACAATATCTATCTCGTCTCTGAGATCCTGCCGGAAACTAGGGACAGATACCCTAATAATACCTTTTTTCTTTGATGTAATTCCGAGCGATAACGCCGATAATACTTTTTTGACATAGCTTTCCGTGAGTTTTAGATTTAATACCCTATTGATGTGGCCGGTTCTCACTGTGACTGTCCGGTCTTTCACCGGCTTCTCGCCCTTATCGGCCAACTCCGCTATCTGGCCTCCGCAAAGTTTCTGTATCAAAAATGCTGCTCTATCTGAGGCCGGAAGAACCATCCCGGGATCAACGCCTCTTTCAAACCTATAACTCGATTCCGAAATAAGCGCCAATTTATATGATGTCCTTCTCACGGAAATAGGGTTAAAATAAGCGCTTTCGAGCAGTATATTGGTAGTGCTAAAGTTAACTTCCGTATTCAGCCCGCCCATTACGCCTGCGATAGCTACAAGCCGCTCCCCGCCGGCGATTGCAAGCATGTCCTCTTCTAATCTGCGCTCTACATTATCTATCGAGATCATCTTCTCGCCTTCGGATGCCCTTCTTATTACTACTTTCTGGCCCTTTATTTTGTCATAATCAAAAGCGTGCATCGGCTGCCCCGTTTCGAATAAGACAAGGTTTGTAATATCAACAATATTATTAACGGGCCGGAGCCCCATAGCCGATATTTTTTTCTTTAGCCATTCCGGCGACTCTTTCACGGTGACATTTTTTATTAACCGGGCAGTATAACGCGGGCATAAATCTTTGTCCTTTATTTCTACGGTAAATTCCCTACTACCTAGTGCGAAGCCTCCCCGGGAGGGGACCACCTTCCCCCTATTACCTATTTTAACAACCGGCATCTTAATCTTTTTGCCCGTGAGAGCGGAAATCTCGCGTGCAATACCTATATAATTAAGACAATCGCTTCTGTTGGGAGTTACTTCTATCTCCATAAGGCGGTCGCCGTCTTCGACAGCGTCAATGGCCTTAACCTCGGTGCCGCTTTGAGTAAGTATCTCCGCTATTTTTTCCGGCGATTCCTTAATGTCTATGTATTCTTTTAGCCAGTTGTAACTTATTCGCATAAATTTTACTTGTCGCGGGACACTCTCCTTAAAAAGCACTTGCGTTATTCAACGGAGAATGTCCCGCCGAGTGGTTTTACAACCATACTTAACGCTGTTGGTTACGGCTTCGATGGCTGTTAAAACTGCTTCAAAAACCTCAAATCATTTTCATAAAATATGCGGATATCGTTGATGCCCCATTTGAGCATCGCTATCCGCTCCACGCCCATGCCGAATGCAAATCCAGTCCAATCCTCCGGTTGATACTCGACGGCTTCAAAGACTTTCGGGTTAACCATGCCTGCTCCTAAAATCTCAAGCCAGCCCTTTTTCCCGCAAACACTGCAGCCTGAGCCGCCGCAAATTATACAGGAAACGTCTACTTCGGCGCTCGGCTCTGTGAACGGAAAATAATGCGGGCGAAACCTTGTCTTTACGCTTTTTCCGAACATAGATTTGCAAAATAAATCCAGAACGCCTTTTAGATCCGAGAACTTTATATCCTTATCGACCATCAATCCTTCTACCTGATGGAACATAAAAGAGTGCGATGCGTCCGTCGCGTCGGGCCTATAGACCTTGCCGGGAATTATAACCTGAAGCGGCGGTTTTTCCTTCTCCATGACCCTTATCTGGCCTGTCGACGTCTGGCTTCGGAGCAAGACTTTGTACTCTTTCCCGTGTTTTTCGTGCTTTTCCGGCGGCACATCAAGGAAAAATGTGTGAAAGTCCTCTCTCGAGGGGTGCTCATCCGGGATGTTCAGCGCGGTAAAATTATAATATTCGGTCTCTATCTCCGGCCCCTCCGCTATGCGGAAACCGAATCCGAGGAAGATATCGCATATCTCGTCGATTATCTGCGTTAACGGGTGCCTGGAGCCGATTTCGTATTTAGAGCCGGGTAGTGAAAAATCCACGTGATCTTTTGTTTCGCTGCCGCTTATTCCGGCGGCTTGCATCTTTTCTTTGATCTTTTCTTCGAGCGCCCTTTTAAGAAGATTTACTCTTTCGCCTACCCGCGGCCTGTCTTGTGACGGTACATTTTTTATATTTTTCAGGATCTCCGTAAGGGCGCCCTTTCTGCCTATATATTTTATACGCAGCTCTTCCAGCCCTTCGGCCGTCCGGGCGCTATTTAAGGCCTCGTTTATCTCTTTTTCAAGTTGATTTAACTTTTCGTCCATGTGCCCTGACCTTATTTTTTGCCTGCCTGCCGGGCAGGCGGGCCTGCGGGTGCCTTTTTTGTCATCTCAACCAATTTAGCAAACGCCACCCCGTCATTCACCGCCATATCGGCCAATATCTTTCTGTCTATCGCGGCTTTTACTTTCTTTAGCCCGTTCATGAACCTGCTATAGGAAATGCCGTGCATTCTGCACGCCGCATTGATCCTCGCGATCCACAGCTTTCGGAAGGTCCTCTTTTTCGCTTTTCTGTCCCTATAGCTGTAGGCCATGGCGCGTGCGACTGTCTCTTTCGCCGTCCTGTATAATCTGCTCCTGCCGCCGTAGCCGCCCTTGGCCTTTTTTAATACCGCTTTTCGTCTCCGCCTTGAAGAAACTGCATGTTTTACTCGTGCCATGTTATTCTCCTTAAATGAGCACATAACTTATGCCTGCCTGCCGGCAGGCAGGGAGCAATTTTTTACATTCCTGCGACATAAGTTATAAGTGCGAATTTAACCCTTGACCCTTGACATTTTGCGAAAGCAAAATGTCAAGGGTCAAGGGTAAGTTCAACCTGATAACTTACGTCACAGCTAAGCATAATCGCAGTTCCGTAAGTTATGGTCTCACTTATCCGTAAGGTATCTGCTTTTTGAGTTTTCTTAAAAACCCGCCCGCTACAAGCGTCTTATGCCGTAGTTGTCTTTTTCTTTTTCTCGACTTCTTCGTCAATATGTGGCTCTTGCCGGCCTGCATCCTCTTGATCTTGCCGCTTTTGGTGATCTTAAAGCGCTTAGCCACGCTTTTCCTAGTTTTTAGTTTGGGCATTGTTGACTCCTTAAATGAGCACATAACTTATGGAGCCCTACTTCCTTCTTATTGCGACATAAGTTATAAGTGCGAATTTAACCCTTGACATTTTTACATGTTTTTACCATCGGTCTAACGTAATGTCAAGGGTAAGCTCGACCAGCAAACTTACGTTCACTTCGTTCCGTAAGTTTGGGTCTCGCTTATTTGGGGTTCAATATCAGGATCATCATCTTATTTTCCAGAACAGGCATCCTTTCCGGCATGGCGACTTCGCTTAAATCTTTCATAAGGCGGTTCATCAGATTTATGCCTATATCGGTATGAGCCATTTCCCTGCCGCGGAATATTAAAGTTACCTTGGCCTTATCGCCCCGCTCCAGAAACTTTTTGAGATGTCTCAATTTGACCTGGTAATCATTTTCTTCGATATTCGGTTTTAATTTTATCTCCTTGATGTGTATTACCCGCTGTTTTTTGCGCGCGAGGCGCTCTTTCTTTTCCTGCTCATATTTATATTTCGAAAAATTCATTATCCTGCACACCGGCGGATTTGCCTTCGGGGCAACCTCTACAAGGTCCAGGCCGCTCTCCTTGGCCATTCGCAGCGCTTCGCTCGTAGGCACTACTCCTATCTGCTCTCCGTTTACTCCTATTACCCTGATCTCTTTTATGCGGATACCTTCGTTGACTCTTATTCTGATCTGAATGGCGACCACCCCTTTCTAGGTTCTAGGTATTAGGTTCTAGGTGTTAGGTTTGAGCGCACAGCAACCTAATACCTAAAACCTAATACCTAATTACTGTTTTTTATCTATTTCTTCTTTTACCTTTTTTACAAATTCTTCAACTTTGACAACGCCGAGTGAGCCGGATTTTTTCGACCTGACGGAAACTGCGCCTGCGGTAATTTCTTTTTCTCCTACTACGAGCATGTAAGGTATCTTTTCCAGTTCCGCGCCCCTTATCTTTTTCTGCATCTTTTCGTCGCGTCTGTCGATCTTGGCCCGAAACCCTTCTTTTGCGAACCGCTCGCGCAGTGTTTCGGCGTAATCATTCTGTTTATTCGAAATCGGGATCAATACTATCTGTGTAGGCGCAAGCCATAGCGGGAATTCGCCGGCATAATGTTCTATCAACGTACCTATGAAACGCTCCAAACTGCCGAGGATGACCCTGTGAAGCATTATCGGCCTGTGTTCTTTTCCGTCTTCGCCGGTATATTTCAGGTCGAACCTTTCGGGGAGCGCAAAATCGCACTGTATCGTCGCGCACTGCCACTGCCGTTTTAGCGCGTCTTTTATTTTTATGTCTATCTTCGGGCCGTAGAACGCCCCTTCGCCCTCGCATATGCTGAAAGCAAGCCCCTTTTTCTTCAGCGAATTCATAAGCGCCTGTTGGGCTTTCTCCCAATCCCCCTCTTTGCCTATATATTTGTGCGGTCGCGTGCTTACCTCTATGGCGAAATCCTTGAAGCCGAATATGTCCATCACTTCCTTTACAAAATCGATGACTTTCATTATCTCTTCTTCGACCTGTTCTCTCAGGCAGAATATATGGGCATCATCCTGCGTAAATCCCCTGACGCGCAAAAGGCCGTGAAGAACGCCCGACTTTTCTTTCCTGTAAACATCGCCGAGTTCAAAATATTTTATCGGAAGTTCCCTGTAACTCCTGACTCTTGACTTGTAAACGATCATGTGCCCGGGGCAATTCATCGGCTTGATCGCGAATTCCTGGCCTTCTACTTTGAATATGTACATATTCTCTTTATAGTATTCATAGTGGCCGGACTGGATCCATATGTCGCTTTTCATTATATGCGGGCTTCTGAGGAATTCATATCCCCTTTTCAGGTGCTCTTTCTTTATGAAGTCTTCTATTATGCTTCTCAGCATGGCGCCTTTGGGATAATACAAGACCAGGCCCGCGCCGATATTGTCCTGTATGGTAAAAAGCTCGAGTGATTTCCCCAGTTTTCTGTGGTCCCTCTTTTTTGACTCCTCGATTACCCTAAGATACCCGTCAGTCTCTTTTTGCGTCGGGAATGCGGTGCCGTAGATCCTCTGCAGCATCGGATTGTTTTCGCTGCCGCGCCAGTAAGCGCCCGCGATCGAAAGCAGTTTGAAGCTCTTTACTTCGCCGGTGGAATCCACATGCGGCCCTTTGCATAAATCCACAAATTTTCCGTGCTTATATATCGAAACCGTATTACCTTTAAGGTCTTCGATGATTTCGAGTTTATATTTCTCGCCCATTTTCTTGAAGAGGGTGGCGGCATCCTTTTTCTTCATCGCCTCGCATACGAACTTATCGTTTTTGGCGGCGATTTCGCGCATCTTCGCCTCTATTTTGGCAAGGTCTTCGGGGACGAAAGGCTCTTTTCGGTCAAAATCGTAATAGAAACCGTCTTCTATGGCCGGCCCTATCCCCAATTTAACGTCGGGATATAATTGTTTCACCGCGTCCGCCATTATGTGCGACGCGCTATGTCGCAATGTTTCAAGGTTCATGATACTCCTTATGCCTGTTTAAGATTCTCAACGGATCTTTGTAACCGGAACGTATGAGCATTTATGCTTTTACCTCTTATTTTATAAAAATCTTTTAGCATATCAAAAGCCACCCTAAAACGCACAGCCGGACTCTGCGCCTGCCAAAACTCAATATCAAAACTTCGGCCTGCTTTAGTAAGCGGCACTATTCTCTCCCATATTTTACCTCTACCTGAACGCATGGCTATTTTCTCTTTTTCTGCGGTTTGAAGCTTAAACTCTCAACATCGAGCTTGTCCGCGGTTCGCCCGGTCATTCTTTTTGTCCTGATAAGTTCATTCCTGCCAATAATATTAACTTTAACTCCGCCAAAGTCAGTAACAACCTTCTGTTTCCACGCCGAATTGAAGCCTATATTCGAAAGCCCCATTATTATATCGGCCCTCACCGGTTCAACTCCTATCTGATAAACCGAATTTTTATCGGTAAAGTTCCCGATCGTAATGCCTTTTAAAGGTGCGCCGAATTCTTTAAGCGCTTTATAAACTCTCCCGGCATTTTTCTCTCCGGGTTCTACCCAAATATCAATATCCTTTGTGTAACGCGGCTCGGTATAATAAATAACCGCATAAGCCCCTACTATCAAGTACTTGACTTTATGCTTGTTCAAGATTCTCAACAAATCTTTGTAATCTGAACCTATATCCATTTATGCCCCGCTCCTAAACTGCCGCTGCTACCATTTATTTTGAAAGAGGAATCTTAAGGAGAAACCTTTTTCTTCCCGCGAATACCTTACTTTTTAGCCCCGAAGCCCGAACGTTTTAGTGCCCCTCGACGCACTTCGTTTGCTCGGGACACCCTGAGCAAGGTCGCCTTCGGCGACCGCGTCGAAGGGTGGTGCCGGGAGCGGGAGTTGAACCCGCAAGGATGTTACCATCCGCTGGATTTTAAGTCCAGTGTGTTCGCCAGTTTCACCATCCCGGCAATCAAATTTTAACTAAGAACTGTTTTACTTTGTTTCCAACCCATGTATGACGAATGACATCCTTTGGCTAATTCTATTTTTCTCTCTAACCCAAAGCAGCCTTTATAATAACATTTTTGAGAAATCTCTCTGGCAGCCATCTTACCGTATTTCAGTACGCATATGTTTCTACTAGTGTCTTTATGGATCTTGCCTTTGACTTTTATAAACGTTTCGACTGCATTATCCAACCATTTAACAAACGTCTCCGAACCGGAATAAATTCTTAAACTCCATTGCTCTCTTTTATTAGATGGGTGTACCCATCTGCGTATGGAACCATCACCGTCAATTAATCCTCTTAGAAAATCAACAAAATATTGGTTTGGTATCTTTAGCGCGCCTAATATCAGCGATTTATTTTGCATTAGCCCTATTGACAAAAGAAAATCGTAAAAATCTCTATTTGCGATTTGAATACGATATGCCTGGTGCTGTTTGCCTCTATTCTTGACGCAGACTTTATTAATAAGCCCTGATTGTTCTTTTAGCGCTATTAAGAAACCACGATCTTTAGAAGTTATGTCAATGTGCCTGCCATCGGATGATAAACTGCCGTCGCTGGTAATCAGTCCTACCAAATACCAGAGATTTGGCCCCTCGATCTTTAACTCTTTCCGTTTGTGTGGCATATGTCTTGTTACTGGTGGGCAGCACAGGACTTGAACCTGTGACCTCTTCCATGTCAAGGAAGCGCGCTAGCCAACTGCGCCAGCTGCCCGTACATTATCCTATAGCAAGTGCTTTTTCAAAAAAGCTTGACCTGAGCCGACTTTTAAGTACTTTTCAAAATCACGGGCAGCCTGTTCATCGCTAAATGAAATGTATGTTTGCACCACCCATGGTGCGTATCTCTGGCTGTAGCCTTCCGCAGAGCTATTATGTTTCAAGACCCTTTTTTCTAAATCTTGAGTAAGGCCTATATAATATCTACTTGGATTTTTCTTGCTAATTAATATATATATACGATATACAAGTTTTATTCCTACGAAGCCGAGAGCGAAAGCAGCTCGGCGAAGTAGAGTGGAGGCGGCAAGCGGATTCGAACCGCTGTATGAGAGTTTTGCAGACTCGCGCCTTACCATCTTGGCTATGCCGCCGCGTACTTGAAATTTCTTGCCTTATCCCCACTTCGCACATGGATGCGATTCGTAGAAGTTGGGCTTCGGGGGATAATTTCGACCATGCAACTTACGTCGCTAATGCTCCCTGCCTGCCGGCAGGCAGGCGTAAGTTGCGGTCTCAATTGAAAAGCACTTAAGAGAAGTAACACAACCTTAAGTGCTTTTCAAGAGGTTAATTCTTTTTCATCATTTTTTAATTTACTACCGATGGCCATCCTCCGGGTGCGTTAAGAATATCTACTGTATTAAGTAGACGCGGTGATGCCGTACCGACTGTGCCTTCCCACTTTACATGGCCGCCTACAAACAGAGCGTTTACACCATCAATGCCGTGGTTGACGCCGGTTCCTGCTGTTAGCCCGCCGCTGCTAACGCCCCTGTCGGATGCTATTACGTCCGTCGATACGGTCATTTCGCCTAGAGCGGTTCTATAAGCATAGCTTGAGTTGGTGAGAACTTTTGAGCCGTCTACAGTCGCTAAACCTGTCTGGCCTGATTTTCTCGAGTCGCTCGTACAATCCCATATTCTGGTGGTATCAATGTAATCACTAAAAAGAGCGCCCATGGTTCCCTGGCCTGCTGTTCCGGATGGAAATCTTTCATTATTATCCCCCGCGTAGAGGTGCAGGGCTAGACCTATCTGCCTTAAATTGCTGGCGCAATTTGTGCGCCTTGCCTTCTCACGGGCTTTTTGCACCGCAGGAGTAAGGAATGCTGCCAATATACCTATAATTGCTATAACTACCAAGAGCTCTATCAGGGTGAATCCCTTCTTTTTCCTCTTTATTAGAAACATCTTCCCTCCCCCCTTTTTTTATCATTAATAATAGATGCTATATTAAG
>Ga0315294_10010533_pt1 | contig 10143 bp, 8 predicted proteins | sample YL17G13_40_MG_FD_203626 | JGI IMG/M metagenome (GOLD analysis project Ga0315294, IMG submission 203626) | Sediment microbial communities from Yellowstone Lake, YNP, Wyoming, USA - YL17G13_40 | ecosystem: Environmental > Aquatic > Freshwater > Lake > Sediment | place: USA: Wyoming | collected...
TTATAAAAAAATGTCAAAAAAAATCTACATCCGCACCTTCGGCTGCCAGATGAACGTTCGCGACTCGGAGTTTGTGCTTGGGTTGATGCTCAAGCACGGTTTCGCACAGGCGCAGGTAGCCAAAAAGGCGGATGTTATCCTCTTCAATTCATGCTCGGTCAGGAAGCATGCGGAGGACCGGCTCTTCAGCAATATCGCGGAACTCGCACCGCATAAAAAAAAGAAGCCGGAACTTGTGATAGGCCTTATGGGATGCACCGCCCAGTATCATAAGGAAGATATCCTTAAGAAGGCGCCGTTGGTGGACTTGGTATGCGGACCGGGTGATGAAGGGAATCTCCCGGCGCTTATCAAGGACGTCCTTGAGCACAGATGCCCGGTTATCGCGACAGCAAATGTCGATACGCCCAGGATCGAGCAATGTCCGGAATATCGGGAGTCGCATTTCAAGGCACTGGTTTCGATAGGCGAAGGGTGTGATAACTATTGCGCCTATTGCGTCGTACCGTACGTGCGAGGGAGGGAACGGTCAAGGGGCGAGAAAGATATAATCCGCGAAGTGAAAGATTTAGCGGATAGAGGCTTCAAAGAAATCACGCTTTTAGGCCAGAATGTGAACTCATATGGACGCAATACGCAATACGCAATACGAGATACGAGATACGAACGACAGACGACAGGATTTATCTCATTGCTGACGCGTCTCAACGCGATCAAAGGCATAGAGCGGATACGTTTCATGACGAGCCACCCGAAGGATGCCTCCGTCGAGCTCTTCAAGGCTATGAGAGACCTCGAACATGTGTGTGAACATCTCCATTTGCCGATACAGGCAGGGTCAGACAGGATCTTGAAGATGATGAATAGGGGCTATACGGCAAAGCATTATCTGGAACTGATAGAAGATTATAGAAAGATGGTGCCAGGCGGGAGTGTGACGACCGATATCATCGTCGGTTTTCCTACGGAGACAGAGGCAGATTTCGAAGAGACGTTGAGGGTGGTTAAAGAGGCGGGGTTTGACAGCGCGTATATGTTCAAGTATTCACCGCGGCCTCCCGCGAAGTCGGCGCAACTTAAGGATGACGTCCCGGCTGAAGTAAAACAGAAACGGCTGGTGAGGTTGCTCAACCTGCAGTGCGCCATTTCAAAGAAACGCAACGAGGCATTGCGGGGAAAGATCGTTGAGGTATTGGTCGACGATATGCACAGGAAGGACCGCGGCGTGCTCACCGGACGGACGAGGACGAACAAGGTGGCGGTATGCAAAGGCGGCAAGGAACTTATAGGCAGTTTTGTGAAGGTCCAGATCAATGACGTGTCGCCGCACGCGTTGAAAGGGAGAATAGTTGTATGAAGAAAATCAAGTTGCTAGTTCCTAGTTCACAGTTGCTCGTTGCAAGTTCTTTGGTTCAGATAGTTTGCACTACCCTATTGCTTATTCTAGGCACAGGTAATGTGTATGCAGAAACGCTATCGATAGAGCACGTGGAGAAACTATTTCTGGAAGGAAGATATGAGCGGGCGGCATACGAGGCGGGCGAGCTGATCGATGCGCGGTCATTCAGAAGGGATGAACTCTACTATATCAAGGGTTTAAGCCAGTTGAAGCTAGGACGATTCGCAGCGGCGCGAGACTCATTCTCGCGTGTGATAGATAAATATCCAGCCTCGAAGCGCGTTTTCGACGCCCGGGTCGGGATAGGGGACTCATATTTCCTGGAAGGCAAGACCGATGATGCGGCATCAGCCTATAATAGTATCATTGCGAGCGACAGCCGTGACTCAAATATATCCGTGGTTTATGAACGGTTGAAGGACTGCCCGAAAAAGAAAGAGTTGGCGCCTCAAAGAGAAGAAGCGGTCATAACGCCGCCATCGCAAAAAAAAGAGACGACAGCTGAATCACGGACGGTCGAATCGACGAAAAGCAGCGAGACGGTAATGGCTCGTCCTCATCAGCCACAGACCAATTTTTCCCCGTCTTCCGTTTCGAAGTACTTCTCGGTACAGGTAGGCGGTTTTGCCAACAAGGAGAACGCGCAAAAGTACGCCCTTAAGCTCTACCGGGAAGGGCATGAGAGTTTCGTGGAGACACCTGCCGTATCGGGCGATGGCATCTACCGGGTGAAGATAGGAAGATACAAGGAAAAGAAAGACGCGCAAGCCCTGGCGTCGAAGCTGAAACGAGATGGGTATCAAACGAAGATCTGTGTCGGGGACAGGTGCGAATAGGGCCGTCTTCATCGTAGGTCCGACTGCGGCGGGAAAGACCTCCCTCGCTGTCAAGGTGGCCAGACGGTTGCACGGCGAGATCATCTCGTGCGATTCGATGCAGGTGTACAAGGGTATGGCCGTGGCAAGCCAATCACCCGGTGCGGCTGCGAAGAAGGCGGTGAGGCACCACCTCGTGGAGGTGCTCGATCCTCATTGCGAGTATAACGCCGCATCGTTTCGACGGCGGGCGACGGCGATCATCGCGTCGCTCGAACGTCGCGGTAAGCCGCCGGTCATCGTAGGGGGCAGCGGCCTCTACATAAAGGCGCTCATCGATGGCCTCTTTCCCTCACCAAAACCTGACGAACGCTTCCGGCGCTCGATGTATCGCTTTACCGCGACACATGGCAGCAAGGCTCTGCATGACCGCCTTGCCGGTATAGATGCCCAAGCCGCGCGGTCGATCCATCCGAATGACACAAGGAGGATTATCCGGGCGCTCGAGATCCACCACACCGCGGGGAAGACGAAGACGGATCTTAAGAAGAAGACAAGAGGAATCGCAGGTACGCACAAGGTGATGCTTTTCGGTATCACAAGGCCGCGCGAAGATCTATATAACCGCATCGATCGCCGCTGTGATGCAATGGTGGAGGACGGTATTGTAGAGGAAGTCGAGAAGTTGAGAAGGAAGAAGCTTAGCAGGACCGCCCGGGGCATGCTGGGTTTCAAAGAGGTCATGGGCTATGTCAGCGGCCAGTATGATAGTGAGGCGATGAAGGAATTGCTGAAGAAGAATACGCGGCGTTTCGCGAAGCGGCAGCTGACATGGTTCAGGGCGGACAAGCGGATCAGGTGGTTCGACGCGAGCGCTGTCAGCGAAGAAAAGATAGTCAAAGAAATTGCGAAAGCGGTGAGATGACATGGAGCGAGCACTCACAGTAACGGTCGATTTCAAAGAACGCGACGGCTGGACCGCCGAAGAGCGGTCGAAAGAGCTTACCGAGCTCGCATCTTCTGCCGGCGCGCACGTCATTAAAGAGATCATTGTGCCGCGGGACCGAGTCGATCCCGCCCTCTTCATCGGCAAGGGCAAGGCAGGCCAGATCGCGCAGTTCTGTGCCGATGAAAAGATAAAGATAGTCATATTCAATAACGACCTGAGCCCTTCCCAGCAGAATAATCTCGAATCGATCGTCGCAGTCAAGACGATCGACCGGACGCAGCTCATCCTGGACATATTTGCGAAGAGGGCCCGGTCGAATGAGGGGAAAGTGCAGGTCGAGCTGGCGCAGCTTTTGTATCTCCTGCCGAGGCTCATCGGAAAAGGGGTCACTCTGTCGAGACTGGGCGGCGGTATCGGCACGCGCGGGCCGGGCGAGCAGAAGCTCGAGGTAGACCGCAGGAGGATCCGGCAACGGATATCCCATCTTGAAAATGGGCTCGATGCCCTCAAAGTCCGGCGCGCCATGATGCGGTCAAAGCGCGAACGCTTTTCGGTCCTTACCGCAGCGATCGTCGGTTACACGAATGTGGGGAAATCGACCCTGTTAAACGCCCTGACCGAGGCAGCGGTTGTTGTCCAAGACAAGCTCTTTTCCACGCTCGATCCGACCGTGCGAAGGTTCATCCTGCCGGACAAGCAGAAGATCCTCTTTGTCGATACGGTCGGTTTTATCGACCATTTGCCCCACCACCTTATCGAGGCCTTCAAGGCAACGCTCGAAGAGGTCGTCGAGGCGGATCTTCTTCTGCACCTTGTCGATATGAGCCATCCGAAGATGGAAGAACAGTCGAAGTCCGTACTGAGGGTCCTTGCACAGATAGGTGCCCATCATGCGCCGGTGATCACCGTGCTCAATAAACGTGATAGGGTGGATGATGAGGTCTTTGCCAGAGCAGGGAAGCTCTTTCCCGGTGCGGTCGTGATATCGGCCCTTGAAAGAATAGGGTTTGAAGGACTTGCCGATAAGATCATGGCGCACGTCGATGGCCTCACGGCAACCGTACACGTGCGCCTTGCGGCACATGACACAAAGACGCTCCACTACATCTATGAACACGGCGCGGTGACCACCTGCGACTACGAAGGCGACTGGGTTCTTGTCGAGGCCCGGGTGCCGTCGCGGATGAAAGAGGCGGTAGAAAAGGCTTCCGTCACGAGGGGCGAGAAAAAAGCTTGACAAAAAAAGAGGTTATGTTACACTAAGGATTAGCACTCTCTTATAAAGAGTGCTAATAACGAAATTTTTCTTCGAGGCGGTCCACTATGATAAAAGATTCGCTGAAGCGGCAGGAAGCGGTCCTGGAGATCGTTATCCGTCACTATATCGAAACGGCAGAACCGGTCGGTTCCCGGTATGTTGCCAGAAAGCTCGGCCTTTCCAGCGCGACTATCCGCAACGTCATGTCGGACCTGGAGGAGGCCTCGCTCATCATGCAGCCGTTCACCTCGGCAGGCCGTATCCCGACCGATAGGGGGTACCGGTACTATATCGATACGCTTATGAGGGCGCGCAGCGTCAACGAGCACACGGCGGAGGTCGTGGCTGCCTATTATCATCAGGCGGTGCGGTCGCTCGAAGACGTGCTCGAAAAGACGTCGCATCTCATGTCGAGCCTGACCCATTACGTAGGCGTGACGCTCTTCACCGAATACGGGAAGGTGTACTGGGACGGGTCGAGCGCCATTATGGAGCACCCCGAATTCAAGGACGTGAAGAAATTGTACAACCTCCTGCATTGTCTTGAGGAGAAGAGGGATATCCTCACCCTACTGCAGGGTGACAGGAGAGAAGATAAGACCAGTATCCAGATCGGGAAAGAGATACGGCTTCACAATTTGTGCGATTGCAGTGTGGTCACCAGGGGATATAAGGTTAAAGGTAAGCCGGGGGGTAAGGTGGGCGTCATCGGGCCGAAGAGGATGGTGTACGAAAAGGTCATCCCTACGGTCGAATACCTTGCCGACACCCTGACAAACCTCCTTGAGCGCATCGACATATAAGGTAGATATGAACGAGAAGAAAGAGCATCCGGTCAAGCCGGAAGCGCATCATGATCATAAGAAGGAAGAGCAAGACCTGACGGTGATCGTCTCCAGAGAAGAGTTTGAGGGCCTCAAGGCGAGGGCCGCCGAGTGCGATGCATCCCGTGATAAGTATCTGCGCGCGCACGCGGAATTCGAGAATATCAAGAAGCGGATGGAGAAGGACAAGGCAGATTTTGCGCGGTTCGCGAACGAGCGGCTCGTATTCGACTTTCTCCCGATCGTGGATAATCTCGAGATCGCGGAGCGGTATATCAAGGAGGCGAAGGATTTCAAAGCGGTCCGCGAAGGCGTCGATATGATCCAGGCGCAGATCATGACGTTCCTCAAAGATATAGGCGTGGAGAAGGTCAAGACGGCGGGTGAAAAGTTCGACCCGCATTTCCATGAGGCGTTGGAGATGGTCGAATCGGGCGACAAGGACGACGGCGTCATCCTCGAAGAGGTGAAGCCGGGGTATAAGCTCAACGATCGTCTCCTGCGGCCGGCGTCAGTGAAAGTAGCGAAGAAGAAAATAGAAGAGAAGAAAGAATAACACAAGGAGGTATACCATGGCAAAAGTAATAGGCATCGATCTCGGTACTTCAAATTCAGCAGCTGCCCACATGGAAGCGGGCAGGCCCGTCATCATCCCGTCTGCGGAAGGCGCGGGTGTGGCAAGCGGCAAGGCGTTCCCGTCGTTTGTCGCGTTCACCAAGGATAACCAGAAACTCGTCGGTGAGCCGGCAAAGCGGCAGGCGTCGGTCAATCCCGAAGGGACGATCTTCGCGGCGAAGAGGAAGATGGGGACCGATTTCAAGTATAAGGTCTACGGCAAGGAGTACACGCCGCAGCAGATATCGGCGTTCATCCTCCAAAAGATAAAGCAGGATGCGGAGAGCTACCTCGGCGATAAGATCGATGAGGTTGTCATCACCTGTCCGGCATACTTCAACGACAACCAGCGCCAGGCGACGAAGGACGCAGGCGAGATCGCTGGCCTGAAGGTCCTGCGAATCATCAATGAGCCGACCGCCGCCTGTCTTGCCTACGGCCTCGATAAGGCGGGCAAGGAACAGAAGATCATGGTCTTTGACCTGGGCGGCGGCACGCTTGACGTCACCATCCTCGAGATGGGATGGGATAATGAACATAAGGCCGCGACGTTCGAGGTCATATCGACGAGCGGTGACACGCAGCTTGGCGGCACCGACATGGATAACGCGCTCATCGACTATATCGTAAAGGAGTTTAAGAAGGACTCCGGCATCGACGTCAAGAACGACAAGATGGCGACCCAGCGCGTCAGGGAAGCCGCGGAGAAGGCGAAGGTCGAGCTTTCGAGCACCGTGACGACCGACCTCAACCTGCCGTTCATCACGGCTGACCAGACCGGCCCGAAGCATCTGACGATGTCGCTCAATAGGGCGCGGCTTGAGGAACTCATATCGCCCATCATCGACCGGTGCAAGCACCCGATCGAGCAGGCGCTCTCCGATGCGAAGATCACGGCCAAGGGCGTCGACAAGGTTATCCTCGTCGGCGGGCCGACCAGGATGCCGATCGTCCAGAAGTTCGTCGAGGATTATGTCGGCAAGAAGATAGAGCGGGGTGTCGATCCGATGGAGTGCGTGGCGCTGGGCGCCGCGATCCAAGCAGCGATCATCAAAGGCGATGCGAAGGATGTCCTGCTCCTTGACGTGACTCCGCTCTCACTCGGGATCGAGACGCTGGGCGGTGTCTGCACGCGTCTCATCGAGAGGAATACGACGGTGCCCACGAGAAAGAGCCAGATATTCTCGACCGCTGCCGATAACCAGACCGCGGTGACGGTCAGGGTCCTGCAAGGCGAGAGGCAGATGGCTGATGACAATACGGATCTGGGGCGGTTCGACCTCGTCGGCATACCGCCGGCACCGCGCGGCATGCCGCAGGTGGAGGTGACGTTCGATATTGACGCCAACGGTATCGTCCATGTAAACGCCAAGGATCTTGGCACCGGCAAGGAGCAATCGATCAAGATCACGGCACCCAAGAAACTCTCAAAGGAAGAGATAGAGAAGTTCGTCAAGGAGGCGGAGAAGTTCTCTTCGGAAGATGCCAAGAAGAAAGAGACGGTCGAAGTAACGAATCAAGCCGATACGCTTCTCTATTCGACCGAAAAGTCGCTGAAAGAATACGGCGGCAAGATCGGCGAGGGCGACAGGAAGGCGATAGAAGAAAGAGCAGCGCAGTTGAAGGAGGCGCTCAAAGATAAGAACATCGACCGGATAAAGAGCGGCATGGAAGAGCTTACAAAAGCCTCCCACAAGCTTGCCGAAGAGATCTATAAAAAGACCGCGCAACAGCAGCAAGGCCCCAAGGGCGGGCCTGCGGGCGGGGACTCGGCACGCAAGGGACCCGAGGAGCCGCAGCAGGAGACTGAAGCGTCCGGCACCAAGAAGGGCGACGACATCATCGACGCCGAATATACGGCGGAGGATGATAAGAAATAGAAGAGAAAGAGAAGCGCTTAGTATGTGGCATAGCAGTCACCATGTCACCAGTAAAAGCTTTTACGGGTGACGTGGTGTCCTGGTGTCGTGGTGACATCGTGAATAATGAGCTACACGCTAAGCGCTCTTACATGATATGAGCAAACGCGACTACTACGAAGTGCTCGGGATCGGCAGAAGCGCGAGCGCCGATGAGGTGAAGAAGGCGTACCGGAATCTTGCGCTCAAATACCATCCCGACAGGGTCACCCCGGACAAGAAGAAAGAGGCCGAAGAGAAGTTTAAAGAGATCTCCGAGGCCTATGAAGTGCTCATAGACCCGCAGAAGAAGGCCAATTATGACCAATACGGCCACGCGGGCGTCGAAGGTGCGTTCAAACAAGGCGGATTTACCTGGCAGGACTTCCATCATTTCGACGATCTCAAGGATATCTTCGGCGGCGGGGTTGATCTAGGCGATATCTTAAGCGGATTCGGCTTCGGCGATTCGGTCTTCGGCGGCGAGTACGGCGCTTCGTCAGGGCGGCGTTCAGGCGGTCGGCGCGGTTCCGATCTCGAATACCAGATCGAGATACGTTTTGAGGAGGCGGCGCTTGGCGCGGAGAAGATGATCACGATCCCGCGCCATGAATCATGCGAGGTGTGCGGCGGGTCGGGGGCAAAGTCAGGCTCAAAGAAAGAGCGATGTCCGGCATGCGGCGGCAGGGGGCAGGTCGTCTCTTCCAGCGGCTTCTTCAGTATCGCCAGGACCTGTGACCGCTGCAGGGGCGAAGGCAGTATCATCAAGTCCCCGTGCCCGGAATGCCAGGGGCGCGGCAGGATAAAGGTCAACCGTAATATCAAAGTGAAGATCCCGCCCGGCGTCGATACGGGTGCGCGCCTCAGGATCCAGGGCGAAGGGGAGGCAGGAGAGCGAGGCGGCAGGCGTGGCGATTTATATATCTTGATGTATGTCAAACCGCATGATATATTTGAACGCCACGGCACCGACGTCTATTGCGAGGTGCCGGTCAGTTTTGTGACCGCAACCTTCGGCGGCGAGATTGAAGTGCCTACGCTCGAAGGCAAAGTGATGATGAAGATACCCGCGGGGACCCAGAGCGGCAAGACATTCCGGCTGCGGGGTAAAGGCATCGCGCACCTGCATGATTACGGGAAAGGCGATGCGCTGGTGAAGATCCAGATCGAGGTCCCCACCGAACTCTCGGCCGAGCAGAAGAGGCTTTTGAAGGAATATGCGCGGGTCTCAGGCCAGAACGGACCGTTGTCGCGGTCATTCGCGGAGAAGATGGGGAGATTGTTCAAGTAAGATTACGTAAGGTTACATAAAGTTACATAAGGTTACGGAAGGTTGCATAAGGTTACAAAATCAAAAAAAGAAGCGTTTGCGGTAACCTTACGTAACCTTAATTAACATTACGTAACATTATGCAACCTGATCCGTATAATATGAGGAGCACAATGCCGACGTACGAATACGAATGCGCCAAATGCGGACACCCGTTCGAAAAGTTCCAGCCGATGTCCGCTCATCCGATAAAGAAGTGCCCGAAGTGCGGCGGCAAGGTCGACCGCCTGATCGGCTCAGGGGGCGGGATCATCTTCAAGGGTACCGGATTCTACGAGAACGATTACAAAAAGAAGAAGGGTAACAAGGACACGGCTTCTTGCCCTGCCTCCAAGAAAGATTCAGGCGCATGCAAGAGCTGTCCGGCAAATAAAGAAAAAAAGTGAGACAGCCTTGCCGCACATAAAAGCTTTTAATGGCCTACGCTACAATAGTAAAAAGGTGCGCGATCTCACCCAGGTAGTCGCCCCGCCGTATGACGTCATCCCAAAGAAGATGCAGGACGGCCTTTACCGCGCCCATCCCAACAATATCGTCAGGCTCATCCTCAATAAGATCGAAGAGACCGATGATGTCATACACAACCGCTACTCGCGCGCAGCGAAGCATTTCGGGTCATGGATCAAAGAGGGCATCTTGTCCCGCGACGCGAGGCCGGCCGTCTATATCTATACGCAGATATATAAAGACGGAGCACGAAAGGTCGAGCGGATAGGGTTTATCGCCCTCATGGCTCTCGACATGGAAGGGAAGACGATCCTGCCGCACGAAAATACTCTTGCCGCGCCAAAAGCCGACCGGCTTGAGCTTATGAGGAGCGTGAAGGCGAACTTGAGCCCGATATTCGTATTATATGACGATAAACCCCATAAGGTGCGTCACGCTCTTGAGAGATTTTCATCGACGAATACGCCGATCGAAGATGTGGTATTTGAGAGGGTAAGACACAAGGTCTGGGCCATGCATGACGAACGGGCCGTCCGGGAGATAGCCCGCGCGATGGCAAAGAAGGATATCTTCATCGCGGACGGCCACCACCGGTACGAAGTGGCGAG
>Ga0315294_10010534_pt1 | contig 10142 bp, 8 predicted proteins | sample YL17G13_40_MG_FD_203626 | JGI IMG/M metagenome (GOLD analysis project Ga0315294, IMG submission 203626) | Sediment microbial communities from Yellowstone Lake, YNP, Wyoming, USA - YL17G13_40 | ecosystem: Environmental > Aquatic > Freshwater > Lake > Sediment | place: USA: Wyoming | collected...
GTTCCCCTCGTTGATGAACTCGAACTTCGCCGATGTGGCGAAAGGCATATACCAGTTGCAGTAGTAGCCTTCCTCGGTCATACCCAGTGGGAAAGAGCGGTAGAGGTTCACGCCGGGGGCGGAGCCGAAGAAGTCGCCCAGAGGCGACCATATGGCAGGCTTGCTCTCATCATCCCACGTGACCTGTAGCACGATGTCTCGCAGGGCCTCGATCTCATCCTCGCGGTTCTCGAACTTGCCATTGACGCTGAACCCCGTGATAGCTCGCGGGCCGTCCAGCGTCGCCACGAACCGGTCTCCCGGCTCGATCGTCACCGTTTCTTCCGCACCTGTTGCTTCGGTCGGGACCCCCGCCGGCGCGAGTCCGCCTTTGCTGAGAATCTTGTTGGCTTCGTCGAGTGCCGCATTCTCCTCGGCGGACAACTGCCGCTTGAAGGTGGGCACCTGCGTGCCTTTGGGGTATGTCATGTAGACGAACTGGAAGTAAGCGCCCCAGCCTTTGTCGGCCACGATCTTGCACGACTTCTGGTAGGGGATCGGCGTGTAGTTGTTCCAGCCCATCGCCACCGTGTGGACCAGGGCCGAGCGGGTGAAAGGCTCGTTCTTGCCATCGAAGTAGCCTTTGAACGGCAGGTCCACCACAGGCTCTTTTGCCCCGTCGAGGTAGATGCGGACGTGGCCTTGTTCGGGCCGTGCCGACCAGATTCGCCAGATGCAGCCCGGGCCTTCCATCTCGGCGAACACGAACTGGTCGCCCTCCCGGCGGATGAAGCCGTTGCCGTCGCCGTTGGCCTCCCAGCCGACGTACTGGCTCGTGGCCTCATCGTATCGGCTCTTGCGGTCGTAACTGGACCACTGAGTGCATGTCTCTCCCGGGGCAGGCAGCGTGGCCAGATACTCCAGGTCCGTCAATCGCTTGACCAGATCGACGTAGGTCAGCTTCTGCGGCCCGGTGGCACTTGCCACACCGGCGATGAACAGGGGCAGCAGAAACAGTAGGGTGGGGCTTGCCCCACCGGAACCTGTTTGGTGGGCTAAAGCCCACCCTACATGGGGAACTCGTGCGGCGTACTTCATACTCGGCCTCCGAATTGACGATGGACGGTTTACTACTGTCACGGACAACGCTGCACGAATAGTAAACCGCAAAGGGTGAATCGTCAATCCGGCGTCTTGCCACTTCCGCCACTCGGTCGCCCGCACCGCCTCCGCATCCGGGTGAAGGCAAACGTCTGTGAAACCGCTGATGGACCCAGAGGAACGCCGATAAGACCGCTTGTCTTGCTCTCGCGAAGCACGCCAAGTGGCCAAGGTGAGACTCACAAAGACGTTACCTCCCTTCGTCCTCTTTCATTCTTGGCGATCTCTGTGTCTTTGCGAGAAATCAAATCCTCTGCTATCAGCGTTCATCCGCGTTCATCTGCGGTTCCGGTTCATTTCTTCGCGGCTTCCCACCACAGGCGCGGATAGTCCTTCCCTTCGAGAAGCCACCAGATGTCCTTCGTGCCGTTGGCCGTCTCACCCACGAAGTCCCACCCGGCGTCGAGAAACGTCTTGGCCATCTGCATCTCGGCGGTGGTCTTGCCTGTGCCGCCGGCACTTTGGGTTTGGCCCGAAGTTTGGGTGTCCCAGAAACACTGGCTCAGAATACCCAGGTAGCTGCATCCCACCAGCCCGCCGACACCGTCCTTGCCGCTGACCGCGCCGGTGCTGTAGCATTGGGTCACGGAACCGGCGATGTAGTACCCCACCAACCCGCCGACCCAGTCGTTGCCACTGACCGAGCCGGTGCTGTAACACCGCGTCACGGTACCACCCCAGTTCGTCCCGACCAGCCCGCCGACACAGCCATTACCACTGACTACACTCGTGCTGTAACACTGGGTCAAAACGCCCGGAGTAAGGAATAGGCGGCCATTATGCCCCACCAGCCCTCCGACCCCCGGCAGCCCTCGGCCCCCCCAATCGCTGCTCACGGCACCTGTGCTGTAGCAATGCGTCACTTTGCCCAGGATTATGCCCCACTAACCCGCCGACAAGGTCCTTGCCACTGACGGCACCAGTGCTGTGGCACTGGGTCAGAGCACCCTCGTTGCCCCCCGCCAGCCCGCCGACATTTCCTGAACCAGCAACGTCGATACCGGCGCCCCCCAAATCTCTGACCTCGGCCCCGGATCCCAACCAGCCGAACAGGCCCAAGCAACCTTCACCATAGATCGTCAGATGCGAAATCGTGTGACCGTTACCGTCGAAGCTGCCGCCAAACCACGGGATTACCGCTGTGCCCCAACGGATGCCGGAGAGATCAATGGAGGCAGTCAAACGATAGTGCGCGCGTGGACTGTAATAAGCCATCGCGCCCAGTTCCATGGCGTTCGAGATTAGGTACGGGTGCTCAGCCGTCCCTGCCCCTTGCAGTTGAGGCGCCGTATAGCCATGGAAGACAGCCAGAACGGGGCAGCCGCCTCCCTCCGGCATCTGCCAGACTTGGCAGGTTCCGTTCTTCAGCTCACCCACGAATTGCCAGCCGGCATCCAGGTAGGTCCGGATGTCGTGCATTTCCGCCGTGGTTTTACCTGTGCCATCGTCGCGCGTGGTCTGGCCGGAGGTCTGGGTGTCCCAGAAAGAGAAACAGCTCGTGAGGCTACTGACACCCACCAAGCCTCCCGTCTGCTCGGGGATCAGCCCGTCGACACGCCGAGAACCGATGACCGCACCGATGTGGTAGTACTGGGTCACAAAACCAGCCCCGCGGTACCCCGCCAACCCGCCGACAAACTGAGAACCCGTGACCGCCCCGGTGCTGTAGCAGTAGGTCACAGTGCCCGCACACAACCCCATCAGTCCGCCGACGCCAAAATGTCCTCTGACCGCACCCGTGCAGTAGCACTGGGTCACGCAACCGTTGCCCTGACTCCCCACCAGCCCGCCCACGAGGTCTCCGCTGCCATTGACCGCGCCGGTGCTGTAGCATTGGGTCACAGTGCCCTGCTCGTTGTTCCCCACCAGCCCGCCGACATATGATCCGCCGCTGACCGCGCCAGTGCTGTAGCACTGGGTCACAGTGCCCCTGCAGTTGTACCCCACCAACCCGGCGACACAGTCACCTGACCCGGTTAGGTTGACATCGACTACGCCGAGGTTCTTGACCTCTGCACCGGCGGATCCCATGTCTATGTAGCCAAACAGCCCCAGATACCCCCCGCCTTTGATCGTCAGATGCGAGATCGTATGCCCCTTCCCGTCAAAGACACCGGTGAAAGAAGTCCCCTGGAAATCGCCCCCTGTCTCCACAGACACAGCCTGCGCGATGACGGCCTCGTCGAAGACCTTGCGGCCGGGGAGGCTCGGGTCCAGGTCGATATTGGCGGTCAGGACGAAGTGCTTGTCGTAATCGGCGGGAGTCTCGCCGAGAGCGATCAGGTCGGCGGACGTGGCGATCTGGTAGGGGTCCTGAGCTGTGCCGCTGCCCCCGCTGTATTTGGCCTGGGCGGGAATGCTGAACAGGCAGACCGCGATCAGGAAAGGGATTGTCCGCAGAACGGGGGGAGTTCTCGCCGCCAGCATTTCTCTATCCTCCATCCCCCAAGGTTGGTCAGGACTGCAAGGGCCTGACGTTCGTGTCGCTCGCGCGCCCAGAGAGGATCGAATCCGTTGGATTCCTCCTCCATGCGGCTGACGACCAGTATACCAGATGCGCAATGTCTGCGTCAACGGTAGAAATGCTGTCTCGTGAGTCGCTTCGCACCGGAAGGGAAACCTCAATGCCGCTCAAATAGTAAATCGCAAATTGTAAATCGTCAATCCGAAGGCTTCGCGTTATGGCCTGCCGTACTTGACCGGGGAGCCGTAGGGCGGCGTGTTCGGGAGGCTGACCTGGCGGCCCAGGGTCAGCTCGGCAAGGGCCTTGTCCACGTAATTGAGCGTGCCGGCGCTTGGCGGCCCTGTGCCGAGCGGGGCATCGTCGATCGCGCCGTCGTAGGCGATGCGGCCCTCTTTGTCGATGATGAACATGTGGGGCGTCGTGCGGGCGCCGTACTTTCGGGCCAGGTCGCCCGAGCGATCGTCAAGGATCGGGTACGGCAGCTTGTACTTCTCGGCGAATCCTCGGTTGACCTCCGGGGTGGTTTTGATCGTGCTGTTGACGGCCAGCCAAATGACGCCCTTGTCCCGGTACTTCTTGGCCGTCTCGACCATCGTCTTGGCCGTCTCATAGTGATACCGCGAGTACGGGCACTCCGGGTTGAACCACTCCAGCACGATGATCTGGTCCTTGTAGTCCGAGAGCTTCACCTTTCGGCCGTCGAAGCTGTCCAGCTCGAACTCGGGCGCCCGCCTGGCGCGGGGTCCGGCTTGATCGGGCCTGCCGGTACGCTCGCGAGTGGCTCTCTGCAACTGCTGTAGTTGCAGCTCTAATGGCCGCAGGGCCTCCTGGAAGGCCGCCTGACGCTTGCTGATGAGAGCCTCGATCTGTTTGACGGCCTGCGCGGCCTTCTCTTTGGCCGCTGTGGCGCGGATCGCATTGAGGTCGTCAATCAAGACCTGGTGGGCGGCCTTCATCTCCTCGATCTGCTGCTGAAGCTTCTGCGCCTGCTCTGCGCCTTGCCGCTCGGCGGCCGGTTCGCGGGTGGGCTGGCGCGGGATAGCACTCTCGTCACGTCCGGCTCGGGCGGGTCTCTCCGCCCGCTGCCCGAAGGCTGTTGAAGACAATGCCAGTATCACCGATACCGTGACAATCGAGGCGATGGTTCTCTTCATTGCGGCGTTCTCCTTAACGTAAAGACTCATTTCCATGAAGTCTACCACTTTGGCCCGCGAGTGCAAACTCCGTCGCCACCGGAATTGGGTGTGACCAGATTCTCTGGCGCGTCTGTCGGAGAAGGCCTTCCCATCCCGGATAGGGGAGCAAACGGCCCCTCTGTCCCCGGCCTAGCGCCTGGCGGTCCTTCCCGCGCAGGCGGGAATCCCGGAACCGACCGTGGCGTCCTGGACCCCTGCCTGCGCAGGGGTGACAGAGTCAGTACCATCCCCTGACGCAAAAGCATTTACGGGGTGCCAGAAGAATTAGTCACACCCCCGGAATCAGTGGTGATTCATCGATTGGGACGGGAGGGAGCCAGCGTGGCTTTGACTTGACCCAGAAATTGGGCAATCTCCGCACTCGCGGCACGTGGGTCATTCAGGTTGCTCTCGATCATCGCCACAAGCCTGGATCCGATAATCACGCCGTCGGCGCCGGCATCGGCGATGCTTTTCGCGTGCTCGGGCGTGCTGACGCCGAACCCGACGCAGACCGGGACATTCGTCAGACCCTTGATCTGTCGAATCAGACCTTCCACGGCGCTGGAGAGGGCCTGCCGGCTGCCCGTGACGCCCAGCAGCGAGACGGCGTAGATGAAACCGGTGGTCTTCGAGGCGATCCGCTTCATCCGATCCGGCTCGGTGTTCGGCGTGACCATGAAGACCGTGTCGAGACCAGCCGCCCTGGCCGGCTGGGTCACTTCGTCCGCATCGTCAATGCTCAGGTCCGCGACGAGCACGCTGTTGACGCCTGCCTCGCGGAAATCCTTGAAGAACCTCTCGATACCGTACTGCTGGATCAGATTGTAGTACATCAGCAGGCCGATAGGGATGTCCTTGTGCTCCTTGACCTTCCTGATGAATTCGGGGGCCTTGGGGAGGTTCATGCCGCTTCGCATCGCCCGAATATCGGCCTTCTGGATCGTCGGGCCATCCGCGATCGGGTCGGAGAAGGGGATGCCCAGTTCGAGGACATCCGCGCCCGCATCCACGGCCGCCTTGACGATGGCTAGGCTCGTTTCGAAATCAGGATCGCCGATCACGAAGAAGGGGATCAGGGCCGCTCTCTTCTGGTTCTTCAACTCTGAGAATGTCTGCTGATAGCTCTTCATTACACGTGCTCCTTGTGGATCTTTGATTGTTGATTTTTGATTGTTGATGTGTTGCCATCCCTCCTTCCATCAAAAATCAAACATCACAAATCAACAATCATCCCTCCTCTTGCTTTCTCCACGATTCCCACGTCTTTGTCGCCTCGGCCTGAGAGGTTCACCACGGCTATCGTGTCGGGGTCGAGCTTGTCTTTCTGGCCGGCGATGTAGGCCAGGGCGTGGGTGCTCTCCAGCGCCGGGAGAATTCCTTCCAGCTTCGTCAACAGCTCGAACGTATCGAGCACGTCGTCATCCTCGGCGGCGACGTACTCGGCCCGGCCGGTGTCCTTGAGGTAGCAGTGCTCCGGACCGACCGCCGCGTAATCCAGGCCGGCGCTGATCGATTCGGTGTCGAGGACTTGGCCGTCCTCGTCCTGGAGCAGATATGCCTTGGCGCCGTGGAGGATGCCGACCTTGCCGGCGGACAGGCTGGCCGCGTGCTTGCCGGTCTTGAGGCCCTTGCCGCCGGCCTCGACGCCGATGAGCCGGACGTCCTTGTCATCGAGGAAGCCTGCGAACATGCCGATCGCGTTGCTGCCGCCGCCGACGCAGGCCACCACCATGTCGGGCAGTCGGCCTGCTTGTTCGAGACACTGCTGCCGGGCCTCTCGGCCGATGCAGCTTTGGAAGTGTTTGACGATGGTCGGGTAGGGGTGCGGTCCGGCCGCTGAGCCGAACAGGTAGAATGTATCCGTCACGTTGGCGGTCCAGTAGCGCAGGGCGTCGTTGATCGCGTCCTTGAGCGTCCCGGTCCCGCCTTCCACCGGCACCACCTCTGCGCCGCAGAGCCTCATCTTGTGGACGTTGACGCTCTGACGCTCGATGTCCGTGACGCCCATGAAGATTTTCGTCTCCATGCCCAAGAGCGCACCCACCATCGACGTGGCCAAACCGTGCTGGCCCGCCCCGGTCTCCGCGAGGAGCTTGGTCTTGCCCATGTACTTGGCCAGGAGGCCTTGCCCGAGGCTGTTGTTGATCTTGTGGGCGCCGCCGTGGAGCAGGTCCTCGCGTTTGAGGTAGACCTTGAAGCCCACATGCTTGCTGAATCGCTTCGCGTGATAGAGGGGGCTGGGCCTGCCGGCGTAGTGTTCCAACAACTGCCCGAGCTCCGCGACGAATGTCTCGTCCTCGTGGAAACGGTAGAATGCCTCCTCCAATTCCTCCAACGCCGGGATCAGCACCTCCGGCACGTAGTAGCCGCCGTAATCACCAAATCTGCCACTATGTTTCATATCCTGGCATCCTCTGTGAAAGGGGTCTGTTGCGGATTTTTGATTTTTGATTGACGGAGGTGATTGCCACACATCAATAATCAAAAATCATCAATCCGCAATCATATCACGCTCTCAAATGTCTTATATTGTCGAACAGGGCCTTCAGTTTCTTGTGGTCTTTCTTGCCCGGCGCGGACTCCACGCCGCTGCACACGTCGATGCCGTAGACGCCCAGCTCGACGGCCCTTGCGGCGTTTTGCGGATTGATCCCGCCGGCCAGAAAGATCCGTTTGCCGATGTGCCCGATGATGTTCCAGTCGAACGTCAGCCCCGTCCCGCCGTAGCGCTTGGGGTCGAACGCATCCAGGAGAATCGCGTCCGTCGAGAAGCCGTTCACCTGCTGAAGGTCATCCGCCGTCTTGACGCGCAGCGCCTTCATCGTTTTGGCGCTGTCATAGGCCAGCCAGCGGCAAAACTCGGTATTCTCATCGCCGTGCAACTGGACCCAATCCAACTGGCACTGGGCGGCGATCGCGCGAATCTCGTCGAGTGGACTGTTCACAAATACTCCGGATACGTCGATGAAAGCGGGGAGCCTCCGGATGATCCTGGCGGCCTCCGGCGGCTTCACGTACCGTGGGCTCTTCGCATAGAAATTGAACCCGAGCAGGTCCGCCCCCATGTCCATCGCGGCCGCCGCATCCTCGTAATTCGTAATCCCGCAAATTTTGACCTTGGTTATCATCATACATTCAACTCGAACGATCAAAGTGAGATTGCACGGTTCTAAAGTCACGGCCATTATGCCAGTGTTGCCCTGTGTACTGTCATTCCCGCGAAAGCGGGAATCCATATTCCTATCGTAGGATTGTGGACCCCCGCCTGCGCGGGGGGTGACAGGCCGGGCCGTCCTGGCATCATGTCGAGGCAATCCCATTGGCCGAGGTCTTCCTGTTCGAAACCTGGACCAGCTTGTCCAGACAGTGTAACGCTTTCCCTTCCTCAATTGAAGCCTTTGCCAGCGGGATCGCTCGCTCAAAGCTGTCCGCCAGCTCGGCGATGACGATCGCGGCGGCGGCGTTCAGCAGGACGATGTCGCGGCGCGGTCCCCGGTCCTTGCCTCCCAGGATGTCGCGTATCACGGCGGCATTGGCGATCGCGTCACCGCTTCCCAGAACGTCAATCGAGGCGTTCGATATCCCGTAGTCGCCGGGGTCCAGCTCGAACGACGTAATGTTTCCATCCCGAAGCTCGACGATCCGGGTCTTTCCGAGCAGGCTGATCTCGTCCATGCCCTGGCCGTGGACCACGAAGGCCCGTTTGGCCCCGAGCATTCTCAGGCTCTCGGCGATTCTGTCGAGCAGCTCGGCGTCGGAGACACCCATGACCTGTGCCTTGACGCCGGCAGGGTTGGCGAGCGGACCGAGGATATTGAACGCCGTGCGGAAGTCCAGGCTCTTTCGGATCGGCTGGACGAATCGCATTGCCGGGTGGAACTTGGGCGCGAACATGAAGCCGATGTGGGCCTCCCGGATGCACTCGGCGACGATGTCCGGCCCCGGGTCGATCTTGACGCCCAGCTCGTCGAGGACATCGGCCGAGCCGCACCGGCTGGTGATGCCTCGATTGCCGTGCTTGGCGACATAAGCACCGGCGCCCGCCGCCACCAGGGCACTGGCGGTGGAGATGTTGAACGTCTTGACGAAGGCGCCGCCCGTGCCGCAGGTGTCGATCAGGTTAGGGAAATCGACCCGCACGGGCACCGCGTGGTCGCGAAGCGACTGCGCCAGGCCGGCGATCTCGCCCGAGGTGGCCTTCTTCATTCGCATCATGGCCAAAAAGGCGGCGACCTGGACCTCCGTCACCTGGCCCTCGAAGATCGTGTCCTGCAGCGCCTTGGCTTGCTCGAATGTGAGGTCCTTGCCGTTGAGAATGATTTCGAGGTACTGCGTTATGCTTGCCATTTCTTATCTCCCTACCGGTTGTTTGCGACTCGCTGCGATCTGCAGAACGTTCTGGATAATCTTGCCGCCCGCGGGCGTCAGGATGCTCTCAGGATGGAACTGCACGCCGAAAATGGGTAGCGTCTTATGCTCGACCGCCATGACGATGCCCTCAAAGTCGCCCGTCTTCTCCAGGCAGTCGGGCAGTGTCTGGGCCGTGAGGCTGTGATACCGTCCGGCCTGCAGAGGATTTTCCACGCCTTGGAAGACTCCCTTCTCGTTGTGACTGATTCGGGAGGGTTTGCCGTGCATGGGTTCTGGGGCGTGGCCGATCTTGCCGCCGAAGTACTGCACAATCGTTTGATGTCCCAGGCAGACGCCGAAGATGGGCAGCTTGTCCTTGAAGTAGCCCACGGCGTCGAGTGACACTCCGGCCGTATCCGGATTGCCCGGCCCTGGCGAGATCACGAGCAGGTCGGGGTCGAACTCGTCCGCCACGGCCTTCAAGTCCTCGATGCTCGTGTCCGCCCGGTACACCTTCGTCTGGCACTGCCGCTTGGCGAAATCATCGACGAGGTTGTACGTGAACGAGTCGAAATTGTCGATGAACAACACTTTTCTGCACGCTGCTTCCATCGGAGTTCCTTTCAGGCCACGGCAACACCACGCGCGCTGTCATTCCCGCGCAGGCGGGAATCCAGGAACCCATCGGACGGTTCTGGACCCCCGCCTGCGCGGGGGTGACAAATACAGGTGCCGGCATATTCACACAGACTCATATTTCGGTTCGCTCAATCACTTGGCGCGGATCGCCCTCAGGCAGGACCTCGCCTTGTGCTCGGTCTCCTCGAATTCGGTCTTGGGGACACTGTCGTGCACGATGCCGGCGCCGACGCGGATATAGGCCACGTGGTCCCGCACCTGGAGGCTGCGGATCGTGATGCAACTGTCGAACTGGCCATCGACCGTCAGGTACATCACGGCCCCGCCGTAGTAGCCCCGTTTGTTCTTTTCGAGCTGGCGGATGATCTTCA
>Ga0315294_10010535_pt1 | contig 10142 bp, 7 predicted proteins | sample YL17G13_40_MG_FD_203626 | JGI IMG/M metagenome (GOLD analysis project Ga0315294, IMG submission 203626) | Sediment microbial communities from Yellowstone Lake, YNP, Wyoming, USA - YL17G13_40 | ecosystem: Environmental > Aquatic > Freshwater > Lake > Sediment | place: USA: Wyoming | collected...
CGCGCGAGATCATCCGCCCACGGCTGCGACACGGTGATCACCGCATCGGCATCACCTAAGACCCTTTGCTCCATGTTCCGCAAAAAAAGCGTCTTGACGAACCCCCGATAATAGAAGTGGTAGCCGCTCCATAGGTCCCTGAGGTCGGCGACCCAGGGGATCCCCGTCTTCTTTTTGATCTCGCGCGCAATGAGATGGGCGGTTTCGGGCGGAGAAGTGCTGAACACCGCCTGAAAACCCTCCTTCCGGACAAGGTGGAGCGCCGTCGAGACCGCGGGAGCCTTCCACCCGATCTTGTCATCTGGCATCGTTGCCATTTCGCGGATAAATCTCGAAAAAGGCCAAAGCACCCCTTTTGTGTTACGGACATCCGAAGCTGCGGAGAGCGGCTCCGGTCGCGCCGAACGATCACGCGATGCGCTCTTTCGCCGCGCCAGGCTCCCTCTCAGGCGCTGTATCACGTCGACAAAATCGGTCCTGATGACCTGAACGGCCCCGAGGTCCTCCATCCCCAGAGAAGGCGACTGCTGGAATCTTTCCTGCGCCGTTAAAACCGTCGGCGTCCAGCCGAATTGCCCCAGGTACTTCGCGAACTTCGCGGCCCTCAACCAGCCGACGCCCCGGGCGGGCGGCCACTCATAACAGATCATCAGTACCTTCTTCATGACTGCAGCCTTATCCCGAAATTTGAGGTGCAATGGTAGCACGGATCCGGCAAGGGCGCTTGCGTGTCGATGAATCGCCTTCTCATCATCTGAAAGAACTCGTTATTCCAGGCGTCCCGATCGGAATATTTTCCCTTATTCTCCATATTGAGGAGCATCATGGAACAGCTTGAGACATTCCCGCCTCCGTCGACCCGCATCTGCGAGAAGTGGCTGTCGCAGCACTTCATGATCTTCATTCCCCGTTTTAAGAGAGGCGGGAAAGTGAACCTTTTCGTCTGGCCGCGACGCAGCCGTCTGTACGCCGCGCGCAGGACCGGCAGATGAGCGTCGTCAAACAATACCCTCTCTTCGGGCCGCAATCCGTCAAAGGGCGCCGGAAGAAAATTGCAGAAGAAGGTGTGGTCGGCGCCGAGTTCCAGCGCCAGGGTGATCATGGCGTCGAGGGCATGGATATTCACCGAGTCAAGGATAAAGGAGAGCTTTACCTTGACGCGCGAACCGGTCTTCCGTTTTTTTCGTATCAGCTCCGAGATGTTGCGGCGGATATCGTCAAAAACAGCGCTCTTCATCCCGGTCATCCTGGAGAATTCATCGCGGTTATGGCCGTTGATGCTGATCGTGATCCCCTCCAATCGCGAGGCGAGGATCTTCTCCATGACCCCATCCTCCGAAAGAAGAGTCCCGTTCGAGATCGTCTTGACGAGCATCCTCTTCCGGGCCGCGTACTCGATCATCCTGAAGAGGTCCTTGTTCAGTAACGGTTCGCCGGACCCGATGATATGAACGGCGAGCGCCTTATCGAACCGGTCGATGATATCCCTGAACATTTCGAATTCCATATCGGTCTTCGTCTTCTGGGTATGTTCGTAATCCGCAGGTACTAAACGGGAATGCGTGGGGCACATATCGCAGGCGAGCGTGCACCTGCCCGTAGCGACGATGGAAAGCGTGATCGGCTGATATGCCGCGACCGGGCCCCCTTGAGAAAAGAAATATCTGAGAAAGTTCCTCTTCTGCGGCCAGGTATATCCCGCCAGCAAAACCTGAAGAAGCGTCTTCGTATCCTTCATGGCGATTTCTCTAGACCCTGCACTGAGGGTTGTAGTATCTGTTGAACCGATGGAGCACCGATATCTCGAACGGTACGGCGAAGCATTTCCGCGACAGACGGAATCGCGCCAATTCATAAAATACGTTCTTCCCGATGGTCCTCACCAGCGAGCTGCCGGGTGAATGCGTCAAGAGCTTCCCATATTTATCGATCCGGTAAAAGAGCTCCGGAGTCGCGCTGTCCGCCCAGGGAAGCCAGCTCAATCTCATCTCGCCGGTGAACGTATCGAATGTGCTGTACTCTGACATGTCCTTGGGCAGCGAAAATCCGCTCGCGAGCGCCAGCGAATAGAGGTGCGAACCCGGATACGGAATGAACGTCTGATAGGTGACGACGATATTAGGGACCATCGACGCCAATTTCACACCCAGGTCGATCGTCTGGCAGACGTCCTCCCATGTTTCCGTTGGAAAACCGATGATGCTTGCCGCCGTGACGGCCATCTCCGGGAACCGGGCGAGCACCGAGAACTTTTCGAGGATAAAATCCCTGGTAAGCCCTTTATTGATAAGACTCAGGATCCGTTCGCTGCCTGACTCCCATCCGACGAATATCCTCCGGGTCCCCAGGTCCGATAATCTCAAGAGAAGGTCCTCGGTTACCAGTTCCAGACGTATCATGCACGAGGTCGAGATGACGTCGATCTTTTTGAGGGCGTCCAGGATGGCGAAGGCGCGCTCAAGGTCCACAAAGAAATTATCATCGTGAAACTGGATAGCCCGTACGTTATGGTCTTCCTTGAGCCGACGGATCTCGTCGATGACATAATCGAACGAATATTTTCTCCAGCGCCTTTGATTGAATACAAGGTTGTAGCAGAACGCACAGTTGAACGGGCATCCCCGCGACGCGGTGAAATCCATCTGCCGCCTCCCGTCAGCGAGCGTGACGATCGACCGCTCGAGATCCGGCTCAAGCGACCAGTCTGGCCGGTAGGCATCGAGATCCCCAAGAAAAGGCCTGAGCGGGTTTATCGTGACGGCGCCATCAGGTCCCTTGAATCCGATTCCAGCCACTTCGCCAAGCGGCTTCCCGGAGCCAAGCGCGTCGGCCAGCTGGACCACCAGCTCTTCCCCTTCGCCGCGGGCGACGATATCGATACAGTCCTGCCTGAGGCAATCCTCAGGAAGAAGCGACGGGTGGACGCCGCCCCATACGATGGGGATCCCGGGAGCGCGCGCCTTGATCTTTTTTGACATGATCGCCGAATATTTGGTCTGCAGTCCCGTGAGGACTGAAAAACCGATGAAGAGGGGCTCAAGACCGAGGATCTCCTCCAGAGACGTGTCCATCTCGTTAGCGAAAATATTATAAACACGCACCTCGTATCCTGCCTTACGCAGGGCATCGCCGAGATAGAGCGTGCTTAAGGGGTGAATGACCCTGTCGCATTCGATCTTGACAAGGATAACGGCTTTTCCAGTCTTCACGCCGCCGGCCTCCCTTTTCGACAGGATAAAAAGAAATTCTTCATGGACGATTTCAGGGTTTTTGTCAAGGCGTTATTGAAGATCGCGTCATGCACAAAATCGACGCAGTAGATATCGGCCAGCGCCCCAGCCAGGGTATCGCCGAGCCCGAGGCTCCTGAACCGATTCAGGGCGTTCTCCCTGTAGAACCGCTTGTTGACCCGCTTCAGATGTCCTGCGAGTCTCGTAGTGGCATAATCGAAAGCCCGCATCCTCTCTTCGCGGGACATCTCTTTTGTCTGAAAGAACGGGGTGTTCTTCCTCTGAGAACCGTCATTGAGATATTCCTCCGGCGGCCTCAGGAGCTCGCCCCGCGACCGCACCATCTCGAACAATTCGGTATTGGGGTACGGCAGCAGCTGATAGAAACTCGCCTTCATGACGGGGAAGCGCTCGGCGAGTTCCACCGATCTGAGAAAATCGTCCCACGTCTCTCCGGGAGAGCCGATGAGAAAATAGAGCTCGATCTTATAGTTCAGATCCGATGCCCACCGTAATACCCGCTCGGTATCCGCAAGGCTCTGCCCCTTTTTGAGCGTCTTGAGCACCGTATCGCATCCGGACTCCGCTCCCAGGCCAATCATCCTGAACCCTATCTGATACATCCGGCGCAATAATTCGAAGCTCAGGGTATCGGCGCGGACTCCGTTGTCGCACATGAAGTAGACGCCCTTGAGGTTCTTCCTCTCAAGTTCATCGCAGATCCGAAAGACCCGATCGGGGACCAGGGTAAAATTGTCATCGCGAAAACTGAATTCCCGGTAACCGCACGCGTAATGGTATCCGATCTCCTCGGCGACGCTGACCGCGGACCTCGGAACGAATCTTCTTCCAATCGCCAGTTTGACGGGGCAATAGATGCACTGAAAGGGGCAGCCGCGGGAAGTGAGGATCGAGATGAGCGGGGCATACTTCTTCCTGTCAAATTTTGAATATCTCGGGAACGGTATCGAGTCAAGGTCTTCGATGAACCCCCGCTCCCCGTTAAAGCGGACCTGGCCGTCGTTCGTCCTGCACATGAGCCCTTTGACCTCTTCGCGAGGGCGCGCTCCGGCCGCAAGCTCCCCAAGCGTCAGCTCTCCTTCAAGGACGACGCCATAGTCGATCTCGGGGCATTCCCTGAGAACAGCCTCCCGCATGGTGGAAACATGAGGTCCGCCGACAACGATCGGAAGCTGCGGGAAGAGTCTTTTGATATGCCGGATAACCGAATAGTTATACCGATAATTGAGGCTCATCATGCTCATGCCCAGAAGGTCCGGACCGAACATCGTTATCTTTTTGAACAATCTCTCAGGGGTATCTTCTTTCACGTTCAGATCGAAGACTTCGTTTTCTATTCCCTGGGCGCAAAGATATTCCGAGAGATACCCGATGCCCGCGGGAAGGACATTCGAGAACTCAGAGTCGTATCGCGCCTGGACCAGCAGGATCCTACGAAACCCCATGCAGCACACTCCGCGAATCAATGAACTTTCTGAACCAGAGCTCCAGATTCACCCAGCTCCAAACGGTATATTGCAGATCATCCCGCCCCTCAAGATATTCCTTGAATTTCTTTTGAACGCCGGCCCGGTCAAAATACGGCCGCGATGCGAATTCCCTCGAATGAAGCAGTTCCTCGACGCGCCCCCGCAGGACCGTCTTGAACCATTCCCTAAGGGGTGTCGGGAACCCGAGCTTATCCTGCCTCGTCCTGACCTCCTCGGGGAGGATCCCCTTCAACGCGTGCCGCAGGATATATTTGGTGATGCCGCCCTGGATCTTCAGTTCTGCCGGGACCGAGAATAAAAACTCGACGAGCCGGTAATCCAGGAACGGGGCGCGCGATTCGACAGAGTGGGCCATGCTGGACCTGTCGTCAATATGGAGCAGAGACGGAAGCGGCGAGATCCTCAGGGCGTTATAGAGGTCGTTGTTAAGGATGCTTGAGAACTTTTTGACCATGAAGACCTCGTTGGAGTGACCGGATGAAAAATCCCTGTTAAGATACTCAGGTCGCCTCATAAAGGCGCCGGCCATATCCTTGAGGGGACGCGGCAGGCAATACGCGGCGATAATATTCGCGATCGGGACAATAAGCCGGGCCGCGTTCGAGGCATTGCGATCGCTGTAGATACCCATCTCCCGCAGGGCCTTTTTCCATTGACCCGATGAGATGAGATCGGCGAATAAATAAAAGAAATATTTCGGATAGCCGGCCAGCGTCTCATCGCCGGCCTGACCGGTCAGGAGGACCTTGACGCCTTTTTCGCGGGCCAGTTTCATGACATACCACTGGGGAAAGATGCTCAGCGTGCTGTACGGCTCTTCCTGGTGCCAGAGGATATCCTCGAGATCCCTGAAGAGATGCTCCGGTTTCGTAAATATATAATTCGGCCTGATACCGGTCCTTTCTATGACCGGCCGGATGAACTTCCGCTCGTCAAACTCCTCTTCCTCAAAACAGGATGAAAAACCCTCGAGAGGGGTATTGCCTGATATCTTTTTTACCACGCAGGCCACCGACGACGAGTCGAGGCCGCCGCTCAGCGATATGCCGACCGAGACATCGCTGCGCAATCTTAGCCGCACGGCATCCTCAAAGAGAAAGAGGAACTTGTCGGCAACGGCATCGATCGTCCTGTCGGGTGTCGTCGATCGGGGATCGAGGTCCCAATAACGCACTTCCTTCAGAGCGCCCTCATCGACCGACAGCAGGAAATAGTGGGCGGGCGAGAGCTGTCTGATATTCTTAAAAAACGTCTCGCGGGAGATATCCATATAGCCATATCCCGATATCAGATACTGATAAATGGCCTGGTCGTTCGGTTCTCTGGGCACTATCGGATGAACGAGAAGGGCTTTGATCTCCGATGCAAAGACAAGATGATTCCCGTCGTAACGGTAATAGAACGGCTTTACCCCGAACCTGTCTCGCGAGGCGAAGAGGGTCTTCTTCCGGGCATCCCAGAGGGCGAACGACCACATCCCGTTAAAATGAGCGAGGCACTCAGACCCCCATTGCTCATAGGCGTGGATGATCACTTCGGTATCGCTCTTTGACACGAAGACATGGCCGGAGCGTTTCAGTTCTTCCATCAGCTCGAGATAATTGTAGATCTCGCCGTTATGGATGACGACGATCGTCCCGTCTTCATTCGACATCGGCTGGTGCGCGTGGCGGGAGAGGTCGATGATCGAGAGTCTCCGATGGGCAAAACCGACGTTCCCGCGCACCCACAATCCCGTATCATCCGGTCCGCGATGTCTGATCGTTTCCGACATCCCTTCCAGGACCGCGGTATTGACCGCTTCACCGTCAGTATTGATTATTCCGGCAATTCCGCACATGCCTTATCTTTCCGCTGTAAGAGCGCTCTTTTCCTGGTCTTTGTTCTTTAGACCCGGTCAATGATCACGCACCGTAAAATCTTTTGATGACCCCGACCACATAATCCATCTGTTCCTTCGTCAATTCGGGATAGAGAGGTATGGCGAGCGTCTCCAGAGCGGCTTTTTCGGCCTCTGGAAAATCGCCTTTCTTATATCCGAGATAGCGAAAACAGTCCTGCAGATGAAGAGGAACGGGATAGTAGGTCCTGTTCTCTATGCCGTGTTCGGTCAGATATTTCATCAGCCCCTGAGCGCCTTTGGTTGCCCTGAGCACATACAGATGATAGGTGTGCGTGTTGTATGACGGGACAAAGGGCGTGACCAGCGGCAGCCCTTGTAACGACTCGTTATAATATCGGGCGTTCTTTTGACGGGCCTTAAGCCATTCGTCCAGATGCGCCAGCTTGACCCTGAGGATCGCCGCCTGAAGATTGTCAAGTCTCGAATTATACCCGATGACCGAATGGACATAGCGCGAGACGCTCCCGTGAACACGCAGCGACCGGACGCTCTCAAAGAGACCGCGATCGTTCGTGAGGACCATTCCGGCGTCACCGTAGGCGCCGAGGTTCTTGCTGGGAAAAAAGCTGAACGCGGAGATGACCCCGCCCGTTCCGGCCTTTCTCTTTTTATATTCGGCCTTTATCGCCTGAGCGCAGTCCTCGACGACCGCAATCTTTCTGCGGCGGGCAATATCGCAGAGCGGATCCATATCCGCGCATTGACCGTAGAGATGGACGGGTATAAGAGCTTTGGTGGCCGGGGTAACGGACCGCTCGACAAGCCCGGGATCAATATTATAGGTCCTGGGATCGATGTCGACAAAGACGGGCTTGGCGCCGACCTGGACGATCGATTCTCCCGTAGCGATAAAGGTGAACGGCGTCGTGATGACCTCTGCGCCTTGGGAGATCCCGAGCGATCTCAGGGAGAGAGTCAGGGCGTCGGTGCCTGAACTGACGCCGACGGCATAGGCGACGCCGCATTGCCGCGCCATCTCCTCCTCAAAACGCGTCACCTCATCGCCCAGAATGAACGCCTGGCTGTCCAGAACGTTCTGGAGAGCGCTGTCGATCTCCTTCTTGATGTTTTTATACTGCTCCTTCAGATCAAGTATCGGTAATTTCATCGTTACTCCTTTTCGCTTGATTTCCGCGCGCCAACGTATCTAACGACAAAAAGCCGTCGAAACCTCCTCAAAGATGCACCCGTCAGGCTCCTCATGAGCCCGCTGACGCTCATCCCTGGGCATCATTTACCACGATGCTCCTATGCTTGTTCAGCTTTCGGGTGATATACCCTTTCTTCTCCAGGGACAGCAGTTTGTCAACGCAGGATTTATAGCTCACTATTCCGCAAGCTTCCTGGATCTCCCTGATATAAGGGGCCTTTGAATTATCAAGGATGTATCGTTTGATATAATTCAATACAGCCCCCTGTTTCTTGGTTAACATGCCCTTCTCCTTTTAATAAAATTATATCAATATATTGAAAAATATGGTCAAATATTACCATATTTGCCAAATGGCTGTCAAACGAAATAATACTCTTTAAAGGGCTCTCTTGTTAAGGGATTCTGGTCGGGAAAGGACCGTTCGGCAGGAATTCTACAAACGCGCTCAGATACAGGCGCTCCTCTTCGGGGTCATCGGTCTTAAAGCTGGATGCGTAGTTACTATTACGAGATGTTTGAATTTTTAAACCATCGGATCGTCCGCGTCAGGCCTTCCTCCAAAGTGACCTTGGGTTCCCAGGATAATCTCTTCTTCGCTTTTGAGATGTCGGGCTGGCGCTTCTTCGGATCGTCGACGGGCAAGGGCCTGAAGACGATCCTGCTTCTCGTCTGAGAAAGCCTTTTGATCGCCTCCGCCAGTTCAAGGACCGTATATTCTGCCGGATTTCCGATATTGACGGGATCGTTCATCTTTGAGCGCATAAGCCGGCAGAGCCCGTCGACCATATCGGAGATATAACAGAAGCTCCTTGTCTGCGATCCTTTTCCGTACACCGTCATATCCTGATCGCGCAATGCCTGAACGACAAAATTAGGAATGGCGCGGCCGTCGTCTTTGCGCATACGCTCGCCATACGTATTAAAAATGCGGGCGATCTTCGTATCGACCTTATGGACCCGCTGATACGCCATCGCCATCGCCTCCGCGAACCGTTTCGCTTCATCATATACCCCGCGGGGTCCGATAGGGTTCACATTACCCCAGTACTCCTCGTTCTGCGGATGTACCAGGGGATCGCCGTAGACCTCGCTCGTGGATGCCAGGAGAAACACGGCCTTTTTTTCCTTCGCTACGCCGAGCGCGTTATGCGTCCCCAACGCGCCTACCTTGAGCGTCTGGATCGGGAGCTTGTCGTAGTCGACGGGACTCGCCGGAGAGGCGAAGTGCAGGACATAATCGATCGAGCCCTTGAGTGAAATATATTTGGTGACATCATGTTTGATAAAATCAAAACGCCGGTTTTTGAGAAGGTGCCTGATGTTCGCCTTCGTCCCGGTGATGAGGTTATCCATGCAGATAACGGCGTATCCCCTCTCAAGCAGGAAATCAGAGAGGTGCGAACCGATGAATCCGGCGCCTCCTGTTATAAGGACTTTCTTTGTCATGGTCTTTTCCTATTTTGAACGGAACCACTCGACCGTATGCCGCAGGCCTTCTTCGAAATGGACCAGGCGCTCCATGCGCAACTTGCTCTTCATCCTGTGCACATCGGCTTTCGTCTTTCTGACATCGCCGGGCCTCTTGGGAGCGAATTCCGGCTCCAGGCGCGCGCCGAGGATCTTATTAAGGGCGCGGACGATCTCGATGACGCTGGTCGTCGATCCGCACGCGATATTAAACACCTCTCCCGCTATACCGGGTGTGGTGCATGCCCTGAGATTTGCCTCGACCACGTTCCCGACATAGGTGAAATCCCTCGATTGCTTGCCGTCCCAGTCCACGACAGGCCGCTCGCCCCGCAGCATCTTTGCGAGGAGCGCCGGTATAACGGCGGAATATTTGCTCTCCGGGTTCTGCCGCGGCCCGAAGACATTGAAATACCGGAGGCTCACGGTCTCAAGACCGAACGTCTTGGAGAACATAACGCAATAATTTTCAGCAGCGAGCTTTGAGACGCCGTAGGGAGAGATGGGGCTCGGCGTATCGGTCTCCTTCTGCGGAAACGTTTTGACGTCGCCGTACGCGGAACTGCTTGAAGCGTAAATGACCCGCCTGATCTTTCTTTCCCGCGCCGCCATAAGAAGGTTGAGGGTGCCGAAGATGTTGACCTCGTTCGTCTGGATCGGGTCCTCTACCGATTTCGCCACTGATCTGAGCGCTGCCTGATGGATGACGAAATCGATCCCCTTCATCGCCTCAAGAAGCATATCGCTGTTGCGGATATCTCCCTCAACGATCTCAATGTTGTCCTTGAACGGTCCCAGGTTCTCTCTCTTTCCGGTGATAAAATTGTCAAAGACCCTCACCTCTTCGCCGCGGCGAACCAACTCTTCGACGATGTTCG
>Ga0315294_10010538_pt1 | contig 10140 bp, 8 predicted proteins | sample YL17G13_40_MG_FD_203626 | JGI IMG/M metagenome (GOLD analysis project Ga0315294, IMG submission 203626) | Sediment microbial communities from Yellowstone Lake, YNP, Wyoming, USA - YL17G13_40 | ecosystem: Environmental > Aquatic > Freshwater > Lake > Sediment | place: USA: Wyoming | collected...
CACCCCGGGCCGACTTGGCCATCCGCGCTCCCTCAACGTTCCGACCGGCAGCCCTCGCCGAGTGCGGAGACCTCGTAGCCGGCGTTGTCGTGCGGTCCCTCGTGGCGCCGTGCTCCTTCGTGCTTGTCTCGTCCCTCTGGGTTGGCTCAGGTTCCCCGGTCTTCCCCCGGCCCTACCTGGCCTATCCCCTTTCCTCGGCACCGGACCCCAACTCGTCCGTCTTGTATTTGCAGCCCCCCGTGTTACCGAGACGGGGGTTGACATTTGAGACCTCTTTGAGGTATTGGCTAGTAACATCCAACACCGGGGGCCCTGTGGTGTTTTCCGAATCTCAAAAAGCTAACGTCCGCTCTCGCGCCCAGTTCCAGTGCTGCCTCTGCAAAGCGCTGGGGGTCGAGGTGCACCACATTATCCCCCTGGAAGAAGGAGGCCCCGATTCAGAAGACAATGCAGCTCCACTATGCCCATCGTGCCATGAAGTCTACGGCGGGAATCCTCACAAGAGAAAGCTCATCAGAGAGAGCAGAGACCTCTGGTTCGAAATCTGCGAGAAGCGCTACATCATAGATTCATCGATTTTGTTCGAGATCAAGGACTTGGCCAAGAACGCTCCGTCCCGGCATGATCTAGAAGCCGTCAAGGAACAGCTTCTTGCAGCCATGAAGCAATCAAGCCATGTAATGCAGGGAGAAGGAGATCCACCGGGCGTACTTCCCGATGTAAATCACGTTAGCGCAAGGCGATTTCTTGAGGTTGATGATTTGCTGGTTCTTCTTTACAACATTCGGTCAGAACGCAAGCCATCCCAAGTGGGCCTGTTACTTTCAGAAGACTTATGGAAAGACGATGAAGAATACTGGGAGAATCTTACTGATTTCACGAAGTCATTTGGTGAACGAGCGGCGGCGAAGCTGGCGATTAAAGTACTTGATGATCTGGGGATTCCACTCGATCCTCCGGGGCTTACAGAACCCGAGATCTCTAGGACAGCGTTAGTCTTTCAGTTCGAGATCTCAGCTCATCAGCTGCTAATGAAAGGTCTGGTTCGAGCCTGGTTGCGCGAAGATGGTGCAGTTGTGTGGGATCTCGTCCGGGAAATTGACCAGCCAGCTCCCGATGGGCACCCGATATCCCAAAGCCATCATATGCAACCCTAACGATTTGCCCCCCTTTCCTTTCAAGCGCTAGCCCCTACTCAGATCAACTGAAACCTTTCCTCCCAGTGCCCAGATTCGCCCTGCTTGGGGAACCACGCGGGCCTCGAACCTACATCTACTGCTCACGCCTCTGTGTGGACGAGGGATTCTCCGCCGTTGGTGATTCTCCGTCATCCTCGACCCACCTTCCTGCCTCTCCAGCCTAAACCCGAATATTTCACCGCAAAGCACGCCTGCCTGCGCCGCATGCGTCGCGGCAGGCAGGCAAAGAGCGCAAAGGGGGACCAGAGAGAGGGATTCGCCCTCGGGCGACGGCCCCGAATTGTGTTGGCGCCCCCGGGGAGGACATGCCGCCGGATCCCTTGAGATCTTTGGGGTTCTCTTTGCGCGCTTGGCGTGCTTTCGGTTGAACTGCAATGTTCGGGCTAAAACCCCCATGCGTTTCAGGGAGGGACGGTGGCTCCCCTCTTGCCGGCATCCGAGGAGCTGCGGACCTGCTTCCCTTTCCGCCCTTGCACCTCGATCGAGCCTGTGGGATGCTCTCGCAGGCTTTCGCGCGGGGATGCGCGGCTGCACACCTGCCTGCCAGAAGGGGAGCGTATGTACCTGAGCGCGTTCATCCATCGGGACACCCTCTTCGAGATCGCCGAGCGGTGGTTCTGCGGGCAGCCGGGCCCGGGGGACGCCCGCCAGCTTACCGAGCTCCTCATCAGCGACGGTTTCGTCGCGGCGGAGACCATCCGATCGATGGCGCGACGCTTCCTGACGTTTCTCCACGCCGAGTCTTTCACCGAGGAGCGCCTCCGAACCAAGGGAGAACTCCGGGATGCGCTGTGCCGGGGCAACGGAGAAGAGCACACCCCGCGCACGGCCGAGCTTCTTGCCCGCTACCGAGCGAACCCCGACTACTACTACCGCGAGGTTCCCGTCAATGGAGTCCTCTGTCTCGACGGGGCCCAGCGAGTCTGCGGAATGTACCGTCTCAAGCGGCCGCGCCGGGTCGCCGAGAAGGCACAACGAAAACTCGCCCGCTGGCTCTTTGCCGCGGTCCAGGCCCGCGCGCGCGCCATGGCGGAAGCACGCGCCCGAGAGCGCGACATCCCGCTCGCCCACCTCCTCACCCCGCCGTCAGAAATGAGCCACGAGTTCATTGCCGCCGAAGAGGAGGTCGCCCGGGACTTCCGGGTTGGGGCGTTCCGATTCGACCGGGCCGCCCTCACGATCCGCGACGTGGCGGGCATCAAGCTCGTGGGCTCCGACGACGCCCTGGCAGGGCTTGAAGCGGCCCTGCCCGGCGTGCCGGGCATGCGGGTGGTGGACCGGGAGGTCTTCGCTGGGCGGTACCGGGCCACGGCGCTCGTCCTCGAGGTGCCCTGGGACGCCGAGGCGGTCTGCCGCGTGTATGAGGAGGGCCGCGCCTGGGAGCGGTACCGGGGGCGGGGGATCCCCGATGCACGCCTGCGCCAGGGACTCGCGCCCCTCCTGGCGGGCGCTGCCCCGACGCTCACGGTCGAGCTCATGCTGACGACGTTCCCCGACCTGGTGGAGTCCGAACTGGGGCGGGGGCTCCACGAGCAGCGCATCATCACGCAGCGGGATAACCGCGAGTACACGGGTTATCTGCCGATGAACGTCGAGTTCTTGGTGGAATATCTGTTTGCCGTGGCCTTCAGCCCGCGGATCGAGGTGACCGAACTCCCCATCAAGCTTTGGGGCCGCTACCTGCCCGACACGCTCACCTCGCACATTCGGCGGCTGTACGGGCTGCCCGACCCCGACCTCCTGGACTGACCCGCCCGAGCCCCCTGAGATCTGTAGGATTCTCTTTGCGCGCTTGGCGTGCTTGGCGGTTCAACTGCACCGTTCGGGCTTATCCCGGATTTTTCACCGCAAAGCTCGCAAAGAGCGCAAAGGGGGACGAGACAGAGGGATTCGTCCTCGGGCGACGGTCCCGAATTGTGTTGGCGCCCACGGGGGACATGCCGTCGGACCCCTTGAGATCTTTGGGGTTCTCTTTGCGCGCTTGGCGTGCTTGGCGGTTCAACTGCACGTTCGGGCTTATTGGCCGGCGCGGGTTCAGGGTGCGGTCAGGTGGGCGTGGGCTTCCTTGAGCTTCTCGATGATCGGGATGGCCTGGGGGCACTTCGGCTCGCACTCCCCGCACGCCTGGCAGGCGTCCGCTCCCTGGCCGTTTCGGAGCAGGTTGGCTTGATAGAAATTGGCGGCGGTCTTCTTGGCGTCGAACATGGCGCTCCGGTTGTAGAAGGAGAAGACATCCGGGATGGCAACGCCGTGTGGACAGGGCTGGCAGTACCCGCAGGTCGTGCAGGGAACCTTCATTCTTGACCGGTAGTACTCCCGTACTTCCCCGATGAGGGCGAACTCCTCCGGGCCCATGGCACGCGGGCGCACGCAGTCCGCCAGGGCCAGGTTCTCCCGGAGCTGGCCCTCGGCGTTCATGCCGGAGAGGACCGTGACGACCTCCGGATGATCCCAGACCCAGCGCAGCCCCCACTCGGCCGGCGTGCGCGGCACGGGATACCGCGCCCAGATGCGCTGCACCTCCTCCGGAACGTTCGCCGCGAGGGCGCCGCCCCGGAGCGGCTCCATGACGACGACGCCGACGCGCCTGGACGCGGCGTATCGCAGGCCTTCGCTCCCGGCCTGAAAGGCCTCGTCGAGGAAGCTGTACTGGATCTGGCAGGACTCCCAGTCATAGCCGTCAATGATGGTCTTGAAGGCGTCGAGGGAGCCATGGAACGAGAACCCGGCGTGCCCGATGCGCCCGTCCGCCCGGGCACGATCGATGGCCGCGAGGCCGTGGAGCTTCCTCACGGTCTCCCAGCGACCCGCCGCAAGGGCGTGGAAAAGATAGAAGTCGATGTGATCCGTGCCGAGCCTCTTCAGCTGCTCGTCCAGGAGCCGCTCCCAGTCGTCCTCGGACTTCACGAGCCAGGTGGGGAGCTTCGTGGCGACGTGGACCCTTGCCCGGTAGCCGTCCTGCAAGGCCCGCCCGAGGAAGGGCTCGCTCTGTCCGTCATGGTACGGGTAGGCGGTGTCCACGTAGTTCACCCCCGCGTCGATCGCCTCCCGCAGGAGGCGCGTAGCGGCGTCCGCGTCGATCTTGGCGGGGTCGCCGCCGATCGTCGGCAGGCGCATGCACCCGAATCCAAGGGTTGATATCTGCAGCTCCGGTATCTTCGGAAACGATCCGTATTGCACTCAACCCCCTCCCCATACTTAGTACTCCATTTTCGAATTACGGTCACGTATCGTCCCTACCCCCCATTGAGCGCCCCCGCCCCTCTCAAAATCCCCCCATCCCCCCTTTGTCAAAGGGGGGTGAGGGGGGATTTCGGCAGGCCGGCAGCCCAGGTGAACTGCATTGAGCGTCACCCGTGGAAATACGTTAGTGAACTTATGAACCGATGCACTTAGTTGCGATGTATGTGACTTTTGTTAATGTGAGCGTTCCAACCCCTGTCGCTCTGCGCCCATGAATCCCTCACGCCCGCGTGAGCGGCCGGTAGCGGATCCGGTGCGGCCGCTCGGCCGCGGCGCCGAGGCGCCGCTTCCGGTCGGCCTCGTATTCTCCCTGGCGCACGCATTTGATTTGGGCCCAATCCGGAAGGTCAGAATCCTCGGGTCAGGGGGCGTCGGCGTCGGCCGCGAGCATCGCCGCGCCGCGCGCGAACTCATCCTCCGGCCCCAGCAGGCTGACGACCAGGAAGGCCTCTCCCGGGAAGTCGAAGAAGAAGCCGGGGTGTACGCGCAGCCCGTGCCGGGTGAGCAGCCGCAGCACCCGCTCCTCCTCGCCCGGCTCGCGGGGTACCCGCACCACCGCCGACCACCCGCCGTCGGTCGGCAGAGCCGTGGCGGCGCTGCCGGTGAGCGCCCGCTCCAGCCTCGCGCGGTTGGCGACGAGCCGCGCCATGAGCGGCGCACGGATGGCGTCGCGCAGCGCGAGCAGCCGCGGCAAGGCGAGCTGGACCGGGGTGTTCACCGACAGGTACGTGTCGGCCACCACCTCCAGACGCGTGAGCGCCTCGTCACGCAGGGCGGCGGGACCGCTCGCACCGATCCAGGCGACCTTCAACTGCGGCAGCAGGCAGGTCTTCGAGAGTCCGCCCAGGACGAAGACGAGCGCCTGGTCGCGGCCCGCGAGCGAGCGCACGCGCGTCGATGCGTCGCGGAAAACGTAATCGGCAAAGACCTCGTCGGCGATCAACGCGAGAGCGCGATCGCGGCAGAGCGCGAGCAGTCGGTCGGTTTCGTCAGGCCGAAGCATCGCGCCCGTGGGGTTGTTGGGGCTCACGACGAGGAGGGCCCGCGTCCGGTCGTCGACCTGCTCCTCCAGCGTGGCGAAGTCGACGAACCAGCCGTCGTCCTCCCAGGCGCAGGGATAGGGCATGGTTTCCACGTCCTCGAGGCCCGCCAGGTACTCGAAGAGCGGGTAACTCGGCACCGGGACGAGGATGCGGTCGCCGGGATCGCCCAGCAGCTTGAACAAGAGGGCGTAGGCCTCGCTGGTGCTCGCCGTCAGCAGGACGTGCTCCGGCGGGACGGCGGATCCGTGGTACGCCGACACCGCCGCCCGCGCCGCGGCGTGCCCGAAGGGGGTCGGCTCGTAGCGCAACGCGCGGGCGTCGGCGAGGGCCGCGCGGATCTCCGCCTCCGGCATCGGCAGGCCGACCTTCGTCGGGTTGGTCTCGGTGAGATCGAGCACCGGCCTCCCCGCTCGACGGCGTGCCTCCAGCGCCGAGGCGATTCGGTTGGGTGCGACGCTCCAGGCAGTGCGGCGCGAGAACACCGGGCCCCCCTCCACGCCTCAGTCAAGATCGTAGGTGAGCAGCACGCAGCGCACGGGACCGTTCCAGAGCGGGCGGCGCGACGCCGGACGCATGCCGAACGCGCTCTCGAACTCGGGGCCGCCGCTGAGCACCGCCAGGCGGTGGCCATGCAGCCCGCGCCACGCCTGTCCGAGCTGCCAGAAAAACGTCTTGAGCCGCTTGCGCCCGCCGCCGTCGAGGCGCAACCCCCACGGCGGGTTGACGACGACGAACCCTGGGGGATCGAGCGGGGCCAACGCGCGCGCGTCCGCCTGCGCTACCTGGATCGGCAGACCCGCGTGCTTGACGTTGACCTGCGTCGCGCGCACCGCCTCGGGGTCCCGGTCGGACGCGATCACCGGAGGCGCGCCCCGGCGCACGCCCCGGCGGGCCTCGTCGCGCATGCGGCGCAGGTCGGCGCGCAGCGTCGCGTCGAAGGAGGCCCAGCGCTCGATGCCCAGCCTCCGGTGCACGCCGGGGGCGTGGTTCTGGGCGATCAGCGCGGCCTCGACGGCAATCGTACCGGATCCGCACATCGGGTCGACCAGCGGCCGCATGCCATCGTAGCCGCAGGCGCGCAGGATGGCGGCGGCCAGCGTCTCCTTGAGGGTCGCCTCGGTCTGCGCCAGGCGCCAGCCGCGCTTGAAGAGCGGCTCGCCGGCGAGGTCGAGGGCGAGGCTCGCACGCCCCCCCGCGAGGTGCGCCACGATGCGCACGTCGGGATCGACGGCGTTCACGTCGGGGCGCGCCCCACGGCGCTCGCGCAGGGCGTCCGCCACTGCGTCCTTCACCTTGAGCGCGGTGAAGTGGGTGTGCCCGAGGGCCTCGGTGCGTCCCACCGCCTCGACGGCGAAGGTGCGCGTCTCGTCGAGGTGCTCCTCCCAGCGGACGCCGCGGGCGCCGGCGTAGAGCGCCTCGGCATCGGCCGCGGGAAACTCGGCGACCGGCAGCAGCACCCGCATGGCGATGCGCGACCAGAGGCAGGCGCGCATCGCGTCGACGGTGCCCCCCTCGAAGCGCACGCCGCCCCGGCCGGTCCGGGCGCCGCGCAGGCCGAGCGCGTGCAACTCGTCGGCGAGCAGATCCTCGGTGCCGGCGGAGGCGGTGGCGAAGAAGACGGTCACGCCTCCTCCGATTTCGCGGGCTTCGGGTGGTCGGGCTTCACTCGCTTCAGAGGTTTCTCCCTTTCCGCCGGCTCTTCTCCCTCCCAGCGGTGCGCCATTGACAGATGCAGTTCGCGGGCGCCGCGCCGGTCTTCGGGGGCGGCGCGAGTGTCCGCCGGAGCGCTCCGAGGGTGCCGCATCAGTTCCGCATGTGTCAAGGAGAAATCTGGCCCTTCGAGGTCGACCCCGTGCTTGACATGCACCCTGCTGAGGTGTACAAGGCGGCGTCTCGCGGGACCGCCCCCTTCATCGCGCGCTACCGCAAGGAGCTGACCGGCATGCCCTGAACAAGGCGAAACGCTGACGGGCGCGCCCGGAAGGCCGGCACGGTGGGGCGAGCGGACAACTTGCCCCGTCCACCTTGCCCGCCCCGGCTTGATGTGGCAGAGTAGGTCGAGATCAGTTCCAGTCGGAGGGAGGCCCGCTTGCACGAAGTCAGCCTGATGCAGGACGCGGTGATTCTGGCGGTCAAGCACGCACGCCAGGCGGGCGGGACCCACATCCACCGGCTCATGATGCGGATCGGGCCGCTCTCGGGCGTGGTCCCAGAGGCGCTGGAATTCGCCTTCGAGGTGGTGGCCCGCGGGACCATGGCCGAGGGCGCCCGCCTGGAGATCGAACGAGTCCCCATTGTCTGTCACTGCGCCGCCTGCGCCCGGGAGTTCGAGGCGGCGGACATGCTCTGCGAATGTCCGGAATGCCACCAGCCCAGCTGCGAGATCCGCCGCGGGCGTGAGATGCATCTGATGAGCGTGGAGGTATCCTAAGGTGTGTCAGGAATGTGGGTGCGGCATCGTGGGTGACGTGACCATCGACGGAAAGACGATCCGCCGGGATGCCTCACACGACCACGAGCATTCTCCTGAGTATGCGCACGGCCATGAGCACGACCACGACCATGCTCATGACCATCCGCACGAGCATCCCCACTCGCATCCGCACCCGCACGAGCCACGGGTCGTCACCGTCGAGCAAGGCATCCTGGAGAAGAACGATCGGCTGGCCGAGCGCAATCGGGGCTATTTCCAGGCGAAGGGGCTCTACGTCCTGAATATCCTCGCCTCGCCGGGCGCCGGGAAGACCGCCTTCATCGAGCGGATGGTCGTCGACCTCCACGATCAGGTGAAGGCCGGTGTCATCGTCGGCGACCTCGCCACCGACAACGATGCCAAGCGGCTGCGCGGCCGGGGTGTTCCCGCCGTCCAGGTCACGACGGGCACCACCTGCCACCTGGACGCCGAGATGGTCGCGCTGGCCATGCGGCAACTGGACCTGGATGCCTTGAACCTGCTCGTCATCGAAAACGTGGGGAACCTGGTCTGCCCCGCCGCCTACGACCTCGGCGAGGACCTGCGGGTGGTGCTCCTGTCCGTCACCGAGGGCGAGGACAAACCCCTGAAGTACCCGATCATCTTCAAGAGCGCCCAGGTGGTCGTGGTGAACAAGATGGATATCGCCGCCGCCGTGGGCTTCGACCGCGAGACCACCCTCCGAAACATCCACCGGATGGCCCCACAGGCGATTATCTTCGAGACATCCGCCCGAACAGGTCAGGGCATGGACGCGTGGTACCGATATCTTGACGAGGCCATCCGCGGGCACGCCGCCAGCACGGCATCGACATGAGGGCCGCTGGCAACAACTCGCCACCAGTCCCGCCCCCAAGGATCTCCAGCAGCCGCCGCGCCGCGCCGCGCCGAGCTTGTCGCAACCATGCCGCGAGCGTAACGGGAAAATCCTTGCTAGGCGGTACTCCGCCCTCTCGACGCCACCATGGTCCCCACCGCACGGAGCGGCTGGACCTGGACGGCCTCGACCTCCTGGTCATCGAGAACCTGGGGAACCCGATCCGCCCACCCGCACGGCCCGCGTCATCCTCACCCCAGACCCCACTCCAGACACCACGCCAGATTTCCCCTTGACAAGGGTGACAGGCCCGCGACATGCTCGGCGGCGTTGGCGGGCAGAGCGAGGCGAGCCGGGAGGCGGCTCGCGATGGCCCCGGCGTGGGGCCAGGCGGCGGCAAGCCCGAAAAGGAAGCACCGAAGGGCTGTATCCTCCCAATCCTCCACGGCATCGATTGGACCCTGGACCATCGGCCCAATAGGTGCGAGGCACATGAAACAGTTCGCGGTGCTGCAGCTCTCTGGGTGCGCCGGCTGCGAGGTGTCGCTCCTCAACGCCGAGGAGTGGGTGGACAAGTACAAGCTGGTCTACATGCCCCTCGTCGTTTCGGCCTACGACGTGCCAGAGGTGGACATTCTCCTCGTCTCTGGCAGCGTGCGCACCGAAGAGGACCTCTACAACTTGCGCCGGGCCGCCCGGCGTTCAAAGCAAGTGGTGGCCGTCGGGACGTGCGCGATCTCGGGCGGTGTGGCCCACCTGGGTGACCGGGACGACATCCGTCACCGCTTCCTGGCGCAGCCCGAGCGACACCACGTGCCCCACCTCCTTCCCAAGTCCCACCCCATCGATGCCATGGTGGACGTCGACCGCTACCTTCCGGGCTGCCCTCCTACACCCGAGCTCTTTGTGGCGGTGCTCTTCGAGACGCCCGGCTTCAAGGTCGCGGCGAGCGTGTGCGTGGAGTGCAAGCGCAAGAAGCTCAAGGACATGCGCCCCACGCACCTGGTGGGATTCCTGAAGGGGGATGTGCTGCCGGACATCTGCCTGATCAACCAGGGCTACCTCTGCATCGGGTCCTCGACTCGGGGCGGATGCCGCGCCCTGTGCACGCGCCCTGGGCACGCGTGCGTGGGCTGCCGCGGGCCATCGGATTCGTTCATAGAGAAGGATTCCACGGCTTGGCTGGCCAGCGTCCAGCGCGTCTTCACCGGAATGACCGACATCCCGCCGGAGGAGATCGAAGCCGAGCTGCACTCTCCACAGATGTCCCTATTCCTGTTCCAGTTCTCCGACTACGATGGCACGAGACGCGCCTCCAGACCGAAGGAGAAGGTGCTCTAGATGGCCACCCTGGTCTTCCCGTTG
>Ga0315294_10010540_pt1 | contig 10137 bp, 5 predicted proteins | sample YL17G13_40_MG_FD_203626 | JGI IMG/M metagenome (GOLD analysis project Ga0315294, IMG submission 203626) | Sediment microbial communities from Yellowstone Lake, YNP, Wyoming, USA - YL17G13_40 | ecosystem: Environmental > Aquatic > Freshwater > Lake > Sediment | place: USA: Wyoming | collected...
TCAACGTCCCAGCCCAGCGCCTTGAAGAACGGGTTTATGAATTCCGCCCGAACTGATTCTTCCTGATAGCCCGAGTCATAACTCTTCTGGCGGTCCCGGAATTTGCTCACCAATGCTTCGATTTCCTGCCGGACTCCAGACGGGACTGCTATGGTTTTCGGTTTTTCCACGCTACCTAATTTTATACAAATGTGCTTTCGAGGTCAATGAAGCACTGCGGTCATGAGGCCCTGGGATCAGATCGCTACATAGAACTTGAGGGAGTTCTTTGCGCTTTTTGGGCCTTTGCTGTGAAAATTGAATCGCGGCTGAAGCCGCTCGCACATTTAATTCCTAACTCCTTCGCGCTTTTTGCCCCTCGGCCGTGAGCTCGGGGCGAACCGCGCCTTTGCGGTTAATAATGTGTGCGAGTGCGGGCACTCGCACCCCTATTATTGCGTAGCTTCTGCGTCACGCGCCCGATACTTTCTAAAGCGGTTGATGTAGATAAAGATGACCGGGGTAACAAAGAGCGTGAGCGTCTGCGAGAAGAGTAGTCCTCCGACCACGGCCAGTCCGAGCGGGCGGCGGGCGGAGGCGCCGGCGCCGAGTCCGATGGCGATGGGCAGAGTCCCGACCAACGCGGCGATGGTGGTCATCATGATCGGCCGGAAGCGGATCAGGCAGGCCTTGAAAATGGCGTCCTCCGGACCAAGCCCCTGGTCCCGCTGGGCCGCGAGCGCGAAGTCAATCATGATGATCCCGTTTTTCTTGACCAGGCCGACCAGCATGATCACTCCCACGAAAGCATAGATGTTGAGTTGGGCGTGGAAGATCAGGAGCGTGAGCAAGGCTCCGAATCCCGCGAAAGGGAGCGCGGAGAGGATGACGACCGGGTCGAGGAAGCTTTCGTAGAGGATTCCGAGCACGATGTAAATTACCAGTATGGCCATGATCAGGAGGATCCAGAGGTTCTTGAAGGAAGCCTGAAATGCCTTGGCCTGTCCCTGGAAGCTGGTGGTGATGGCCGCGGGCAGGACTTGGGCCGCGGTCTTTTGCACCTCGGCGATGGCGTCGCCGAGCGCGGTGTCCGGGGACAGGTTGAAGGATATGGTGACCGCGGGGAGCTGTCCGACGTGGTTGATGGAGAGCGGTCCCACGCTCTGTCCGATCCGGGCCAGGGTGTTGAGCGGGATCAGGGCGCCGTTGCCGCGGATGTAGAGCAGGTTGAGCGCCGCGGGGTCGGACTGAAAGGGGCCTTCCAGCTCCATCAGCACCTTGTACTGGTTGTTCGGGGCGTAAATGGTTGAGACCTGGCGCGGACCGTATGCGGTGAAGAACGCGTCTTCGATCTGCGCCGGCGTGACCCCGAGCGTTGAGGCCTTGTCGCGGTCAATGAAGACGTCCACCTGGGGGCTGGCGACCAGGAGGTCGGAAGTGACGTCCTGCAGTCCCTTGAGTTCGCGCATCCCGGCTTCGAGGATCGGCGCATACTTGTATAGCTGCTCGGTGTTCGGGCTTTGCAGGGTGAACTGGTACTGGCTCTTGCTCATCATGCCGCCGATGTTGATGGCGGGCGGGTTTTGCAGGAATGCGCGAATGCCGGGCACGGTCATGAGCTTGGGACGGAGCTCCTGGACCACCTGGTCCGCGGAGAGTTTGCGCTGGCCGCGGTCTTTAAGCTTGATGAAGAAGCGGCCGGTGTTGGTCCCGCCGGAAAAGCCGCCCACGCTGGACATGAAGCCTTCGATGTTCGGGTCCTTCCGGACGATCTCCGCCAGCGCCTTCTGGTGCCGCACCATGTCGTCAAACGAGATGCCCTGGCCGGCCTCGCTGAAACCCGAAAGCCGGCCGGTGTCCTCGCTGGGAATGAAGCCCGCGGGCACCACCAGGAAAAGCGCCACGGTGAGCGCGAGGAAGACGAACGCGGTCATCATGGCGGCGAATTTTCTCTTGAGCACCCAAGCCAGGCTGAGTTCGTAAAAGCGGAGCATGGCGTTGAACGCGCGCTCGGCGTAGATGTAAAGCGGGTGGCCTTTGCTTTCGGGCGCGTGTTTGAGGAACCGGCTGGCGAGCATGGGGGTGAGGGTTAGCGAGACCATTCCGGAGACCAGGATGGCCGCGCTGATGGTGATGGAGAATTCGCGGAACAGCCTGCCCAAAATGCCGCCCATGAAGAGCACGGGCAAAAACACCGCGACTAAAGAAAGGGTCATGGACACGATGGTGAAAGTGATTTCCCGGGAGCCGCGCAGCGCCGCCTCATGCGGCTTGTCCCCGGCCTCCAGGTGGCGCACGATGTTTTCCAGCATGACCACCGCGTCGTCCACGATGAAGCCCACGGCCAGGATCAGCGCCATGAGCGAGAGGTTGTCCAGGCTGAAATTCGCCAGATACATGACGGCAAAGGTGCCGATGATGGCGATGGGCAGGGCCAGGCTCGGGATGATGGTTGCGCGCAGGTTGCGCAGGAACAGGAAGATGACGAACACCACGAGCGCGACCGCGAGCAGGAGCGTGAACTGGACGTCCCTCACCGATTCCCGGATTGATTGCGAGCGGTCATAGAGCACGTCCATTTTGACCGCGGCCGGAATTTCGGCGCGGAAGGTCGGGAGCAATGCCCGGATGCCGTCCACCACTTCCACGGTGTTGGTGCCGGGCTGGCGCTGCACGGCCAGGACGATGCCGCGGACGCCGTTATACCAGCTGGCGACCTTGTTGTTCTCCACGCCGTCCACCACTTTGCCCAACTGGTCCAGCCGCACCGGAGCGCCGTTCCGGTACGCGACGATGATCGGCCGGTAGGCTGCGGCGTCGTTTAATTGCCCGGTGGCCTTGACGATGAAAGCCTTGTAATCGCCCCAGAGCACCCCGACCGGGAGGTTGACGTTGTGGCTCTTGATCGCGGATGCGATCTCATCGATGCCGATGCCGCGGCTGGCCAGGGCGTTGGGGTCAAGCTGGACGCGCACCGCGTATTTCTGCGAGCCGTGAATCTCCACTTGCGCAACCCCGCTGACCATGGAGATGCGCTGGGCAATGTAGTTCTCCGCGTATTCGGCCACTTTGGAGAGCGGGAGCGACTCCGAGCTGAGCGCGATGTGCAGTATGGGCGCGGCCGCGGGGTTGGCTTTCTGGTAGGAAGGCGGCGCGGGCATTTCCGCGGGCAGCAGCCTTCCGGCCTTGGAGATCATGGACTGGACGTCCTGGGCCGCGGCGTCAATGTCGCGGTCGAGGTTGAACTGGAGCGTAACCCTGGTGCTGCCCTGGCCGGAAGTGGAACTCATGGAGTCCAGGCCGGCGATGGTGGAGAACTGCTGCTCGAGCGGGGTGGCCACGGCCGCGGCCATGGTCTCGGGGCTGGCCCCGGGCAGGGACGCGCTGACCGAGATGGTGGGAAAGTCCACGGGTGGGAGGTCGCTCACCGGCAGCTTGAAATAAGCGAAAACGCCGAACAGGACAATCGCGGACATCACCAGGGTGGTCATGACCGGGCGGCGTATGAATAGTCCGGAAACGTCCACCAAAATTCCTTAGCGGGCGGCGCCGGAGTTTTTGGCTTGCGCGGGTGAGGCGGCCGGGGCCGGATTATCGCCCACGATTTGGACCTTGGCGCCCGGGGTCAGCTGGAGCTGGCCGTCCGTGACCACGGTCTCTCCCGCGGAAAGGCCCTTATCGACCACGGCCCTGCCCCGGTGGCTGAAGCTGGTATCCACCGGCCGGGACTCAACGGTCATGTCCGGCCTGAGCACATAAACGTATTGGCCGCTCTGCCCGGTCACGACCGCCTGGGCCGGAACGGTCACCGCGCCGGTCCTCTCGTAAAGGTCCATGGTAACGTTCACGAACTGCCCGGGCCATAAATTATTTTCGACGTTTGCAAACACGGCCTTGAGACGGATGGTGCCGGTGCTTATGTCAACCGCATTGTCAATAAAATCGAGCACCCCCTGCTCCGGCTCTTTGGTCTGGTTCGGAATTTTGGCCAGGACTTTGAGCTGCCCGGACGACATGTAATTCTTGACCTCGGAAAGGAATTGCTCGGACACCGCAAAGCTCACGTAGATGGGCTTGAGCTGGTTGACCGTGACCATGGCCGTCGCGTCGCTCGCCTTGATCACGTCTCCCACGTGAACGTTCAGGCTCCCGGCCTTGCCCGTGACCGGAGAACGGATGTAGCAATAGCTCAAGAGCAGCCGCGCCGAAAGAACCTCGGCCTGGTCCGAATCAACCGTGGCTTGGAGCGCCTCGGCCTGGGTGCGAACATCCTCATATTGCTCCCGCGAGATCAACTCCCGCTCGATCAGGGCCTGGTAACGCCGCTCCTGCGCCAGGGCGTTCTGCAGTTGCGCCTCGTCCCGCTTGAGAGCGGCCTCCGCCTGCTGCAGACGAACCTGGTACTGCCCCGGATCGATCGTGAATAGCAAAGCGCCTTTCCTCACCTCCCGGCCCTCCTTGAAATGCACCGCAGCCAGAACCCCGCCCGCCTGCGACCTCACCCCCACCGAGGAAATGGATTCCACCGTGCCGATCGCAGCGATCTGCACCGGGATGTTTTCAAGCTCGGCTTGAGCCACCGTCACCGGAGCCGCAGGCTGCCGGCTGGACCGGCCCGAGCTTGCCCGCGAGCAGCCCGCGAGAACCAAGACCGCGCAAAAGCAGACCAGAACAACAAAAACGCTCCTCTCAAAATGCCCGGAACCATACCCTCTCATGCCAGACCCCTTTTCGTGCGGATTCCCTGACTTAAGATTATAACGCAGTTTGGGGATAGGTTAAATAATAACGTGCGCGGACAAGCTTGTCCGCGGCGCGAATCCTTATTGCCGGGCTTGCAGGTACATGATAATATATTTAGACTTGTAAGGGGGTTGAGATGAGGAAGTTGAAAATTTTCGCGGCGGGGCTGCTGCTGTTGATCGCGGCCGCGGGCTGCGTCAACCTGACTGCTCCCAGCCTGAAGTGGGACCCGCCGCCCTATTACGCGATGGAGAACTACGCGGAGGTCCAGGGGGTCCGGATTTGTTATCTGGAAGTGAATGAGGCGGCGCCGGAGGCCATTATTTTCATCCACGGCTTGAGCGGGAACGTCCAGAACTGGTGGAACCAGTTTGAGTATTTCCGGGACGACTACCATGTTCTGGCGCCGGACCTCCCGGGCCACGGCAAGAGCGCCAAGCCGAAAGACTTTGACTACTCGGTTGCAGGCTTCGCCAAAGTGATCATTGACTTGATGGACCAGCGGAAAATCGCCAAGGCCACCATGGTCGGCAATTCCCTGGGCGGGGCCATTGCCGGATACATCGCGATCAACTATCCCGAGCGGGTGGACCGGCTGGTGCTTTCCGATTCCGCGGGCATCCGGATCAGCCCGTCGCTCAAGGCAATCGCGCCGCTGGTCACTCCCGGCATGGTGCGCCTGTCCGGGGTGACCAGCGCGAGACAGTATCCGGGCAATTCCCCCAGGCAGAAAGCGCGCGCGGATTTCTCGGCATCCTACCGAGGCACCTCGGAAGAGTTGCCTTACCTCCAGGCGATTGAGCGGGCGCTCAAGCAGGCGGCCAGATTCAATTTTGAGGATTCGCTTTCCCAAATCCAGGCGCGCACGCTCATCATCTGGGGCGAAGACGACCTCACGGTCCCGGTCAAGTATGCCCGGGTTTTCTGGGAGAAAATCGGCGCCGGCATCCTCTACCTGGTCAAGGACGGCGGCCACACCCCCAACATGCAGCTGCCCAAAGAATTCAACTGCGCGCTGAAAAATTTCCTGACCGGCAACGAACTGGAGCCGTGCCACAAGATCGGCGAGGCCGAGCGCAAGGCTCTGGAAAAGGAGCGGCGGAAGCGATGAGATCTTCCCGCAGCGCGGCGTTGGCATTGGCAATGGTCGCGTCATTTCTGCTCCAGGCGAAACCGGCCTTCAACCCGCCGGCGTATTACGCAGCGGAGAAGAGCATTGAAGTCCAGGGCGTGAACACCATCTATCTTGACCAGGGCTCGGGCAAGACCGTGCTCTTCATCCACGGCTTTTGCGGAAATGCCTTCAACTGGAGCGACGTGTTCTTTCCCTTGAGCAAGGAATTCCGCGTGATCGTCCCGGACCTGCCCGGCTACGGCAAGTCCGCCTGTCCGGGAAAGCAAAAACACATGATGATCTGGTACGCGGATTTTCTCGCGGAATTCCTGGACCGGCTCGGGGTGGAAAAAGCGGTGGTGGTCGGGAACTCCATGGGCGGGTCAATCGCGGCATGGATGGCCATCCGTCATCCGGACAAGGTTGAGAAGCTGGTGCTGGAGGACTCCGCGGGCACCAGGGGCGGAATGATGGGGCTGCTCAAGGGCGTGGCCCAGATGACGCCCTCGCCCATGATCATTCCGCTGCTCCACGTGGTCTTTCCGGTCGATCCGGAGAAGATGCGGAAGACCCCGGTGAGCGAGCAGAAGCGGGTGGAGGTCGCCGAGGCAAGATACAATTCAGAGCTCGCGCCGTGCTCGTCCCGGGCCATGAAAAGCTCCGCAGTCAGCCTGGGCCAAGACCTGCCGGAAAAGCAGTTCGGAAAGATCGCGGCGCCCACGCTCATCATCTGGGGGGACAACGACGATTTGCTGGAGGTGAAAACCGCGGAAAAATTCCATCAGAAAATACCCGGCTCCAGGGTCGAAATCATCCAAGGCGGCGTGCACACGCCCATGCAGTGGAAGCCCGAAGAGTTCATGAAGGTATTGAGAGCATTCATTTCCGAAAACTGAATTCCAGGCCGACCCGGCCTGCGGTGAGCCCCTTTGGGCCCGACAAGGGCCGAGGGTTGCCGAACCGCCGGTCGCCCTCTCCAGGTTCATTTCACCGCAAAGCCGCATCCAGCCTTCGTAGCCGAAATTACTTCGGCGGAGTAGGCGAGCACACAGAGAATTCAGTGTTCAATGTGCGAGGGACTTCAGGCGCGACACCGAGCAAAGAAACGCCAAACGCCAAACGCGAAACGCTGAACCAGCAACCAGAAACGAGGGACCTGTCATTGAACCCCGCTAAAATCTCAAAGCATTGACCGCTGAACTAGATTTGTATAGAATGAAGAAAGGTTCGCTTATTTTCTGAAATGATTAGGCGCAATAGCAAAGAGAGTTCTTGTCTATGAAAACCGCAACATTAGATTCGGCTTTCCAGCAAGTCCGCGAATTGGCTGAAATATTCAAAGCCGGCGAGGCGCGTTACCTCTTATCCGATTATTCTGAAGCCCAAGCCCGCAAGGATTTCATTGACAAATTCTTCATGGCGCTGGGCTGGGACGTGAACCACGATCACCAGACCAATCCTTACGAGCAGGAAGTCAAAGTGGAGCCCTCGGCTGCCGGGCAACGCCGCGCGGATTACTCATTTCATCTCGCGCCAAACTTCCGCGACGTGCGCTTTTTCGTGGAAGCCAAGAAACCATCCGGCGAAATAGCCACCAATCTAAACTATTTCCAGACAATCCGTTACGGTTGGAACAGCGAGACGCCTTTGGCCGTGCTCACCGACTTTGAGCAGTTCCACGTCCTCGATTGCCGCTACAAGCCCGACCTCGACGCCGCGCTAAGTCGTTTCGTCGCCAAATATCATTATTCCGACTACAAGAACCAGGAAAAATTCGCGCAGATTTATTGGCTTTTCTCTCACGAGGCCGTAGCCGGAGGTTCACTGTATAAACGCGCAAAGGAACTGCCCAAGCCGCGCGGCAAAGGCGTGGCGCGCGGTCTGTTCCGAGGATACCAGAGTATTGACGAGTCATTCCTCGCGGAACTCGACGAATACCGCAAGACCCTTGCCCGGACCTTCAAAAACCAGAATCCCAAGCTCGATAGCGAGACCCTGACCGAACTCGCCCAGAGAACGCTCGACCGGCTCGTGTTCCTCCGCTTCCTCGAAGACAAGGGCATCGAGCCGTCACGCATTGTGGAAAACTTCGGCGAGAAAGGCAAGGCTTGGGAAGATTTCATTGCCGCCTGTCGCCGCCTCGACGGCATCTATGACGGCATCGTTTACAAGCGCCACGATATCCTTGACAGCGAAAAGCTCCGCGTTGATGACGCCGCCTTCGCAAACATCTGCGAAAGTCTGGCCCACGTCAACTCAGCCTACGACTTCAATGCCATCCCGATCCATATCCTTGGCTCGATCTATGAACGATTCCTCGGGAAGGTCATCATCGCCACCGATAAGCGCGTCAAGGTGGAAGAGAAACCCGAAGTCCGCAAAGCAGGCGGCGTCTATTACACCCCCGAATACATCGTCCGCTACATCGTCGAGAACACCGTCGGCAAGCTCATTGCCGGCAAGACCCCCGACCAAATCGCGGAGATGCGATTTGCCGATATTGCCTGCGGCAGCGGCTCGTTCCTGCTTGGAGTTTACGATCTGCTGCTCGAGCACCACGGCCGCTACTACAATAAAAATCCCGGCAAAGCCCGCAAAGGCGACTGCATCGAACGCGACGGCAAACTCTACCTCTCACTCCACAAGAAACGAGAAATTCTGCTTAACAATATCTATGGCGTGGACATTGACGCCCAGGCTGTTGAAGTCTGCCAGCTATCGCTCTATTTGAAACTGCTGCAGGAAGAGACCGAAGCCAGCGCCCGGCAATATTCGCTGGACTTCGAGCATGTCAAGAAAATGCAAAAGCTGCTGCCCGATCTAAGCAGGAACATCGTGTGCGGCAACTCGCTCATCGGCACGGATATTCTCGAAGGACAACTCTTCCCCAGGGACGAAGAGCGCAAACTCAACCCCATGAACTTCGACGACGCATTCCCGGAAGTGATGAAACGCGGAGGATTTGACGCGATTGTCGGGAATCCGCCCTGGATTTCTTTGTCTGGTAAGTTCCGAAATGAAGTTTATCCAAAGAGCGCGATCAACTACCTCATTCGTCGCTACTGCGGCAATACCTATATGCCAAACATGTATGAGTATTTCGTTGCTCAGGGCTTAAAGTTAACTAATGACGGCGGCTGCTTCAGCTTCGTCGTGCCCGATCGCCTGGGATTCAACAACCAGTTTGTAAACCTGCGGAAACGTATCTTGGATGAATCGCGCATAATATCCTTAGTTTACAAAGTGCCCTTTCCCGGTATTACTGCCGATACATTGATTTTCGTTGTTCAGAAAGGCAAATTTAATCCTGGCCACCTCGTGACTATTTCTGAGTATGACAAGAAGTCTATTCAGCGACCGCAGGCAGAATTACTTCAAGACCCGGCCCACCAGTTCGAGTATTTTGAAAATGCCGAAATCATGCAGTTAGTGGCCAAGGTCGGTAGTGCGAAGAATATTGCACCAATCAGCAGCGTGTGCGAGTCCACTTCCGGCTTTGGTGGCAAGTCTGAACTCATAAGTTTGGCTCGTACCAGTAAAAATCATATTCCGATAATCAAAGGCGACAGTATCGGGCGCTATGAATTTCGCAAACGATATTGGTTTGAGTTTAAGAAACAAAACATCACCGGTCGTACGACAGACGAACTTAAGCTCGGTGCGCAGGAAAAAGTCCTCATTAGAAAAACCGGCGACCACATCATAGCGACCTATGACAACTCGGGTATATTCCCGGAGCAATCGCTTTATTTTCTGTATGCCAATCGGAGCGAGATGTCATTCAAGTTCTTTCTTGGCGTGTTAAATTCCCGTTTGCTTAATTCGTACTATCGGGCGAAGTGCTTGACCAACAAGAAGAGCATCGCTCAGGCAAAGAAGGTAGACCTTGATCGACTTCCAATCCCGGTACTCAACCTGTCTGTCCCTGCTGATCGCCAGCGCCACGATGAGGTCGTGCATAAGGTGGAAGAGATTTTAGAGGCGAAGAAACAGTTGGCGAATGCGCGGACCGACAAGGACAAGACCTATTACGAGAACAGATGCGCCGGCCTTGACCGCCAGATTGACCTGCTGGTTTACCAGCTTTATGGACTAACCGATGAGGAAATTGCAATCGTTGAGGGTAAGGCATGATGGATGCGTTATTGAAGCAGTCCTGCGTAGCCTTGGCGAAGCGGAATGTGTCAAGCATTTTAGGACACTCCGGGTTTGCAATTAGTGTATAATTGAACCGATTTCTCGGGTAATTGGGGTGGATTGATCCAGACTTTTTCGGGTGGTTTAGGTGGTTTGGGCTGTCC
>Ga0315294_10010541_pt1 | contig 10137 bp, 8 predicted proteins | sample YL17G13_40_MG_FD_203626 | JGI IMG/M metagenome (GOLD analysis project Ga0315294, IMG submission 203626) | Sediment microbial communities from Yellowstone Lake, YNP, Wyoming, USA - YL17G13_40 | ecosystem: Environmental > Aquatic > Freshwater > Lake > Sediment | place: USA: Wyoming | collected...
ACCAACTGCGCGAGAAGATCGGCATCATGTACGGAAACCCCGAGACCACCCCCGGCGGGCGGGCGCTGAAGTTCTACGCCAGCGTGAGGATTGACCTGAGGCGCATCAACACCCTGAAATCGGGCGACACGGCCATCGGCAGCCGCACGCGGGCCAAGGTCGTCAAGAACAAGGTCGCCCCGCCCTTCCAGAACGCCGAGTTCGACATCCTGTTCGACCGTGGCATCTCGACCGAGGGAGACCTCGTGGACCTGGGGGCCGAACTCGGCGCCATCGAGAAGACCGGCGCGTGGTTCTCGTTCGGCCCGGTGCGCCTGGGCCAGGGCCGCGACGCCTCGCGGGCGTTCCTCGAGCAGAACCGCGATGTGTCCCTGGAAATCCGTAAGAAGATCATGGAGGTCAAGGGCGTTCTCGGCGGAGGCGCACCCCAGGCGGCCCCGGGCGGCGCGGATCCGCCCGCGGAAGCCGCGGAAGCCGGGGAAGACGAAGAAGAGGCCGACGCGTAAGCCGGCCCCGTTGGCGCCGCCGATCCTGCTGGTCAGCCGCCCCGCCGCAGGGGTGTGCCGCGCTTGGAGGTGTTGCCTTATGCGCATGATGCTGTTGCTTGCCGCCACGTTCGCGTGGCTGGTCGTTGCCGCGCCTGCCGCGGAAACCCAGTCGCCCCCTGCCCCCGCCCCTGCGGCCGAGACGCCCAAGGCGCCCGTCGATGCGGCCAGGGCGGTCGAGACGGCCATCGAGCGCGCGGCCGAAAAGGTCGGCCCGGCCGTCGTCAACATCCTGGTTTCCCGAGAGAGCACCGCGGACCTGTGGGACCCCGACGAAGGGCCGCCCGACACGCTGCCCGACAATCTCCGCGATTTCTTTGACCGTCTGCGCAGGCGCGGCCGCGCGCCTTTCCGGGCCCAGGGGAACGGCTCCGGCGTCGTTATCTCCGCCGACGGGCTTGTCCTCACAAGCGAGCACGTGGTCCGCGACTCCAGCGACATCGAGGTCACCCTGGCCACGCGCAAGAAATACAAGGCGACGGTCGTGGGGACCGACCCGCGGCGGGACCTGGCGGTCATCCGCATCGACGCCAAGAACCTGCCCGCCGCCGCGCTCGGCGACGCGGCCACGCTGCGCCGCGGGCAATTCGTCCTGGCCCTGGGCAGCCCCTTCGGCTTCGGCCGCGACGGGCAGGCCAGCATCTCCTTCGGCATCGTCAGCGGCACGGGGCGCGCCATCCCCGGCATCGGCCGGGAACTGGACCGCTACTACGGCAACCTCATCCAGACCGACGCCGCCGTCAACCCCGGCAACTCGGGCGGGCCGCTGGTGAACCTCGAGGGCGAGGTCGTCGGCATCAACGCCGTCATCTCCAGCCAGACCGGCGTCAGCGACGGCGTCGGCTTCGCCGTCCCGATCACCGCCGAGACCAAGCGCATCATCGAGCGCCTCAAGCGCGGCGAGGAGATCGTCTACGGCTACGCGGGCATCGAGATCCAGGAGGTCGGCGAAGAAGAGGCCCGGGAGAGCGGCACGGAACCGGGCATCGGCGCCTTTGTCGCCCGCGTGCTGCCCGACACCCCCGGGGCCAAGGCCGGCATCAAGCCCGGCGACGTGGTCGTGGCCGTGGCCGACAAGTCCGTGCGCGACCCGGACGACATCATCCAGGTCGTCCAGTCCACGCCGGTGGGCGAGAAGATCCCGCTGACGGTCATGCGCAAGGGCAGAAGGGAGACGCTGACACTCGAGGTCGGCCGGCGGCCCGCGCCGAAGGAGGTCCTGGCGACCCGCAGCGACGTGGGCGAGTGGTGGCGCGGCATGCGCGTCGAGGCCCTGACGGCGGAACTGCGGGCCCAGACGGGCCTCAAGGAATCCGACCAGGGGGCCTTCGTCCGAGAGGTCCGCGACGGGTCCCCGGCCGCCCAGGCCGAGATCATCCCCGGCATGGTCATCGACCAGGTGGGCGAGAGGAAGGTCGCCGGCGTCAAGGAGTTCAGGAACGCCGTGGCCGACATCCAGGGCCCGGTCCTGGTGCACGTCATCGGCATCGGCGTGAAGGTCATCCAGCCGCCGGGCGCCGAGAAGAACGACAGCAAGTCGCCGCCGGAAAAACCCAGGGGCAAGCGCGGCAAGAAATCCGCCGAGAAACCGGCGGAAGAGAAGCCCGCAGCCAAGCCCGAAGACGGCGGCAAGGACAAGCCGGCGGGCGAGGGGAAACCGTAGCAGCCCGGCTTTGCGCTTGGTCTCCTCCAATGCGAATGTATAATGCACAAGGCGCCCGCAGGAAAGGACAGTCCGCCATGAAACCATTCGCACGCATCACTTTCGACCCCGCCGTGATGGGCGGAAAGCCCTGTATTCGCGGCCTGAGGGTCACGGTGAGCACCCTCGTGGGCCTTGTGGCATCCGGACACACGACGGCGGAGATTCTCCAGGCCTATCCCTATCTTGAGGATGAGGACGTGCGCGAGGCGCTGGCGTACGCCGCATGGCGGACCACGGAGGCCGAGATCCCCCTGGGCCTGCCATGAAGATCCTCGTGGATATGAACTTGTCGCCCCAATGGGTAGCCGTGCTTCAGCGGCACGGTTGGGAGGCGGTGCATTGGTCCGCGGTTGGCGACAGCCGGGCATCCGACAGGACCGTGATGGACTGGGCAAACGCCCACGGCTGTGTTTTGCTTACGCACGACCTCGATTTCGGCGCAATGCTTGCGGCCGCCCAGGCTCAAGGCCCAAGCGTTATCCAGGTTCGCACGCCCGATGTCTTGCCGGCGCACCTTGAACCGCTCCTCGTCAGCATCCTCAAGGCGCACGCGGCGGCATTGGAAGGCGGCGTTTTGATCGTCGTGGACGAGGCGCGGGCCCGCGTGCGATTGCTTCCGCTCAGCCGGTAGTCCGCACAATCGGCGGCCGCAAGCCGGCGGGCGACAAGAAGGACGGCGGGGCAGAGCCCTAACCGCCCGAGGCAGGGAACCCGGTAGGCGCAGTCTCTTTAGATGGTACAATACCCCCCGCAAACCGTAAGAGGCGGCCGGGCACATGATCGACGTCGCCAAACAGATTGCCTACTGGCGCGACGGCGCCCAGGAAGATTGGACCGTGGCGCGGGAACTGGTTGACCGCGGCCGGAACCGCCACGGCCTGTTCTTCGCGCACCTGGCGCTGGAGAAGATCCTCAAGGCCCACGTGTGCGCCAAGACACGTGATATCCCACCGCGGATACACAACCTGCTCATCCTGGCCGAGATTGCAGGGCTGCGATTGAGCCAAGGCTATCGCAAGACGCTTGCGGCCCTGAACGCGTTCTGTCTGGCAGGCCGCTATCCGGAGGCTGTTCCGCCCGCGCCGAGCGCAGCGCAGACCCGCGCCCTTCTCAAGCGGTCTGAAGAGGCATTCACATGGTTAGCCAAAAAATTGTAGCGTCCGTCCGGCGGTACGTACGCGCCTTGGGGAAGCGCGGAGTGAAGGTCCCCTTCGTGGTGGTCTTCGGCTCCCAGGTAACCGGCCGCACCCATGAGTGGAGCGACATCGACCTGGTCGTGGTTTCGCCGAAATTCGACCGGGCAAGGCGCCTGAAGGACACGTTGCTCCTGTGGGAAGTGGCCGCCCGGACCGACAGCCGCATCGAACCCATCCCCTGCGGCGAAAAGCAGTGGGTTGAGGACGACTCCAGCGCCATTATCGAAATGGCCCGGCGCGAGGGGAAACGCGTCAATGCGCAGGAATAAGCGCAGCCCACGGGTGCCTGAACACACCGCCGCCCGCGAAAAACCGTCCGCGTGCGCGGTTGGCTGTTGGCGAGACAAGGGGTTTCGCGTGCGTGGCCGTGTAACGGCACTCATTACGCTTACGGGCCTCTTGGCTGCCTATGCCATTTCCGGCTGCGGTCACTATGGATGTTATTTGGAGCACCTTACCGGTCACTACGATCTCTTTGCTCCTTTGGACATGGAGAGCATGGCGATCTGGCGTGAATCGCTCGGGCGAGTGCCAGCAAGCGTCTTCGCAGTCGGCTGGGATGACCAGTTCATCCTGGCCAAGCAGCACCCGCGCGCTGGATATCCCGCGCCAGCTGAACGAAACGTGACACACTGGTACATCATCCGCGTCACAAATGACGAAGTCTTCGGGCCGCTGACGGAGAGCGAGTTTGCCGCCAAGCGCGCCGAACTCGGCGTGCCGGACAGCCTGGCTTTCGCACGAGTATTCAAGGAGCTGGAGTAACGCCGCCGCGCCAGACGCCGATCGGCATGTGTATCAACGCGGCGGCGCGGGCCGGACAAAGAAATGGTGATCGCCTACCACGCCATTTTCTCCACGTACGGGTTCTGGTTGCCGAACGATCCGCGCGGCCCGTGACCCGAGTTCAAAGAAAGCAAGCCTCGACAGCATGGGGCGTTCGTAACACCTTACGACGGCTGAGGCCCTACGGGCCTCACGCGCCGAGTAAACTCGGCGGCCAAACGCGGCGTGTTTACAGGGCACGTGATGAACCTGCGTCAAACGATTCACAAGATACTTGCCGTTGCGTTGCTCGGCGCCTCGTGCGCCCTGCAATCCGGCGCGGCTGTGCCTCAGGGCGCCGCCGGCCTCCATGCCGCAGGCCTCATCCCCTCGCCCGAACCCGGTTGGCCGCAGTGGCGCGGAAGGTGGCGCGACGGCATCTCCGATGAAAAGGGCCTCCTCCAGTCCTGGCCCGAAGGCGGGCCGAAACTTCTGTGGAAAGCAACCGGCCTCGGCAAAGGCTGGTCCAGCCCCATCATCGTCGGCGACACACTCTACATCACGGGCGACGTGGGCGAGGACCTGGTCATCTTCGCCCTCGACCTCGGGGGCAAGCCCAAGTGGCGAGCCGCCAACGGCGCGGCGTGGCAAGGTTCGTGGCCCGGCGCGCGGGCCGCGTGCGCGTACAGCGAGGGACGCCTCTATCACATGAACGCCCACGGCCGCGCGGCGTGCCTGGAGGCCGCCACCGGCAAGGAACTCTGGGCCGTCAACGTCCTGGAAGCGTTCGAGGGCAAGAACATCACCTGGGCCATCGCCGAGTGCCTCCTGGTGGATGGCCCGCGCGTCATCGTCACACCCGGCGGCCGGAAGGCGATGATGGCCGCGCTCGACAAGACCACCGGCAAGACCGCCTGGGCGTCCGATCCCATCCCGGGCGACAAGGCCGGCTACGGGTCGCCCCTCCTCTTTGAGTACGGCGGCCGGCGGCACCTGGTGAACTTCTCGTCGCGGCACGGGTTCGGCGCCGATGGCGACACGGGCAAACTCCAGTGGACCGTCGAGTGCGTCAACCGCTACGAGGTGAACATCTGCACGCCCATCTACTCCGGCGGCCACGTGCTCCTGGTCGCGCCGGACGGTCCCGATGCGCAACTGTTGCGCCTGGACGTCCAGGGCGAGCGAGTCCGCGCGGAACAGGCGTGGACGAACGACCTCGACACCTGTAACGGCGGCGGCGTCCTGGTCGACGGGATGGTCTATGGTGCCGGCTACCGCAGTTTCAGGGGCTGGCGGTGCCTGGACTTTAGGTCCGGCCAGACCCGGTACGAGATGCGCGACCTCGACAGCGGCTCAGCCATCTGGGCCGACGGGCGGCTGTACGCCCTGGCCGAGAGCGGCACAATGGCCCTCCTGAATCCCGCCGCCGGCGGCTTCGAGACCTGCGGCCGCTTCGACCTCGTGCCGCCCACGCCGCGTAAGCACGACGTCTGGCCGCACCCCGTCCTCCTCGATGGGCGGTTGTACCTCAGGTACCACGACACGCTCTGGTGCTACGACGTGCGGGCGAAGTAAGCGGTGCGCGAAGGCTTCTCGCGGCCCGCCGGCGCCGACACCGCTGAGGAAGAACCGCCACCGCTCCTCCAGGTCGCGCCGCGGGCCGATGATCGCGAACTCTCCAACGCAGTCCCGGGGGCGGTCCATCCCGAAGTCCACCAGCATGACAGCGTTTGCAGGGTCTGCCACAATCGGCGGCCACGCCCCGCTCACAAGCCGATGCGAACCGCTTGCCAAAATCACTCGCCCCGCTATACTGGGTGCTTCCGCGTGGCCTTGTCTCGAAAGCAACAGGAGCCTGTCGCGTGAAAACCGACGAAATCCGAGAACGATTCCTGCGATTCTTCCAGAAGCGGGGGCACAAGATCATCGCCTCCGACTCGCTTCTCCCGCACAACGACCCCACCCTGCTCTTTACCGGGGCCGGGATGAACCAGTTCAAGGAGCAGTTCCTCGGCCTGAAGCCCCTGGGCTTCAACCGCGTGGCCACGTGCCAGAAGTGCCTGCGCACCGGCGACCTGGACAACGTGGGCGTCACGCGCTGGCACATGACGTTCTTCGAGATGCTCGGCAACTTCTCATTCGGCGACTATTTCAAGAAGGAGGCATGCCAGTGGGCCTGGCAGTTCATGCTCGAAGAGATGGGCCAGAAGCCCGAGAAGTTGCACATCACGATTTACGAGAAGGACGAGGAGACGTTCGAGATCTGGAGCAAACTCGTCGGCGTGCCGGCCGAGCGAATCTGGCGGTTCGATGAGAAATCGAATTTCTGGCCCGAGTCGGCCCCCTCCAAGGGCCCGAACGGCCCGTGCGGCCCGTGCACCGAGATCCTCATCGACACGGGCGTCTCCACGGTGCCCGATTCCTCGCCCCGCAACGACAGCAGCCGCTTCGTCGAGGTCTGGAACCTGGTGCTCCAGCAGTTCGACCGGCAGGAAGGCGGCCAACTCGTGCCCCTGCCCTCCAAGAACATCGACACCGGCATGGGCCTGGAGCGCATGGCGGCCATCATGCAGGGCGTGCCGAGCGCCCAGGACATCGACATCGTGCAGCCCCTCGTGCTGGCCGCAGCCGAGCAGGTCGGCCGGACGTACACGCCCGCCTCGCCCGACGCCGACTGCCGGCGCCTGCGCCGCATCGCCGAGCACGTCCGCAGCGTGTCGTTCTGCATCGCCGACGGGGCCTTGCCCGACCGCTACGGCCGCGGGTACGTCGTCCGGCGGATCATCCGGCGGGCGGCCCTCGACGGGCGGCACCTGGGCGTCAACGGGCCGTTCCTCTATCGCCTCGTGCCGGTGGTCGAGAAGTGCATGGCCGGCGCCTACCCCGAGATCCGGGAGCGGCTCACCACGATCCAGAACATCCTGGAGGGCGAGGAGAAGCGGTTCGCAGCGGCCCTCGAGGATTCGCCCGGCATCCGGCTCTTCGAGGAAGTGACGGCCGAGACCGCCGCCGGCGCCGCCAAGCGCATCCCCACCGAGAGGGTCTTTGAGTTCTACGACACGTACGGCATCCCCCTGGAGTTCATGGAGCAGCGGTGGGAGGAAGAAGGCGTCACGTTCGACCGCGACGGCTTTGAGAAGGCCCTGGAGGCCCGCCGCGCGCAGTCCCGCGCGGGGTCCACGATGGGCGACGCCGCGATCGTCTTTAAGCGCGAGTTCCTCTCGGAAGACGCCCTGGACCGGCTGCGCCGCGAGAACATCAACTCCGAGTTCGTCGGCTACGAATCGACCGAGAGCGAGGCCACGATCCTGGCGATCCTCGTCGACGGGCAGTGGCGCGACGCCGCGGACCCGGGCGAAGAGGCCCACGTCCTCCTGGACCGGACGCCCTTTTACGCCCGCGCGGGCGGCCAGGTGGGCGACGTCGGGCAACTGGCGTCCGATACCGCCTCCGCCAAGGTCGTCGACACGATCCTCGACCACGGCTTCCTCGTGCACCTGGTGACGGTCGAGAAGGGCCGCCTGGCGCGCCGCAACCGCGTCCGGGCCGCCGTGGACGCCGCCACCCGCCTCGCCACCGCCCGCAACCACACGGCCACCCACGTCCTTCAGTGGGCCCTGAGGACCGTCCTGGGCGAGCACGTGCACCAGGCGGGGTCCGACGTGGGGCCCGCGCGGTTCCGCTTCGACTTCACGCACCCGACGGCCCTGTCGCCGGAGGAGCGCCGGCGGGTCGAGACGCTCGTCAACGAGCGCATCCTGGCGGGCGCCTCGGTCGAGGTCCAGTACACAACGCTCGAAGAGGCGCGGAAGCGCGGGGCCATGGCCCTCTTTGGCGAAAAATACGGCGACGAGGTCCGCCTGGTCAGCATCGGCGGATGGTCGATGGAACTCTGCGGCGGCACGCACATGGACCAAATCGGCCGCATCGGCCTCTTCAAGATCACCGGCGAAGAGTCCGTGGCGGCGGGCGTGCGCCGGATCACGGCCGTGACCGGCCTCGGGGCACTCCAGTACCTGCACGATGAGGAGGACCGCCTGGCCGAGGTCTGCAAGGCCCTCAAGGCCGGCCCCGACACACTGGTGGCCCGCATCGAGAACCTCCAGAAAGAGAGCAAGGGCCTGCGGGGCGAGTTGGCCCAGGCCCGCAGCCTCACGAAGCGCGGCGGCGGCCTGGACGAGGTCCTCCAGAAGGTCGAGACCGTCGAGGGCGTCCCGTGCGTGGCCGCCGAGGTCGAAGGCGCCGACGCCAACGCCCTGCGCGAGGCCTGCGATGCCGCGCGGCAAAAGCACGCCAGTCTCCTTCTCGTGCTCGGCAGCCGCGAGGGCGACAAGGTGAACCTCGTCGCCGCCGCCACCCAGGACCTGACGGCCAGGGGCATCCACGCCGGGAACCTCGTCCGAGAGATCGCCAAGGAATGCGACGGCGGCGGCGGCGGGCGGCCCGACATGGGCCAGGCCGGCGGCAAGAAACCCGACGCCCTGCCGCAGGCCCTCGCCAAGGTCCCCGAGGTGGTCCGCAGGCAACTCGCCGCCAGGAAGGGCTGAGCAGCCGCGCCCCAGCCCCGAGGGGCGCAGGAGGGTCGCCCGCGGCACGGGCCGCAGGCCGCGGCTTTCGGCCCGCAGGCGCCAGGGCATGGCGCCTCAGGAATCGAGCAGACGAATAGGGGGGTGTGCCAGAAGTTTCTGGCAGGGCTTCTCTTGATGTCGCCCCGAGCGAAGTCGAGAGCCTGCCCTGAGCGAAGTCGAAGGGGGTCTCGCCGTGCGAACGGGAACACGGCAACGGCCACAGCGAGATTCCTCGACTCGCTTCGCTCGCTCGGAATGACAACGTTTTCTGCGTGCCAGAAACTTCTGGCGCACCCGGATAGGCCCTCTCGGAGGCTTTTTGGTTGACCGCCTGGGGGCAGGGCTATATCATCCTGCCCTTTTCGGACCCCGGTAGTGTGCCCATAGTCTGGATGCCGTTGCCGCGGCGCCAGGTTCCCGCGAGGAGGTTTTTATGCCGGTTCCCAAAAGGCGTACGTCGAAGGCGCGAAAACGCATCCGGCGGTCGCACCATGCCCTGACGCCCGTTCGGACGGTGGTGTGCAAGAAATGCGGTCATGCCATGCTTCCCCACGCGGTGTGCAGCCACTGCGGTTACTACCGCGGCCGCGCCGTTGTCGAAGCCGAGGAGGAATAGGCGTTGCGGCTGGCGATTGACGCAATGGGCGGCGACTTCGCGCCTCGGGAGATCGTCCGCGGCGCCCTAGCGGCCCGGGGTGCGTTGCCGGAGGATGAGATCATCCTCGTCGGCGACTCGGCCGCCATCCGCCGCGAACTCCAGGAGGCCGGCGCAGCCCCGGACCGCCTGACCATCGTCCACGCCTCGCAGCGGGTGGGCATGGCCGACCTGCCGGTTGAGGCCGTCCGCAGGAAACCCGACTCGTCGATGCGCCGGGCCACGGAACTCATGGCCCAAGGCAAGGCCGATGCCGTCATCAGCGCCGGCAACACCGGCGCGTTCGTCGCGGCGGCCCACATGGTGGTCAAGCGGCTGCCCGGCATCCGGCGGCCGGGCATCAGCGTGGTCTTTCCGACGTTTTACGGCCCGGTGGTCCTGATTGACGTAGGCGCGAACGTCGACAGCCGCCCCATTCACCTCCTCCAGTACGCCCTGATGGCCAGCCTGTACGCCCGCAAGGTCATCGGCATCGAGAGCCCGCGCGTGGGCATCCTCAACATCGGCGAAGAGAGCGAGAAGGGGAACACCCTGGCCCTTGAATCGCGGCGACTGATTGAGAAAGCCCCCCTCCGTTTCTGCGGCAACGCCGAGGGGCGGGACATCTTCAACGGCCGCTTCGACGTCATCGTCTGCGACGGCTTCGTGGGCAACATCGTCCTGAAGTGCGTCGAGGCCCTCGTCAGCAACATGTTCCAGGTCA
>Ga0315294_10010542_pt1 | contig 10137 bp, 6 predicted proteins | sample YL17G13_40_MG_FD_203626 | JGI IMG/M metagenome (GOLD analysis project Ga0315294, IMG submission 203626) | Sediment microbial communities from Yellowstone Lake, YNP, Wyoming, USA - YL17G13_40 | ecosystem: Environmental > Aquatic > Freshwater > Lake > Sediment | place: USA: Wyoming | collected...
TTGGCTGGAATAAATTTAGATAAGCTCAAATCTGATGGTTATGGTTTTCAGATTGAAATTGATTTTATGATTTGGCGAAAAGGTTATAAAATCAAGGAAATTCCAATAATTTTTATTGAACGACGCGTTGGTACATCTAAGATGTCAAAAAATATAATAACTGAAGCATTTCTATTAGTTTTGAGGTTAAGAATACAAAGAATATTTGGACTGATCTAAACTTCTAACCTACGACTATTTCTTTATTGATCAATTGAGCAACTTTAAGCGTAAGCTCTTCGGTGTTTTTTAAGAGTGTTTTATTTTGATCAACTATATATGGCTTACCAATAATGATATCTTTCTTATAAAAATAATTTTTAATAATTTTACCAATATGCCATGACGGGAACACCTCTTCCCTTGCTTTTACTCCAACTGGTATTATTGGTACATTCGCTTTGGACCCCAAATATACTGGTCCCATGTGAAAACGTTTTAATTGGTTTGGTTTTCGATCACGATTAGCAAAAATCGCGACTGGGAATCCTCGGGATAGATAATTTAGTGCCTCTTTTAGTCCATCTTTTGTACCTTTAAACATACCAAAATATTTGTGAAATGGTGCAAATAATACTATCATTTTTCGATTTACTAAAAATATAATTTTTTTATTATATTTTTTTAACCATGAATATAACACTAGAACTAACAGCATTGGATCATAGGGACTTACATGATTGGCTGCAATAACAAATGGTGGCGGCGGTAAATTTTCGATTCCTCTAATATTACCAATTTGGTTTTTAAAAATAAAATGAATGAAAGCTTCCAGACCATTATAGAACTTAGTTTGCACAATTTAAACTATGGAATACTGCAATTCACCAACAAAAAATATTTAATATTACCAACGATAATGTGCAAATGCGCGGTTGGCTTCTGCCATCTTGTGTGTTTCTTCCTTCTTTTTGATCGCTGAACCTTGATTTTTTGCCGCGTCAATTAATTCATTGGCTAATCGCTCAACCATACGGTATTCAGCGCGTGTTCGAGCTGCACGAATTAACCACTTAATTGCCAAGGTTTCACGACGAACTGCGGGAACTTCCATCGGAATCTGATACGTAGCACCCCCAACTCTTCGTGGTCGAACTTCTAATACTGGTTTAACATTATTAATTGCACGTTGGAATAACGTAAATCCATCTTCTTTTGTTTTTTTCTCAATAAAACTTAATGTGTCATAAAACACTTTCTGACCAATTGTTCGCTTGCCATCCCAGAACATATTGTTAATGAATCTACCGACAAGTAAAGATTTGTACTTTGGATCTGGTTGTAACGCTCGAATAATTGCACCTTTTTTCCTTGACATTATTAACCTCCAGTTGCTGCAGCTTTAGGTCGTTTCGCACCATATTGAGAACGTCCCTGCCGTCTATTTTCAACTCCAGTAGTATCTAATACTCCACGAATTACATGATATCGAACACCTGGCAGGTCCTTTACACGACCTCCTCTTACTAACACGATTGAATGTTCTTGCAGATTGTGTCCCTCACCCGGAATATATACTGTAACTTCGTATCCAGATTGTAATCTTGCTTTACATACTTTACGTAGTGCAGAATTTGGTTTCTTAGGTGTAACAGTATAAACACGAGTACAAACTCCACGTTTTTGAGGATTACCGACGAGTGCCGCTGATTTCGTAATATTTTTTACAATTGTGCGTTTTTTTCGCACTAGCTGATTAATTGTTGGCATTTTTTATACTGCCTCCTGTTTCTTTGCTTTTTCTTCTGTTTGCTTTGATTTATAAATAAATTCTCTAAATCCAGTACCAACTGGTACCAAACGACCAACGATAACATTTTCTTTTAAGCCGATCAATCTATCTTTTCGTCCCTGAATAGAAGCTTCTGATAGAATTCTTGTTGTTTCTTGGAAAGACGCAGCAGATAGGAAACTTTCCGTTAGTAGTGAAGCGCGAGTAACACCCAGAAGAATTGGATGATAGTTTGCAGGTCTAAGGTTTTCCTGTGTTAATCGTAGGTTTTCTTCATAAACTTTATATCGTTCGACAATTTCTCCTTCGATGAAACTCGAATCACCCGGATCTTCGATTTTCACTTTTCTTAACATCTGTCGCACAATTACAGAAATATGTTTATCATTTATTTTGACTTTTTGTAATCGATAAACAGCTTGAATTTGATTGGTTAAAAACTCTTGAGCGGCAAGCCACCCTTTTACTCTTAGAATATCGTGTGGGTCAACCGATCCTTCACTGAGCTTATCACCAGCTCGAACTAACTGACTATTAATGACAAGCAGATATTTACCATAAGGAATTTCGTATTCTTTAAAACTACCACCGTCAGAACTTATTTTGACTTTTCTCATCCCCTTTTCGGGTTCTCCAATATCTACTGAACCATCAATATCAGAAATTACCGCAGCGTCTTTCACAATTTTTGCTTCAAACAAATCTGCCACCTTTGGTAAGCCACCTGTAATATCTTTTGTTTTTCCAAATTCCTGTAGCAACTTTGCTAATGTATCACCAGGTAAAACGTTAGTTTTATCTTCAACCATTAGATATGCTCCTGATGGTAGTGAATGTCGTTCAATGATATTATCTTTATCATCAACGATTAAAATGGATGGGTGAAGATGATGTTCTCGGTCTTCGATAATAATTCTCTCCATCCGTTCTGAACGTTCGTCAATATCTTCAGATAGAGTTATTCCCAATTTTATGTCTTCATAATTTATATGTCCTTTTTTATTTGTTGTTAAATATATGGAATATGGATCCCATTCGAACAATGTTGTACCAGCGGTGACTTGAGTACCAGATTCAACTCTTAGAATTGCACTTTTTGGTACGCTAAATGGTAAAATACGACCTTCTCCAATTAAACTAATTCTTCCGTTATTCAGTGTAACTGTTTCACTATCACTACGTTTTGACAGTTTTAAATCGTCAAACTTTACTTTTCCATCAAATTTCGCAATGGCTTTTGTTTGTTCACCAATTCTCGTAGCAATTCCGCCAATATGAAACGTTTTCAATGTCAGCTGTGTTCCAGGTTCACCAATTGATTGTGCGGCAACTACACCGACTGCTTCTCCTAATTCAACTAAACGACCGGATGCTAAATTACGACCATAACATTTGACACAAAGACCTTCTGGTGCTTCACAAGTCAGTACAGAACGAACTCGAATTGTTTCAATTCCAGAATTTTCAATTTCTTCAGCTATTACATCGGTAATTTCCTCACCAGAGTGTACAATGACTTCATTCGTAAGCGGATTTTGTATATCATCGAGAGCGATTCTCCCTGCTATCCTTTCTGACAGCGATTCAATAATTTCGCCACCTTCACGTAATGCGGTAATTTCTTGTCCTAAAATTGTACCACAGTCTTCCATTGTAATTATTACACCTTGGGCAACATCAACTAATCGACGTGTTAGATAACCTGCTTCTGCTGTTTTCAAAGCTGTATCTGTCAGTCCTTTTCTTGCACCGTGAGTCGAAATAAAATACTCCCAGACTGATACACCCTCACGGAATGAACTTTTGATTGGTGTTTCAATTACTTCTTCTCTTACGGTGCCACGCTGTGGTTTAGCCATTAATCCACGCATACCACCAATTTGAGATGCTTGAGTCCGCGAACCTCGTGCTCCTGAATCGATTAACATAAAAATGGGATTAAAACCATCTTGATCGCTCGCTAATTTCGCCATTAACGCTTCTTCGACTTCTGCAGTTGCTAATGTCCAAATATTAACAACTAAATTATATTTTTCACTATCGGTTATTAATCCACGACTATAGTTACTGTAAACTTTTTTTACTTCTGCATCGCTCTTTTTTAAAATTTGATACTTTTCGGGTGGAGTCACAACATCATCAATGCCTATAGAAAGACCCGATTTCGTTGCAATTATGAATCCCAACTCTTTTATTTTGTCTAACAAATCAGTCATTTTACCAGTACCGTAAATACGATAACAGCGATCAACCAAGCTGACTAATTTTTCTTTATTGTGAGTTTCATTTACAAATCGTAGCTCCTCAGGTAATATTTCATTAAAAAGAACTCGACCTACTGTTGTGTTATATTTTTCATTCTTGTAACGAAATTCGATTAGTGTATGAATCATCACAAAACCCATTTCCCATGCAGTATGTACTTCCATAAAATCATCGTAGGTCTTTATTGATTTTGCTTTCTGTATAGGTGCTTTTGTTAAATAATAAATACCTGCAACGATATCTTGAGAAGGTGCAATTAACGGTCGGCCATGTGCTGGCGATAAAACATTGTTTGTTGATAACATTAAGACAGCTGACTCTAAAACTGCCTCTGGTGTGAGTGGAACATGCACTGACATGGTATCGCCATCAAAATCTGCGTTAAATGGTGGACAAACCATTGGATGTATGCCAATTGCTCGATATTCTGATAGAACTGGGAAAAATGACTGTACCGAAACACGGTGAAGCGTCGGGGCACGATTTAATAATACTGGGTGTTCTTTTGTAACTTCTTCTAATACTTCCCACACTTCTGGTGTTTCTCTTTTATATAAGAGCTTCGCACTTTTTTCCCCTTCGGCAATATTTTTTTCTTCAAGTTTGCGGATGATTTTGGGTTTAAATAGTTCGAGTGCCATTTCCTTAGGTAAACTACACTGCGATAATTTAAGATTTGGATCAACAACAATAACCGAACGGCCTGAATAGTCGACCCGTTTACCTAATAAATTATGTCGGAATCTCCCCTGCTTTCCCCTCAGTACTTCACATAGTGATTTCAGAGGTCTATTACCTTTACCACGTATCGGCCTAGTTCTTTTTTCGTTATTAAATAGAGCATCAGCTGCATCCTGCAGCATCCGCTTTTCATTTTTTAATATTATTTCGGGAGTTTTAATGCTTAAAAGATGCTTCAATCGATTATTTCGTACTATGACTCGTTTATATAAATCGTTTAAATCTGATGTAACATACCGTCCACCATCTAATGGCACTAAGGGACGTAAATCTGGTGGAATAACAGGTAGTACGTCTAATATCATCCATTCTGGTTTGGAATTAGAATTACGGAAAGCTTCAACGACACGTAGACGTCTTAATAATGCGAATCGTCGTGATGCTTCAAGTTTAATTTTAGCACGAAGTTCAGCTGCAAGGTCATCTAAATCAAGGCGAGTTAAAATATATTTCAACGCATATGCGCCAGTATCTGCAACAAATCCCTCATACTGATTTTTTACTTCTATATAATCTTCATCCGTAATTAAGTCCATTGGTTTATATGATGAATTGCCTTTTTCTAATACTATATAAACTTCATAGTTTATTATACTTTCCACTTCGTTTGATGATAAACCCAAGATAAGCGCAACTTTTGATGGTGGCACTTGGTAAAAGAGCGTATTAGCAACCGGTATTACAAGTTCGATATGTCCCATTCGGTCACGTCTTACAGCAGAAGTTGTAACTTCTACACCACATCGATCACAAACAATTCCTTTATAACGTATTTTTTTATACTTGCCACAATTACATTCATAGTCATTAACCGGACCAAAAATTCGCTCGCAAAATAACCCGTCACGTTCAGGTTTCTGGGTTCGGTAATTGATTGTTTCTGCTTTTGTTACTTCACCACTTGACCAGCTACGAATAGCTTCCGGTGAGGCAATTTTTAATCGCAAAACATCAAAATCTAAGAAATCTTTCTCGGTCATGATTGCTCCTTTTCTGGAATCAACTCCAGTCCTAATCCAGCTAATTCCTTTACTAAAACCGAGAACGATGCAGGAATTTTTGGAGCTGGCGGATTTTCGCCTCGTATCAGTGCATTATACAAAGCGCTACGACCTTCAACATCATCCGATTTTATTGTTAACATTTCCTGTAAAGTATTTGCAGCACCATACGCTTCTAACGCCCATACTTCCATTTCGCCGAATCGTTGTCCTCCAAATTGTGCTTTACCGCCTAGTGGTTGTTGTGTAATTAGTGAATAATGACCCGTAGAACGAGCGTGAATTTTATCATCAACCATATGAATTAATTTCAGCATATATATGTACCCAACGACGAGTTTTTTATCAAAAGGCAAACCAGTTCTGCCATCATATACTGTTACTTTACCATCTTCCGGTAAACCAGCTTTTTTAAGTTCGGCTTTTATTTCATCAACTGTTGCCCCCTCAAAAACAGGACAAATAGCCTGATAACCTAAAATTTTTGCTGCCCAGCCAAGATGGGTTTCTAAAACTTGACCAATATTCATACGTGACGGAACACCTAAAGGATTAAGTATGATTTCGACCGGGGTACCATCTTCCATATATGGCATATCTTCACGTGGTAAAACTTTACTCACGACACCTTTGTTACCATGTCGACCTGCCATTTTATCACCAACAGATAGTTTTCGTTTCTGAGCAATAAATATTACAACTGATTTCAGAACACCATGTGGTAAGTCATCACCTCGAGAAAGTTTTTCAATATCATTCTTCACGTTTTTATCAAGAACTTTAAGCTTTTTCTCATAATCTTCCAGAGCAGCTTTTATTTCCTCGATTTTCTTATCATTACTTACGAGTCTTGTCAGGCTAGAAATTTTTGATGGGCGGTTATTCTGAAAAAACTCTTTTGTGAATTCTTCGCCGCTTTTCAGGATTAGCTTATTTTTATGGTTGCGAACATTGATTTTTGCTTTTTCATTTATAAGCGAGTTAATTAATTTCGTATCCAATTCGGTTGCAAGGAAGTTCTTTCTCATTTCATGCTTCGTTTTGATTTCATCAGCTCTTTCGGCTTCCGTTCTTCTTGTCAAAGCATCACTATTGTGACGTGATAAAATGCGATGGTCGATTACAATGCCTGAAACACCTGGTTCAACTCTTAATGATGTATCACGAACATTTGCTGCTTTTTCACCAAATATTGCGCGCAGTAATCTCTCTTCTGGTGTAAATTCAGTTTCACCTTTTGGAGTTATACGACCTACAAGAACATCGCCCGGTCCAACTTTTGCTCCAACCCGAATAATACCAAATTCATCTAAATGAGCCAATTCTTCTTCGGTTACCCCGGGAATATCCCGTGTAATTTCTTCTGGACCTAATTTTGTATCGCGAGCTTGAAGTTCAAAGTCGAGTATTTGTATGGAACTAAACTGGTCACCTTTAATCAGGTCTTCTGATACAATAACCGCATCTTCATAATTATAACCATACCATGGTACAAAAGCGACTAAGATATTTCTTCCTAAAGCAAGCTGTCCATTATCTGTACCTGGACCATCAGCTAATAGGTCTCCTTTTTTAACTTTTTGTCCTGGCTTTACTACTGGTTTCTGTGATAGACAAGTGTACTGATTCGATTTCAGGAATTTCTTTAATTTGTATTCTTTTAAACTAATTTCAGTACTTAATACAATATTTGAAGCGTCAACTTTAATAACCGTACCGTTTTCCGAAGCACTTAACACAGTACCTGAAGCAAATGCAAACTTTCCTTCAACACCGGTTCCAACTAACGGTTTTTCTGGTAGTAAAAGCGGTACTGCTTGTCTTTGCATATTTGCACCCATTAATGCGCGGTCAGCATCATCGTGCTCTAAGAACGGTATCATAATAGTTGTTGGAGCAAATAATTGCTTGGGTGTGATATCCATATAATCAACTTTATCAGGTGTTATGGTTATTACATCACCCTTCTTGCGACACACAATATCTCTACTAGCAAATTTTCGATCCTCATCTAATATTGTGTTAGCTTGAGCAATGCAAAATGCTTCTTCTTCTTCGGGATTCAGATATTCTATTTTTTTCGTTACGACGCCATCTTTAACTTTCCAATAAGGACTAGTAATAAAACCAAACTGGTCAATATTCGCATATGTGGCGAGGGTAGCAATTAATCCGATATTTGGACCTTCGGGTGTCTCAATCGGACAAACCCGACCATAATGTGAATAATGAACATCGCGTACTTCAAATCCTGCTGTTTCTTTCGTTAATCCACCCGGTCCCAATGCTGAAATACGGCGTTTATGAGTCAGTTCAGTTAGAGGATTTGTTTGTTCCATAAACTGAGATAGCTGGTTTTGAGTGAAGAATTTTGTCACCGCATTTGCCACAATACGACTATTTACTAAATCATTTGGAGTCGCTTTACTCAAATCAAGATATGTAACTCTTTCTTTTATATTTTGTACGAGTTGTAATAGCGCGTTGCGGAACTGATTTTCTAAAAGTTCACCAACTCGCCGGACTCGACGATTTGCTAGATGGTCAATATCATCGGCAGCATAACGTTTTTCTTTAAATTCAAGTAATTTTTTAATGACTAAAAAGAAATCTTTTTCGGTTAACGATGTATTAGATAAATTAGAATCGGTATCAATTCTTCGTGATAACTTATATCGACCGACTTTGCCTAAATCAAATCGTCGACCATCAAATAACATACCGAGAATAACGCTTTTTGCTATATCTGTTGAATGCGGTACAATATTGCGAAGCCGAATATAAATTTTCTTTATTGCCTCATCAAATGGCATTCTTTTATCAGCATGAAATGTTTTAATCATGGTCGACAACCCAATTTCACCAGCCTCGGATGAATATGCCTTTTTAATATTCTTAGATTCAAGTAACTCTATCAGTTCTTCAGTAATTACTTCACCGGTATCCGCGTACACCTCTTTATTTTCACCATAAATTGACCTGGCAATGACTTGTCCAACCTCTAATGGTCGCTCTGCTACCGGGAACAATGTTTTAAAGGCATCTTCGTATGAATGTCCCATCGCCTGGAAAAAAGTTGCAGCATTAATTCTTCGGCGGCGATCTAAAACAACTGATAAAATATTATTTTTATCAATAACAAACTCTGCCCACGCGCCTCGATAGGGTATTAATAATGCTGAATATTCTTCCCCTTCACGTACAAAATAGAGACCCGGTGAACGGTGTAGCTGACTAATTACAACCCGTTCGATCCCGTTAATAATAAATGTACCACCATCAGTCATATAAGGAATTTCACATAGAAATACCTCTTCTTCAATAATATCTTTTGTCTTATCACTATCCGGTTCCTTTTTTCTGAGCCGAAGTGTTATCTTCAACGGAACGGTGTAAGAAACCATTTTCTCAATGGCTTCTTCTGGCGTATATTTAGGGTTACCAAGAATATAACCTATATATTCCAACTGGAAATTTTTTCTGGTATCTTCAATATTTAGTGCTTCTTTAAATAGAGACTCTAAACCAATATTTTTACGTTGTTCTGGCTGAACACCTGTTTGCAGAAGTGAACTGAACGATTCCAGCTGAATGGAAAGTAAATCAGGTATTTCTAAGTATGATTTTGTCTTAGAAAAGTCTTTTACTTCCATGCTTACTTAACCTCCACTTTTGCACCAACCTCCTCTAATTTTGCCTTAATTTTATCGGCTTCTTCTTTGGTTGCACCCTCTTTAATCATCGATGGTGTCTTATCAATAACATCTTTTGCTTCCTTTAAACCAAGATTCGTCAAAGTGCGCAGTTCTTTCAGAACCTGAATCTTTTTATCACCGACTGAAACTAAAGTTACATTAAATTCACTCTGTGCTTCTTCAGCTGGAGCAGCAGCACCGGCTTGAGCACCGCCGGCGCTTTGAGCGGCAGCTGGTGCAAATGCGGCAGCTGTGATCCCAAACTTCTCTTTTAAGGCAGATACTAATGCTGCCAGTTCTGTTACGGTTAATGCTTCAATTGAAGTTAAAATTGTTTCAATTGATTCTTTCTTTGCTGTCATTTTTTCCTCCTAGGAATTTCTAATATATTATTTTTAATTTTTTTATTTATTTTCAAATTCGTATGATATAAAATATTAATCCTTTTCGACAAAATTCTTCGCTAACTATTTTTATCAAATTATCAACTACTTGGGTTTTCCTTTAAGCGGATATCTTTTAGTTCTTCTAACCCAGAAACAAGTTGTCTGATTAAAGCTTCTAATAAAAATACCAATTCAGCTACTGGCTGCGATAAACAACCAACCAATTCTGCCAACAGTTCTGGCTTGCTTGGCAGTTGTGCAAGAAAATCGAATTGTGA
>Ga0315294_10010543_pt1 | contig 10137 bp, 11 predicted proteins | sample YL17G13_40_MG_FD_203626 | JGI IMG/M metagenome (GOLD analysis project Ga0315294, IMG submission 203626) | Sediment microbial communities from Yellowstone Lake, YNP, Wyoming, USA - YL17G13_40 | ecosystem: Environmental > Aquatic > Freshwater > Lake > Sediment | place: USA: Wyoming | collected...
TATATAATTAGCATCAGTTATATATGCAAAATTGCCTATCCTGAAACCGTAAACCGGGAGACGGTAATGGAATACTCTGACAGGAATTATCTGTATCCCATTAACAATGAAACTATGTTCAGGAATGGAATTAAGTCTCATTTTTGGAATTCCGGGATACTGGAATTCTGAAAACACATAGGAATATTCTTTTTTAATCGCCTTCTGTACCCTATCCTCTGAATAAATATCGATAGCATCCTGACTTTTATAGTTGAAAGCCCTGACATCATCCAAACCTGAAATATGATCCTTATGCTCATGTGTCAGAATAATTGAATCGAGCTTGCTCACATGTTCCCTGAGCATTTGCTGGCGGAAGTCCGGACCGGCATCAAAAAGCAGGGTAGTCTCATCTGTTTCAAGCAGAAGAGAAGTTCTTAGTCTCTTATCGTGTTGATCTGGAGAAAGGCAAGTATTACATTCACAGGCTATTACAGGTACGCCCTGTGATGTGCCTGTACCAAGAAATGTTATTTTCACAATAAAAATATTTCATGACAAACCTATATTAAAAATCTATAAAAGGCAACAGTCAAGGTTATTTTTGTTATTACAGGCAGGAGTTGTTTATTTGTTATATTTGGGTAAACAAACTTGATAGCATGACTGGAAGGATTTATCTCATACCTGTGACATTAGGCGGAGATGATTTTTTAAAAGTGATCCCTGAGAAAGTAATCAGTCTGACCAAACTCTTGCGATTCTTTATTGTTGAAGACATCCGGAGTGCCAGAAGGTTTTTAAGACTCATTGACAAAGGGTTCCCAATAAATGATACAGTATTCTTTGAATTAAATGAACACACCGGGGAATCAGATATAGCACATTATCTTGAGCCTGTGCTGAAGGGATCGGATATTGGGATTATGAGTGAGGCAGGTCTCCCTGGCATTGCAGATCCAGGTGCCCGGATAATCGCATTAGCGCATCAGAAAAAAATCACTGTAACTCCGCTTTCCGGACCATCTTCAATTCTCATGGCTCTGATCTCATCTGGTTTTAACGGGCAAAATTTTACATTTAACGGATATCTTCCGGTCAAGCCTGCGGAACGATCAGCAAAACTCAGGGATCTGGAAAAAAAGGCTGGTGATGGATATGCGCAGATCTTTATGGAAACACCATACCGGAACCAGAAGATGCTGGAATCAATAGTTACAACGTGTCATAACGATACAAAACTTTGTATAGCAGCAGATATAACGCTGCACACAGAATCTATAAGGACAATGAAAATCTCGGAATGGAAAAGAGATCTTCCATTGTTAAATGACAAACTTGTTGTGTTTGTATTGCAGTAGTACTATTTTCCTGGTCCCGGAGTTACTTTAACAAGTTCAACATCATATAACAGAGGAGTATAACCATCTATAATATAATAACCCGAAGTTCCATACGCAAGTTTGGATGGGATGAGTAACATAGCTTTTCCACCTTCTCTCATATAAGTTATTCCTTCATCAAATCCGGTAATGAGCCATCCCTCATCCACGGCGAAGATAAGTGTATCTGTTTTTCCGACATTGGTGTCAAAAACAGTTCTGTTAAGGAACTTCCCTGTATATTTTACGTATGCAGTATCGTGTTTAACAGCTAATCGCCCTGTACCTGCCTGTACCTCCAAATAGTACAACCCGCTTGGTTTTAAAACAAAATTAAGGTTATTATTGCTGGTCAGAAACTCCTGTATCTTTGTGCTTTCTTCTTTTTCATATTTTTTGGAAGGATCGCAAGATACCAGTGAGATCATTAAAACAACTGTCAGAAAGAGTTGAATAACCTGAATATTCCTTTTTATCATAAATTATTATTAAGTTTTGTATTAAATCATGAATTAATTGACGCAAAAATCATTCCAAATATTATTTGGGTTGCAAGATATTAACATTATAGACAATTACTGCTCTTGAGGGGATCATTTCCCCATCTCCTATCAATCCATATGCCAGAAAAGGTGGTATAATGAATATAGCTTCAGATCCAGATTTCAGCAACAGGAGACCTTCATTCAGACCTGGTTCTATTTGACCTCTTCCCAATATAACTTCCTTTGTACCAAGTTTTTTTGATGAGTAACATTTTGTACCATCAAGAAGCGAGCACTCATAATCCAGAATAACTTTATCATTCTCAGTAAAAGTGACTCCTTCACCTTCCTTTATTATCTGATACCAAAGTCCGGTAGGAGATTCCGTCATTTTGAGATTTTTTCTTTCAATAAAGTTTTGTATTCTTTCTCTGTCTTTCTGTATCAAATACCTGTTCAAATCAGCCATTTCATTCTTTCCTGGTCTGGAATCCGGGAGGCTTTTCTCAGAATTATTTTTGCATGAAACGAATGCAAACAATAAGAATATGAATACTATATATCTTATTGCCATATGATTAAATCTTATCTTCAAATCTCCATACATTCTCTTTCAGGACTTTAAGGAAGTAGTCAATCGCGTTGTCAAGAGTATTGAAATATTCTCCACCGGAAGCGTTTAAATGTCCTCCCCCGGAAAAATACAGTGAAGCAAATTCATTTGAAGGGAATTGCCCCTTCGACCGGAAAGAAAGCTTGATAAAACCATCCTTCTCGATAAACAGAGCTGAGAAATATACCCCTTTGATTGATAAGGGCAGATTAACAAATCCTTCAGTATCGCCCTTAACATAGTTATATTCCTTCAAATCATCTTTTGTGAGAAAAATATAGGCGGTTCTATATTCAGGAATTACAACCATCCGCTTATTAAGAGCATAGCCCTGCAGTCTGATACGGCCTGAAGAAAAATTATTATATATCAGGTTGAGAATTTTCTCCTTTTCAATCCCTGAATCGAGAAGGTTTGCAACTATCCTGAATGTTCTGGAAGAATAGGATCCATGCTCAAAGTTGCCTGTATCTGTTATAATACCCACATAAAGAGCTTCGGCATAAGGCTTGTTTAAGAATTGTACCCCATTCATTTCACATACAAGTTCATGAACAAGTTCTGAGGTGGAACATTTCGATGGTTCGGAAATAATCAAATCGGTAAAACTTCCCGGATCAAGGTGGTGATCAATAACAACTTTCCTTGCATGGGATGCAGAGACCAGATCTTCGGCTTCACCCAACCTGTTGGCTTGATTAAAATCGAGCATGACTATAAGATCAGCCTCTTCAATCAGCTTTCTGCATTTTTTCCTCTTTTTTATAAAAATATTAATCAAATCTGCTCCATCCATCCATTTAAGAAACTCCTGTAAGTAATTTGGGGATATCATACTAACATTTCTTCCCCTGGCCTTAAGAAAATGATATAGCGCTAATTGTGAGCCAATAGCATCTCCATCAGGATTGATATGGCAGATAAGTAATATATTCTCAGATGATGAGAAAAGTTTCGATAATTCTTTTGTATATTTGGATAAATCTATCACTTTTGCTATTGTTTTTTTAAGTGGTTAAAGATAAAAAATATTCCCGAAGACCACTTCTATTATTAAATATCAAAAATAGCTTCATATGTACTGTGATTTTACTTTTTCGATTATTAAGCCAAACGCTGTCAGGACAGGAAAAACAGGACCTATTCTTGCCATGATCAACGAAGGAGGATTTGAAATAGCTGCAATGCGGATGGTTAAAATGACTCTTCCACAGGCTGAATCATTTTATTCCGTCCATAAAGGTAAACCATTCTTTGATGGACTCATTGAATTTATGACGTCCGGTCCTGTTGTTGTGATGATATTAAGGCACGAAAATGCTGTTGATGAATTCAGAAAGCTGATTGGAGAAACAGATCCAACCAAGGCAGAACCTGGTACAATAAGAAAGACTTTTGCAGTATCGGTGCAGATGAATGCAGTTCATGGATCGGATAGTGTTGAAAATGCAATTAAGGAGGCTAACTTTTTCTTTTCGGGCGTAGAGAGGTTCTATTAGGCTAAAACATATAATCCCGTTTTGTGTTATTAGTTTTGTAGAATATTAAAACATTTTATGGATTCAAATCTCAGGAAAGACTTTTCCAATAAGAAAACACTTGAAAAGTACTCATCGGCTTTTACCCTTTCGGATATGGAGATTTTCATATTCCCGGAACTGTTTTATCCTCTTATTCTTGCAGACATAATGTCGCCTCAATTATGGGCATGGAGAGACGATCCATGGTTTAAGGATATAGAAAAGAAAAGCTTCACAAACAAAGCCAACAGGATTAAACAGTATATTATTCAGAACTATGTTTTCAATCTTGATCTTTCAACCTGGGGTCTTACCTCAAAAAGTGCTGAAATTGTACGGTTTAGTGATTTTTTCGATATGGAGATGCTTAAGCAGTCAAATGCACTGTTTGGATATGAGGGAGACAAATATTATTTCGATATTGACATAAGGAAACATTTTGGTCTCGATAAGTATGACTCTGATATCATTCCATACTGGAAAACAGAAACCATTGAGGCAATGACAGCTTTCAGGTATAAAGAGAATTTCACATCAGGAGCAGGAGAATGTGTTTCATTATCAGCTCTTTATGCTGCTGCTATGTTTGTAGTTGGAAGAGTGCCGCTGGAGAAGATTTTCCTGATTGCCACCCCATTACACTCTCAAAATTTCATAATTGAAAAAGACGGATTAATAACCAATAACCGTAGAATTGTCACAAAGAATATGTGGTATAATGGTACCTCATTGTCTGAAAAGGCCAGAAGGGCCATGGAAAACGAAAAGGTAACTATAGTTTCCCATATTTCCGGTTATATACATACTTTGTACAATGATGCAACAATTGACAGGGGTGCATATAATATGTTTTCAGTTAAGCTGAAGGAGTTTCTTGTCACAGAATTAACAAATCTCATTTTCATTAACTTTCTTCGTTTTAAATCAAAATATAAGGCTCTCTTCCAGTATCGATGTGAGTGTTCTGGTAAGCAGAGGTACATATCGCTTGAAAAAATGTTTGAATATGAACACACCAGCAAGTTCAATGTATCAGCCGAGACACGGGCTTCGCTCGTAAAAGAAATTGAAGGAGATGAATTTCATCTTAGTCCCATACAGGGAAAAATCATGCTTAACGATATTGAAACGATTCTGGACAACCATAAAGGTAAGAATCTGAAAGAAGCTGAAAATGAATTCATTAAATATGCCGATTTTATTTCTGAAGAGATCATTCATGAGATGTTTAAGGAACTGAACGATTTTATATTCATTGATCCAAAAATCCCTGATTTTAATAAGAATTATACCAATACAAATAAGTTTAATATTACAAATGAAGATAGTCGCGAAAAAATCATTGATTTAATAGTCAGGCATACAGGCACTTCTGAGCTGGCTCTTCTGGCACTTTATGTATACAGGCAGATGGATAAAATCGACTGGATTCCGTTCATTAAAGCTGCAATTGAGAGGAACCCTGTATGCTTCACAGACCTGAACGGAAAGAATACTTCAGAAGTCTATCATATCCTCAAAACAATACCGGATGAATCTATTTATGACGGGAAGAGACTGGCATTACCCGATGAGGTCTGGAATTTCAGGCGCGGTGACGGAATCGAAAAAGCTCTTTTACTTGCTGACTTTCTTCTTCATAAGGATAATTCTTCGATTGTTTCAATAGAGATAGAGAATAAAAAAGTTCTCCTGACCTTTAACGGGAATGATTTTCATTTCACTTCACCTAAAAACTTCAGGAAATCAATTCAGATAACCGGGACGAATTATAAGATTGTCTGATTATCTAAAAAGTCTTGCTCACTTCGTTTGCTGTCTTGATGTCTTGCCCTTCGGGCTTGTCTTTAAATCATGACAGCGAAGCGTTAAGACAGCCCGTAGAGCGTAAAGACTTCAAAGACAGCCCCCAGCTCTGCGGGGTAAACTCCGGGCGTTCAGACAAAATGCTTTAACGCAGAACAATATCCTTAATTACTTCGCTGCCGGCTTTTTCGTTAAGTTTTTCTTTAAGTGCTTCCCTGTGCATGAGCAGTTCATTTCTGACAACGGATGAATTAAGATGGACATATAGTACTTGGTCCTTAATATATATTTTTGATGTCCGTGAGCTTATTGCCTTTCCAACAGTTTCTTCCCAGGAGTTGATAACACCGACCTCCCTGAGTTTTCCACCCAGATTCATCTCCTTAATGTAATCTTTAACTGCCTCAGCAAGTGATATTGTTTTACTGCGTCTCATCTCTTTATTGTTCCATTCTGAGTTACCTCTTCCACCCCATTACCGGCAATTTTGAATAGTTTATAATCAGTTTTGTGTGAAGATAAAATGTCCTGCAAACGGCTCTGATGAGTGTCAGTAATGAAGATTTGTCCAAACCGGTGATTTCCCACAAGCCTGATTATTTGTTCAACACGTTCAGCATCAAATTTATCAAAGATATCATCAAGCAATAAAATCGGTGAAAAGCCAGCTTTTCTTTTAATATAATCGAATTTTGCCAGTTTAAGAGCAACCAAGTATGATTTCTGTTGTCCCTGGGAGCCAAGTGATTTCACTGAAAAATCATTCATCTCCAGAAGCAGATCATCTTTATGAATTCCAACAGTGGTATATTCCAAAAATCTGTCTTTGGTTACAGAATTCAGAAGCGCCTCCTGAAAATTGCCTTCAGAGAGATGAGAACGGTATTTAAGTTTTACCATTTCTTTACCTGAAGAAATCAGGGAATAGTATTCCTGAAAAACAGGTATAAGCTCATTCACAAGGATATCTCTTTCGATGAAAACATAACTTCCATATTTAACAAGCTGTGCATCCCATATTGAAAGAACATCGCTATCGAATTTACCCGATGATTTGAAATCTTTCAGCAGCTTGTTTCTTTGTTGAAGTGCCTTGTTGTACCTGAGCACAGAATCGAGGTATTCAGCATTATACTGGCTTATTATTTTATTCAGGAACCTTCGGCGGTCTTCACTTCCTTCTGTAATCAGGGCACTATCGGCAGGAGATATCATAACCACAGGGTATCTCCCGACATGATCAGAAAGTTTTTGATACTCTTTTCCGTTTCTTTTTAATAATTTTTGTTTTTGCTTCTGAAACGCACAGTAAATATGATCTTCTTCCCCATCCCTGACAAATGTTCCCTGGATAATAAAATAATCTTCGCCATGCCTGATACTGATGCTGTCAATATTATTAAAAAAACTTTTGGTAAGTGACAGATAGTGTATTGCATCAAGAATATTTGTTTTCCCAACTCCGTTATTGCCAACGAAGCAGTTTATCTTTGGCGAAAATTCAAGCTCATTCTGCTCATAGTTCTTGAAATTGGTCAGGGCAAGTTTTTTAAGATACATAGGGAAAGAAGTAAAAAGTCAAAAGTCAAAATAATCAAGGGTTCGAATCTTCAAAGTTAGAAAAAGTTATGTATGATACGAACTCCATTTTACAATGAAATTACAATTTCTCATCCTTGAGATTCATAATATAATTACTGATATTCAATTAGATACTAATTATTTTATACTTGATCTGATATTCATTAAATTAAATGTTTTAAAATTACTTGAAAAAAATTACTTTTGCGGTGGTAAATTTTAAAGTTAAACAGTAAGGACCAGTATGGCTAGTAACAGAAAGGATGAAAATCCACAGACCATTTCAAACGTTGAGCAGACTCTGACCAGAACAGAACATTTTCTTGAAGAGAATTATAAGACTTTATTGATAGGATTAGGAGTAATAGTTGCATTAGTAGGAATATTCTGGCTTGGCAAGCTCTATCTTAACAAGAGAAACGATGAGGCTCAGTCTCAGATGTACCAGGCCGAAAGGTATCTGGAAATGGATTCTTTAAATCTTGCACTAAATGGTGATGGGAACTATCTCGGGTTTCTCGATATAGCCAGGGATTATAAATTTACAAATTCCGGCAATCTTGCTCGCTACGGCGCAGGGATCTGCTATCTGCATCTCGGTGAGTATCAGGAAGCAATTGATTTTCTGAACAAATATTCCAAAAAAGATAAAGTTCTCGGGTCATTAGCCATAGGGGCTACCGGTGATGCATATGTCGAATTAGGTGATCTTGATAAAGGTGTTTCAAAGTATATTGAGGCTGCTGATTTTGCAGAAAATTCATTTAACACGCCATTATTCCTTATGAAAGCCGGTGAAATCCATGAATTAAACGGTAAGTACTCCGAGGCATTAAAAGTTTACGAAAGAATAGAGAGTGAGTATCCCGAGAGTACTGAAGGAACAACAATAGAAAAGTATATTGCAAGGGTAAAACTTCTTATAAAGTAGTTAGTCTGAGTAAATTCTTTTCATTTATAAGATTACGCGTCGGGTTCATTTCTTTTTGAGACAGATGCGTTTTTTATTATAAATTTATCATTATGAGTACTGCAAATCTTTCAGTTTACGATCCGGAAAGCGTCCCAAATGCCAGCGAAATGCGTTTTGGTGTTGTGGTTTCAGATTGGAACAGGGAAGTTACATGGTCATTGCTTGAAGGCACTGTTAAGACCCTGAAAAAACATGGAGCAACCGATAATAATATTGTTGTAAGGCATGTACCTGGAAGCTTTGAACTTACATTTGGCGCTCAATTCCTTGCAGAATACGATGATCTTGATGCTGTTATCGTTCTTGGATGTGTTGTTCAGGGAGAAACACCCCATTTTACATATATCTGCCAGGGAGTAACGCAGGGTATAACTCAACTAAATATGGAGTATAATATACCTTTTATATTTGGAGTTCTGACTACGAACACCCATCAGCAAGCCATTGACAGATCCGGAGGAAAATTTGGAAACAAAGGTGAAGAAGCAGCTGTTACTGCAATAAAAATGGCAGCCCTTCAGCGTGAAACAGAGAAATAATGCTATCTGAGCACCTTACGTACAAATGCCACTGTAAAGTAAGACATCATAAATACTCCCATAAATCCTTCTAAACCAGAAATCACCCTGCTAAGACCCATTGGGAACACATCCCCGTAACCAATTGTAAAGAAGGTAATTGCGCTATGGTAGAATGACTGTAGAAGAGCCGATAAATGGTCGGGATTATTTACTGAAGATACCGTTTTACCAAAACCTGAAAGATCGGTCAGAAAATAGAGTGTTCCAAAGAAGATCCAGAATACAACAACACTTAAAAGGACCCGACCCGGGGAAGTTGCATATAGTCCGATCTTATCAAATACAAGCCATTGAAAGCCGTGAGGGACATAACTTGCTATTTTTGTAATCCCGCCCTTTTCTTTCTGTTCAGTAAGCCATGACTTTGCCTCATAACGTTTGAACATAATATATGCTTCATCTTCATCCTCATATTTTCCGGTTCCACTGAAATTTTCTTTCAGGATTCTGAATTGTTCGGCTTTTTGTCTTAAAGTAGTTCCCTCCTGGTTCACAATTGAACTATTGCATTTATTGTGTCTCCAATCGATATATAACTTCCCAAGTAGTCTCATACCCGACATATCCAATGTTTTAATATCAACAGGGAAATCATAAGGTTCCAGGTCTATAATATCGCGGACAATAGTATCTGATATATCCAGCAGTTCTGCTTTCGCCAGCCGAAGATCAAAGTAATGATCAAGATGACAAGATTTAAGTGAAATAGAATGGAACTTCGACTCATAAAAACTGACATCGCCATCTCCAAATTCTGTCCTTTCAAAACTGATATCCGTATCACCCATCTCAATCAGGTTGAAGTTCTTAGGACCAGAACCCATCTCTGCTTTTTTAAACTGGATCTTACCGGCTTTGCAGGAGGCACCTTCAAAATTGACCTCGCCATTACCAAAAACAGAACGGTTAAAATTAATTCTGCCTGAACCGAAATCTACTGTTCGGAAATCAACCCTGCTGTTACCGAATTCAGTTCTTTCGAACATTATTTCACAATCTCCAAAGACTGAATAATGAAAGTCGACCTTTCCGCCTGTTATCCTGGTAATTTTGAAATTAAAACGACCACTGTTAAAGCGGGTATTTATGAAAAGCAATTCTCCACTGTTGAATTCAGTATTTGCAAAACTGACCTCACCGTTTCCAAACTGAATATCCTGGAAATCCTTAATCCCGTCTTTAACAATGGCATTTTTGAACATGAAATCACCTTC
>Ga0315294_10010544_pt1 | contig 10136 bp, 6 predicted proteins | sample YL17G13_40_MG_FD_203626 | JGI IMG/M metagenome (GOLD analysis project Ga0315294, IMG submission 203626) | Sediment microbial communities from Yellowstone Lake, YNP, Wyoming, USA - YL17G13_40 | ecosystem: Environmental > Aquatic > Freshwater > Lake > Sediment | place: USA: Wyoming | collected...
CTGACACTGGACGGGCCGGAATCGCCCTCCGTCCGCGAGCGTCTGGCCGCCTGCGATCCGGAAGGTCTCGAGGTCCGGTGGGGCCTTCTTTTTCTCGATCCGGCTGGGGCGGGGAATCTGGAGGACTGGATCCCGCTTTTCTGGGGAGTGGTCGAGCGGGCCGTGGTCACGCGGGTCGCCCTCGAACTGGATTGCCTGGACATGCTGTCGGCCCGTGGACGCGAGCGCTTTGGCCGCGAACTCTGCGCCGCCGATCTTCCGGAGCCGGGCTCGGCCGCCGAGGGCCGGATGTTGCCCTGGATCTTCGGGGCGCCCGGCCAGGTGGAGCTGATCCCATGGCGAACCGGAAGGTCGCTGGCCCTGGTCCACGACGTGGAACCGCGCGACACGGCCATCGCTCTGCAATCCGTGGACAATCTGCCTGAAACCGGGGTGGTGCAGATCGGGGATGAGCGGCTGGAATACGACGCCCTCGACCCCACGGCAAAGACCCTCGGCTCCCCCGCCGTCCCGCTGCGGCGGACCGAGCCGGGCTGGCACGACGCGGGTTCCCCTGCCCGTCTTCTCCCTCCCGGCGGGTTCGAGTGGCTCGTGGCGGGGCACCCCTGCCGGGTCGTGCGAAATCTCCTGTCCGACGGGCTGCCGGTAGCCGAGGGACTCTACGCTGTTACGACGGAAGCCTGGCAGGGCGAAACGGTGCAGAAGGCCGTCCTGCCCAAGTGGCCCACCCAGATAGCCTATCGTCCCGACACCCACACCCTGCGGCTGAACGGAGAATCCCAGCCCGGAGTCTGGGGTGTGGAAAGCTCCAGCACGGCCCTGAACGCCCTCTTTGCCCTGGACGCTTATCCACACACCACGCGGGCCGAAATCTCCGTCTCGGCGAAGTCCCTCGTGGCGGGATGGCTGGGAGACTTATCCGGAGCGGAGCAGCGCTACGGCCAGTTTGCCGCGGCGCGCCTGATCGCCCTAGTGGAAGCGGAGCAAATTTGGGAACCCTCCACCCAGCTCAACCTCACATTTGAGAACAACGAAATCTCCGCAACTGCCACCCTACCCCGGCCCGACCCCGCCTCGTTGGATCTCGTTGTGCCCAGCCACACCCACGGCTCGGAGGGAGAGCCTTCCGGACCCCTGACCGCCGCTCTTCGCTACGGGCCGGTCGAGTTCGTCCTGGATCTGACCGATCTGCTCACGCAAAACGGTGGCTGGACGCTGCTGGAAGGCCGGGACGAAACCGGTTTCGTGGCAAAGATCGAGATGGAGTCGAGCGGAGACCCCGTCCGATTCTTCGTGTATGACCTCCGCTTGGAGATCGCCTACCGGCCCCGCGCGCGAACCCTCATGGCGCGGCGCCTCACCGCCGACGTCGAAGGGGTCTCGGACGGCGGCCTCCTCCTGGACAATCCCTCTGATCTGGCGCGATTCTTCCTGTGCGATCCCCACGCTCTCGGCCTTTCGCCTTCGAATCTCGACGAAGCCTCATTCGCCGCCGCGGGCAGCCACCTGCAGGATCTCGGGTACCGTTTCTCGAACCGTCTCTCCGAACCTGAGTCCCTGACCGCCATTCTCCAGCGCATTCTGTTCGAAGCGCGGTGCCGTCTCGTCTCTTCCGGAGGCAAACTGCTCCTGCGATTCGACGCCGGCGAGGGCGCACTATCCCAGCCGGACTTCACCTTCGACGGCGAAACGATCCTGCAAAGCGGCCCGCTGCGTCTCGATCGAAACACCCAGGATCGCCTGCTTCGGGCCGTTCACTTGCACTACGGACGCGATTTCTCGGGGCTGGAATCCAGCGCGGCCCAAGCCGCCTTCCTCTGGAGCGACTCCGTGCTTCCCCGCCCCGCCTGCGCCCGCGCCGGTTCCGAATCAACCGCCCGCCTCCATTGGCACAACCACGGAGACCCGGCGGTTGTTGCGGATCTGGCGAGGGCCCTGCTCGGCCGATACGGTTTTCGAGCCGAACGCATCCGCGTCTCCGCGCCCTTCCGCGCCATTGCCCTCGAACCCCAGGACCGCGTCGCCTTGCGCGACGACTCGTTCCCCCTTGACCTGGACCAAGGCCGCGTGGACTCCGTATGGGTCCCGGAGCCGCACATTGTCTCCGTCGAAACGCTCTTCGCCGTGTGCGGCCCCGTGTGCTGGCGCCACGACAACCAGACATTCCTGCGCCACCGCGACAGCGGGCGGCTGCTCGAAATCTGGATCGGCGGCGTACTGGCGGCCACCGTGCAATGGGACGGACTCTGGCGTCTGCGCGGGACGGTCACGGAAGGAGTGACCTTCTATGGCGCCCTCTCCGATCCCGTCTTCTACCGATCGTCCGAAGGCCGGCTGTACTTCGGAACGGGAGGGGGCGGTTCCTATATGCCCCGCGTGGCGCTGGACTCAAGCGGCAATCTCCTGGTCAACGGGAGCGTGACGGAGGGATTCCCGCGCGCCGATATCGTCCTGCAAAGCTGCATCGAAGCCAGCGCGGCGCACTTCGCCAAGGGGATTGAAGAGAGTTTGCCGGTGTTTGTTTACGACGTGGCCACGTCCACTCTGCAGGTCCGGGGGACGCTGGCCGAAAAAGAACGATTCTACTGATAAGGGAGGAAGTGAAAATGCGGAATCTATTGAAAACCAAGACATTCTGGGGCGGCCTGGCCGCCGTTGCCACCGGGGTTGGATTGATCCTGGCCGGCGACGCACCCCAGGGCATCAACGCGATCGTGACCGGGCTGCTGGCCATCCTCGTGCGCGACGGCGTGCGCAAGATCAACGAACAGCAGTAACGCGGGATAGAGCACTGACCCGGCCGGAAGGGACGGGCGGGACCGCCGGAACGCATCTCCAAACGCCCATTCCGGATGGCGGAGTGTCCCGCCCATCTCCCAATACCCTTCACGACGTCGAGAAAGGAACCATCATGGTCACGCTCACAACCCAACAACGCGATTTCCGCAAACGCGCCATCGAACTCGCCCAGCAGATCGCGCCCCAATACGGCCTGGACTGGCGGCTCATGGCGGCCGCCGCGATCCTCGAAAGCGGGTGGGGAGGATCCGCCCTGGCCCGCGAAGCCCACAACTACTTCGGCATCCGGGCCGTCGCCTCCACCCCGGAAAGCAAGGTACACGTCCTTCAGGCGAAAGAAGGCCCGCAACGCTTCCGCAAGTACGAAAGCATGGAAGAATCCTTCCACGCCTACGGCAAGCTCCTGAGCCAATCGAAGTACTATGCCGGGGCGCGGGAGGCCTGCGCCCAGGTTCGGCGCTCCCTTGAGCCGTTCCAGGAATTGCAGCGACAGACCCTCCTCCAGACCTTCATCGAGCACATGGCGCCAGTCTATTGCCCGGTGGACCCGGATTACGCCTCGAAGTTGACCCAGATCACGGACGTGCTCGATTCGGAGTAGCCATTCATGCCCTCCCGCGGCGCCCGGAAAGGAATGAAAATGGCCGAGTTATAGCGTCCTTGGGTCCTTTTTGTCCCTGTTGTCGTTGAGGTCCTTTTTTCGTGAGAGTAGCCGTTCATGCCCTCCTGCGGCGCCCGGAAAGGAATGAAAATGGCCAAGTTATAGCGTCCTTGGGTCCTTTTTGTCCCTGTTGTCGTTGAGGTCCTTTTTTCGTGAGAGGGTCATGGCAAACCCCAGCGGACCGACACGGACGAACACGGACGGACACGGACTATCACGGACAATAACAGACGGAGTTAGGAGGGAAATCCCATGCCTTCGTTTCTTCAAAGCCCCATGGTTCAATACGGCTCGCTCGGCCTGGCGTTCGTCCTCACGCTCGCCTTCGTCCGGGCATTCTTTCTCCTTATGGCCCAGCGCCACGAGGCGCAGCAGAACATCTTCGCCCACCACTGCGCGAGAGAGAAGGCCTTCACGGAGCAATTCCTGGCCTGCATAGACCGCAACAGCGCCGCCCTGGAAAAGGTCGAGCAAAGCCTGCAAAGAATCCAAGTGGAACTCGCGCGAAAAGAAGGACGGGAGACTTGAGTCTTGAGACTTGAGACTTGAGGCTTGAGGCTTGAGGCTTGAGACTTGAGTCTTGAGGCTTGAGGCTTGAGACCAGATGGGCCGAGGCCCATCCTACGAACCGGCGAACCGGCGAACCGGCGAACTCTTGAACTGGCGAACCGGCGAACCGGCGAACCGGCGAACCGGCGAACCGGTGAACCGGCGAACCGGCAAACTGGCGAACTCTCGAACCGGCGAACTGCCAAACTGCCAAACTGCCGAACTGGCGAACTGGCGAACCGGCGAACCGGCGAACCGGCAAACTGGTGAACCGGCGAACTCTTGAACTGGCGAACCGGCGAACCGGCAAACTGGTGAACCGGCGAACCGGCAAACTGGCGAACTCTCGAACCGGCGAACTGGTGAACTGGCAAACTGCCAAACTGGCGAACTCTCGAACCGGCGAACTGGTGAACTGGCAAACTGCCAAACTGGCGAACTCTCGAACCGGCGAACTGGTGAACTGGCAAACTGCCAAACTGGCGAACTCTTGAACCGGCGAACCGGCGAACTGGTGAACTGGCAAACTGCCAAACTGGCGAACTCTCGAACCGGCGAACTGGTGAACTGGCAAACTGCCAAACTGGCGAACTGCCAAACTGCCAAACTGGCGAACTCTCGAACCGGCGAACTGGCGAACCGGCGAACCGGCGAACCGGCAAACTGGCGAACTACATCCGAGCCAGCTCCGTCTTCGGAAGATGTTTCTCAGGGTTCACCGCTGCGCCGCTGCAGCGGATCTCAAAATGAAGGTGCGGGCCGGTGGCTCGACCGGTGCTGCCCACCCGCCCAATGCACTCATGCTGCTTCACCGTCTTGCCTTCCGTCACCAGGCTCTCGGAAAGGTGAGCGTAGAGCGTGGCAAACCCGTCCTTATGGCCGACCACAACCAGAAGCCCGTAGCTCCCCACTTTCCCTGTGAGCAGCACGCGCCCCTCCCGCGAGGCGCCCACCGGATCGCCCTGTGCCGCGGCGATATCCACCCCCTTGTGCGGCTGACGCCAGTCGTCCGAGAAACCCCGCATATAGCGGCCCGCCACGGGCCAGGCGAAAGTGGATCTCCCCGGAGACGGCGTCACCAACGGGAGGAACCGGCCCTTCCCTTGTCCGGCGGGAGGTTCGCCTTCCAAGCTCCGCGGCCGGGGTTCATTCCCCGGTGTTTCCTCGTCCGCCCAGGCCTTCAAGTCCTCCGTCGTCACGCCCGACGATGCGTCCCGCAACTCCGCTTTCTTGCGCTCCTGCTGGATATAGTCCAGCGTTACCGTCCCCTGGCGCACAACCGTGTTGTCGTTTCGGGGAGGAATGTATAGATACTCCCCTTCCCGAAGATGATAAGGCGGGGAAAGCTGGTTGAGCCAAATGAGCAGTTCGATGTCCCGCTGGTAGGAACGCGCCACGAGCGAAAGGGTCTCCCCCTGCCCCACCTGGTGCAGCACGCCATACTTCGGGTCCATCGGCAGTTGGGGCACAAACGGCTTGGGCGCGGAAGACCCGCAGGCCAGGGCGCACGCAAGAGAGATCAGAAGAAGGAAGGCGCGAAGGCGGCGGCAGAAATCCCGGCAAGGCCGCTCGCCGCGCCCCGGGGAAGAAGGCTTCCTTGGAAGGCGGGTCATGTCTGTATCCACTCGAGAGGTTCAGACCGACTGGTCCCTGCGGAGTCGTCGGTCCTTCTGCAAGAACATCAGCAATTCGGGGAACCTGAGCGCGGCTTGGTTCAGTGATACTCAATGCACAATCCGCAATCCTCAATCCTCAATCCGCAATCCCCAATCCGCAATCCCCAATCCGCAATCCCCAATCCGCAATCCCCAATCCGCAATCCCCAATCCGCAATTCCCAATCTGGAGCGGGAAACGGGGTTCGAACCCGCGACCCTCAGCTTGGGAAGCTGATGCTCTACCAACTGAGCTATTCCCGCCCGCGTCTCCAGACCGGCGTTTTCCGCCAGTCCAAGTGTCTTTTGTCCCAAACCCCGCCGCATGTCAAGGCTTTTGTTCCGCCTTTTCCCCGCATGGGCCTTCTGGCGCGGGCCTTCTGGCGGGACTTGACAGGCTCCGGCAAAAAGAATACAGTGAGCCGTTGGCTTATCGCGAAGGAGGGAAATCCCCATGTCCGATCCGCTGAGCGACCTCTACAACGCGTGCGACCCACTCAAACCCGCCACGGCGGATTTTTACGTGGACTCTGACGAAGCGCGCGGCAGCCTCGACTTCTCGCTGCAATTCCTCAATGAACTGAAACGGATCAAAGGAAGCTTCCTGACCTGCCTCTTCACAGGCCACCTGGGATGCGGCAAGTCGAGCGAACTCCACCACTTGGCCGAGCGCCTCAAGGACCCTTCGCCGGTCATCGGAGACAGGCGGTACTTTCCGATCATTCTGGACGCGGAGCAATTCGTAGACACCTACGATGTCACGCCCACCGACGTGCTTCTCGCGGTCCTCGCCCGGGTCGCTCAGGAACTCCGGGAGATCGGTATCGAACTCCAGGATCATTTCCTCTGGCGCCGGCTGGTCAAGAACACGAACTTTCTCAAGGAGTTCTTCCTCAGCGAGATCGAAGTGCCCAAGGAAATCGAAGTCGAGAAGGAATTCCCCCTTGCGAAGGTCACGGCCAGGTTTGGGCTGCTGAAGTCCGACCCAACGAACCGCCAGATCGTGAGAGAAGCGCTGGGGCGCGACACGTCACAGTTGAAGCTGCAAATCCAAGATCAACTCGAAAAGGCGCGCGGACGCCTCCAGAAGCAAGGCTACTCCGATTTCGTGCTCATTCTCGACAACCTCGAGAAGATCAGCCGGGTCCAAGGCCAGGCGGACGGCTATCAGTCCCACAGGCAGTTCTTTATCGAAAGCGCCTCCCAACTCACCGGGTTGGGCGCACACGTCGTTTACACCGTGCCTCTGCCCCTGGTGATCCGGGATGGGCGCGAGCTGGCAACCCGCTACGGGACCCGCCCCTTTGTGCTTCCCATGATCAAGATCGAGCATCGCCCGCCCAAGCGCGGCCCGCACGAGGAAGGCAGAATCACGCTCCGCAAAATGATCGAGAAGCGCGCCGGAGGCCGGACGCAGCTGGACAAAACCATAGCCGGGGACGCCTTGAATCTCCTGGTGGACTTTTGCGGGGGCCACACGCGCCAGTTAATCACGTCCGTGCGCAGCGCCGCCAGCCAGACCGCCGGGCCGCTCATCGCCTTGAAAGACGCCCGCCGCGCCAACGCCGAAATGGTGGCTCTCTACGCCACCATGCCGCAGCGTTTTTACCCCAAATTGGCCGAACTCGAACTGCATCCTTACCAGGATATTGATTCCGGCGACCCCGATATCCAGACCATGCTCGAGCAATTGATTGTCCTGGAGTACCGCAACGGCAACGGATCCTCTGACGACAATTCCAGAGAAAAGCCCTGGTATGCCGTGCCTCCCGTGATCAGAACGTTCCCGGCTTTTCTGGACCGCGTGGAAGAACTCAAGAAGACTCGCAAAACCCGGGGGAAATCCCAAGCGGCTCCGAAATCCCGCAAATGGCCCCCCATGTCCTGAGCGTAGCGGCGCCGTTGCCTCGCATCTCGAAATCAGCCCATGTCCAAGCGAACGTCCAGTCCTCTCACGGAACCCTTTGCTCCCTTTTCCTCCCCCACCAACAACGAGGAGCAGTTGGCTTCTCTGGCGCGCGCGATCAACTACGCCAAGGAGTTCGTTCTCCTTGTTGCTCTGTGCAATGACAACGATCTGCGCCGCGAACTGATGGGGCGGCTGCGCGAGCTTCTGCCCGGCAAGACGGTCCAGGAAATGCCGCTATTCGAAAACGTGGAGAGCCTCTACCACCGGATGGCGGAGGAATTCGGCGGACCCGAAGCCAAACCTCCCCACGTCTGCATGGTTTACGGACTGGAGGCCTGGCTGCCGGCTGGGGACGAAAGCGAGACCTCGCCTTTTGTCCGGAATCTCAACGCCGCCCGCAACCATTTCCCCCGTTTGTTCTCGGGCGCGTTGGTACTCTGGCTTTCCGATCACCTCCTTACCGCCGTGGCCCGCGGCGCGCCAGATTTCTGTTCCGTGCGATCCGGAACCTACCTGTTTGCCGCTAGTCCAAAGGAACGCCTCGAAACCGCTGGCCTGCTCCAGGTTTTGGGACTGGATGGCGTGGCGGGCCTGAGCATCGAGGAAAAGCGCCGCCGCGCCGAGGATCTCGAGAGCATGCTGAATGAAATGGAGCGGCAACCTGAATCGGAGCGGGACGCGGGACGCTATCGCCGTCTTCTCGAGGCCGCCGTGGAGACGTACTTTACTCTTGCTGAATACCCCAAAGCAGAACCGCTCTTGCGAAGGGCGGTCCAGAGTGACGAAAAGTCCTACGGTCCCGACCATCCCAAAGTCGCCACCGGCCTCAACAACCTCGCTGCGTTGCTCCAGGAGACGAACCGTCTCAGCAAGGCCGAGCCGTTCATGCGAAGGGCGCTCGCCATTGACGAAAAATCGTACGGTCCCGACCATCCCACGGTCGCCAGGGACCTCAACAACCTCGCTACGCTGCTCTATACAACGAACCGCCTCAGCGAGGCCGAGCCGCTCATGCGAAGGGCGCTCGAAATCAACGAGAACTCCGTCGGTCCGGACTATCCCAAGGTCGCCGCCGCCCTCAACAACCTCGCACAGTTGCTCAAGACCACCAACCGCCTCAGCGAGGCCGAGCCGCTCTATCGAAGGGCGCTCGATATTTATGAGAAGTCCCTTGGTCCCGACCATCCCAAGGTCGCCACCACCCTCAACAACCTCGCTGAGTTGCTTCGAGATACCAACCGCCTTAGCGAGACCGAGCCGCTCTATCGAAGGGCACTCGACATCTGGGAGAAATCCGTTGGGTCAGAGCATCCCCATGTCGCCTCCTGCCTCAACAACCTCGCGCTGCTGCTCCGGGACACCAACCGCCTCAGCGAGGCCGAGCCGCTCCATCAAAGGGCGCTCGAGATCGTCGAAAAGTCCTACGGTCCCGATCATCCCGAAGTCGCCATCCACCTTAACAACCTCGCCGAGTTGCTCCAAGCCACGGACCGCCTCAGCGAGGCCGAGCCGCTCTATCGGAGGGCGGTCCAGATTGACGAAAAGTCCTACGGTCCCCACCATCCCAACGTCGCTCGAGACCTCAACAACCTCGCTGGGTTGTTCTATACCACGAACCGCCTTAGCAAGGCCGAGCCGCTCCTGCGAAGGGCGCTCGCCATTTTCCAAGCAAGCTACGGTCCGGATCATCCGCACACCCAAACCACGCAGAAAAACCTCGACATTCTCCTCGAGGAACTGGGAAAGCAGTAAGATTAAATGATGAATTCAGAATGATGAATGATGAACAGTCGAATAACGTTCCTCCTTCATCATTCCGCATTCATCATTCGCTATTCTTTCTACGCCTCGTCTTGCGGCCTGAGCGCGATGCGCACTTCGGCGATCCGGTGCCCTTCGAGCCGCTCCACGGTAAAGACGGCCTTCTCCGTCTCGAACTTCTCGCCCGCCTCGGGCAGCCGCCCCAGGTTCATCAGCAGGAAGCCCGCCAGCGTGTCGTACTGCGATTCCGGCGACTCCAAAGACTCCAGCGGAATCTCCTCTTTCAGATCGTCAATGTGGATGGACCCGTCCGCCAGCCACTCATCCTCACCGCTTTTGCGCAGCAGTTGCGAGCGCCGGTCGAACTCGTCCTCGATCTCCCCCACGATCTCCTCCAGCACGTCCTCGCGCGTCACCCACCCGCTGCAAGCGCCGTATTCGTCCACCACGATCGCCACCTGGACGTGCCGCTTCATGAACTCCTGCAGCAGCTCGCTCACCCGCATGAACTCCGGAACCACGTAGGCGGGCGTCACGAAAGACTCGAGGTTGCGCGACGGGTCCTCCGCGTTCACGATGTCGTAGATGCTGACGTAGCCCACCAGGTCCAGAATCCGGTCCTTGTACACGGGGAAGCGCGAATACCCCGTTCTGCGCGCCAGGTCCCGCAGATCGTCCACCGTGCTCCTGCCCAGGCGGACCGCCACCACGGTGTTGATCGGCCGCATCACCTCGCGGACCAGGGTTTCCTCCATGTCCAGAATGTTGTAGATCAGTTCTTCTCCGTCCGCCTCCTCTTCCGG
>Ga0315294_10010549_pt1 | contig 10132 bp, 8 predicted proteins | sample YL17G13_40_MG_FD_203626 | JGI IMG/M metagenome (GOLD analysis project Ga0315294, IMG submission 203626) | Sediment microbial communities from Yellowstone Lake, YNP, Wyoming, USA - YL17G13_40 | ecosystem: Environmental > Aquatic > Freshwater > Lake > Sediment | place: USA: Wyoming | collected...
TCGCAATGGACCGGGCCAGTACATCGCTTCCACCTCCTGGAGCAAATGGAGCTACGAACTCAATCGGTTTGGATGGTTTCCACTCTGCGGCCTGACTCCCAATAGCAGAAGCAAGGATTACGAGCAGTACCACCACTGTCATTTGGAACGACTTGTTTCCGATCAATCTCGTTTTCATTTCTGTTCCTCCTTTCTTTATGGCTTTAGGTTAACAGTTTTTCACCTTCATCTCAATAATATAATAAATAAAAAGATTTCTTATCATGTTATCAAGATTTTAGGTCCTTCCGAGACTTTTGATGAGTAGTTCCGCCTTCTCTTTGTATTCCATCTTTTGGGTGACGACGTGGAGCCTTGCGCCAAATTTTTCCTCACAGAACCTACCTAAAGCCTCTATCGTCTTCTGGCTACCGGTCACAGGAAGAAATGGCCAGAAATAGGTTGGGATCCCCATGGCCACGGTCCAGGTAGCCCTGGCCACCGCTTTGGTCCGGTTCGCCTCAGGAAAACAAGCAACCATCGGAAATTCTTTAATAGGCTTCTTCCCCGCGCTTGCCATGGAGATTAAAAAATCGGTCACGCCGCTATTTTCACAACTCCCCAGATCGACTACTGCTGGAACATTCTTCCCCAGAGAGGAAAGGAGAGCCGATAATCCCTTCCCACAACTGGCATCCCGCTGTTTGGGATTCAAGAGGCCGTATTTAGCCAGACCGACACTTGCACATCCTTCGGAGATACAGAAAACATCCTTCTTCAATAACTCACGGGCGAGCGAAACGATCTCATGATCCTGTGTGAACTTTACATTATTACATCCCGCCAAAATGGCTATTCCCTTAATTTTTCCGTCTGCCACGGCCTTCACAACCTTGTTCACATCGATGTCCTTTACAGAAAAACCCATGACAGCCGACTCTTTGATACTCGGGATGTCTCTGGATACCTCACCGCGAGCCTTAAAGGCCTCCTGAGCCTTCTCGACGATCTCCTTGGCAAAAGTGTCTAAGTCGCCTCTATTCAAAATCTCTGTCGAAACGATCTCCACTTTCCAGGCTTTGGCCAACTCTGTCAATGAAGGATTAACGCATTGATCCCCCGCTACAATAAGATCCACTGCCCCGGTCATCAAAGGGATCTCCTGCGAGCCGTAATTGGTGACTGGAGTAAAACTGTAAGGTGGAATGAAGGGATCCGTGCAAACCCCCATGACTTTAATCTTCTTCCCTTTTGCTCTATCAGCGATCTTCTGTTTCAGAAGAGGAGAAAAATGGCCATAAAGAAGAATAACCGGAGTGTCTTTCGGAAACACACCGAGATTGACCTCCACGTTCGTGGGAGCAGTATCCCCAAAGACGGACGCCTTCAGTCTTCCCTGAAGCATCTGGGCTGTGCAACCCATTAACGCCCCTTTGAATGCCCAAAGAAGAGTCTCCTCAACATTTCCAACCCCTCCATCCAATTTCTGGGACACCTTGAACAGTGCACTGGCAATCCCATCCGGATAGACACCCGTTGCCTTCCACCCATCGATGAGGGCTTTCGGAAACTTTCTCATTACCTCTGTATCCCCATCTCCCCACATGCCTCGGACATCCTTTATAATCTTAATCGCCTCCTGCTTTCGCTTGGGAGAACCCTTCCCAGCCTCAACGCCTTTGGCAAAATCGGCCAGTTGATCTAAGTAACCCATGACCCCTTGCACGACCAGCCTGACGAAAGAATGAACACCAAGGATATCCTTGTCTTTCCCACAAATACCCACTTTGTTCTGATCTCGGAAAGGATGGCTGATACAGGGCCCTTGGAGACAATCCCTGCAATTCAATCCGGTCTCACAAAATCCACACTGGGGAAGCGACCCCTCATAACGATCCCACACCAATGGAACCTCTTTCTCTGCCGCTTCCTTTAAAAAATGATCTACTGCACTATCTGCGGTCTTCCTTTGTACGAAATCCATCTCTTCCTCTCCTTTCTATAATAACGGCAATAATAAATAAATTTGTAGAGTAAGCCTTTAGGCTTGCCTATTTATGCAGGGCTGAAGCCCTGCGCTACATTAATAACTTCGTTTTGGAGCGTACCCGTACCAGGTTGTTCCCTCCTCCCTTTCCTCCAGAACCAACGCTTTCGTGGGACATACATCCACACAGATGGGATACTCCATATTCCGGCAGCGGTCGCATTTGACGGCCACATGTATCAAAGGCGATGGGGCAATGATTCCAAAAGGACACACCATCACACACATCCAACAAGCAATACAGGTTGGCTCATTGACATAAACCAGTCCAGTCCCCGGATCCCTGCGCATCGTCCCGTTGGGACAGGCGTCAATACACGGGGCCACTTCACAATGGCGACAATGGAGAGGGAAGTTGTTCCCCTCCACATGAACTCGGGGGACGGGCTGCGGTTTCTCGTGAATGGCGTCATTGAGTTCCTTCACCTCTGAGCCAATCTCAATTCCACACCAGAGATCACAGGTATGGCATTGTGTACATTTTTCTGGATCAACCTTGATCACTTTCATTTTACCCTCCTAAATAGAGCTCTGAAAAACTATTTCACGCTCTCTTGATTACGCAGATTTCAAAAAATGATTACGCAGATTTCTCTTTATTTTCGATAAATTTCTAATCGGTGTAATCGCCTCATAATCAGTGTAATCAGAGATTTCTGGACTTTTTCAGAAATCTCCTAATGTCTCGATACCGCCGGTCGTTGGCTCAGTTCTCTATATTCAACCTCAGTGAATCTTTCTTTATTTCCCTTCATTAATGGTAATAAGTCCGCAAAATTGATCTTATTGCTCATCAAAAAGGGGACATAGTCCGAAACATTCACCCTCTTCTTCAAAAGGGTGGTCAAGATCCCTGCCTTTTGAACCTGCCCGACCAGAATCGCTCCAATAATACGTCCATCCTTTAAGACAAGCTTTCGATAAGTATTTTTCGTCTTCCTTTGGACCTGTTGAAATTTATTCCCATCAATGCGAGTGATACCCATGGAAATCACAGGTAGCCCATAAAAGTCGAGGGAATTCATTCGGAACGAGCCATCATATTTGGCCTTCTTGCCAGCCATGTTCAAACCTGCCACACGGCCTTGTTCAAAAGCGCAAGGCCAAATGGCATTGACACCCATCTTTCCGGTGGAAAGGTCGTAGGTCTCTGCTACATCCCCAGCCACGTAAACGTCCGGTAAATTGGTCCTCATGGTCTCATCTGCAACGATTCCCTCATTTACTTTAATTGGAGTAGATGAGATTAAATCGACATTGGGCTGGACACCCTTACCGATGACAACAAGCTGGCAATTGATCCTCTCTCCATTGTCGAGGATGACGCCCTCAACCGATTCTTTCCCCACGATTTCAACAGAATCTTGGCCCGTCCGGATATCAATTCCATGCTCGCGCATCGTTGCCTGAATCATCTCTGCCGCGTCCCTGTCTAACATCTGGGAAAGGACGTAACCGGATTTGACAATGACCTTCACCTTCACTCCCCGAACCGAAAGGGCGTAACCCGTCCTCAAGCCAATCAGCCCTCCCCCCAATACGCACGCCGTTTTGATTTCCTCTACACGGTTGACGATCTCCTGGGCGTGATCGATATTCCTCATGACCACTACGCCCTTTTTATCTTTCCCCGGGATGTCTAATATCTTTGGGGAGGAACCCGTAGCGATCAGTAATCGGCCAAAAGGATACTCCCTCCCATCTTCCATCCTGATTGATTTTGACTCGGGCAAGACCCTCTCAACCCTCTGGCCCAGATGAGCCGTCACTTTATTTTCTGAGAAGAACTCCAAGGGCCTGAAATGTAACTCTTCCTTTGTAATAGCTCCAGCAATATAGTAACTCAGTAAAACTCGCGAGTAGAAGGGAGTCCCTTCACTGCTGAACAATTCGATGGGGGATGTCCGATCTATAGACCGGATGGCCTCGACGGCACTAATCCCTGCAGCACTTCCTCCAATAATGATGTATCGCATCTTTTACTCCTTCCTTATCCCCTCACCCTCCCCTCTCCCCGGCTGGGGAGAGGGATGAGGTGAGGGGCCAATTGTATCAATACCGGTTGATCACATATAGCGGCAACATCTCCTTCAGTATCTGTTTCCCTCGAGTCAAGTTAAAATTGCCACAGGTGCAACATTTGGCCATCTCCACAGCTACCTCATCCAGGGTCCTGCGACCCCGTTTGATGTCCCGGATCAGCTTCCCCACTAAGTCGTTGGCGATCATGGCATGGCCACACATTGTTGTGATCTTCAATACATCAAACTCGGGTAACCTTTCGGTCTTACCCCATGTGCCCATGGAATATTCGACCGTGTGGATACGACCCAAGCCCGCTTCATACATCATCTCCTGGACGATATCGGTGACGCCCGAAACCGTAATGGAGATCCCAGGCCTCTTTTCCTTCAATTCTTTCAACAAGGCCACCACCTTCTCCCGGCTATCATAGGTCACCTGAACGATGGTGCCATCCGTCACGCGATCCAGGATATCCTCAATGGTAGTGTTGTAAATGTTACCTGTCTTCATATCGCCTTCATTGATCGGCCCGTGCGTATAGGCAATGCGCAAATACTCTCGCGTCTTGGGTGCGGAGCCCTTCTTATTGATACCGGTGGATGGACAACCGAGCACCACAAAATCATCCTTGAGACTCTCCCTGTCACCTCTTCGATGTAAGCTATGTGTCATGGCTTTTCTCCCATACGTACATTATTTATAGAATTTAAAGGGCGGCTCCCCCAGCCCCATATTGTTCTTACTGTTGATGGAATACCAATACCCCAACTTTTTCAAGATAGGAATGATGGGGATTTCCCCCTGCGGAGGAACCTTCGAGATGATTTCCACTGTAAAGACTGTATCTACCTTCTCAGCTGCCTTCTTAACTGCCTCCAGCACCTCAGGAAGGTTCTCCAATTTACATTTCCCCTCGATGATGGCGGAGGTCGCCTTCTCATTGAGAACATCATCCCGGAGCTTCCCTGTCTTCTTGTCCGACATAAACTGGGTGACCGGATTCTCCTCGGCGAACCCATACCCTAATGGAGATAACGCCATAGCGACTTTCTCAACATCCCTGAAGTAGGCCCCTACCCCCGGTCTCCCCAATTCAATGCCAACACCAACCTCCCCAGGACGAAACCGACCTGACACATCATTGGTCTTCATCTCCTCGGTCCCACGACCCGGGACCTGAGATCCCTTATATTCAGTGAGGGGATTGCTCAAGATCGCCCGAACTTCTCGTGGCCACGGTTCCGAGGGTTGGTAAAGGGCATTGACAGGACATATCTTAGCCCGAACGCACATCCCGCAGTCGGTACATTTATCCTGGTCGATCTCGATATAAACTCTGACAGGAAACTTTTCATGGCGGCGAAGGATCTGTATCCTTCCCATCGGACAATAAGGGAAACATCTCTTACAGCCGATGCACCTATCTTCACGAACCCTCATAAAAAACCTCCTTTCCAGTATCGAACTCTAAAAATGAGTAAACCCCGTTAGAAAGGATGGGGCTTTAAACCTCACCCTTTCTAAGATGAATCCCGTTAGAGATGTATCTCTAAACGGGATGAATATTATTTATTTTTATCATCCCCGCCATAAATGGCGGGGTTTTCTAACGGGGTAAAATTAATTTTTGATGGATTCGTAAAAAGTCCCAATTTGCCATCCTGAACCCTTCGCCACCTGTCACCCTGAGCGTAGCGAAGGGTCTCGGTTTTCGTCTCAGGGTAAACTCCGTGAAGGATCTAAAAAGTATTGATATGATATGATTAGATTCTTCGCTTTGCCCTGAACACCATGCGGTGCAGGGCTTTGCTCAGAATGACAGAGTGCCACCAATCGACTTTTTACGAGATCATCATTTTTGATATTACCAAATTTTCAAGATCCCCAATCCATACCTTTTTATTCCTAAATGTTGCAAAAAAACCATATAATCCGGCAGACAGGAATGCTGGAAAAGCTTTCCAGCGGCCTCCTTCGTACGTTTAAGACGGAAATTTCCAGCATATTGCAAAGGTCACTTTTAATAAAAAAGCGTGTTACCCATAAAATTCCTAACAAAGCCGCATTGGAAAGGTTTGGAAGCATTCCTGTCTGATAGGATTTATGCAACATCAGGGTTATGTTCTCCCAAAAAGGAATTGCAGAGCATCCTCTTTGGCCTCCTGAATATGTTCTCGCATCACCCTCTCACACAAATCAGGGTCTTTCAATCGCAGCGCCATGACGATCTTTCGATGGCCATCCAAAGCCCTCCTCCCCCCATCTGGATATTGAAGGGTATTCTCCCGATATCTCAGCACATATTTTCTTACGTTTACCAATAGCCTGTGGAGTCTTTTTTTTTCCGAGACCATTCTATGAAGCGTATCATGGAATTGAGTATTCCATTTGAAAACCTCTCTGATCTGTTTCCTCCTCAAGGCATCTCCCGCCTTTTCGATGAACCCATTGAGTTGTTCAAGAAGATCCTCAGAAACTTTTTCAGAGATGACCCTCAATCCATACCCCTCCAGAATCGCCCGCATATCAAAAAGCTCTTCTATTTCCTCCCTTGAATCCTTGGAAACGATGAATCCCCTCGTCTCAAGAGGCTTAATCAGTCCTTCTGACTCTAACTTATGGAGAGCCTCCCTTACCGGAGTCCGACTGACCCCCATCTCTTTTGCTAAATGCTCTTCTGTCAATCTTTTTCCTGGATTGAAACGTCCAGAGAGGATAGCCGACTTCAGATATTCATAAGCCCTTTCCCTGACGGGCATCTCTTTCTTTGGTGAGGTTGTTCGGAGGGATAATTTTCTCAAAATTGTATCCAATTTTTAATTGGTTTAAATCTTTCGCCCATTTTAAAAATATCCAAAAAAAATGTCAAGAAAAATTTTTACAAAATAATACCTTTAAATAACAGTAAATTACAATATATTTAAAAAAATTGGATGGAGATACATGAAAAAGAAGGAATCGTTTTCTTTTTAAATTTTAATCGATAATCTTCCTATTTTGGATACAATTTTCATTGGTTTTGTTGACAACCTAAAAGCAGAATCATATAATTTTTTAAATGAATGAATTTCTACCTTTGTGAGAGGGAGATCGAAATGGAAATCGATAAGAAGAAATGTGTCGGTTGCGGAAATTGCCATGCTGTCTGCACCATGGGTGTCATCTATCTGGACGAAGACGGAAAGTCCGTCGTCAATCAGGATGAATGTGTGGAGTGTAATACCTGTTATCGGGTGTTACGTAATGAAGGGTATCAGCCTTGGTTCGTTCGAGGAATCCGGAAGGTTCTCTCCCTTTTCCGTTTGGGGTATTTAGCAGAAGTAGATGTCTGTCCAACGGGTGCCCTGGCACCTTCTCAGTTGGAGTGGCCGAGAACCATACGGGCGTTGTTCAGCGATCCCACCACTGTACACCCGGGGACAGGCATTTCCGGCAGAGGGACGGATGAGATTAAGAGCAATGATGTGACCGGCAGGCTTCGTAAAGGAGAAGCAGGACTGGTGGTCGAAATGGGCAGGCCCGGAACCGGTGCCTATTTCCGGGATATCGAAAAAGTGGCCATGACCCTTGCCAAACTTAAACCCCATTTTGAGAGGGAGAATCCTGTGACTCAGTTGATGGTAGATACGGAAACCGGGAAGATGAAAGAAGAGATTCTCAACGAGAAAGTGATGTCAGCCATCATCGAGATAAAGACAAGCCTGGAGAGAGTTCCTGAATTCCTCCAGACCTTGGAGAAGGTCCAGAAGGAAGTGGATACTGTCATGAGCATAGGGGTTGCATCAAAATGCCTTTCCGATGGGTCTATCCCTCACGAGGAGTGGGTGAAGAAGGCTGGCTATACACTTTCTCCGAATGGAAAAACGAATATCGGATTAGGTCGGCCTTTATTCAATGAGGACTGAATCATGACCAATACATTGCATCGACAGGGGACATTGGAAAGTTTGAAGAACGATTATATCATCTTCGCCCATACAGCAAAGGGGATTACCCATGAAGGATCTGGACCTAAACTGCAAGCGTTCATGCGAATCTGTCTGAAATATCATCCGGTCAATATCGGCGATTACATCCAGGGGAATATCCATCAGGACGACATCGATATTCAGAAATTGATCTCCAATCAGGGGGATGGTTCAGGAGCTCTGGCTGTATTTACTGATCTCAATACACTTCAGAAGGTGGTGGAGGAACTGATTCGAGCCGATCTGGGACTCTCCATCAACATCAGCGGACTTTTAGATGAGGTCAAGGAATGCTGCCAAAGGGCAGGGCTTCAGAGACATAGTGTCGAACATTCCTTTGCCTTCTGGGGGGCGAGGGATCGGTTGCCGGAGAGGGATATCTTAATATTTAATACCATGTGCGGCCATGGCATGGTCTCTTTCAACCTCATCCGAAAGATGATCGAATATGTGAAACTCCGGCGGTTGACTCCAAAAAAAGCCGCAAGAATGATGGCCAAATGTTGCGAATGCGGGGCTTTCAATCCTGTCCGTGCCGAGATGTTTCTGGAGAAAATGAAAAAAGGAGATAAGGGGATCGGGAAATAGGGAGATGGGGAGAGACGAACATAGGGCGATGAGGAGATAGGATGATAGGGAGAACTGGAAAAACCAAACCCATCCTTAGAGACCTACAGAACTTGATCGAAGGGGAAGTGCTCTTCGATGAACTCAGTCGCGCCATATACAGCAGTGCTGCCTCGATCTACCGGATCAAACCCTTGGGTATTGTTAAACCCAAGCACAAAAAGGATGTCATAAACCTCATAAATTATGCAGCCCAGAAGAAAATCCCTCTCACCCCGAGGGGAGGAGGAACAAGTCGTGCTGGTAATGAAATAGGAGAAGGTATCCTTGTCGATTTTTCTAAATACATGAATAAGATCTTAGAATTCAATCGCGAAGGGAGATGGATTCGTGTCCAGCCGGGACTCATTCTTGCTTCCTTGAATAAGTTCCTGAAGCCTCACAAGCTTTTTTTCCCCATCGACCCTTCAACGAAAGATCATTGCACCCTTGGGGGCATGATTGCCAATAACTCCAGCGGTCCACATGCTGTCAAATATGGAGCAACCCGCGACTATGTTCTCTCTTTAGAAGTTGTTCTTTCAAACGGCGAGGTTATCACCACAGGCCCTGTTTTTCCGGATGACAAAGCAAGAACGTTAAAAGATTCAGAAACGCTCGAGGAGAGAATTCACAGAGTCATGCCTGACCTTTTCCAACGGTATCGGAAAGCCATGGAGGAAGAGAGACCTTTTACTATGAAAAATTCCTCAGGCTACGATCTCTGGAGACTTGAAAAGGACGGAGCTTTGGATCTCACTTCCCTTTTTGTTGGATCTGAGGGAACCCTGGGGATCATTACCGAAACCAAACTGAGGCTCGTGCCCCCTCCAGGAAAGGTCTTGGGTGGCCTCGTCTATTTTGATAGCTTGGATCATGTAGGCACAGCAACCCAGAAGATCCTTCAACTCTCTTCTTCTATGCTGGAGATTATTGAACGGCAGATACTCGATCTTGCCCGTAAACAGAAACCGGAGATGAGACCTTTTCTCCCCAATGGGATGGAGGCCCTTCTTTTTGTTGAATTTGAGGACGAAGATGAAGGGGTACTCCGCCAAAAATTCATCGAATTGGAAAGAAAAGTGATTCAGCAGGAAAGACTGGCTGTTGATGTGAAAGTGGCTCGGAATGATCAAGATATGGCCATGTTTGAAAAAGTCAGAAGTATCTCCGGTCCCATTCTCAACAAGGTGAGAGGACCTAAAAGACCCTTAGCTTTTATTGAGGACGCAGCCGTTCATCCGAGTCTTCTCTCCCAATATATCATGGGCTTAAGGAACCTCTTCAAAAGATATGAGGTCGATGCAAGCATCTATGGTCACGCAGGGGACGGAAACCTCCACCTCATGGTCTTTTTAGACCTGAGGAACGAGTCTGAGCTGAATAAGATGGTTGAACTGGCGGATGCCTGTTACGATCTTGTCCTCAGCCTAAAGGGAACGATCAGTGGCGAACACGGTGATGGCCGTCTCAGGACCTACTATCTCAAAAAGCAGTATCCGAACCT
>Ga0315294_10010550_pt1 | contig 10132 bp, 12 predicted proteins | sample YL17G13_40_MG_FD_203626 | JGI IMG/M metagenome (GOLD analysis project Ga0315294, IMG submission 203626) | Sediment microbial communities from Yellowstone Lake, YNP, Wyoming, USA - YL17G13_40 | ecosystem: Environmental > Aquatic > Freshwater > Lake > Sediment | place: USA: Wyoming | collected...
GGCTTTTCGTGACTATCCAGAAGCTCTCAAGAATACCAGAAAAATCACCGCTGACTGTAATTTAGAAATTCCCATCGGCAAATGGATTTTACCCAACTATCCCTTGCCCGAAGGACAAACCGCGGAAGAACACTTAAAAGAGTTGACTTTTGAAAGGTTAAAGGATCGTTATTTCAAGCGAAGCGAGAAACAAGGGCTTCCTTATGAAAAGCCGGATAAAGAAGTTTTAGAGAGAATTAATTATGAATTGGGGGTTATTTGTAAAAAAGGTTTTGCGACCTATTTTTTGATTGTCCAAGATTTCGTTAATTGGGCTAAACAACAAAAAATCAGGGTCGGCCCTGGCCGAGGCTCTGCTGCGGGTTCTTTGGTCTCTTATATTTTAAGGATTACCTCTGTCGATCCCTTAAAACATAATATTCCCTTTGAAAGATTCCTCAATCCCGAGAGATTAAGTCCGCCAGATATTGATTTGGACTTTGCTGATGACCGGCGGGATGAAGTCATTGAATATGTCACCCAAAAATATGGTAAAGATAAAGTGGCCCAAATTATTACCTTTAACATTATGAAGGCTAAAGAATCAGTTCGGGACATTGGCCGCGTTTTGGGAATGCCTTATTCGGAACCTGATAAAATTGCCAAGTTGATTCCACCTAATTTGTCGATTGCCGAATCTTTAAAAGCCATTCCTGAGTTAGCCGTTTATTATCGTCAAGCCGAATTTAAAAAACTTTTGGATTTAGCCCAAAAGGTAGAGGGAGTAACTCGCCATGCCTCAACCCATGCCGCTGGGGTGGTTATTGCCGATAAAGAATTAATCGAATACACCCCTCTTCAAAAAGAAACCAGAGGCGAACGAATCATAACCCAATATGATATGTATTCTTTAGACCTTAATGCCTCTGAAAAGGCGATTGGGCTTTTAAAAATTGATCTTTTGGGACTACGTAATTTAACCATTTTGGAAAAAGCTTTAGATTATATTCGTCATATTGGTGGTAAATATATTGATCTTTCTGAAATCCCGCTGGATGATGGGTCAGCTTTAAAACTTATTGCTTCTGGCGAAACAACCGGCATCTTTCAGTTGGAAAGCCCAGGTATGCGACGGCTTGCCAGAAAATTAAAACCAAATAAATTTTCGGATATTACCTCTATTGTGGCTCTTTTTCGTCCTGGATCGATGCAATTTATTGATGAATTTATTGCCGGTAAGGAAAATTTCCAAAGGATTCGTTACCCTCATCCAGATTTAAAACCAATTCTTGAAGAAACCTACGGCATTGCCGTTTATCAAGAACAGTGTCTCCAAATTGCCCATGTCATCGCAGGATACAGTTTGGGAGAGGCGGAAATTTTCCGCCGTGCCATCGGCAAAAAGAAAAAGGGGATGATGACGCGGGAAAGAAATAAATTTATCAAAAAAGCGATGGAAAAGGGCTATAAAAAAGAAATCGCTGAAAACGTTTTTGGACTAATTGAAAGATTTGCCGGTTATGGTTTTAATAAAGCTCATTCTACCTCCTACGCCATGATTGCCTACCAGACAGCCTATTTGAAAGCTCACTTTCCGGTCGAATTTATGGCGGCTTTATTGACCGCCGAATCGGCCGGAACTTCCGGGCCAATCAAGGATGAAAAGCTGGCTTTGGCTGTCAGCGAGTGTCAAAGAATGAAAATTAAAGTCCTTCCACCAAACATTAATTTGTCAAAAATTGGCTTTATCATTAGTGAGAATAACGATTCCCTGGAGGGTAAAGCCATCCGTTTTGGTTTGTCGGCCATCAAAAACGTCGGCGAAGTGGCGATTAAAGCCATTTTAGAGGCCAGAGATGTGGGTGGGGAATTTAAATCACTGGCTGATTTTTGCCAAAGAGTTGACCAGCAAAAGGTTAACAAAAAGGTTTTAGAAAGTTTAATTCGGGTAGGGGCGATAGATAAATTTGGCAAAAGAGCGGCCATGCTCTCTTCTTTAGAAAATATTCGCAGCAAAAGTGCTAATACCCAAAAACAAAAAGCCAACGGTCAAGCCGGTTTTTTTGATGCAGATGATTCAGAAGACCCACAATTTGCCGATAAGCTGCCAGACATGGAGGAATTCTCTCATCAAGAACTTTTATCTTTGGAAAAGGAACTTTTGGGTTTTTATTTAACCGAACATCCCTTAACGCCGTTTTTATCTGTTTTAGAAGCAAAAAGGTCACATCGAATTAGCGATTTAGACCATGTGGAGAAAAAAGACATGGCGGTGAAAGTTGGCGGAGTAGTGGCGGGGATAAGAGTTGTTTTAACCAAAGCCCAAGCTCAAGAAATGGCTTTTGTGAAAATTGAAGACGAAAGTGGCTCGATGGAAGCAGTGGTTTTTCCCAAGGTCTACTCGCGCACCAAACAATGCTGGGCGAAGGATAGATTGGTTTTGGTCAAAGCGAGAGTCCAAATCAGGGAGGAAACTCCGAATTTAGTTGTCGATGAAGCCTGGCTTTTGGAGGAGAAAAATTTGCCTTCGGAAAAGACAACCGGCGAAGAAAGAGCAGAAGTTAATTGGGATTTTGAAGTGACTTTACCCTCAAAAATGTCACCCAGAAAGTTAGTTGAGTTGAATAAAGTTTTAAAACAGAATCAAGGCAAGGACCGTTTGGCTTTGGTTTTTGTTGATAATCAAGGCCGGGCCAGAAGGATGGTTTTGCCTTTTGGCGTGAACTATGACAGTGAGATTAAAAAGAAAATAAAAGAGATTCTTGAGGAATAGCTTTAATTTTGCTAAAATAGTCTTCACTATGGCTAATCAAGGAAAAATCGGTGAAATCAGTTTTGCTGTTGGCGATAAAATTAAGGTTCTCCAGAAAATTCAGGAAGGTGATAAAATCCGCACCCAACCTTTTGAAGGAATTGTGATTGCAATTAAGGGTGAGGGGGAAAATAAGATGTTCACCGTCCGTAAGATTGCGGCAGGGGGCATTGGCGTGGAGAGAATTTGGCCTTTAAATTCGCCCTGGATTGATGAGGTCAAGGTGATAAAAAAAGGGAAAGTGCGACGAGCTAAACTTTATTACTTAAGAGAAAGACCGACTAAATTGAAGTTTATCCATGAGACAGAAAAGTCTGGGAAATCTCGGGGAAAACCTCGCCCTAAAACATCTAAAAAGTAAAGGCTACCGGATTCTCACTCGTAATTTCCGTTCTAAATTTGGCGAAATTGATCTTATTGCTATCCATGAAAACGATTTAGTTTTCATTGAAGTGAAAACCCGTTGGAGCCAATCTTTTGGATCCCCAGAAGAAGCCATTACTCCTTGGAAAATCAGACGAATGATTAAGGCTGGCCAATACTTTCAAATGTTCCATCCAGACCTGCCAGAATCTTTGCGTCTTGATGCAGTGGCCATTGACTTGGACAATCAAGGTCGTTTACAAAGAATTGAGATTATTAAAAATTTAACGGGTTAAAATGGAAATTGAGTGCTTAATTGTTGGTCAACTTCAAACTAACTGTTATTTAGTTTGGGATAAAACAACCAGGCAGGGGATTATTATCGACCCTGGTGATGATGCGGGATACATTCTTAATCGAATAAGGGATTTAGAGATAAAACCACTTTATATTCTAGCGACTCATGGTCATTTTGATCATGTTTTGGCGGTTTTGGAATTAAAATCAGCTTTAAAAATTCCTTTTCTGATTAATGAAAAAGATTTGTTTCTTTTAAAAAGAGCCGTTTCGTCGGCTAAATTTTTTACCGGGGAGAAAGATGCCTTAAAACCGCTGGCGGATAAGTTTATCCTCCTTCGCCCCGCTTCGGCGGGGCTTCGGAAGGATTTTGCTCCACGAAGGAGGAGAAGATACCACGTCACACGAAGTGGGGCGTGGAGCTTCATTAAGGAAAATGATGCGATTTCTTTCGGTGAAAAAGAACAATTAAAAGTCGTCGAAACCCCAGGCCACTCCCCTGGCGGGGTAGTTTTTTATAATAGGGGAGTTGTCTTTAGCGGAGATACCCTATTCAAACAGGGTATGGGGACAACACAATATTCTTACTGTTCGGAGACTGCCCTTTTGAACTCAATTAAAAATAAATTATTCAAACTTCCGGATGAAACGATTGTTTATCCTGGGCATGGGGAGGAGACAACGATTGGAGAAGAAAAACAAGCTTTACTTAATTCGGCAGAAAAAGTTTAAGCAGTTTAGGATTTTTGATTAAGGCCCCAAAATCGCTCAAAGAAAAACGACCATCCTGATTAAAATCAAAAGGTAAAAGTGTTTTGAAAAGAGCCACATTGCCTTTTTCGCCTATTTTTAAAAACATTTGGCGGGGCAGATAAAGGGGTTTCATCAAAACCAACCGATATTGATCATCAATGACCAAATTTTTAACACCTTTAATCTCAGCTTCGCCATTTTTTACCTCAAAGCGATTAAGCCCATAAACAACTTCTTCCTTTTGATTGTAGATTAAAAACTTAAAATCCTTACCGTTGGTTTTTCTTTTTAAAAACAGTTTGGTGATGATTTTGATGGTTGTTTCCGGAACGATTTCCAAATCCCAGTCAATTTGATTGCCGATTAACTTTTCGTTTTTAGTTAAGGCTATTTTTAGCTTTTGTTGACCGGTTTTTTCACCGGTTTTTAAATAAAGCCAAAAAGTTTTCTCTTCAAAAGGAGAAAAGGTTGAGAGATCGGAGAAAAAATAGGCGGCATCCACCGGCAAACCATTGAGGGCTAAACGATAGCCATCTTTTTCATTCCAATAACCTTGACCTTCATTTTTGATAATTACGGCTAATTGATAAGTTGAATTTTTAATCAATTTTTCTGGCAGAGGATTTTGCAGGGTTATTTTTTCTTCCTGAAGAGGTTCGCCTTTAACTTTGTTCATTTGTTGGACGGTTTCATATTGAGAATAGAATTCATTAGAGTCGGGTTTTTGCCAAGAATAATGGTCAAAAGGTTCGTCTTGGTAATTTAAAATGAAAGAAGTGACGGCAATAACTTTGGAGTCTCTACCTAGCTTCAAAAAATAATTTTCGGTTAATCTAGCTACATCTTCTTGAGAGGGAAAATTAAAATCGGTTGTTTTACCTTCTTGATGGGGCCAACCAGTTTCGGTAATAAACACCGGCAGGTTTTTAGTTACCCCCAGGCTTTTAAGAAGATTCAACTCCCACTGGTAATTAGAAATTGAATTTCTTCCATAAGAGATTCTACTTTTAGGATAAGAATGTGAAGTCCAACCATCAAGGTAGTCAAAAAGATTTTTTTGGGTCAAAAGTGCTTTTTTTAAAAAAATAGCTTGGTCTTCATATTGAGGGGGTTGAGAAGGTGCCGCACTGTCAAAGCCAGCCATCATCACAAAAAAATCAGCATTACTTTCTTTAAGAATTTTGGCGAAATTGTAGGTGATTTCGGCAAAATCTTTTGGATCAACTCGACCGCCCCATTCATCAGCTCGGTTTGTTTCGTTGAATAAAACGACATAACGATTTTTAATCACCCAGTTTAAGGAGTTTAAGAAATCAATCCATTTTTGAGCCTCTTCAATTTGTGGAGCGCGCCAATGACCGTTTTCAAGAGAGGTAGCTAAACGAACAATGGGGATTAAATGAAGCTTTCTGGCCTGGTCGAAAACTCCTTGCCATTTATCATGATTTAAATCATTTTCCTGCATCACTAAAGTCACATAACCCCAATCGCCAGGGCTATTGACAAGATCAGCGGCTTTTTCCAAATCCTCGAAAGAGGGAATGGCCAGATGAATACCAAATTTATTGTTGGGATAATCCAAACGATCTGATTCGGCTTTAATTTTTGCCGGCAAAAAGAATGACAAAACAAAAAGCAAAAAAAGAACGAAGGATAATTTCTTTTTCATGAGTTCTTATTTTACCACGGCACGAAACGAAGATATTAGTAGGGTGACCCCGGAGGGATTCTCTACTTCGCGTAAAGCTTCGTAGAGCGAGTTATTCCGAATGATTGTCATCTTTCTCCAAAGCCACAGATTTAGATTTAAAAAATCTTTTCTTCATAAAAGCAATACCTGAACCTGTTTTTAAATATTTTTCAAAAGACAAAGCCTGACTTTTTGTTTGAAAAGCACAATACCATTCAAGGTGGTAATTAAGATTTGATTTTGTCGATTTAACCTTACCGGTAGAATGGCTTTTTAAACGATTTTTTAAATCTGGAGTATAGCCAATATAGTATCGGTTAGTGATGGCGTTTCTTAAAATATAGGTATAAAACATATTTATACCGGCTTGCCATCTGTAGCCTTGGCGAAAGATGGTGACCCCGGAGGGATTTGAACCCTCGATTTTCTGGATGAAAACCAGATGTCCTAGGCCGCTAGACGACGGGGCCGCGTATAACTCACTACGTTCGCACGCGGCAAGCCGATAAGTCGTTTGTTCGCACGCATGGTTTACCACGTGTCAGGCTCTGCCTGACTATACGTGGTGAGCCTGGAAGGAATCGAACCTTCGACCAATTGCTTAAAAGGCAACTGCTCTACCGCTGAGCTACAGGCCCAAGTGTAGAAATTTTAACACAAAAATCAGATATTTGCCATACAAAAACCGGCGCCGTTTTTCTGTTTTTCAGAAAAGCGATAGCCGCCGGTTTTAAAATTTATTTTGTCAACATCTCCATTAAACTGTAAAGATGAAGACGTGGATCCTCAAGTTTGGTGTAAGTCTGTGGAAAATATGTTACCAATTCATTAATTGTATCAACAATAATTGCTTTTCTTTTACTGCTAAGAGGTTTTTTAATCCATTGTCTTAATAATTTTATTAATTTTTTAACGTACCCTCTGTCTTTTTCAGCAACCATTTTTATCCTTCTTGAGACCATTTTTAATTTTTCTAAAGCTCTTTGTTCTTCTGTTTCTATAACTTGCATAATTACTCTCCTTTAAAACATTTTTTGTTTTAAATTATTATTTGAGAAACGATAGAATCTCATCGATATTATTTCTGATAACTTCATCTCCTTTAAAGACATCTGTTTTGAGTATCCCGAGACAAGATTCAAGAATTTTCATTTTTCTCTTATCTAATTTTCCTCCAGAATAAAGAAAATCTAAAAAAGAATAGGAATAGCCAATAGTTTCCTGGACATTAGATAAATAATTCCTTTTTTTAAGTAAACTAAGAGCTTTTAAAATTTTGGTAATATGCTTTTTCAATTTACCGTCCATAAAATAAACCCCCCCCTTATTAAATTTGTAAAGATCTATATTTAAAAGCTTCGCTGATTGAAGCTAAATATGTTTTTAATTTATAGCACAAAATAAGAAATAATTCAAGCTATGGGATAGCAAATTGCGGTTTTAAGCAGTGATGGAAAAAATCTGATTTATTGATTTAAGGCTTTGACAATTGCTTCACCGAATTGGTGAGCAGCTTGAGATCCAGAGGCGGTGATAATTTTTCCGTCAACTGTGACATTTTCTCCAGTATATTGAGCTCCTTTTGCCTTTAAATTTTCCGCTTCAGCAGAGAAACAAGTCGCCTTTTTGCCTTGAAGAAGGCCGGCATTAGCCAAAATCGAGGGGGCAATACAAATGGCACCAATAATTTTTTGAGATTGATAAGCTGATTTGGCTAGTTTTAAAGCGGTTGAATCGATGAAATAGATATTACTGCCAGGCCCGCCAACAAAAACGACAGCGTCATAGTCATTAAGATTGACTTGAGTGATATCAATATCAACTGGGGTGGAACCGCCCAGTAGGCCCTGGGCTTCCTTAACTCCTTTGGAGGCTACGGCAATCTGTAAACCTGCTTTTTGGAAGATTTCCTTTGGTTCAAAAAATTCCTCGTCTCGGAAATCTTCCGGAGCAACAACCATGAGAATCTTCATATTAATATTATACTGCGCCCTTCGGACTTGTATATATAGTCATTATTTCGAGCAAAGCGAGAAACAAGGCTTCCTTACAACATCTTATGCTATACTGACTTTATGATTATTTTAGGGATTGATCCAGGAACGGCCATGACCGGCTACGGCTTAATTGAATGCACCAAGGAAAAAATTAAACTCATTAAACACGGCAGTATTAAAACTTTAAACGACCACGATTCTTCTTACCGTTTGAATTTAATTTACGAAGAAATTGTGGCCATAATGAAGAAACATCAGCCGGAAATTTTAGCCATCGAAAGTTTATTTTTCAGCAATAACGCCAAATCTGCTTCGGCTGTTGGTCAGGCGATTGGGGTCATCAAACTGGCCGCGGCCAAAAAGAAAATGAAAGTTTTTGAATATCCCCCCTTAAAGGTAAAAATGAAATTGGTGGGTAACGGCCGGGCGGAAAAAAGCCAAGTTCAATCAAAGGTGAGAAAGGCGCTTAAACTAAGAAAAATACCGCGGCCGACTCATGCGGCTGATGCTTTGGCCGTGGCCATTTGTCATTGGCTTGAAATTGACCCCAAAAGGGTTCTATAATAGAAAATAATGAAGGGTTTACCCTGAGTGAAACGAAGGGAGGTGAGAAAAAAATTATGGCAGATATTAAAGTTGGCACAGTTACCCATTGCTATGACAAAATTGGTGTGGCGGTGGTTAATGTGTTGGCTCCCATTAAAGTTGGTGACCGTATCAAAATTTCCGGCCATGATAAAGAATTTGAACAAGAAATTGCCTCCCTGCAGGTTGAACACCAAAATATTCAAACAGCGAAAAAGGGTGATGATGTGGGAATGAAAGTTGACCAGCCGGTTAAAGATGGCGATGAAGTTTACAAGGTAGAGTAAGATGATTTGGGAATTAGCTCCAGACCTTCAAAAAAAGGTAGCCAAGCTTGTGTCTGCCTTAAATTATTCTCATATTGACCCCCAAAGGGTGGTTGTTTTTCGTAGCTTTGGCTCCAAATCCAGGGCCAGAGCCAGAATTTGGAGTTTACCTCGGATTTGGCAGATAGCTCTTAAAGTTGAATCCCACTATTGTTTAGAAGTTATTTCAGAAAGATTTGACCGTCTTCATCTACAACAAAAGGAGGAAATTTTGATTCATGAATTACGACATATCCCTAAAAATTTTTCTGGTAGTTTACTGCCTCATGGGAGGATGAGAAAAAGATGATGATTCTTCATGGCGAAAATAATCTTTTAAGCCGCCAAAAACTAACCAACGAGATTGCTAATTTTAAATTAAAAACTCAAGGTGAAATTTTGCGGCATGATGGTCATAATTTGAATTTAATGGACTTAAGACAGGCCCTAGAACCGTCTTCCTTATTAGGAGGCAGCTCTTTGATTATTATTGAAAATCTTTTTTCCGGACGAGCGGGTAAAGAAAAACAAAAAATTATTGATTATCTAAAAAAGACCGTAGCTCAAAATTTAATCATTTGGGAAGGAAAAAAGATTGATGGGCGAACCCTAACCTCGTTTAAAGGTCAAGTTTTGAGATTTGATTTAGATCCGGTTATTTTTCGCTTTCTTGATTCACTTTCTCCGGGAAATGCAAAAAACTCACTGATTTTGCTTCATCAATGTTTAACTCAAGATCCTCCGGAAATAATTTTCTTTATGTTGCAAAGGCAAATTCGCTTCTTAATTTTGGCGGCTGATTTAGGCAAGAAAGGCTTGGGCCAAATGGAGAGTTGGCGGGCCGAAAAATTAATTCGTCAGGCTCGTCATTTTACCCTCATTAAACTGATGAAAATTTACCGTCAGCTTTTAAAAATCGAGGCTCAACAAAAAACCGGCCGAACCCCTTTTCCTTTGTCTTTTCAGCTTGACCTTTTGGTGGCTTCCCTTTAGAATAGAATTTAAGATGGATTTAGCTTTTTCTCAAAAAATTGAAAAACCGTGGGGATATGAACTTATTTTAACACCACCCAGTTCTCCGGTAACAGGAAAGATTCTTCATGTAAGCAAAGGAGCTCGTTCCAGCCTTCAGTATCACGATAAAAAGGAAGAAACTTTATGCTTACTAAATGGCCAAGCTAAATTAATTTTAGAAGATGAAAATGGACAACTTCAGGAATTTGAGATGGGGCCAAAAAGGGGTTATTTTATCAAGCCCTTCAAAAAACACCGTTATTGCGGAGTTACCGATTGTGACATTTTGGAAGCTTCAACCAAAGAGGAGGGAAATACTTTTAGAATTGAGGACGAT
>Ga0315294_10010555_pt1 | contig 10130 bp, 13 predicted proteins | sample YL17G13_40_MG_FD_203626 | JGI IMG/M metagenome (GOLD analysis project Ga0315294, IMG submission 203626) | Sediment microbial communities from Yellowstone Lake, YNP, Wyoming, USA - YL17G13_40 | ecosystem: Environmental > Aquatic > Freshwater > Lake > Sediment | place: USA: Wyoming | collected...
ACGCTCCGATTAAATATTTGATTGTGTCATCGAGGCTGGTTTTCTTCCCTCGTTTGGATTGTAGTTCAGCGGCTATGGAGAAGAGGTGTTTTTTGGTTTCTTCTTCCACTTGGACGGTTGTCATGGTCTCACATTTTCTATAGAAACTATAGAACCTATAAGAATCTTTCTGTGAAAACGTGTGCACGTTCTGATGGTGTCTGCGTTAGCTGTTGCTAAATCGCCTACTCATTGCAGCAACTTGGTTTTTATGATTGACTTGTGGGCATTCGGTTGAGCATGGTGAGTGTTTAGGGATCATTCAGTAGTGAAGAGGCTGTTAGGCTGAGCTGTCGTGAGCTTCTGCGATCCATGAAATGAATTGATGAAGATGTGTACACAGATGAAGAGCTACTCAAAGGTTTTGGTGACAGGTGGTGCAGGTTTTATTGGTTCTCTTTTGGTTGATGCGTTGGTAAGTAAGTCTTCTTTGTGTGGCTAGGCAGAGTGGTTTGAAGGGTGGGAAGTTTAAGTCTCTTGATGGACACGTGTTTTGGTAGGTGATTTTGGTGGATGTGAAAGTTAAGGTTTCGAGGAAGGGTGTTCTCATTCCAGAAGAGCTTTTCAGGGAGATGATGTGCGCTTATGTTAAGATGGAGCAGGTTCTGGACACTTTGGAGACGCTTGCGGACAAAGAGGCGTTGAAGGCTATTGAGGAGAGCAGAGAAGAGGTGGCTAGAGGCGAGTACGTGGAATGCTCTGTAGATGATTTGGAGAGAGTTTTGAAGTAGGCTGCCCTATAAGGCTAGGTTTTCAAGGGTTTTCATCAAAGAAGAGGAAGTTGGCGAGCCGCGTTAAGAGTGTTGAAGCGTTAAGGGAGATACTTGTGAACTCTCATGCGGGAGTTCCGTTGGTTGGTCCTCTTCAGTCGAACGTGCCGAAAGGTTGAACAAGAGAGTTAGTGGTAGATTGTTTTTCTTGGACCTATGGCTATTATGTAGATGGTTTTGTCTTTTTCTGAAATTGTGTAGATTATTCGAAGTTTTCCCGCTCGTACGCTGTAGTTTTCTCTTAACTCTCCATGGAGTCTTTTTTCGATGTGGGGCTGTTTTTCTAAAACGATTAGGGTTTCCGTTACTCTGGCTTTGGCATTTTCATCCAGTTTTTTGTGGAATTTCTCAGCTTGGCGTGATATGAGAACTGTGTAGGTCAATGGGATTCTTCCTTTAGAAGGCTGTGGAATTCTTTGACCCTTCCAGCCTTAATGTCCTCGATGCCTTCGTGGATATTTCTCATCATCTCTGGATCGCTCAAAATTTCAATCGTTTCTAGGAGTTCTTCCATGAGCTTTGTGACTTCGTCAAGCTTTTGTTTAGTTTCTAAGATGAGTTTTTTGTCGCTTTCGTCGAGGTACACAACTTTTGTCATTCACACCACTATATTTAGGAAATGTGTTTGCCCGAATAAAAAGTTGCTCGTGAAACCTAGTAAAGGCTGTGTGGTTGACGTTCATAATCCATGTTTTCGGTTTGGAGATGTTTTGGGGATGGGTAGTGCAGGATCTTGCGGTTTGCATTTGGTCGATGTGTTGGTGGGAAAAATAAGGCGCGTTTATGTTCCGATGTAGGTTACTTGTGGTAGGTTTTTGAAGTGTGGGTTTCCGGTGATGATCTGTCCCTTCTTAAGTATGGTGACTGCGTAAACTATCGAGTCTAGCATGCCCCAGCCTTTGATGGTTTTTTTATGTTGAAAGTTTGTTTCAGCGGCTTTTTCAGCGATCTCTGCGTCAATGTTGACGACTGTGCTTTTGTTTTTTACATATTGGAGGACGGTTGAGATCTTTGATTTTGGGATGTGGTGCCTCTGCATTGCCTCTTTTAGTTCGCCTATGGCGGTTGCTGGCGTGAGGGGGTGATGGGCTGAAGAGAGTTTTGCGGCTATCATGTCTGCGTGGGGACCGTTTAGAGCGTATTCGACCCATGCATGAGCATCGAACACGACGGCGTCTCTGGTTTCTTCACGGTTTTTTGTTTTTGTGTGTGAAGGCTTCGTCAATGTTTTCATCTCTGTCTGCGGATTCTCTTTCGAAAACTATTCCTGTTCCTTTGAGGATGCCCCGTATTTCCTTCACTGGGTTTTCGATTCTGGGAATGATGATGGTGTCTCCTTCTCGCATCTTCATCGTCTCCAACGTTTCCTTTGGTATGATTATTCCTAGGCTTGTGCCTATTCTTCGTATCTTCGCTTTCAATGCCATTCTGATCAAGTAATAATTATAATTGATTATAATATGAACTTTCTCCTAAAAAGAACACAAGGGTGTTTGGCCTAGGCTTGCAGGGTGGGAGTTTGGATTTGAGTATCCTGAGTGTTTTGTTGGTCTTTGGTTGGGCATGGATGTTTCTTAGGCTGGGTTTTGCTCGGCATTACGGTGTTGGATATATGGTTGGGGTTAAAATAAGTGGTATATTTGGCGATGGGAATTATTTGGTTGTGCGTGTTTAGTAGTTTTTGGGGTTTGTGTTGAATGGTGTTTAAGTCTAGCGTGGTGCTTGCGGTCGGGGCGCATCCAGACGATATTGAGCTTGGTTGCGGGGCCACCTTGGCTTTGTTCAAGAGGAATGGGCATAAGGTTTTTGCACTGGTGTTGACGAAGGGCGAGGCTTCAGGCGATCCTGTTGTCCGTGAAAAGGAGTGTAGGCTTTCGGCTAAGAGGCTTGGTTTGGACAAGCTGTTTTTCGGAGGGTCTAGAGATACGAAGATTTCTGATGGCATTGAGACGATTATGGAGATTGAGAAGGTTGTCAGCTTGTTGACACCTGATTTTGTTTTTTCTCACAGTTACAAGGATGGTCATCAGGATCACAGAAACACCGGTTTGGCGTCGTTGTCGGCTTCGAGGAATTCGAAGAAAGTATTGCTTTATGAGTCGCCTGCTGCTAGGAGAGATTTTTGTCCGCAGTTGTTTGTTGACGTGAGTTCGACTTTTGACGTTAAGCTGAGGGCTTTGGAAGCGTTTACTTCTCAGGCTCCAAAGAAGTATTTCCGAGGCAAAAATCACAGTAACCACCGGAGGAAGTACCCTTATGTTTCCACAGCTGCGGAAGGATTGGCGCGTTTCAGAGGTTTCCAGGCTGGGGTAGATTTGGCTGAAGCCTTTGAAGTGGGCAGTTTTCTCCTTGAGATTGAGAAGAACGTTTGAAAGCCTAGGGTTTGAGATGTCGCATTCTATTCCGGACCTGAACGTGGAGACTGCGTTTTGCCACGGGACTTTTCAGGATTTGGTTGAGGCTTGTGTTCGCTATTATCACGGTTCACTGGGAAAGGCGGCAGATGTGGATGAAGTTGTTGAGAGGCGTCGTCAGCTGGCGTTTTGGGTTCGCAGGTTTCATGAAGACTCTGGAACGCTGAGTTCATCTGTTGAAGAATCTCTAAGCAAGCTGAGGGACCCGCGTTGTCTTCTGGTTGTGACGGCTCATCAGCCAAACCTTTTTGCTTATGGCGGTGTTCTCAGGAAGGCAGTGCTTGCTCATGTTCTCGCCAATAAGCTTTCTGCGAGTTTGAGTCTGCCCGCTGTGAGTTTCTTCGGCTTGGCGGATCAGGATTTTACTGATGACCGCTGGGTGAGGACGGCGCAGCTTCCAGACGTGGAAAGGAGAGAGGGTGTTCTTGAGCTTCGAGCGGCTCCGCAGCGGCGGATGATGCTGAATAAGGTGCCTAAGCCTTCAACTCAGGTTCTGGAATCGTGGAAGAACGCTGTCAGAAGCTGGGTTTCTGCAAAATTGGCCTCTATAAACAAGTTTTGCAGGGAAAACAATCTTGGTTTTCTTGCAGATGACGTTGATTTCATGATGAATTTTGATAGTTTCTGGAAGATCGTTGAAGATTCGTATTCGCGTGCGACGTCGTATTCGGATTTCAATGGCTTTCTAATGTCCAAGGTCGTAAATGATGCTTGGGGCTGTGATACGCTTTTCGTCAGGTTTTCGGAGTGTCAGCAGGTTTTTGGTCGCGAATTCGCTTTTCTTCTCTCTAGCTTCGATAGGTATTCAGCGAGTGTGGGTGAGACAGTTCGCTGTGCGGAATTTCAGGCAGGCGGAGTTTATGAACAGGAGCCTATGACGATTCCTTTCTGGATCCACTGCGATTGCGGGAGCAAGGCTCGGCTCATGGCTGAATGGAAAGACGAACGATTATTCGGGGTAGGCAAGTGCGTTGGTTGTGGGCGGGATTACGAGTTTGACTTTGGTTCAGGAAGTGAAGCTTGTCTGTCCAAAATCATGTCCAGCATTTCTGCGCGCAGTCTGCCGTTGCCTTTGATACTTTTCAGGGGTCTCAGGCCATGTTGTTATGTTGGAGGAGCCGGCGGAAGAGAGTATTTGCGCCAAGCCCATCATGTAGCGAGGAAATTGGAGATTGATTTTCCGCCTGTCGCGATCTGGAGGCCTCGTGATCGGTATCGCGGACTTGGCCAATTGGACGCTTTGATTGTTTTTAGGAGACTGAGCGGAAGTTTCGATTTGGCCAGATACGTGGATGCAGAGAGCAGATTGAAGAACAGTATTTCCGCAGTTCAAGAAAGCATTTCAGGATTGGATGAAGAGAAAGAATCTGCGAAACGGGGTATGTATGCCTTTTCAGAGACTGTGGATCAGAAGAAGAAGATCGAAGCGTTAAAGGTGATATCGGTTCAGCAGATGCGGGCCAGGGCGAAAGCCAATTTTAGCGGTTTAGTGAGAAATCTTGGGCTTTTGGAGAACGTGAAAAAAGTGATGGATGTTTATCCTTCTATGATTGATTACGCTGTGAACATTGGCTTGGAGAATGTTGGAGGTCAGTGGATCGAGTTTTTGGAGAAGGATGGAAGCCTTGTTTCCGACGTTAGGCTTGAGACTGGTTTGGATCGTCTTTTCTGAGGGGAAATGAGTGTCTGAGGGTTCAGCAGAGTGTCAATACTGTTACAGAGGTCTGGTTGAGGTTTCGTCTCCTGACGCTCGGTCAGCATTAGTATTGAGGAGGCGTTGGTGGAGCCTGAAGAGGCGTGTATGGCATTTGAGGGTTTTGGGGCCTATCGGATTCCTGACTAGAAGTTTGCGTTGTTCAAGAGTTGGGCGTTTCTTGTTTCAGGGAAAGCGTGGTTCCGATTTGAAAACTGGCGTTGCAAACCTGAACTTGCAGCTTGGTGATTTGGTGGAAGTCAAGTCTGTAGATGAGATTTTTGCCACGCTCGATGGGCAGGATAAGCTTAGAGGATTGCGTTTTACTCCTGAAATGGTGAAGTTTTGCGGGAGAAGGTTTAGGGTTTACAAGAGGTTGAATAAGATTATTGTTGAGGCGACGGGCGAGTTAAGGGGCATAAGGACTCCTACTGTGTTGCTTGAGGGCGTTTTTTGCGACGGGAAGGCTCATGCAGGGTGTGATCGGTCTTGTTTCTGTTTTTGGAGAGAAGAGTGGCTTAGGAAAGTCTGACCTAATTGAAGTAGTGTAGGATGAGTGTTTTCTCTTGTTGATTCCGCATTCTCGACCCACGATTAGCGAGCAGGACATTAAGGCAGTTGCTGATGTGCTGGCTTCTGGCAGGATTTCGATGGGCGAGAAAGTGGAGGAATTTGAAGAGGCTGTTGCGCGGTATGTGGGGACAAAGTGTGGAGTTGCTGTCTCTTCCGGGACTGCCGCTCTTCATCTTGCTCTGCTAGGTTTGGGTGTAGGGTTGGGCGACGAAGTTATTATACCGAGTTTTGTTTGTTCCTCGCTTTATTTTGCTGTCAAGCATGTTGGTGGTGTTCCGAAGATTGCTGACGTTGACTCTCAGGATTTGAATGTGTATGCTGAGGGGGTCAGGAGGCTCATTGGTTCCAAGACGAAGGCGGTGGTTGTTCCTCATATGTTTGGAATGCCGGCTGAACTTGATGAAATGCTTGAGTTGGGTGTTCCGATTATTGAGGATTGCGCGCAATCGCTGGGCGCAGAGTACAGGGGTCGGAGGGTTGGAGGTTTCGGGGTGGTGTCGATTCTTTCTTTTTATGCGACCAAGGTTATTACCTCAGGCGAGGGTGGAATGGTTCTGACGAGCGATGAAGACCTCTGCTCCAGAATCAGCGATTTGAGGGAGTATGACAAAAAGGCTCTTACGCCAGTTAAGTACAATTATAAGATGGCGGACTTTCAGGCTGCTTTGGGTCTAAGTCAACTCCGTAGGCTTGACGACTTCATCCTGCGCAGGAGACGCGTCGCGTCTGAATATGGTCATTTCCTTTCGCGTTTCAGAGTCAAATTGCCAAGTGAACGTGCTCATAAGAACTCGGTGTTCTATCGGTATGTGATTATGGTTGACGAGCTGGAGAAGATCCAGACTGCTTTGAAAAAGAATGGGGTTATGTGCGAGAGACCTGTCTTCCAGCCCTTGCATCGTGGCCTCACGTCTTTCAAGTGTCCGAACTCGGATCTGGCGTATGATCATGCTCTTTCAATTCCTATTTACCCGATGCTTTCTGAAGAAGAAATGGAGTACGTGTTCCACGTGTTTGATGAGTTTATGCCGCGAAATTGAGGAACAAATGAGGCATAACGAACAGGAAAGTATGTTCTATGTCTTGTGTGTGCCGTAGCGCGTGCGTCAGGGACTACGACGATTTCTTCGAGGAGCTGAAACACTCTGGGGAAATATAGCCTTAGTCATTAGTTTTCTATCTTATAGAAGGCGTAGCTTGTTTTTCTATGGTACAATAACAATTAAATAAGGCGAAAAAGCAGATAGGAAGTGAGTAACATGACAGTTGAAGTTGATTTGAAAGAGATGAAAGATTTGCTTTGTATGTTGAATAAGAAAATTGATCTTTTAATTGAGAATAGAGAGACTTTGTCTGTGATGTTTTTGGCAGAAAAATCCTTGAAGGATTTCCTTGGTAAAGAGCCTGATGCTTATTCGATGAAGGATGTTAAGGTTAGGTATTCTTGAAAGGGAAATTTGTTCTCGTACCTTTTCCTTTCACAAATTTGACTGCGGCGAAATTGAGGCCTGCTTTGGTTTTGTTTGAGGGAAAAAGGGACGTTGTGGTAGCGTTTGTTTCTTCTAGGGTTCCGCAAAGGCCTGCTTTAACAGATGTTGTGGTTGAGGAATCACATCCTGAATTTGTGTTGACAGGGCTTAAGATGTCTTCTGTTATAAGATTGGATAAAATTGCGACAATATTGAAGGATTTAGTTGTTGGTGAGATAGGAGAATTAGGCGGCGAGCTTAAGAGAGAAGTAAACCTGAGGTTTCGCAAAGTCTATAGGCTTTAGTCAATAGTCTCCTAATCAAGGTTGCAGAGCGGAAGATTCGTGGAATTTTCGGCAAGGATATGGAAGGAGTTTCAGTTTTTCTTGGGGTTGGTGTGATTGAAATTCTCAAAGGTTTTGGTTACTGGTGGTGCAGGTTTCATTGGCAGCCATATTGTGGATAGGCTTCTGAGCGACGGCTTTGACGTGACGGTTCTTGATGACTTGTCTTCTGGAAGCTTGAACAACATTGCTCACCACAAAGGCAAGAAGGCGTTTCGTCTTGTCAAGGGGGACATTCGAGACGCGAAGCTTGTTAGGGAGGCTTTGAGGGGTGTTGACGCGGTTTTTCATGAGGCTGCTTTTGTGAGCGTGACGCTTTCGGTGAAGGATCCGGTTGTGGCGAATGACGTGAACGTTGCTGGGACTTTGAACGTGCTGAAGGCTTCTGCTGATCTGGGCGTGAAACGCTTCGTCTTTGCTTCTTCGGCGGCTGTTTACGGTGAGGCTTCTACGCCTTTGAAGTCGGAGGATATGGCTTCTGTTCCGATGTCTCCGTATGGTGTGTCGAAGTTTGCGGCTGAGAGCTATGTTAGGTCGTTTTACAGGACTTATGGTCTTGAGACGGTGTCTCTGCGGTACTTTAACGTGTATGGGCCTAGGCAGAGCTTTGACCTGGACTGTGCTTATGGCGGGGTGATAAGCATCTTTTTGAACAGGCTTCTTAGGGGTATGTCTCCTGTAGTCTATGGGGATGGGGAGCAGACGAGGGATTTTGTTTATGTTCGGGACATAGTTGAAGCCAACATGCTTGCGCTGGATAGTACGAAGGCCGCTGGAGAGGCTATTAACGTAGGCAGCGGCACGAGGGTAAGCGTGAACAGGGTTGCAGAGGTTCTCAAGAGCCTGCTCAACAAGACGAATGTGAAGAACATGTACGTGGATCCACGGGTAGGCGATGTCCTGCATGGCTATGCCGATATGACTAAGGCAGGAGAGGTTCTTGGATATAGGCCGACTGTCTCTTTTGAAGAGGGTCTACGGGAGCTTGTTGAGTGGTACGGTGGGAGGGACGTTTCGGTTGATGAGCTTGGTGCTGGAAAGCACTAGATCATATGATCTTTGGTCTTTGTGTTTTTGATCGTGATCGACGCGTTTGCAGTTGCGTTTCTTGATATAGAAGAATGGTCCTTTCTGATTTGAATTCCTTGGCGGAGATGAGTGTGACGTTGAAGAGAAGCTATGACAGCGATTCTCGCCTTGCTCCCGCTATCAGATTCACCTTGCTGATCTTGATTTGAAATGCGCAGGAATTATGAGGGGCTCGTGTTAGTGTTTTGCTTGTGCTTCCCGAACTGGAGTACGGTCTGCGTTGAACAACGAGAATTTGCGGGTTGCGGTCGTTGGCCTAGGGAAGATGGGTTTGCTTCATGCCAGTCTCCTCAATACATTACCTAGTGTCCGCTTGGTTGCGTTGTGCGACAAGAACGCGTTGATACTCAGTTTCTTCAGAAAAGTGTTCACCAAGATCCGCATTGTTGATGATGTTGAAAAGCTCGCCGATATGAACCTTGACGCGGTTTACGTCACGACGCCGATACCAACCCATTTTCGAATTGCAGAAATGGTCTACTCAGAAGGAATAGCAGACAATCTGTTCGTGGAGAAGACATTGGCTTCAGACTACGATAAGGCGAAGAAGCTGTGTTCGATGGCAAAACGTTCAGGCGGAGTCAACATGGTTGGCTACATGAAGAGGTTTTCTGTGACGTTCTTGAAGGCCAAAGAGTTGCTGAGTGAGGGTGCAGTAGGAGAGGTTGCTGCTTTCAAAGCTTATGCGTATTCCTCGGATTTCGCCGAAGTTGAGAGAGGCTCGCGAGTTTCCGCTTCAAGAGGGGGTGTTCTAGAGGATCTTGGGGCCCACATCATTGACTCTGCTTTGATGCTGTTTGGTGATTTTGTGGTTGAGGAAGCCAAGATGCAGTCCCTTGGAGAAGAGGGTTCTGAAGATGCTGCAACGTTGCATGTGAGAAGCCAAGATGGATTGAACGGGTCATTCCAGATATCATGGTGCATGGGGAATTACCGTCTGCCTGAGTTTGGGTTAATCATCAGTGGATCCAAAGGAGACTTGAGTGTAAACGACGACAGGGTAAGGCTGGATCTAGCGGATGGAAAGTCCCGCGGGTGGTATAGGCAAGACCTCAACGACAATGTGGGATATCTGTTAGGGGAACCTGAATACTTCCGGGAGAATGCGCATTTCGTTGCGTCAATTCTGGGGAAAGGTAGAGCTGAGCCTGACTTCATGACTGCCTCTCAGGTTGATTGTATAATAGGTCAAGCAAAGCAGAGAGCTGAGAGAAGTGAACGGCAATAAGGACTTGATGCTGCTGGTGGGTGACAATCCCTTTCACGGGATTAGTCACTTGTCTCAAGAGAGGGGAAGAGCCAGAGGAGACAGTGTAATGTCTCCGGAGTATGCAGCCAAGCTGGTGATGATTGCAGTTGAGAATGGCGCGAGTGGTTTCATGTTCTCAGTTAGCGAGAGCACTCTTTCAATACTTAAGGTGATAAGGCAGGCAGGAGAAATCGGTAAACTGAAACTCTATGCTTTAGTGCCATATGCCTACGAGTACGTTAGGCTTGCCAACCGTCTTGGCGGCATATCTGGTTTGGCAAAAAAGGTCGCAAAGCAGATTGTATTCTCAGGGAACGTAAAGGCGATCGCCTCAGGCTTGAAAGGGGTCGTCAAGATGGATCCTGTGACGTTCATGGAAACTTACTTGATGTACGAGATCTCTAGGATCAAGTCGTCGGGCGGCAACGATGCGAGACTTGGATCAGTATTCCTTCACGAAGTGATAACTGATATGTCACTGGCTTTTGAG
>Ga0315294_10010557_pt1 | contig 10129 bp, 10 predicted proteins | sample YL17G13_40_MG_FD_203626 | JGI IMG/M metagenome (GOLD analysis project Ga0315294, IMG submission 203626) | Sediment microbial communities from Yellowstone Lake, YNP, Wyoming, USA - YL17G13_40 | ecosystem: Environmental > Aquatic > Freshwater > Lake > Sediment | place: USA: Wyoming | collected...
AGCTCACCCTGGCCGAGTCCCAGGGCAATATTATAATCGGTTATCCGGCCCTGCTGATTAAATCTTTATATAAGAAATTTAAAGCCCAGGCCAAACCCACCGTCTTGAATCTTAAATTGCTGCCCCGCGAAATTTTGTCCAAACTTACCATTCCGGCCGGCGTCATTCTGGGTAAAACCGAACTCACGGCCGGCGAGATCAAAAACCTGGAAATCGGGGATGTGGTCATGCTGGATAATTCCATCCAGAATGCCTTAACCCTGTTGCTTTCGGATATCCCTTTATCGGTTCAGCCCGGTACTTTTGAAGAACATACGGCGGTGCGGATCCTCGGCGGTGAAAAAGAAAAGGAAATAAGGGTTCAGCCGCCGGTGCCCGCCGCCGAAGAAAAGAAAAAAGCTCCTGCTCCTGCACCCGCTTTAAAACCCGCGGCTGCGCCGGCTCCTTCCCCTGCGGTAAAACCACCGCCCCTCCCGCCCAAATTCGCCGCTTCTCCTCTTCGGCCGGTGGCACCGCCGCCGCCGCCCAAAATGGAAGAAGAAGAGCTTGAGGAAGAGGAGTTTCCGGAAGAAGATTTTGATGAGGAAGACGAAGAATTTTCCGCCTAAGGCGGATAAGGAGGAAAAATTATGGAAGTAAAGAAAGTGCATTTCCCCGAACTCGAAGCGGAGGCCAAGGGATCCCCGATAGGAGAAAAAACCCTGGGGGAAATCCCCATTGAGGTGGTGGCGGAGTTGGGCCGCACCAAGCTCACCCTCAAAGAAACCCTGGAGCTCACCGAGGGTTCCATAATTGAACTGGAACGCTTGGCCGGCGAACCGCTCGACCTCAAAGTGGGCGGCTCTCTTATTGCCCAGGGCGAAGTGGTGGCCATTGACGATAAATACGGCCTGCGCATTTCCAACGTCTTGTTAAAGTAACATGACTTACGAAGCTCTGGTTCTCCAAAAAAGCCCCATAGTGACTTTCGGTTACGTTTTACAGGTAACCTTTTCCCTGCTCATTGTGCTGGCCTTGATCTATCTTACCTCCAAATACATTTTACCGAGGATGCAGGTGGCCGGAAAAGGCAGGCTGATCGAGGTGATAGACCGCGCCCAGCTCGAGCCGCAGGCCACCACTTACATTGTCAAGGTTTACAGAAAACAATACATTATCGGGGTCAGCAATAAAGGCCTGACCCTTTTGGATACCCTAAAGGAAGGAGAAACCTCCTAAATGACGGGCGCCTTAAATGTCAATCAACTGCTGAATTCTCCGCAGTTTTCCCAGAGCGTACAGCTCATCCTTTCCCTGGCGCTGATCTCGCTGGTGCCTTTTTTCCTGGTTTCGGTCACCAGCTTCCTGCGCATCATCATCGTCTTTGGACTGGTGCGCACCGCGGTGGGCACCCAGCAGGTGCCGCCCAACTCGGTGCTGGTGGGACTGGCCCTGTTCATGACCGTCTTTGTCATGACCCCGGTCTGGAAGGAGATCAACGACACCGCGGTCGTTCCTTACAGCCGGAATAAAATGACCATGGTCAAAGCCGCCGAGGTGGGCATGAAACCCCTGACCCGCTTTATGCTCCGGCAGACCCGCGAAAAAGATCTGGCGCTGTTCGTGCAGTTCGCGCGCATCAAGCCCCCCACCCGGATGGAAGATGTCCCCATCTATATAGTGATCCCGTCTTTCATGATCTCCGAACTTAAAACCGCTTTCCAGATCGGCTTTTTGCTTTTCATTCCTTTCATCATCATTGACCTGGTGGTGGCCAACATCCTGCTTTCGCTGGGCATGTTCATGTTATCGCCGGTGATGGTCTCCCTGCCGTTTAAAATACTGCTCTTTGTGCTGGCTGACGGGTGGAACCTGATCAGCCGCGGACTGTTGATGAGCTTCAGATGACACAGGATTTTGTGGTTCAGATAATGTATCAGGGGATTATTTTAATCCTGCTCTTGTCCCTGCCGGCGGTGGGGGTGGGATTGCTGGTGGGCTTCATCATCAGCTTATTCCAGGCCGTAACCCAGATCCAGGAGCAAACCTTAACCTTCGTGCCCAAAGTGGTGGCGGTACTGCTGATGATCGCTTTTACCTCGCCCTGGATTATCTCCCTGATCCTTGATTTCACCGTATCTTTGTGGTCCGGCATCCCGGCCATGGTTAGATGATCATCACCGCCGCCCAGATCGAAGTTTTTCTTTTAATTTTCGCGCGTATTATAGGGATTTTTATCGCCGCCCCGCTTTTTTCCACCCGCACCTTCCCCGCCACCACCAAGGTGGCCTTCGCCATCTGGCTGGCGGCCGTACTCTGGTATGTAACGCCGTTCAAGCTGGGATCCCTGCCCACCTCCCTGACCGGTTTGGTTATGGCGCTGACGTTTGAAGTTTTAATTGGATACCTGCTGGGCTTCGTCTGCAACATTATTTTCCTGGCCATCCAGGCCGCCGGAGAGATGATTGACATGCAGATGGGGCTTTCGGTGGCCAATTCTTTTGATCCGATATTCGGCGCCACCATCTCGGTGGTGGGCCGCTTCATGATCACTACCGCGCTTACTATTTTTGTTCTGGCGGACGGACATCACCTGGTCCTTTCCGCCCTGCACCAGAGTTTTCGCGCAATTCCCCCCGCCCACCTGCCCAATATTTCTTCGCCGATGCTGACCCAGCAGTTGATGGAGCTGGGAAAAACCTTTTGGACCATAGCGCTGCAGCTGGCCGGGCCCATCATCCTGATCATTTTTCTTTCCGATTTCGCCTTTGGCATTGTCTCCCGCGTGGCGCCCCAGGTCAACGTCTTCATGCTGGGCTTCCAGGTGAAGCCCGCTCTGGGGCTGGTCGGCGTTCTCTTCACCCTCCCGCTGCTGGTCAAGCACATGGCCAATCTCCTGGGCGTAATGAGCGAAGAAATGCTAAAATTACTGATGGCGATAAAATAGGAGAATAGATGGCTGAAGAAGGCGGAGAAAAATCAGAGGAACCGACGCCGCACCGTTTGCGTGAGGCCAGGGAAAAAGGTCAGGTAGCCAAGAGCCGGGAGATCACCACCGCGGTCCTGCTCCTGCTTTCCTATTATCTTTTCCGTTATACCGGAGAATTTATGTGGCGGGAGCTGGTCGGCATGTCCCAGGGGCTTTTCAACCAGATACCCTCTTTCGCCAATGAATTTTCCTTAGCCCTGGTGGGCGGAGCTTTGTTGCTGGCGGGGCGGGGATTTCTCTTCGCGGTGGGGCCCATTTTCGGCATCACTTTCATCGCCGCTTTTATCGCCGAGGCCCTGCAAACCGGTTTTGTCCTCTCCGCCGATCCGCTGACCCCCCGCCTGGAGCGGGTCAATCCTATGGAAGGCTTCAAGCGCATGTTCTCCTTGCAGGGATTCGTGGAGCTGATCAAGAGCATACTCAAGATCATCATCGTTTTTTACATCACCTGGATCGCCATCCGCGACGACCTGCCTTTTGTGATAGTCTTGATGGACGGCTCTCCCTGGGATGCTCTGGTGCTGGGCGGCTCCATCGCCTACAAAGTAGCCACCCGGGTGGGGCTTTTCTACGTGGCCGTGGCGATCTTGGATTACCTTTACCGCCGCTGGGAATACATGCGCAATTTAAAGATGACGCGGCAGGAGATTAAAGAAGAATACAAGCGGCTGGAGGGAGACCCCCTGGTCAAGCAGAGGATGCGCGATCTCCAGCGCCAGGTGGCCTATCAGCGCATGATGGCCGCGGTGCCCCAGGCCGATGTGGTGGTGACCAACCCTACGCATTTGGCGGTGGCTTTAAAATACGCCCAGGAGAAGATGAAGGCCCCGAAGGTTTTGGCCAAAGGCGAGCGGTTGCATGCTGAGGAGATCCGCCGGGTCGCCGAAGAGCATGATGTGCCCATTGTGGAGAATGAACCGCTGGCGCGCACCATTTACCGCACCACCAATGTGGGGTCTGAAATCCCCCGGGAACTTTATCAGGCCGTGGCGGAAGTCCTGGCGTTTGTGTATAAACTGCGCCGCGAACGCGCCAAACAAAAGCTTGCGCCGGCCGGATGAGAAGTATAAAATACAATTATGGCTTTCCCATCGTTTGACCTAAGAAATCTCCGCGGACTTTTTTCGGCCTCGGACATGTTCGTGGCCCTGGTTCTGATCGGCATCATAGCCCTGATTATCATTCCCCTGCCGTCTTTCATGCTGGATATTCTCCTGACTCTGAATATCGCTTTTTCACTGGTGATCCTGTTGGTGGCCATGTACCTTAAGGAGCCGCTGGAGTTTGCGGCTTTTCCTTCCATTCTCCTGGTAATAACCCTTCTGCGCCTCTCCTTGAACATTGCCAGCTCCCGTCTGTTACTGCTCAACGCTTATGCCGGCCAGGTAATTGCCGCCTTCGGTAACGTGGTGGTGGGGGGCAATTACATCGTGGGCGTCATTGTTTTCGCCATCATCACCCTCGTGCAGTTCGTGGTGATCACCAAGGGTTCGGAACGCGTGGCGGAAGTGGCCGCACGCTTCACCCTGGATGCCATGCCCGGCAAGCAGATGTCAATTGACGCGGATCTCAACGCCGGACTGATAGACGCCCACGAAGCCCGCGGCCGCCGGAGAAAGATCGAGCAGGAAGCCACCTTTTTCGGCAGCATGGACGGCGCCAACAAGTTCGTCCGGGGAGATTCTATCGCCGGTATCATCATAGTACTGGTCAATGTCATCGGTGGAATACTGATCGGCTGGCTGCAACTGGGAATGGGGATCATGGAAGCCCTGACCACCTATGCTCTGTTGACCGTGGGAGCCGGGCTGGTAGCCCAATTAACCGCGCTTTTAGTATCGGTCGCCGCCGGATTGGTCATCACCAAGTCGGCCTCGGAGATGAGTCTGGGGACCGACATAGCCGCGCAGGTTTTCGCCCAGCCGCGGGCTTTCGCTTTTGTTTCGCTGATCCTGGCGTTCTTTGCCATGGTCCCCGGTCTGCCCACCATACCCTTTTTCCTGCTGGCTTTAATGTCGGGGGTGATGGCGATCGTGCTGGTCCAGATGCAGGCCCGCAAAGAAGAAGCCAAGATGATCAAGGAAGATGTCTCCGGCAAGGAAACCCTCAAAAAACCGGAAAGTATTCTGGGTACCCTGGGGTTAGATCCGTTATCCCTGAAGGCCGGGCGCAATATAATTCCTCTGATCGATCCGGCGCAGAAGGGACCGCTTTTAGAGCGCATCACCCTGATCCGTTACCAGATCGGCCAGGAACTGGGGTTTGTGATCCCGGGAGTCAGGGTGATGGACGATTTATCCCTTCCCCCCAGCCAGTATGTTTTGGAAATACGCGGGACCAAGGTTTCGACCGGTGAAATACAGCTCAATCACCACCGGGTGAATATGCGATTGGCGGACCTTAAAGCCAAAAAAATAACCGGGGTGGAAGGCCGCGATCCCATCACCGGCGATCCGGTCACCTGGGTGCCGGATGAGCTGATGCCGGAAGTGCAGAAACAGCAGATCCCGGCCATTGATCCGGTGGAGGCGGTTGCCAACCATTTCACCGAGATCATCAAACGTTACGCGGACGAGATCATGACCCGGCAGAATGTGCAGTCGCTGATTGAGCTGGTTAAAAATACCAATGCCGCTATTGTCAGGGAATTGATTCCTGATTTGCTGTCTTTAGGACAAGTTCATAAAGTTTTACAGCTTCTGGTCAGGGAAAGGGTAAGCATCCGCGATCTGTCCACCATACTGGAGCGCCTGGCGGATTATGCTCACCTGTCGCGGGATATCAATGTCTTGGCGGAATATGTCCGTCAGTCGCTGGCCCGGCAGATCTGCGAATCTTATTCTGACAAGGACGGAGTCATCACCGTAGTGACGATCGATCCCTCCCTGGAGGAAACCCTGATCGGCTCCATCCACCAGTCGGAATACGGCTCCTTCCTGGCGGTGGACCCGAATGTCGGGGAAAGAATTCTTTTGCAGATCCAAAGGCATCTGGCCAATTTCCGCAAGATGAAGATCAAGGGAGTGATCCTCTGCTCGCCCCGCCTCCGCCCCCACTTCAAGCGCTTTATTGAAAGAAGTTTTCCCGATGTGGCGGTATTATCTTACAACGAAATTGTCCCGCAAGTGAAGGTGCAGAGTATTGGGATGATATCATTGGAGAGATAAGAATCAGTTATCCAGCTGTTTCCAGCTCCTTTAATAAGCTTCCAAAGTCGCCCTCTTCCAAATAACAATCAATATACTGTCAAAGGTGCTCGCGCCCAACCATCCGCTGTTCTTACATAAATATAATTAGTCCCCGCATCCTTACCCCAAATGATCATACCCTCTGTACCTGAAAATCCTGAGGGTGGGGTCCGATTTCCTGATAAAATAAAATCTGAAGTAACCTCAGCGGATCCATATACCTTTACTCCCCGTCCTCCTGAAAAATATCCAGAATATCCATTACTGCTTACTGACTCTCCATTAACTGCTCTCCCATTACTTCCCGTAACCTTTCCATATACACCATATCCGTTTCCTCCATTACTCAGAAAAAATCCGCCATAATTTGGCGTATTAGCCGAAGAAATTGCACTTCCGTATACACCATAACCTAAATTACCTTCTGCCTCGAATTTTCCTCCAAAATTCATTTTATCTCCAGTTGCGGTGGATCTACCAAATACCCCATACCCGAAATTTCCATCCGCCTCAAAACGTCCCCCAAAATTTGCATAATCCCCGAGTGCATTAGCTTTCCCAAATACACCTCTGCCAACCGTCCCAGTCGCCAAGCCGTAGACTCCATAACCACTAGTAGCACTGGCTTTTCCTTCAACTCCGGTAGAAGGAGCATCACCAAAAATACCTATTAAAGAACCTCCACCATAAATTCCAAGTCCCCCAGCCCCCGAGCTTTCACAACTTATCCCAAATCCCGAATCCGCAGTATTTCTTACCCAAACAGCAGTAGCGGCATTGGTCGATTGAATAGTAGAAGGTCCAAGCTGAACGAATTGCCCGCTCAAACCAGTGGAGGGTATAACACTTAAATCCAATTTCCCCATGGCATCCGTAATCGGAATCGTATCAGATCCGTAAGCCCCTGCTTTATGCCCGCTTAACCTATCTGAATTATCCGATTTATAGGCAAAGGGCACGCTCAACATCATGATCCTAGGAGAAAGCTCCGCCCCATCCACACTTATCCCCAGATATCTGGTATCGCCGTCAAAAGTAGTTAAAGGAATTGGGGTGACGCTCCCCAGTTGAACAGTATAAAGCCCGGCTTCAATTGAAGCCGTTTGGGTTTCATTCCAAAACGCCGTCCCGCCGGCCGCAACATCATAAATACTGAAAGTTATGTCTTTATTGCCGGAAACGGGATTACCGGAAGCATCCTTCAAGACCCCTTGGAAGCTGATCTTTTGGGGGATAGATGAGGCAATATTGCAGGCTAATAAAATAAGAAGAAAAATTGGTAAAATTTTCCTCATGTCAAAAACTATAGCCCGCTTTTTACATCAGCAATTATTTTCCGCCCCGCTTCGGTCTTGGCCAGAAGGTGCGCGGCTTCCATGCGGGTGAAGCCGGTGTTGGGCTTAAATTCCTGCCCTTCAAGATAATTGAGCCAACCGGCCTCCTTGGCCGCGAACACATACTCGGACGACCAGTGCGTCTCCGGAAGATCGGGGAAAGTGCGGCGGGTGATGAACAGCGGTATTTTTAATTTATCGAATTTGACGATCAGTACCAGCGCTTCCGCGCGGGTTAGGACCCGGTTGGGCTTGAAGGTTTTATCAGGATAACCGGAAAGCCAGCCCTCCTTATAAGCCAGCAGGATATAAGGCGTGGACCAGGCATTTTTATTGACATCCTTAAAGACCTTTTCATAGGCGGCCAGGTCCACTTGCTTCCCGGACAGGCCCACCAGCAGTTTGGCCATCTCCGCCCGGGTTAAATTTTTGGCGGGCTTAAAGGTGCCGTCCGGATAACCGGCTATGATCCCGGCAGTCGCCAGGTAATTTATCTCATCCCGGGCAAAAAAGCCCTCGGGCACATCAGGAAAGGTCTTTAAGACATACTTTGTTTTCCTGATTTCTTCCACTTTTGTGACCGCGGCTATCTCGGCCGTGGTGGGCGGCTGATAGCGGAAGGAGAAGTAGTGTGCCACATTGCTGGGCAACAGAGTGTCATTATAATAGGCGTAATCAAAGCCGAAACCGGCAAAGGACAGGCCCACTCCCAGCGTGAAATTGGTGACCGAAGTGCTGGAGTTCTGGGCGTACTGGTCCAATCCCCCGCGCAGGGACAAGAATTTAAAAAGCGGACCCCATTCCAACCCGCCGTGTAAAAGTATGGGTTTGTTGCGCGCGTAATCGAGGTCGGCGGTCAATAATAGTTCAGTAAGCGGCGTATAGGACAAACCGAGCTTGGTATTGAAAGGTATACCCTCTGAATTCCCGGTATCCCAGTGCATGCTGGCAATCGAGGCCGGGAGGGTATTCTGCTGGGACAGACCCACTTTCAGGTCCGGTCGCGGTTTCCAGAGCACTCCCAGATCCAGGTCAAAGCCGGTGCCGGAAGACACGGAGGAAAAGCTTTTAGCAAAATATTTTAAAGCGGCGCCCAGATCAAGGTCGGGAAAAATTTTCTTGCCGTAAACCAAAGAGATGACCGAACTGGAATAATCGAACGTAAAACCGGAAGGCTTCACCCTCCCGGCTTCCAGAGTGGTACCGATGATCCCGCCCGAACTCCCGCTCATATAAGACAATCCCAGAGTACCGAAATCCTGCGGCACGGCAAAACCCAGCTGGGTATAGGCAATATCTTCAGAGAGGTTGACATACATGGAAGAGATGCCCCATTTTTTAAGCTCGGCCCCATTGGCCGGGTTGATGAAGACTGCATTTATATCTGAATCAAGCGCCGCTACCGCGCACCGTCCCATCCCCACCGATCGGGCTCCCAGTCCTAATTGGGTGGGATCCAACACGGTGGCTTGAGACACGACTGCCAGATACAATACAAGAAACCAGCAAATTCTAAACCTCATTTAACCACCGCGATTTTAACCTTTCCGACGACTCGCTTGCCGTCCGCCACCAACCTGGCAAAATAAATATCATTGCCCGCCACTTCACCGAAATCGGTGACGCCGTTCCAGAAAACTTCGTTATATCCCGCATGCGCGCCTTCAGCCCCTGAGGTATAATCCATTTTCCAGACCGGCTGGTTTATGGCGTTAAAAATATAAATAGTGATATTGGCATTTTTACTCAGGTTATAAACCAGGCGCATGCTCCCCAGGTTGGGATTGAAGGGATTGGGATAGGCGTAAACATTGCTGGCTTTGGTATCACCCGAATCCACCTTAACCGAAACCTCAAATGACGAAGCATTGCCCAGCGAATCTTTGGCATTAATTTTTAGAGTATGGTCGCCGTCGGTTGACACATTAAGCTTGTAAGTTAAAGCCCCGGTGGAGACCACATAAGAAGAATCCCCGGTTAGTGTGCTGAAGAGTGCCGTAGTGGTGTCGTAACCCACCGAGCTTTCCGGGGTTGAAACTCCGGAGCTGTCGGTTACGGTGGCGCTGATCTGGCCGTTGTTCATCACATAATCGCCCGCCCGGACCTCCCTTCCATCCACCTTGACATTTTCAATTTTAGGCCCGCCGATATCCCCCGCCGCAAAGATCCCCGCCAAAAAACCTGCGACGCTGGTATTACCGGCGCTGGTGGATAAACCGGGGGATAAAACCCCGATATTGAATATCTGAATATAGGCAGAGGAAGAAGTTTTCGAGGTGGCCGCGGAGCTAAAGGAGCGCCAGTCGGAGGTATAGCCAAAGGATACAACCGGCAAGAAAATAATTAAAAGTAAAAATAATATTTTTTTCATTTTAATATGCTTCCAGGGTTGCCCTTCGCCACCGCCCTCCCACATACATATAAATATAATATATGGTCCCGTCCTCTCCCCAGGTGATTGATCCCGGCTCTCCAGGAGAAGAAAACACCGCGGGCTTATAAGGATTCTTTAAAATTAGATTCCCTGCGGTGACCTCCATGCTTCCAGTAGCAACCTGAACCCCTTTGCCCCCTGTGAAATATCCTGAATTACCAGTGTTATTTGTATTCTCACCGTAAACCGCAGAAGATGTGTTTCC
>Ga0315294_10010558_pt1 | contig 10129 bp, 9 predicted proteins | sample YL17G13_40_MG_FD_203626 | JGI IMG/M metagenome (GOLD analysis project Ga0315294, IMG submission 203626) | Sediment microbial communities from Yellowstone Lake, YNP, Wyoming, USA - YL17G13_40 | ecosystem: Environmental > Aquatic > Freshwater > Lake > Sediment | place: USA: Wyoming | collected...
TATCATACCTGGAGGGATCGGTATGATTGCTCCTCCCCAGGGCGGCCGGGACGAGGTCACGTCAGCCCTGGACCATGCCCTCAGGCAGGCAATCGAGCCGGATGTTGAGATCACGTCGCCGGCCGGCGAACCCCTGCCTGACGTGCGATACGTTCACCGCCGGGCCGGCAGCCGGCACGTCTTCTTCCTCGCGAACACTTCGGACTGCGGCGCGCAGGCCGTCATCAGCCTTGAAACGACCGGCGCCGTGGAGGAATGGAACCCCGAGACCGGTGAGCGCGCGCCGGCCGAAGGCGTCGAGCCGGCCGACGGCAGGCTGCGCATTTCGCGAGACTTCGCGCCTTACGGATCGACGATCTACGTGGTAGACACGGGGCGAAGCGCCCAGGTGACGCCGCGTCGAAGGGTCACCCGCAAGGAACTGATCGTCCTGCCGGACGAATGGAGTTTCCGAACGGAGGAGCCGAACGCCGTGGTCCTCGACGAGTGGGTCTTCCACCCGAAGACGCACAGCGCCGGCACAGACTACACGTATGCGGCGAGCTTTGACTGCGATTTCGTGCCGGACAGTCTGTTTCTGATGCTGGACGACGTGGAGTATCGCTCGTCGCTGATGGGCGGCATGGACCTGACAGTGCAGGTCAACGGTCAGGTCTGGCACAAGCCTGAGTTCGGCTGCTATCTGGACCGGGGCTTCAAGACGCTCGACATCGCCGGGGCGGTCGGACCGGGGCGGAATAGGATCGAGATCGTTATCAAGCACTCCGCGTGGTCGGGCCAGCCGCACGCGCTCAACGCGCCCCCGGCGCTGCTGGGCGACTTCGCGTGCGACGTCGGCTCTCGGAGGCTGTCGGAGCCAGCGGCGAGCGTCCCAAGCGGCTCGTGGACCGAGTTCGGCTATCCGTTCTTCTCCGGCACGGGAGTCTACACGCAGTCATTCGATCTGCCGGAGCGTGCGGGCGCGGGGCGGTTGATCGTGTCCGTCGATTCCCCGAGCGACAGCGCGGAGATCATCGTCAACGGCGCGTCCGCGGGCGTCCGGGTCTGGCCGCCCTGGGAAGCGGACGTCACCGACCTGTTGGAGACCGGCTCCAACGAGTTGGCGATCAAGGTCACGAATTCAATGCAGAACTTCCTGGAAGCGACGCCTCGCCCGTCCGGGCTTATGGGCCGGGTGCGGCTTCTTGTAGAGGACTAGAGCGATGCATGACATTACCCGAAGGAATTGGGCTCGCGTGCTTTATTTCGCGGCGGTGCCGGTGGCGATCTTTGCCGACCTGTGGGTGTATGGGTGCAGCTACAGCCGTCTGGGGGCCATGCCTGTGGACGTGGCGATCTACGCGGTCGTCGTATACTACCTCACTCGCCCGGACGCGACGGCTTATTTGCGGCCTTCGCGCGCTCCTGAAGACCGGAACCAACAGGGCAGCTTCGGCTTCCGGCTTGCCCGGTAGTCTGTACTGGTATCGCGCAAACCAAACCTACGGCCAGATATCGCCGGGGTTTGCCACCCTGATCAGGGGGTAACCCATCAGGTCATCCGCTGTCCACAGGGATATCGAACCGCGCACGATGACGAAGTCCCCTTCATTGCGACTCCCGGCGTTGATGGCGCCCACGACCTTGACTCCAGGTATCGGCGTTTTGTCGTCCCGGCAGCAGCCGCTGGGTGCGGCCGCGCCGTCGTCAACCGTCATCCAGGTCAAGTCCTTGGCAATGTATGTGATCTTGCCGCAGATCGCTGCGTCGAGGCCGATGTTGTTCGGGCCCCGTGCCCACAGCAACCCGGTCTGCAGGCCGCAGTCCGCGTGGCCGCCGACGGCGGTCGTCCTCATCCCGAACGGCCCCGGCGGGTTCGCGTCGCCCTCGTTTGCGATTATCCCGTCGAGATCGATCACCCGCTCTTGGTCGGCGGTTGCGTCCACGGAGCCCCAGAGCGCTATGGTCTTGCCGGCGACCGCGCCCGTTCCCAGCACGGCGATGCCGCACAGGGGATTGTCCGTGGCTATGTTGAACCGGTCGCCGTGGACCCGGCTCACGACCGCATCGGCGATGGTCACGGCGCCGGTCGCCATCGCCTTTGCTTCGGGGATCGTGACCGTCGCCGGCAGCAGCCCGTACTTCACGTCGTCGCAGTTGAAGCTGTAGCAGGCGGCGAGGTCGTTGTTCGATTCCAGCGCGACCGCGGTGAACTGGTCGATGGACGCCACGCCGAGGAAGTAGACGTCATTGCCGCTGCCGAGCGTGCTCTCGGGTGTGGTGGCGCTGTAGGCCTCGAACCCGCCGGGCACGTAGACGTAGAGCTTCCAGAACGGGATCGCCGGAACGCCGGTCGGACTGGGGTTGCCGATGAGCTGAAGGCCGAAGGCGTTGATCGGCTCTGAGAATGTGAACACGATCCGGTCGCTGTTGCCCGCCAGGAACTGGTGATCCAGTCCCGAGACGCCGAGGCTGTTGGATCCGCTTACGGTCGGAAACGCGTTGGTGGCGATCGGCGGCAGGTCGATCGGGGTTTCGCCGTCGCTTGCCAGCCCACCGGGTGTTATGGTCATGTCGTCATAGGTCAGGGCCGGCGTGCCCGGGGCCTGGCTGTCGAAGTCCACCGTCCACTTGCGCGGGAATGCTGCTATCACGGCGTCGAAGCCGGATCGGGTCGTGAATACGGCCGCCGCCGAGCACGGGATCGCGGCCGACAGCCCGACCAGCAGCAGGCCGATTGTCAAGGGAAGGCTTTTCATATCGTTCCCCTTTCTCGTCGAGACGAGCCCGGCTCTCCCATCAGTTGACGAGGTAGACGTAGCTGTCAGAGTATACTGTGGACAAGCTAGTGTTCGTGTATATGAACTCGATCGTGGGGGCCATCACGGGCGCGACGAACATGCAGAGGCCGAACTGGGGGGCCCAGTTGGCCTGATTGGTAATGGATGTGGTTGGCCCAGAGAAGGTGAACCAGCCGAGCTCGATGCTCCGGAGGGCGTCGGGCCAGGCCACGTACGTCAATACGCCAGTTCCCGACCCGGCGCGGAAGACTGCACGTACTTCTTTGTAACCGGTTACATCGATTTTACCGGTGGATAGGGTTTCGTAGGGGACCAACGTAGTGTCGGAAGCCCATGGAAAAAAAATGCGATAGCGGCTCAGCGTCTGAACGGTGTTGGTGGTGGCGTCGATCCTGACCGTCGGCGTGTTCGCAACATTCACGCCGGGTGTGCCGGTGATTCCGACGCTCCATGCGCCGCTCTGCTGGGCTTTGACGGTGTTGGCGGTCGCGTCGATCTTGACCGTCGGACTGTTGGAGACGGCCACGTTCGGCGTGTTCGAGACGCTGACACTCGGCGTGTTTTTGACCTCGACGGGCGTGGTGCGCGCCTGGGCGAATGCGCTCTGGGCAAATGCCAGAGCAAGAGCGATGACGTAGATTGCAGCAGACTTTCTCATGATTCCCTCCAATCGCGATGCGCTCGTGCGTATGCCACACCGACAGAACTACGTTCGCACGGCATCGGCGAAACTACCCCTGCAATATCCGTGCCACTCGGCCCGGTCTGCTTTCGCCGTGTGGTTACAGACTCGCGCAGGGCAGAACCGGCTTCCGCCCGGCCTCATTCTTGACTGCCCACCGCATTCTGTTTTATAATGCCCGTGGGTCTAGGGCTATGGATAAGGTTCCGGTGCGCGGCGGCAAAGAGGCTTATGTCGAGGGCCTCTTTTCTTCTGTCGCGGGCAAGTATGATCTCGCAAACAGCGTCCTGAGCCTGACCCGGCACCGCGCGTGGCGGCGGTTCGCCGTATCGAAGGCGGGTCTGAGACCGGGCGACTCGGCGCTGGACGTGTGCTGCGGCACGGGCGATTTCGCGTTCGAGCTTGCGCGGGTGGTTGGCAAGAGCGGTCGTGTCGTGGGCACCGATTTCTCCGAGCCGATGCTTAGTCTGGCGCGAGCGAAGGCCGCGCGGCGCGGAGTGCAGGGGATAGAGTTTGCGGCGGCGAACACGTGCGAGCTGCCGTTTGGGGATGGCTCGTTCGATTGCGTGACGGTCGGATTCGGGGTAAGGAATCTGGCGGATGTGGACGCGGGCCTGGCGGAGATGGCGAGGGTGCTGCGGCCCGGCGGCAGGCTGGTGTGCCTGGAGACCGGCGAGGTAAGATCGAGGTTCGCGAGGCTGCCGTGGAAGCTCTATTTTCACATCCTGACGCCATACGCGGCGACACTGATGGGCGCGAAGAAGTGGGCGTATGAGTATCTGCCCAGATCGGCAAGGGAGTTTTTGTCGCGCGAGGAGCTTGCCGGCAGATTCGAGAAACACGGCCTGCGCGACGTGGCCGTCTTTGACCGGATGTTCGGCGCTGTCTGCGTCCATGTTGGCACGAAGCGCGCGTTGTAGGAGCCGTCTCCAGACGGCGACCGCCCTTCGATACGCCCTGAAGCATCCTGAATCGAGTTCAGGATCAGGGCTACGCAGGGCTGACGGGTCATCGGGTTCTGGAGAACCCTCCTACACGGGTTGTTCGCGCCGAAGGTGACTTGACATGAGCATTCCTTCTATATGTAGAGCCAGCGACCGATTCCATCATGACTGGTCGGCTCCGATCTCGACCGAGCTTGAAATGGTCGAGCGGACGCTGGAGTCGGCGATCTCGTCCGACGTCTCGCCGGCGTTCGACCTGTCGATGCATCTTCTGGCCGCCGGTGGGAAGCGGATCCGCCCGGCGCTGATGATCCTTGGGGCGATGGCGACGGGCGAATGCGATCCGGAGCGCATAGCCAGCCTCGCCGCCTCGGCCGAGCTCGTGCACATGGCCTCGCTCGTCCACGATGACGTGGTCGATGAGACCCGCGAGCGCCGCGGAGCGGTTACGGCGGCCGGCAGCTTCGGCAACAAGATCAGCGTGCTCGGCGGCGACTATCTGCTTTCCAGGGCATTCCAATTGCTGGCGATTCACGCGACGCCTGATATCATGCGCTCTCTTTCCACCACGACCGTTCAGATGACCGAGGGCGAGATGCTTCAGGCCTGGGCGGAAGGCGATCTTGAGGTCTGGCAAGCAAACTACTGGCGGATCATACGAGACAAGACCGCCGGGTTCATGGGCGCTTGCTGCGAATGCGGAGCGCTGCTGGTGGGCGCTGAGCCATCGGTGCGAGAACGGCTCTGTGAATACGGCGTTCAGCTCGGGTTGGCGTTCCAGATAACCGACGACGTGCTCGATCTCGTCGGCGACCGGGCGCTGACCGGCAAACAGACCGGCATGGACCTCATGGACGGCAAGTTCACCCTGCCCGTGCTGCTGGCGCTGCGGGACTGGGATGGCGCGGGCTTGCTGCGAGAGATGCTCGCAAAGGGCAGAATGAGCCGGTCCGAGGCGCGCGAGGCCGCCGATATGGTGATCCGCTGCGGAGCCGTGGATGCCGCGCGACTGGCGGCTCTGGGCTGTGCGGAGAAGGCGATTGAGCAGCTCTCGGAGGTTGGGCGCTCGCAGTATAAGGACGCGCTGATCGCGCTTGCGGGTTTCGTCATCTCACGCGAAGGCTAGGCCGCCCTTCGATACGCTCGTTGCTCGCTACTCAGGGCTTACGGGGTACGAGGTCCCCGGACTTGTGACTTTTGACTTTCGACTTTGGACTTACACGTGGTGCAGCCGTTGTTTGAGTTTGCGTAGGGCTTGCTTGGCGAGGGTGTAGTTGGGGTTGATCCGCAGGGCCTCTTCGTATTCGTATTCGGCCTCGCTGTCGAGTCCGTCTGCTTCGTAGGCCTGGGCGATGTTGTAGTGTATGCTTGCGATGCCGGGCGCGATCTGCTCGGCGGTCTTGAACGCGCCGACGGCGGCGTTATAGCGCTGCTTGGCGGCGTAGGCGGCGCCGAGGTAGCAGAAGGCCTTGTAGTTGTTGGGGCTCAAGTGCGTAGTTGCCTCAAGCTCCTCGATGGCCTTGTCGATATCGCCCGCCTTATACGCGTCCACTCCACGCGCGAAACTCTCGGTCGCGCCGGCCATAGTTCATCACCCACGCACAGTATAGCCCCAGCCTGACGCCGTGTCAATCGGCTGATAGTCATCAGTTGTCAGTCATCAGTCATCAGCTACCGGTTTGCGCCCCATTCGCGGCCGTGCTAAAATTCACGTGTACATTCCCCGACAATAGGACTACGCGCGGGCTTCGCGGGGGAGTTCGAACATCGAACATCGGACCTCGAACATCGAACATCGAACCTCGAACCTCGAACAGGAGCTTTACGGATGAATCTCTGCGTTATCGGCACGGGCTACGTGGGACTTGTTACCGGGACGGTGTTTGCCGATCTGGGCAACAACGTGGTCTGCTGCGACAAAGATACCTCCAAGATCGAGATGCTCGCAAGAGGCGAGATGCCGATCTATGAGCCGGGCCTCGAGGAAATGGTCAAGCGCAACGTCGAGGATCGCAGGCTGTCGTTTGGGACCGACCTGGGCCAGGCGATCAGGGACAGCGAGGTCATCTTCATCGCGGTCGGCACCCCGCCCGGCAGCGACGGCTACGCGGACCTGAGCGCCGTCAAGGACGTCGCGAAGGTCATCGCGCGCAACCTCGACCGCTACAAGGTCATCGTGAACAAGAGCACGGTGCCGGTCGGAACCGGCGACGTGGTCCGCGAGATCATCGACATCAACAAGGTCCGGCCCGACGTGGAGTTCGACGTGGTCTCCAACCCGGAGTTTCTGCGCGAGGGCGACGCCATCAACGACACGCTGCACCCCGACCGGATCGTGATCGGCGCGCCCAGCCAGAACGTTGCCATGCGAATCCTGGAGCTCTACGCCCCGCTCGAAAGGCCGATGATCATCACCGACGTCTACTCCGCCGAGATGATCAAGTATGCCTCCAACGCGTTTCTGGCGACAAAGATATCCTTCATCAACGCAATCGCCAACATCTGCGAGCTTTCCAACGCCGATGTCGTCCAGGTGGCCAAGGGCATGGGGCTGGACAAGCGCATCGGGAGCGAGTTCCTCAATGCCGGTCTTGGCTACGGCGGCTCCTGCTTCGGCAAGGACACGTCGTGTCTCGTCTCAACAGCCGCAAAACTCGGCTACGACTTCAAGCTCCTTGAGTCGGTCATCGAGATCAACGCCCTCCAGCCCAAGCGTTTTGTCGAGCGGATAAAGCGAGTGCTGGGCGGGCTGGAGGGCAAGACCATCGCCGTGCTGGGGCTTGCGTTCAAACCCAACACCGACGACCTGCGAGACGCGAAGTCCCTGGAGATCATTGCCGCCCTGCTTGCCGAAAATGCCACGGTCAAAGCCTACGATCCAATCGCGATGCCCAATACCCGCAAGGTCTTTCCTGCTATCGACTACCGCGAGAACGCTTGCGACGCCGCGGACGGAGCGGATGCGGTCGTCATAGTGACCGAGTGGAACGAGTTCAAGTTCCTTGACCTGGCGAGGGTGAGCAAAACAATGGCGCAGCCGATAATCTTTGATGGACGTAACATCTACGATCCCGAGCGGATGCGCCGGCTTGGCTTTGACTACTACTGCGTTGGCCGTCCGGCGGTCAAGGGAAGGGATTGAGTATTGAGTATTGATTATTGAGTATTGGCCCTGCGCTCGGCTCGGCAGGCGAGTTCAATACTCAATACGCAATACTCCATTCCGGAACGGAGTGGGCATGATAGGGATAGCCGAGCTGAGCAAGAGATACGCAAAGGGACTTGAGTTCTACGATCAGGGACTACTGATCGACGCGCTCGCGGAGTTCGAGGCGGTGCTGCAAGACTCGGAGCCGGGCAGCCCGGAGGCCAGGCTGGCTGGTTACTATTCCGGCCAGGTTCATGCCAGGCTGGCCGAAGAGAGCATCCAGCGAGGCGCGCGCGAGCACGCCGAGCAGCATCTGCGCAAAGCCATCGCCCGCAATCCGAGGTTTCCCGACATTCACTTCCAGCTCGCCCAGATAATCGCCGAAGGCGGCACCATCCGAGAGGCCATGACCGAGCTGGAAACGGCTCTCAAACTGAACCCCAACTACGCGAAAGCTCGCTTATCGCTGGGGATTCTTTCCTACCAGGTCGGCAGGTATGCCGCGGGCGCCAGGCACATCGCGCGCGCCGCCGAGATCGAACCCAGATACGCTACCCCGCTCTACACAAACGCGATGGCCGCGCACGACAAAGGCGAGCACCGCAAGGCATTAGCCCAGTTCGCGGAGCTTGCGCTGACCAACGTCGACGACATCTCATTCCACTTCGGCATCGGCAAGAAGTGCTACAGATCGGGTGACTATCGCGGCGCCGCCGAGGCGTTTGAGCAGGCGCTCAGCCTCAGTCCGACATACCCCGATATTCGCAATTGGTTCGGGCTTGCGCTGATGGGCTGTGGTGAGAACGAGAAGGCCTTCGAGCAGTTCCAGAGCGCGCTGGAAGCCAACCCCAACTATATAGGCGCGGTCATCAACGCGGGCGTGGCATGCGAGATGATGGGCCTGCGCGACGACGCGGACTCCTTCTACCGTCACGCCCTCGAAATCGATCCCGATAATCCCGAAGCCCGCGAACGCCTCTCGCATGGCGAGGCGCTCAACTAAGTCGAAAGTCAAAAGTCAAAAGTCAAAAGTCGAGAGTGACGATACTTCGGGGACTGCTTCTCCGCGCCAAAGCGTCGCTCCTATTCCCTACACCCTCGCTTTCTTGCTTCCCTGATCCAACTCAGGCGGCGGCTGGTAGAGGGTGCCGGTCGGGCGGCGCTGCTTTTGGACGGCGGCGGCGTCGGGCGGCGGCGCGTTGAGGGCCTGGCGCAGTCCGAATGCCAGAAAGCCGGCGCAGGCGGCGTTGGCAAACCCGGAAATGGCCGCGCCCTTGCCGGTTTCGACCCACTCGCAGGCGATGCCGTCGTCGAGTTCCGCGCGCCGCAGGAAATCCAGCGCTTCCGGGCTGTGGCTGCACAGAAGATCGTTGACCAGGCCGGGTATCGACAGTCTGTGGCTGTCGCGGTCGGATTCGCGATCCGGGTTGTGTTCTGAGTTGATCCAGGCAATGGTGTTGCGGTAGATGCCGTCGTCGGGCGTGCAGAATCCGAGATATGTCAGCAGTATCAGGCTTCCGCACGGGTCGTCGCCCAGCTCGAAGCCGCCCTGCAGATCGACGCTGCGGGCGAACATATCTCCGGTAGGACCTCGCACCACGAAATGTTTCTGTATCTCGGCCCGCAGTTTGTTGGAGAGCACCTCCGCCTCGTCCACCCGGTCGATATCCTTGATTCGCTCGTAGAGTGCGGCGAGATCGAGCAGAATTCGCCAGGCGAGCACGTTTGAGAAGCAGACGTATGGGTACTTCGCCACCTCTCCGGAGGGCGAAAGCAGCGTTTCGAAGAGCACAACGTGCGGGTTGCGCTGCACCATCATGATGTCTTTGATGGTATTGACCCCGGTTTGTACGCGCCGGTCGAAAAGGATCGACATGTCGCCGGTGGTCTGAAGATACAACTGCAGCGCCCGCAGCGGCGCGCACAGCTCATCGAGCGCCAGCCCAGGTTCCAGCGCGATCCCGTCGATGAACCGCGAGCGGACGCCCACGTTTGCAAGCTGTGTCGTGAAGGCGTAGATCAGCATCTTGCGGGCCTGCGCCCAGTTGATCTGCAGGACAGCGGGCAAGCTCCATCTCATCGCGTCGCGATCCCGGTAGACACCGCACAGATCGCTTGCCAGGCTTCGTGCCGACGTGAGCGCGAGCTCCTCGGTATCGAGCGTGGTCGCCTGCGCGTAGAAGTAGTTGTAGAACGAGTTGACGTTGATCAAGCGCCTGAGAGGCTCGTCGTCCGTGACAATTGTGTGCTTGTCGAGCCAGGCAGTCAGGCTCGCCAGCAGGCGCTCCCATCCCTGCGACCGCATCTCCATTGCCGAGGCGACCGCGCTCAGTTCCTCCAGCCCGATTCCGACATACACCGCCAGCGACCGCCTTTGGGACGGTTCGATCGTGAACTCGTCTGCCAGCTCGTAGCAGATCGGCGAGTCCGCCTGCATGCTGATACCTTCAGGGGTCCGCTCGGTTACGGCGCCGCTCTCGTCGCCGCGGATTCGCGCCGGCATTGTCTGCTCGGCCAGAAACGCCACTGCAAACAGCGGTATGTCTCCTCTGAACTCGATAACCGGCGTCCCGGC
>Ga0315294_10010559_pt1 | contig 10128 bp, 12 predicted proteins | sample YL17G13_40_MG_FD_203626 | JGI IMG/M metagenome (GOLD analysis project Ga0315294, IMG submission 203626) | Sediment microbial communities from Yellowstone Lake, YNP, Wyoming, USA - YL17G13_40 | ecosystem: Environmental > Aquatic > Freshwater > Lake > Sediment | place: USA: Wyoming | collected...
GTGTTGAGAACATGCGCGTGAGATACAGCTATGTGCCTCTGCCGGTTTACAAGAAGGCTGCGGAATTGTTCAGCATGTTCACTGACAGGATAAAGAAGTTCGGACCACTGGCAGAAGAGAAGCGCAACGCAATGAAGCAGAAGTTACAAGTTTGAATTGTGTTTGTGCTCTGATGCTCTCTGCGAGTTTCTAGCCCCCTATATATAGATTAGTGCAACGAAAAGCTTGGTTGAATAGAATCACGGGTTTTTATTGCCGTGCGTTTATGGTGCTATTGGAGTTTGAAACAAAATGCAAATACAAGCACCAAAAGAGCAACAAACCGAAACCCACCAAAACGCGTTTTTTGGCGTTCCAACAACGCACGCAATTCTAACGGGTTTCGGAAACGTAGAAACGGAAATAAGGGTAAGAGAGATTTTCAGCGCGAAACTAGCACTAAAACGCACCACGCTAAACGGCTATAGTTACGGACTGGCTCGTTTCTGCCACGACAGAAACATTGAACCTTTCGCTTTCGACAGTGTAGGACTAGAACAAATTGAAGAATCGACAGAGCAGTTTATACGAGCCTATCAAGACGTGCTAGCACCTAAGTATCTGAACGTAATTTACAACGCTGTCAAATCTTGGTGTTTCTGCACAAGAATGATTAAGTCTAGAAAATTGTTTAGAGAGATAAAGTTCGACAAAAGCTCTAGGAAGATCGACGCAATAAGCGAAACTAGCCTTGAAACCGTACACATTAGAAGCATGATTCAAATAAGCGATCTTGACACAAAAATTTTGATTGGACTATACGGTTTTTGCGGATTAAGACCCGCGCTCATACCACAATTAACGATTGGAGACTTCGCGCCCAGTGACTACACGCTGCAAAACGGAAAAATACACTTCACAGCGAAAAACCCGTTTCTGTTCGTAAACAAGAACTATGAAGGCAACAAGGCGCACATCACCTTTTTTGTGATCGTGCACAGCAAAATAACCGAGCTATTGGAGACAGAGCTAAACAGTAGCGACACACCCGCCACAGCAAAAACTCCGCTCATGCGAAAATACAACTCTAGCGACGCTATCTATCAAAAAATCGTTTCGCTGTTCGCATCTATAGGCTTCAGTGGAAGACCCTATTTATTGCGAAGCTTTGCCGATAAAGTGCTAGATCGAAACCTTGCTAGCGGTGAAAAACGTGATGAAGACCTTAAAGAGTTCATGTTAGGACACAAGGGAAAAATTTCAGCGATCTATCAGTTAAAAGCACTGAGCACAGAAGACGCACAGCAATATAGACGCATGTATGAAAACGTCGATTCTTGGATTAGTGAAAATGTGTTTGGTAGTGCGTCACCCGAAGGTTTGACCCGTGCAAAAGCACAAGCTGAAATTGCGGAAAGGTTTGGTTGTCCACCCGAACAGTTAAAGACAATGTTGGAAGCTTTAACGCTGGGCAAAATGACAACGGCACAATATGACACGGAATTAACTTCAGCAATGAACGCGGCACAAGAACGACAATTAGCGGTCAAATTTGAAATGCTGTTCAAACAATACATGAGCGCGCATGCGGCATAGTTTCTGTGCCGCTACTCTTTCTTTTGTTTGTTCACCACTAACACTTTTTTGTTAGTAGTGCGTACTTGTGAACCGTCACTAAACAGATGTGCATTTTATCTTTTGATATAAAATCATGGTCTTTATCGTTCAATCATTGTTTGATCTAAACAAACCTTGTTTTAAATAGACCGTATCGCCTTGATTCTTCGGCATTTATGCCGCTAATAGTATTGTTAGTAGAAAAACACCTTACCTGAATTTTCGGAAATTGGATTCAAAAAACCCGTGAATAAAATTCTGAAACTTAGCCGCATTCATTGCAGCGAGTCTCGCTGTGGGTCGGCACACAGACACACGGAGATGCCCGAACCCGCGAACCCCGCTTAGCGGTCACCAAGCCAGAACAGAAACCAACCGATCACAAGATGCGGCTAGAGAGCGAAGAACAAGACTAGAGCAAATTCATACTTCAGTAGTCTTAAATATCTCTTGAACCTTCAATTCAAATTATGGGAAAGAAAAAGCGTGTTTCTTCTGTAAGTGATACAATTTTTGGAATACCCAAGATGAAAACCACAAAGAATCCTCTTAATGTCGGGTTTCCTAGTCTTTATCCGAGTCAAACGAGAAAGGATTCAAGAAGGTCTTTTTCTCCAACTCAAAAGAAAGCGATTCTCTCTCAGCAAGACCATAAATGTGCGAGTTGCCACGAGAAATTGGACATTGCGATTCATTTTCACCATGCTAAACCTTGGTCGTCTGGTGGAAGAACTATAGTTCAAAATGGAAGGGCTTTGTGTGCAAATTGCCATGAAAAGGTAACGCATAAAGACCGATTGAAACGAGTAGATAAGAAACGAAAGCCGAGAAACACTAATCCATTCTTGTAGCGGTGATTTCTCTACTTCTTCTTTCTTTTAGCCAAAAAGCTGACTTTGACTTTTTTCGGTTTTTTCACAGTAGCGGTGAATTCGACTCTTTCTCTTCTTTTCTTAGGCATTTTGACTCACATCACAATATATGCAAATGGGTCTATAATAGGTTTCACCAATTGAACTTCTGAGCCTAAAGAAAAAGAGTTAAGGCGAAACTTTTTGGGGTCTTTCCAAAACATCAACTATTATGCCAGCCATCATAAGAAGCACCCCGACTATAATCATTGGCATTGCAAACCATCTGAATGGATGAACTCCGTAAGGATATATCCAGAAGACAAAAGGTTCTGTATAGTAATGGCAAAATATTCCCCCAACAAGCAACATTGCGCCTGAGATAACTAAGATAAGCATGGCTGTTAATTCTGCTTCTTTCGTGTTTTCCCCCCCCTAAACTTTCACGATCAGCCCCGCCTTATAAACGCTGGCACTATTGTACGGAGCACCAACAAATGTTGAAACAATCGCAAACTTAAACAATTGTTGCGGGTTGACACCCACGCATCAAAGATGCCCGACCCATCTATCTGTCACCAATCCAGAACAGAAACATGAGCGCAAGAATGGGCAAGCCCAGAATCAGGAGAAACTAGCGCGCGTTAGCATAGAAAAATTAATCATGCCCCTTCGCACTCATACCATTTGACGGGGACGTCTCATAGAATCCGAAAGAGAATCGCGGATTGATGCATGTGTCGAATGTTGTGTTAGGGATAGGGATTTCTCTCAAAAGACGGTTTATCGTTGCGAATTGTGCGAAAGATGGTTCTGTGAAAAGCATCTTGAACCGAGATTAGCGTTCATAAAAGACCTAGAGGCAATTGACAAAATCCCAGAAATCAGAGTCTTGTACTATGCCGAGATAGAAGGGAAAGAAGGACAAGGACACCCAGATTTTGAGTATAGTCGAAGAAAATTCAGACAGCTTGACATCGAAGAGAAAAGGCGGAATGACTTGATAAAACAAGCCTTAGACAGAATGAACCATTACTATGACGATGTGGAAGAGATAACTGAAACAGATGAAGAGGGTTCAGAAGAGTCAAAACCTGTTGATGTTGAACTTGATAGAAAGAAACGTGTTGAAATGCTTCTCAAAGAGGAAGAAGAAATAGACAAGGATCAACAATTCAAAACGAAAGAAATGAAGCTTAATAGCGGAATGATTAGTGAAGGGAAATTTCATTTTAAGAAAGCAGAAGGATACGAAGAGACACAAAGGAAAAGTGTGAAATGGAAAAGGGTTCTCATAACTATTTTGATGTTGGCAATAGTCACACTCGCTCTGCTTGTCTTCTGCTGGAATCCTAATCTTTTTTCGACTCTAGTTCCAAACCTGTCTTCGACAAGTTATACTCGCGAAGAACTTGTAAACTATGCTTTGACTTTGATCAATTTGGATAGATCATCAAGAGGCTTATCAAATGTGAGCTTGAGTTCAATAGATTCGGGTCAAGTGCACGCTGATGATATGTTAAGTCATGGTTTTTTCAGCCATTGGGGAACTGATGGATCTAAACCTTACATGCGGTATACATTGGCGGGAGGGAAAGGAGCTGTCGCTGAGAACATTGCAGCATATTTGCAGGGCAGTCCTTCAAATCTGAAGACTGCTCTGAAAGATTTGGAATTCAATATGATGTATCAGGATTCGGCTTCGAACTGGGGGCACAGAGATAACATATTGAATCCATTTCATAATGAAGTTAGCATTGGAATTTCTCAGGACAATAACCGACTGTATTTTGTTGAGGATTTCATAGATGACTACGTTCACTGGTCAACCTTCACAGTCACTCAAAATCAAGTTACGCTGATCGGAAGTCTATCCCAACAAGTTTCTCTTAGTCAAGTCAGCATATTCTATGATAGTTTGCCATCTAACTTGACAGCGCATCAGTTGGATAATTCTCCCTATGATGGTTCATATACGCAAGGAACTTTCGTTGGAATGGCTCTTCCCCCCAACTATCAATCTCAGCAAGGCATTACTATAACAGCCCAAACTTGGGTTCAATCCGCCCTAGCATTCCAGATAGAATTCGATTTGTCTCAGGTCTTCAATGCGTATGGAAACGGTGTCTACACGATATATCTTCAAACCACCACTCAAGATTCTCTTACAACATATTCTATTTGGTATGACTAGTGTGTGTTTGTTATTCTTTCTTACCTTGAGGGAGTTAGGAAAGGCGAGTGCAACCTCATTTTCTTCACAACCTTCACCCAGAACAGAAAAACTAATAATTGAAGAACAAGTTATGCCTTTAAGAAGGAGATAACGGCAATGCCAGACCTTAACGCCATTGTTGAGGTACTCTTTACGTTATTCATCGTGTTTTTGCTAGGATATGTCTTCATTACTGCTTTCTCAGCACTATCACCAACTTTGGCGGTCCTTTTTGGCATCGTTCTTGTGGTAGTTGTGATTGGAATGCTGTCTCAAATACTCAGAAGGTGATGGTGTTGCCAAGACGATCCCAGAAAAATTGGGCAAAGTTAGGTGTGTTGGTTACTCTTTTTATAGGATTACTTGCAATAGCTGTTACTATAATACTTCAGGTTCCAGACAAGACGGACAAATACTTTGGCCTTATAATCATGGCATTGCTTGGGTACATTGTCTATTCTGAATTTTTAAAGAATACTTAACATCACGTTCGAAATAGGCAAGCCTAGATAGATGACCACTCAAAAGATTCCAAAACGTGAGCCACGCAATCGAGTTCGCCCTTTTCCAGTTACAAAAGCAAGAAACTTAACGCGCTTATTGCGCGGTGTGGCACACAGCCAAACCGACCAACACCAAATGATTGCCAACTCTATATAAGGCACGGGTGACAAGCATGGACTTTTGATGGACTTTGATGATGCCGCACTTTTTAATCTGTGGCACACAAGAAACAAGTGCGGGTCACGGTTCAACGATCTCGTATGTTTGGGCGTGATGCCCTTTCGGTTTGACAATCACGCGAAGCTTTTTCTGATAGACAGCCTTACCAAAAAACGAGCCAATCAGAAACCGATGCTTCTTATCAGCACCGATCTTCACATCAAGTTTATATTTGTAAAAGTCGCGGGTGGAACATGTCTTTTTATTGTCGGCTAATAGTCTTTCGTAGAACTCGTCCCAAGCAGTTTGTTCGCAAAGCGTGAATGGCACGGTGAACCGTCCCGTCTGCAAAGCCTTTTTCAATTCTTCATCTCCCAATTTTTCACCCCCATTTTTCTCTAATAACCGTGCACTGAATATTGGTGTGCTTGCAAGCTTTTGATTGTGAAGCCTTCCAAGCCGCAGACGCTGCATTTACGTTTATGTTGTGGGAGTGGCGACTTTCGGCGACACCTTTTGAAGCTCAAAATTTTCACCAACTCAGAGAGCGCGGGAACGTGTGCCGAGAAACGGAGACGGCACACTTCCCGCCGAGTGCAAATGGCGACTGGGACGGACGTCTAACAGTGTTGGAAACGAACCCGTCGGTGTTCAACGGTAAGGAAACCAACAACGGCGTCGCCCCAGTCGCGCTTCCAATGCGGATACCAATTTTTGTGTTGTGAATGACATTATGTAGCACCAGTCCCTTTCGGCGACCACACGCCGATATTTTTGAACACTGGCACGAAAGGTGCTGGCGTGACACGCGGATTCCAGAGATTATGAATCCGAACAATGTCCCCCGCCGAAACTGGCATTTTAACGCTGACGACGGTTTCAACTTCGATAAATTCCAAACACCCCTTGCACTTGATTCGCTGTTTAAAAAGCCGTGGTTCGGGTGGGGTCTGCTCCAAAAACTGTGTGGAGTTTGATCGCATAGCGTCGCACAGCGCGTTAAAATAGACTGTCGGTTCTGGCAATGGGTTCTCTTTAAAGCATGTGCACCAAACAGTCAAAAGATCGCGTGCGTCGTCAACATTGTTTCGGTGCTGTGTGTAGCCGTGCTTGGTTTTGGTCGTAATTTGAATCAGTTGCAAATATAAAGACGAAAGTTCGCTCTCGCTCCAACCCTTCACGATTCCTTTCCAATAATCGTCGGTAAGCGTAAAGTGCACGCTCCCCGAAAGCTGCCTTCCACAATTCGGGCAGTCATATTGGAAGGTTCGACTTGTGCTTGTCGGAAACGTTGCCCGACTGCCGCCTTCGTTCATAACGCGTGCTTCATTGATGCGGAACAAAATTTCGCTTCTGACATTGACGGCGTCAAATAGGTCTGCAAAACGTCGCCCCTCAGAACATGGGCATCCGACGGTGGACACAAGTTTGCCTTTCTCAATCGAAAGCGTGCTTTCCTCAGATTCAACAATAAAAATATCGAAGGGGAGCTTCATCGTTTGTCGCCTTCCACTTTCCGCTTAATATTCTTCAGTATGTCGCCCATCCTAACTTCTGCCATTGATTCGGGCACATATTTCGCCGTCTCTGGCTCTATCCCGATTTTAAGCTGCAAGCCTTTGGTCTGTTCACTCGGCGACTCATGTATTCTTTCCTTCACTAGCTTTTCGATCTGTTCTTTGGTCAAGCGTTGGGGGTTCTCCGTTATCTCATAATGCGCTGTTACTGATTCCAGTTTTTCTTTCGACGGCTCGGCTGTTAGAGCGAATGGCGGCGACAAACTTTCCATGCCCATGTTTTCGAGTATCGGTTCGATGTTTGCTTGCGGGATGCCGCCAATGGCAACGAGACTGAGTTCGGCGTCTCCAAGCCCACGCGGAATGTGCCCGTCCACAAAATCCATTGTCTGATAATCGTAGCCGACGCTCACATGTTTGATTATGCCCGCCGTTATTTTTGCAGCCCAATCAGTGTCGTAAATCTCGCCTTCGAACCAAAGATTTCGAGAGTCCCAATCGACTTTTACGACTTTGCCAATCGCATATTCGGCTCGGACGTGCTCGATGTAAATTGGTGCTCCAAGCAACTTTTTAGCGAAAGCCTTCAATTCTTCGGCTTGATAGTCCGCACGGTTGCGGCTCATTCCGACACAAATCGCCAAACCCCGCACTCTAAGCGGCTTTTCCAACAGAGACTCGCCCACGATCTTCAAGTCTGAAAAGACGTTCACGTGCTCGGGGGTTGCTCCGACCTCCATCACTTTTCACCCTTCTCATGCTGTTCAAGACCTTCCGTTATCAGTCGTCTTGCCAGACAACTTAGGCTGATATGGTCGCCCTGTGCACGCTTTTCTAGCTGCTCAACGGTTTCGGCAGCCAGCGACACAGATATTACAATTTTTCGCATACTTTCACTCTTTGCTTGTTGATGTGTTTTAAATGGCGAAATGGTTATAAAGGATTACTCATATTGACATGATTATAGATAAGGGTTGATTGTTATGGGGCGAAAAACCATGTTCGAAAACGAACTTCGTCACGTTATGTATGACAACCACGACGGGCTACGCACCCTTCAATTTATTCACGCCGTCAACCAAAACAGATTGGCGAAAGGTGAAAGGCATAAGATGTCGGCGAACACGTTTGAAAAATATGCGAAAGGTCTAATCGAAAAAGGCGAGGTCGCAAGAATTGCGGTATCGTATAAAGAAGTGATCTATAAGCCGACCCCCAAAATGGATTCAGTCCACGCACGATTTATGATCGGTCTGAATATATGTGCGGCACTCATGCAGTTGGGAGAAACAGAGACGACGGTGTTTGAAGGCGTGCAACACGCCAGCAAAGAAGAAATGAAAACAGTCAGCGCGTTTCTGCGTGAAGCCGCCGACTTAATAGACGCGCAGAAACTTTAGCCAGATTGGCAAGACTGGGCGACTGCTCACCAATACCCAATGTCGGCTTTTCTATGGTCTTTACCATGAAATCACCATACCATTTTTTGCTCAAATACGGTATGGGAAACTTTAAGAAACGCGTCGCCCCGTAAACAAGCGTCGTCGTGGTGCGTGCCATGTTTCAAACTCCAATTTGGTGCGCGGCATGCACCACGGCGGCAATTGCTTTTTGAAGAATGTAAAAGAGGAAAGAATATTGGGGCTTCTAAGCCAGTTGTGATTTTGCGGAAAAGCTATAGCTGAAAAGATATATGAGAGCACTATGGACCCGATTGTAGTCGTCATAGTCGTTCTATCGCTTGCTCTGATTGCCTTCGTTTCATACTTTCTTTACAGAAAAGTTAGAGTTCTTAGGTGTGGTCCCCCAAGAAGTCTAAAAATCCAAAGAACCCAAGTTTTAAGTGACAAGCCAGAGCCAGAAACCAAAGGGACCAGAGTTATCGGTATGATTAGTTGTGAGTATTGCGGCTCTCTAATGCCGCAAGCGGCATTAACTTGCCCTAATTGTGGTGCTTCAAGAAGAAAGTAGTTGACTTATATCGTTTCAAGAAGTCGTTTTCTCTTTTCTTGAAATTCTTCCTCTGTTATTGCTCCCATCTGTCTGAGTTCGGCAAGTTTCTTGAGTTGGTCAAATGCGGTATCTCTTGCTGGGCTTGCAACGGCTTGAGTCTTCGCCTTGCCTTTCAACCTTTGAATCATGTTCGCAATCTGGTCCACGTCATCTTTAGCCATGTCCTTAAATCGGATGATTCTGTCTTTCGTAGAAACTCCAATCTCGCCCATCACCATGCCCTTTTTTCCTTGCACAGTAATGATTTGGTCATAATCCAAAAAAATGGCACTAGTCTTGCTGAATGATGCCAGAAAGCCCCCACCTTTGGGATAGAACACGATTCGGCTGTCAGTTACAGCAAGTCGATTTAAAGAAGTTTGTCCATCAACGACTCCTTCGATGATTGCCCGAAGTTTCTCATCGGGGTCCAGATATTTCTCGGCTTCCTCTGTTTCCTCATCCATCAGTTCGTCTTCATCGTCTTCGTCACCAAGCAGATTTTCGCTAAATAGAGTTTCGTCTTCGTCACTTGACAATACTCTCACCAATCTTGTGTATGTGGGTTTTCGAATAAAACCTTTCTGCAAGAGACCTAGATGACAAGCACGAAGACCTAAATCCTTAAGAGTCTATACTTTCGAGTATTCAAAATGGGGTTACCTAGATGGGAAGTGGACAAGACCATCTGAGATTTGACCGACTTTTGAGAGAAAACGGGATAATAGAACTTGGAAACAATGAATGTGACGAAGTGCATGATAGGATGGACAGAGAAATGCATAGGCATGGCGGACCTTGGCAACATCAAGACTTGGACCCACATCATCAAGAGGAAGGCATTAGGGAATGGGTGAGAAGTGGCAGAGACTCTTTCTGGGATAGTCTTTTCCATGGCGTTTGGGGTCATAGAGACTGTGACTTTGTCCGAGTAGCCTACGGGCACATAGTCCTTGACCAATATTGGGCAAAATACCGTGAAGACATAGAATCTGGAGACAGAGCAAAAGACGAGATAATGCAGCTAGCGTTTCGCCATTACTGTGATGAGAGGTATGACTCTGCAAGGTCTCGTTCGAGATAGAGAATTCTTCTAACGCGCGCGCTAAACCACGCGCTCTCAATTTTTGTCCGTTTCTGTATTTAAAACGATATTTTTATTGTGTCAATATAGATTGAACCCCAAGCCCACGATTGCATTCATCCTACCTAGAGACTTCGTTTCACCTTCCTTTCAAGGCACATAACGCACGCTGCGGGACTCAAGTTTTCCGACTCGTATACTCAATTCCGT
>Ga0315294_10010560_pt1 | contig 10126 bp, 8 predicted proteins | sample YL17G13_40_MG_FD_203626 | JGI IMG/M metagenome (GOLD analysis project Ga0315294, IMG submission 203626) | Sediment microbial communities from Yellowstone Lake, YNP, Wyoming, USA - YL17G13_40 | ecosystem: Environmental > Aquatic > Freshwater > Lake > Sediment | place: USA: Wyoming | collected...
TGGACTGAGTTGGCCTGCACTACAGTAAGTGGCATTACCAAAATTAGGTAATAACTTTCCCATATAAGTATAAATTGTCCTGTTAGAAGAGTTGGTAGCTACTGCATAATTCTGGTAAGCATTTCTGGGATTGAAAAGATAAGCCTGGTTTATTGTATCCATGGTTATGTAAGTTTCAATTTCTCTTCTAGGATAACAATCAGTACCATATGCTGTCGCTCTTAGTTTCACTGGCTTTCCTAGTATTAAATCTTCAATTACATATGCTCCACCGTAATTCATTCCTTCTGTCTCTGAAAGTTCCGCAGCGCCGATATATACATCTACGGCGGCTATTCCAGCATATGCAGGTACATCATTTAACCACACTTTTGTCATTTTTATAGGAGGATCCGGGTGCCCGAAATTTATGAAAGCTCCAGAGGAACACATAGGTCCGAAAGTTGCAGTTGTCACCACATCTACTTCTTTGGCTGCTTTTTTTATTCCTTTTTCTTTCACATAATCAATTATTTCTTCAGCGTTTAATACTAAAACTTTTCCGTTTTTTATTTTTTCATTTATTTCTTCAATTGTTTTTGCCATGATATATTTAGGTCCTGATTTAGATTTAATAAATTATAATACTCTAATATTGATATTTTGCCAATAATCATTTGGTTCAAGAATAGATTTTTACCTGGCTATATAATATAATTTTTATAAAAGTTACCGGAACCGGTCACTTAAAATTATAAAAAAATTTAATTTTGTAGATGATCCAGTATTTTTTTACAGAAAGGTATTTATAACAAATTGATGAATCCAAAATTTAGAAACCCGCTTGTTTTAAGTATTGTTGCAACTGTTTTTTTAATACCGGTTCTTATCCTGACCATGTATATATTTGATTTGGTTAATTGGATAATGTTGATAGTTACCGCGATTATTTATTTGGTGATTATTTTTTTGGTTTTTTTATATTACGGCAGTTTTGGGAGAAAATAACTCATAAGCAATGACACAAAGTTATGATATAAATATTGAGAGGTTGCTTGCTGGCAAGCTTGATCCGGATAGAAGTATATATAGAAACAGGGTTAAATATAAAGAGAAATATAATTGGAGGATTATATACAAATATAGTGATCTTTTGGTTAGTTGCGATAGAAATATCATTCCTAAACTTGAGAGATTAATTAAGGAAATTTACTATCTGCTTGAATCCTGTATAAAGGAAAATCCATCCTTTCAAAAAAGTTTATCCCCCTTAAAAATTAAGCCTGAGTATCCTCCTGTAATAAAAAAAATGTGCCAGAAGGCGGCTATTTTTAATGTAGGCCCAATGGCTACTGTTGCCGGGGCGGTATGTGACTATCTTGCTTCAGGTTTGGATAGATACTGCAACCGCTTAATAATAGAAAATGGTGGTGATGTTTTTATAAAGAGCAATAAAGATATAGAGGTCGGTGTATATCTTAAGAATAAGTATTTTGAAGATAAGATATATTTAAAAATAAAAGCGGCTGGCACTCCTTGCGGGCTTTGTTCTTCATCGGGAAGTTTTGGCCATTCACTTAGCATGGGGAGTAGTGATTTAGTTGTTGTTCTGGCAAAATCTACTATTAGTGCAGATGGTGCGGCCACTTCAATTGCAAATAATATTAGAGGTCCTAAAGATATTTCTAAAACTATAAGCAGTTATAAAAATATAAAAGATATAACAGGCATTTTAATTGTAAAAGATGATAAGCTGGGTGTTTGGGGGAATATTGAGTTTATAAATAATTAAATCTTTTTGGCTTTCTGGGCATCATCAATATCTTTTTTTTCATCTTTTGATTTAAAAATATCAGCATTTGAACCTATCAGACTTTCTCCTTTGAACAGTCCTCCTTTAGCTATTGTCAGGAGAGCATCTTTCTGAGTTAAGTTTCCAATAAATTTTCCTGTCGTGGTAATTTCAACTTCTCCAGATGCTATCATATCTCCTTTATATGTACCGGCTATTACTGCATCTTTGGTTTTAATATTAGCTTCTACTTTTCCTTCTTTTCCAATTATAATTTCTTTTTCTATTGTAATTTCGCCATTGACTACACCGTCAATTCTTGCTGAACCAGGGCAGTTAATTTTCCCTTCTACTTTAACTCCCTCGGCAATAATAGTAATATTTTTTGAGCCTTTTACTTCGGTACTTTTTCTTGACAGCATACTTTTTCCTCCTTTAAAATTTGCTACTTTTATAATTATAAATTTTGAATTGTAAGTATTTTTTGCAAGCTATTATAACACTTTTTAGCCAAAATTAATGATAATTTTTTCACTTTAAATTTTATCTATAAAAATATAGAATGATATTAAATTATGAACTAACCTTATAGTTATAAAGAGATGAAAAGCAAAAATTTATTTACCCATGTTTTTACATTAATCTTAATTTTTCTGTTTATATCAGTAGCATCTGTTTCATGCCAAATTACCCGGTATGGCGAGAAGGATATTTCTGAGACCGGAGAAGCCGGGGATATGAATGAAATCGATAACCAGCTTCAGGAGCAAGCAGGAGAAAAATCTGAAGATGAAACGGAAGAAATTACTACAGTAAATCTCTGGATCAGTGACCTTATTCCGGAATATATAAGCGCAGAAGTCAGAAATGAGTTAAGCAAAGTTTTTGATGAAATAATAATTGCAGATGAGAAAGAGAATTCCGATGTATGGGTTGAAATTGATATTAGTAGCAAGGAATCAGAAATAAGATGGGTTTTGGTGCCGGTGGTTTCATTTTTCAGAAGTTTTGACGATATATCATATGAGAATATAAAAGAATTCTGGGCCGGGAATAAGGAGGTTTTAAATTATATATCAGTTGATGACTCTGAACCCGAACTTATTGTGACTGAAGAAGTTTTTAAAGTGCTTGAAAAGATTTTTGGACAGAAAGAGAATGAAAATATAAAAATAGTGAGTACAGAAGAGCTTTCATTAAATATTGAAAAAAATAATAGTTTTTCAATTATCCCTTTTGATAATATCGAAAAAAAATATAAGGTACTCAATTTAGATGAAATGTCTGTTTTTGATAAAGATTTAGACATTAATAATTATCCGCTGGCCCTGAATATAAGTCTGGGGAGCAATAACCCTGACTTTGAAAGCAAAATAGCTGAGAGTTTTTCAGGAGTAACAATCACCAACAGGGATATGGAAAAGCTTGCGTCGGTCATTATGACCGGCGTAACAGCAATAGTTAGGCAGGTAGCAAGAAGAATAGAAAGTGATGGAGTTTTATCTCCTGGTGAAAAGATTGCAGAGGTACTAAGAGACGCAGATATTACTCATATAAGTAACGAGTTGCCTTTTGTGGAAGGTTGCACAGGAACAAAACCCCAGGGTTTAATTTTTTGTAGCAGTCCTGAGTATATAGAATTACTCAGGTATGTTGGAACTGATGTAATTGAACTGACAGGAAATCATATGAATGACTACGGTCATGAATGGATGAACTATACCCTGGATATGTATGATGAAGAGTGCTGGCACTATTTTGGTGGGGGAAGAAATCTTGAGGGTTCATATGAGCCAGCTACTTTTGAGATAGGGAGTAACAAAATAGCATTTCTCGGAGCTAATACTTTTGGCCCTGCCAGTAATTGGGCTACAGAAGATACTCCAGGTTCGGCACGTATAAATGTGTGGGGTGAAGTAGAAAAAGAGGAAGATATGAGAAAGTTTGAAGCGATAATAGAGGAGTTAAAGAAAGAAGGTTATATAGTAATATTTACTTTTCAGTATGAGGAAACTTATAGCTATACCCCTACTGAGGTTCAGATTGCTGATTTTAGAAGAATTATTGATGCTGGAGCTGATATAGTAAGTGGTAGTCAGTCTCATTATCCCATGGGAGTTGAATTTAGAGGTGATGGCTTTATAAACTATGGGCTGGGTAATTTATTTTTTGGGCAACAGTTAGCTATTCTTGGTAATAATCCCGGAATAATCGCAAAACACATCTTCTATAAGGGTAAGCATATAAATACTATTTTAATTACTACTATGCTTAATGACTTTAGCCAGCCGAGGCTCACTACTTCTGAGGAGAGGATAGAACTTTTAAAATCTATTTTCGCCGGCAGCATAAGATAATTATATTATTCAGTTGCTAAGTAAAGACTATTTGATTTAAGAAATTGTTGTCATTTTTATAAAATAACTTCTAAATTTTTAATAGCATATTCAAGTGGAAGGATGTTGATGCTGCCATCTGACATTTGCCTCTCCCCGCCATATATTAAGTATGCCTTTGCAGAAGGATAATCGTCAAGGAAGGCCTTTAACCCGCGAAGATCGGATCCTGGGATTTTGCCTTTTCTTTTAACTTCGAATATTTTTAAGCCTCTGTCTCCATATAAAACAAAATCCACTTCCATATTATTACTTGTTTTCCAGTAATAAATTTTATATCCAAGACCCAGATAGTCATTCATTGCCACCAGTTCCTGAAAGAAAAGACTTTCAAATGAAATTCCACCGGCTTCTTCAGGCGTATCCAGGGGACCCATTGGCCTTAAAGTCCTATAGACTCCAACATCAAAAAAATAAAATTTTGGATGCAAAACTAACCTTCTTTTTGCACGTTTTGTAAAAACAGGAATCCTGTAAGCCAAAAGAAGATCTTCTAAAATTGTAAAATAATTCTCGACTGTTTTTCTTTCAACGGCACATTCCCTGGAAACTTGTGAAATGTTTAAAACTGAGCCTTGAGAAAAACTCGCGGCCTCAAGAAACCTTGAAAATACCCCCAGGTTTCTAGTTAATCCTTCTTGCTGTATTTCTTCCTGGAGATAGGTCTTGATGTAACTTTCAAGATAATCTCCCGGATTTGATTCAACATAAACCGATGGAAGGTTGCCATACATAAGAGAATGATTTAAATTAAAATCTTTCCCGAGTTCTATTGCCGTCAATGGATGCATTGAATAATTTAATGCTCTGCCTGCAAGAAGATTTGGGCCTTTCCGTCTTAACTTTCTCGCACTGGAACCGGTTAAAATAAACTTATACTTATTTTTTTCGATAAGTCTGTGTACCTCGTTTAGAAGCTCTGGTATTTTTTGGACTTCATCTATTATTATCCAGTCTTTGAAATTACCTGGTATGAAATTTTCCAGTCTTTGTGGATCGGCCAGCAGATCGTTAAATAAACGGGATTCCAGAAGGTCAAGATATACCGCATTTGGAAAAACTTGTTTTACCCACGTGGTTTTACCGGTACCCCGGGGGCCAAATAAAAAGAAGCTTTTATTATCAGGATATTTTATAATTCTGGAATACATAATTCCATTTTACATATTAATTTGGAAATGTCAACTCCATATTACATAATTAAAATAATATTTTGCCCACAACCTTTTGCAGTCCGACCAGAACAACTACAACAGGAAGAATCATTTACACACCCATCAAAAGTAGAAGCACAACCGGAAGGAGTACAGGTTCGAATTCTTGGCCGCTGCAAAGACCCACAACCACTAGATCCACAAGAACCAAGAGTCCAGGATGTACAAGAACAAGACACTGGACAAGTTAAAACATTAGGCCCTGGATTATAACAGCCTGAACCACAGGTACCACTGGTGTTGCCCCCTGAACAATTATGAGGACAAAGGCTTCAATCTTTTTTATTATCGCAGCAGATTTTATATCTACCACCTTTAGTACAGCCTGAATCAGAAAAAATACCGGGTTGTAAATATTTGGTGTTATTTTACAGCTGGGACATTTTGTCATTTACTTATAGTTTGTGAAGTTTTTGATTGGAGGAGGTTACAGTTTCTTTAAAAAATCATTTATTTCTTTAAATAATAGTTCTACAGTATCAGGGAATTTTTCTATAAGCTTATCCAGTCTCTTGCTTTCTAATTCAAAACCATAGATGTTTCTAAAAAGGTGGCGGAATGCCAGATACTCATCCAGTTCGGCTGCTAATTTTTTTGAAATCACAGGTGGCCTCACATCTTCAATATTCATTGTCATTTGATACAATAATTTTTTATGCCACTGCTGTCCAACAGCCACTCCTCCATTTATCCTGTGAGTAATTAATTCAAAAATTCTTTCACAGGCGTTAAAAAAATCATGAAGTATTGAACCCCTGGCGCGTCTTAAAATATAGCTATTGCCTTTACATTCAGATAATTCAGATAGTAGTTATTTTATATTATCTAATTCTTCATTTATAAAACTCACTATTTCTTTTTTGGGATTTTTCTCATTCATATAGTTTTATACCTCTTTTATCAACAATATCTTTAAACTTTTGGGGAATATCCTCATATGGTCTGATATCAAGATTGAATTTACTAATTCTTAAACAATAACCATAAGCCTTAAAATATCTATCTCCAAGACCTTTTACTGCTAAATCAATATCAGAAGCTTCATCAAAATATTTTTCCTCCAATAAACTGCCGTAGAGAATAACTTCTTTAGCTCCAAATTTTGTTGACAGGATATCTGAAATCTTTTTAGCTTCCTTAAGCGCATCACTTATCTTTTTTTTACGTATTTTATTTCTTTCTTTCAAAACATTTTTAAGAATTCCCATTAGGACCTCTAGGGTTATTTATGAAAAAAATATGTATAAAACTATTGTAAAGATAATATCATAAACAAGTGATAGATAAAATAAATAACCTATTTAAAAAATTTACAAGAAAAGCAGTAATAATAACCTTAAATATATCAGTTACTTTCATTTTAATTTTAAGATTAGCTTCTTTATTTATGTTTTTCACTTATCTATCCCATGCGGAAAATTTTAACATTAAAAAGCAATTTATAAAAAACCTTTAAATGATTTCATTCCGTTTTCAACATCAATGTTTGCCAGGGTGATGTAGATAGTAGTTGTACTGATATCTGAGTGACCCAGGATTCTTCTCAGGGTTTCGATGTCTTTTGTCTGCTTATAATACTCTGTTGCGTAAGTATGCCTGAAATGGAGAGCTCCCCATTTAAGGCAATATGGTGAGTAAAGTAAAATGGTGAGTGATTCAGTTTTTAGTGTGGTTTTACCCACTATTTGTATTAATCACTCACCATTTTAATTACCTCATTTTTTACAGAGAGAGTTTAAAAATAACATCAGGCCGGTATCCTCTGCCCACATAGGAAAATCTTTTGTCGGCAGTACATCACTGTATGCTGCCTCTATTGCTTTGCGTTTCATTTCTGTGTCCGCCCGGGCATATATTTCTGTGGTAGAACAGTCACAATGGCCCAGGAAATCACGTATATATATAAGATTTACTCCGGACTGGAGCAGATGAACACTTTTGCTGTGCCTGAAAACATGGGGTGTAACAGGAAATGAAATAGTAAACTTTGGATCCTTTTCTGCCAGTTTTACATATTTATTAATAATGTAGGAAATACCCCATCGTGAAAGTTTTTGCTTTTTTTGATTTACAAACAGATAATTATCTCCCTTACTGATTGCATCACTATCTCTTTGATTGTTGATATAATTTTTAAGGAGTTTTTTTGTTTTGTCCATAATAGGCACCTGCCTCTTTTTATTTCCCTTGCCATTTAGGGTTACAACTGAAGGATTTGATATACGGACATCTTTAATTTTTAGGTCAATTAGTTCCTGCACCCGTGCCGCAGTGTCATAGAGGACCACCATAAGCAGGAGATCTCTCACGCCTTTCTTACTGGTTGTATCAGGCTGGCCCAAAAGGATTTTCATTTCATCCCCAGTAAGAAACGGTATAATTGTCTTTGGACCTTTTTTATTGGGGATACTGAGTATCTTCTGAATCTCATAGAGATTTTGGCAAGACTCTTTCTGAACGTATCTGAAAAATGAATGCAGTGGCACCAGACGCTGATTTCTTGTTGAAATGGTGCAGCCTCTTTCTTTTTCTATCCAGTCAAGAAAACCAATGACTGTGTCGCGGTCTATAGAACTTAGACTCAGATGCTCCGGTTTTACTTTCTCTTTCTCCTGGCAATAGATAAGCAATAGCTTGAAAGTGGCAGCATACGATTCTATTGTGTTTGGACTTGCATTCTTCTGTCCAGGCAGGTATTTACCAAGAAATGATGATAAATAGTAAGGAAAATCAAATTTCTTCATAGAAACAACCTCCTTCAGGTATGACATAGCCAAACTCCGCTTCCACTTTACTGATGATATGAGGATACAGATCGGCTGTAAGGCGCAGGTAATACTGGGTAGCCCTAAAATCTGAGTGCCCCATATAGGCAGCTAGATAAGGCAGCATATTTGTAAGGTCAATTCCTGCCAGTGCCCATTTTTTAAGACATGACACTGCCAGTCCATGCCTGAAATCATGGATTCTTGGCCCCGTTGCGGTATGGGGTATATCTGCCATAAGTAGATAATCCCTGAAATGGTTATAGGCTGTACTTTTGTCCATGCATCTCATTTTAGCCCCTGGAAAGAAAAAGGTGCTATCTTTGCTGAAACGGTGGAAACTTTCCATGTATGTCCGCATTCTTTCTGTAAGGCTTTGTGCCATAGGAATTAGCCTGTCCTTATTGTTTTTGCCATGTCTAATTGTTACGATACCATCATCAAGGTTAACATCGGTTATGGTAAGATTAAGTGCCTCGGAAAGCCTTGCGCCGGTACTGTAAAGGAAACGAAAAAGCACGGGATCAACAGTGTTCCTGTAGGAATTTTCACTCATTGGATAACTGTCCACCGCAAGAAAGAAACGCTCAAGTTCTTCCTTTGTATAGATATGGGGTATGAAATTGCTTCTGGGCAGCACTGTACGGATTTGTGGCTCGTATACATCATAACCGTGGTTTTTTAGATAAAGGGCAAAGTTTTTCATGACAACTTCCTTATTGTAATGAGAGACAGGCCTTTCCTGCTTGTTGTAGATAAATTCATTTAGCATTGGTTTTGTAAGATTTATGCCGTTGTAGCCATTGTAGAAGTAAAACGAATCAAAATGGCGTAGGTAGCGCTCCTGCCGTTCGAATTTAAAACCTGTCTTTTGCTTTTCCTTGATATACTGGCTAATAATATCTTTAAGATCACTTTTTAAATCATAAGATGACTTCATTTATTTAAACACCTCCTCGGGATCAAGCGCACATTTGCGCAGTCCTTCTATATCGATTTTAAGATAGATACTTGTGGTATTGATATTCTGGTGACCGAGCACCTCAGAGATAACCGGCAGTGGTGCCTGTGCTTCAAGCATGTTTTTTGCAAGGGTGCTTCTCAGCGAGTGCATTCCGTAGCGCACACCCAGGGGAATAGCAAGACCCGCCTTTACCATGTAACGGCGCAGAGACTCATGAAATGAGGCTGTTTCCCCAAAGGCATTATAGGGAGGCCGGTGCCTGACAAACAGTCTCTCACAGGATGTTTTAGGCCTGCCGTTTTTTAGGTAATCAATAACAGCCCAGCCTATATCATCCAGGATGGGCAGTTCAATGGGTTGTTTTGTCTTTACCATGTTTAGGGATATTGTTTTACGGTTCCAGTTTAAAGACGAAAGCTTCATGGCCCTGATATCGCTTACTCTGAAGCCCAGCCTAACTACCATAAGTATTATGGCATAGTCACGCTTTCCCTTTGGATCCTCGCGGTCGATGGCTTTAAGGAGTTTTAAGACATTGGCCTTTTTCCATGCATGCGGAATCGAAGAATTCCTCATCACCCGGACTTTGGGAAGTAGTAGAGATAAATCAGTGCAGGTAAAACCGTTCTGATAGATAAAGGAAAGATAATTTCTTAACACATAAAGAATGGTGCCAACATATTTGACGGCGGCGCTATCATAGAGGGCCAGAAAGCCATCTATGTGTTTGAGTGTTATTTCATCTGATGAGCCAACCGGAACAGAATCAAGATAGTTTAAGAAATACTGTACCTTGTCGGTATTTGAATTAATTGTTGCATTGGCGTATCCCCTGCGCCTGCATTCCTCCACAAACACCCCGTACTCCTCGCAAAATCCTTCAGGGCATATAAACGGCTCTTTTATCCTTCTTGGCCGGTAAATGAACTTACCTGTGTGCAGATAGGCAAGCAATAGATGCAATGGCTTCATTCGACGATTGATGTTAGGATCAAGTGTTTTTTGGTTAAAGCTTT
>Ga0315294_10010562_pt1 | contig 10125 bp, 7 predicted proteins | sample YL17G13_40_MG_FD_203626 | JGI IMG/M metagenome (GOLD analysis project Ga0315294, IMG submission 203626) | Sediment microbial communities from Yellowstone Lake, YNP, Wyoming, USA - YL17G13_40 | ecosystem: Environmental > Aquatic > Freshwater > Lake > Sediment | place: USA: Wyoming | collected...
CGGCCGGGGCGGAGATGCGCTCGGCCTGGCAGCCAAAGGCGCGCGCCAGGGCGGTCAGGTCGGGCGTGACCGGCGCGCCGTCCCTCAAGAATTCGGCCCCCACTGCCCGTTCCTCGCCGTAGACGGCCGCTTGCAGGTCGCGGATGGCGATCCAGCCCGCGTTGTTGGCCACCACGTATACCACGGGGACGTGGTACTGGACGGCGGTGGCCAGTTCCTGGCAGGTCATCAGAAAGTCGCCGTCCCCCACCAGCCCCACCACCTGGCGCTGCGGGGCGGCCAGTTTGGCCCCCAGCGCGGCCGGCACCGTCCAGCCCATGGTGCTAAAGCCGCCCGTGGTCAGGTTGGTCTTGGGCTGGTAAACCGGTGCCTCCTGAAACCACTGCGCCTGCACGTTGCCCGACGAGGTCAGCACGATGGCGTCCCGCTCGAGCAAGGCGCGCACTTCGGCGATCAGGCGGGAGATGGTGACGGGCACGTGGTCGGACGTGGCCAGGCTCTGCACCTGCGCCAGCCACTCCTCCCGCAGCCGCTGGACCTCGGCCAGGTAGGCGCTCTTAAAGTCGCCACGGGGGGTACTGTGGGCGCGCAGCCATTCCAGCAGCGCCGCCAGCCCTGCCCTGGCATCGGCCACGATCCCTACCTCGACCGGATAGTTCTTGCCGATCTCGGCCGGGTCCAGGTCGAGGTGGATCAACCGGGTGGGGGGGATGGCGTAGGTGACGCCGTGCCGGTAGGATGAGGTGGACTCGTCGGCGAAGCGCATGCCGACCGCCAGCAGCACGTCGGCGCGGGAGGTGAGCGCGTTGCCACAGGTAGTGCCCTTCGACCCGCCGTGGAAGCCGGACAAGGGGTGGTCCTCCGGGAAGGCTCCCTTGCCCATCATGGTCGTGACGACCGGCGCACCCAGGAATTCGGCCAGCGCCCGCAGTTCGTCCCAGGCGCCCGCGGCGATCACACCGCCCCCGGCGACGATCGCCGGGCGTTGGGCTTCCGCGAGCAAGCGCCCGGCCTGGGCGACGAGGCCGGGGTCGGGCAGCACCGCTCCGCTGGGGCGGTAGGTGGCAGGGGCGACGGCAGAAACAAGCCCTGCCCCCACGTCCACGCTGTCGCATTGCACGTCCATGGGCAGGTCCACGACGACGGGGCCGCATCTCCCCGTGAGCATCTCGGCGAAGGCGCGCTGCAGGATGCGCGGCAGCCGCTCGACGCTCGTGGGTCGCCAGATGCGCTTGGCGATCGGGGCGAACACGGCCAGGGAGTTGGCGTCGTGCTGGCGCTCGATCTCCTGGAGGACCCCCCGCCCGGCCATGTGGGTGTGGCTGTTGCCGGTGAGGACGAGCACGGGGATCGAGTCCACGTAACAGGAGGCGACGCCGATCACGGTATTCATCGCGCCGGGGCCGATGGAGGTAAAGACCGCCAGCGGCACGCCCGCCACGCGGTAGTAGCCGTCGGCCAGGTGGACGGCGGCCTGTTCGTGGCGGACCTGTAAGACCTGGAGTTTGTCCTGGCCGATGAGGGCGTCGGAAAGGCCGAGCGTGCCGTGGCCGGGGATGCCGGCGACGTAGGGCACCCCCTCGCGGACGAGTGTTTCGACGACGATCTGTCCTCCGGTAAGTCTCATAGTGGTGATACCTCCCATTTCTGGAACGCGGATGAACGCGGACAAACGCGGACAAACGCGGACAAACGCGGACAAACGCGGTTTTTCTTTTTCTGTCTGCGAAAATCCGTGTGAATCGGTGTCCTTGAAGATTCTACGGTGCGGTTTTGAGTAGCACGGCCGCCCGGTTGGGCTGCAGGGTGACGGCGGTCACCGGGGCGTACGTCACCGTCCAGGCCGAGACGTCCCCATCGGCGGGGACCTCGCCGCCGCCGTGCGGCGTGGCCCGATAATAGGTGCTGCCCAGGTTCACCGTGCGGGCGGTAGTAGTGGGGTTGACCAGTACCAGCCCGTTGCTATAGGTGCGGGCGTAGACGTTCCAACCGGCGCTCCACAGCGCCTCCACGTTCGCCGGGTGGCCTCCCACGGGGCTACCGATGGGAATCCCGTACTCGGGGAACCATTCCGGCTCCAGCCCCAGGTCAAAGTTGAGGTAGGTGGTGCGTCCCTTGATGAGCAGATAGCAGCCCAGCAGGAAGGTGCGGTCGTTCACGTCGGCGGGGTCCACGTACTGTTGGGCCAGGATCGCCTTGTCCTGGCCGACCAACCCCAGGATGCGCTCCATCTGCAACTGCCAATCGGCCAGGTCAAAGTAGTTGCCATAACCCCACCCGCCAAAGCCCTCGATCATCACCCCGTCCGCGCCCGCGTAGTCGGTGGGATCGCGGGTGGTGACCCACTGGCCGGCGTTGGGGATGAAGTAGTAGTTGGCCAGTGCTCCCTGTTGCACGTAGGCGATGAGGCGCTCAAGGCGGGCGGCCCAATCACTCTCGAAGGTCGCGTCCACGGCGGGCAGGGGTGGGTCGTAGCGGTCGGGACCCAGGTAGTTGGGCACGCTGAAACTGTCGGCGAATAGGCCGTCGTCGTCGTTGGCCCGCAGTTGGCGCAGCAGTTCGGCCGACCAGTAGGCCCGCCAGGCCGGGTCGTCCGGGTCCACCAGGTACCAGCCCCAGTCGCAGTTGAGCACCCGCTGCCCGCTCCAGGGGAAGAACCAACTGTCCTGGGGGGAGGCCGGCCACTCCCGCACCCAGTCGTCCCCCTCGACGATGTGGAGCCACTCGCCGGTGGGGTCGCAGGTGCCCTGGATGGCCCGGTAGCCCAGCCCCAGCCCCAGGCGGTAGTGCAGGATGACAAAGTTGGGGTTGTAGGTCCGCAGGTGGTCGGCGTCGGAGCGGGCCATCTTTTGCGTGCCGGCGTAGTGGGTGGCGGCGAACTGGAACTGCGCCTCGCTCATGCTGTTGGACAACTGGTCGTTGAAGACGTGGATGCCGACGGTGGTCTCGGGCAGCGGGCGGACGGCGGGAGCGCTGCTGGCGGAGCGCGAGACGAGGGGGAGGTAGTCGGTGGGGGTGAGGGTGCCGGTAGGGAGAGCGATGAAGGCGGCGGAGGGGGCAATCGCGCGGCCCGCCGCGTGGACGGGCTGCGCCCCAGGCGGGGGTAGAGCGGAGGCCGACACGGCGACGCTGATGATCGCGGTGCTGATGACAGCGGCGGCGACGACGACGGTGAGTCTGGCTCTCGCGGTGAGATTCATCGTGGGACCTCCGAGTGAAACGTGAAGCGTATTGCGTGTTCCGTGTTCCGTTTGGTCGGGCGCTTGCCAACGAGATGCCCGATTGCTGTTTCGGAGGGCCTGGGGCGACAGCCTTCTCGGTGGGCCGTGCCGCCGTGGAACAGGTTGCGCTGGGAGGGGATACCAACCCAGCCCCGGCTCTTCCAGGCCGGGGCGGCCCATGCGAAGCTTGCCTCCAGGTTCAAACATGCCTCCTTGGTGGACAGGGTTTGACACCCAACGGAGATCGTGGCCCAGGCCCCGCAGGCCGAGCCGCTTTCGCTGGATGAGATTAACGAGATCGTCCACGAGGTGCGCCTGAATCGCTGAAACACTGAATCCACTGAAACCACAGAGTGCCACAATTACTGGGAGAGCAAAGAATCCAGGTCGGTAGCATCCCAGGGCAAAGTTGCTCAGTACCGTGTTGTCCAGCAGGGTGAGCGGCGTTGTCATTGGGCTGGGGGAGTCCATGCTGCAGCGACCTCAACGTCAGCCTGTGCTTCACCCAGGTCAGCCGGTGCAGTGCGCAACGGAACATCCAACCGCAGAAAGCGAGTACGCAGCTCCAGCCAGGGTAAACCTATGAGTTCGGCCGTGCGTGCCAGGCTGATCGCACCGGCCAGGTAATGGGCCAGGATTTGGTCGTACCGGTTCTGGGGATCCGCAAGTGAAGCCACAGTAGCATCGCTGAGCCCGCTTGCCACATCAATCTTCGGCCGGTAGGCGTAATATCGCATCACGGCGCGCAAGATATGGAAGTCTACTTGCATATTTTACACCTTTACGCGAATTAGGCAACTTGCAACTAACGGTGAGCACTGTAATGGCTGGATACCAGTGGGAGACAGAAAGTGCGGGTCAGGTAGGTGCGCTGCCAGATGGTGAGCGGCGTGCCATACTTGTCCCGCTCCGTGCTGAGCGTGTAGCCGCCGTAGATGCACCCGTCGTGCACTATGGTTCTGACCTTGCCGAACACAGTCAGCGAATGGACGGTGTCGGTGAGCAGCGCGATGGTCACCGTCGCAGGGTGGAAGTATGCATCATAGTCACCGTGGGTGGCGAACGTGCCGGACTCGGCGGTGATGGTCACTGCCTCACCGTTGCCGAGACGGACGGTGACAACCTGGGTAAACTGGCCGGTGGGCGAGGTGACGGGGTCCACCCACAACGGCTCCTGGGTGGGTATCGGGCACGGCGGATCCAGGGGAGGAGCCGCCATCGTCGCCGGATGCTCAGCGCTCCCAAGCGCTGCTGAAAGCATCCCAGTCAGCATCAAAGCGGCCGCCAGAACAAGTGCTACCTGGGATTGAGATTTCATTCCCGACTGACCCTTTACCGCCGCTAGTTTCTACCGGAGAACCACAGTTTCGGTAGAGATTATAGACTCTCCTGAAAAAAGGCCATTTTCACCACCAAGACACAAAGACACAAAGGATTTTCAAGGTTTTGCACAAGAAAACTCGGATTCTACTTCACTTTGGCGAATAATCTGAAGCTTGTCCTTCAAGTTTTCTTCGTGCTCGGATGTACTCATCCGCGGTGTCTTTGTGGTTTTTTCAGTGGAGTCATTATACACCCGGGAGGCTACGATAGACAAATGGCGCAACCTGTGGTAAGATTGCGTGCAGTAGCACGCTGTACGCAGACTTGTGCCGGAACCCTGCGGCGCTATCTGCGCAACCGCAAATACCAGCCGAGGAGTGACTACTCACCGCGGAGGCGCAGAGAACGCTGAGGTTCCACACAAGCCGCAGAGAAATGGTCGCTCTCTGCGAAAACGGCCAGATACTCTGCGTCCTCCGCGTCTCGGCGGTGAAATTGGAATACGGTAGTTATGCCGAGGAAGTGTACACTGTAGGACCTGGAACTCGCCCACCACCAAGACGTGTGGCGGGTTTTTTGGTGGAGTACGACGATGCAGGGAGAGTGGACGGAGAATCGAGCCTGGTTGCTGGCGTTGACCGCGTTGCTGCTCGCGTCGGTAACACTGGCCTGCGGCGAAACCGTATCACCAACGCCAGAGCCTGCTGCACCATCGAGGCCGACCAACACGCCCACGCCTGCTTTCGAGCGAGTGGAGGCAGAGGTCGTGGAGGTGGTAGACGGTGATACCATCAACGTGGAGATTGACGGAACGGTCTACGCCGTGCGCTACATTGGTATTGACTGCCCAGAGACCACCCACCCGTACGAGCCTGTGGAGTGGATGGGGCCAGAAGCGACCGAGGCCAACCGGCAACTCGTCGAGAACAAGATCGTGTACCTGGAGAAGGACGTGTCGGAAACCGACCGGTACGGGCGCTTGCTGCGCTACGTCTTCCTGGCGGATGGTACGTTCGTCAACGCAGAACTGGTGCGCCTGGGGTATGCACAGTCGGTCACCTATGCGCCCGACGTGCGCCGCCAGAACTTGCTTCTGAAGATGCAGCAGGAAGCCATAGAAGCCGAACGTGGACTGTGGGGGCCAACACCGGCGCCCGTGCCCGCGGCCGCTACTCCAGCCCTACCTGCTTCCATGGGTGCCCTGATTCGCATCATCGCGGTGGACAAGCGAGCCGAGTTCGTGGACATTCGCAACGACGGAGACCAGGCGCTGGACTTCAGTGGATGGGTGCTGGTGAGTGAGAAGGGGGATCAGAGGTGCACGTTGGGGGGTGTGCTCAATCCTGGCGAGGTGCTGCGCGTCTGGGCGATGGCCGAAGATGCGGGGCAGGAGGGCTACAACTGCGGCTTTGACAGCAGCATCTGGAATAACAGTGAGCCTGATCCTGCTGCACTCTACGACAATGCGGGGCAGTTGGTTGCCGGGTATCCTTAGCGACTGCCCCTGACTGCATCACTATTTGACTTCTGCGGTAGATTGCACTACGTCATCCAGGCAGGGGACTTTTCGCCAGCAGTGCCAGGTGTGAACCTCTGCTTTCATCGGTTGACCAGCAATCACGCGACCACGTGTTACGACCCTCTCTGCGCGTTGTAACAACGGCGTGATAGCGAGGTCCTCGTCTATCTCCGGCCAGTGAAGACCGTAGCCGGATGGCGAAACCTCGAGGCATTTCCGTTGAGACATGGTCGCTTTTGCCAATCGAGGTGAGCAATCTGCCCAGCGAATACGATATGATTGCCCGTCAACTGTCAGATAAAAGTACGTGATACCTGCTCGAATTGAGCTAACGTGATGCATCTTGTCCATTAGTCAGTCCCTATCTCACTGACCTGGTCAAGGAAGTCTACTTCAAGCGACTGAAGTCGCCACTACAGACCTTCTCACATTCGCTGTTCGCCGATTTGCGATTTGCGATTTGCGATTCGCTATTCGCCATTCGCCAGCCTTCTCCTCATCTCCGCGTGGCTCGCCCGCGTGATCGGGTACCAGATCAGGAGCGGCAGCGCGACGACGAAGAAGAGGGCAGGCACCAGCCCGAAGAACAAGCGGATGCCGAAGAGGGTGTGCGCGCTCTGTGCCACGTTGGGCACGTAGCCGAAGAGTTGCAGGACCCAGCCCGTGGCGGCGATCCCCAGCGCGTCGGAGAGTTTGGTCGCCAACCCCCACACCCCATAGTACATCCCGCCGCGGTGCTCGCCCGTCTCCAGCCGGTCGTACTATACACCTTGCACTTGACTTCTGGGGGAGGTTAGGCTATATTATTCGTACGGTCCAAGACGGTGGGAGATTCTCTGGCCTAGCGTGGGACCGCCCACGAGCGAATGCGACCCGTCAGCACAAGGGGGTACGATATGCCGCTACCGTGCGCGAACGTTGAGCGAGCCGTGCGACAAGTTGAGCCGACGAAGGACCTGCTCCAGCGGATGGATGAGTTACATCCTGATATCCTCCTGGCTCACGACATCGAACCATCTGACTACCACGGAAGTCTGGTGTTTCGTTCCGCACTTGAGAGCCTGCGGGGGAGTTATGCTGCCAGGATGGTCTCACCCCGGGAAGCGATGGTGGCCAGTGCATTGGCTCAACTCAAGGCGAGGGGCTGGATCCAGAACTATAAGCGCACCGGTGGTCAACAGCGGCTGGATTTTCAAGTCGAGTTCTCGCATGATCCCCTCAGGATGGGGGAGATTGAGGTCAAAGGCGGTGAAGGTCCGAGTATTCAGATCTCAGAGCGAGACCTGTGGGCGCAAGAGTTCATCATCTGGTCTCACCTCGATGGCTCTATTGGCAATTCACCGGGCCACGGTGCAGAGGCTATCCTGGGCCGCATAGCATCCGACCTGGTTGAGCGGGGCAAGCACGTGGATTGCCTGATCATCAAGGATGGACTCTGTGGCACTCCAACCCGACCCTGCCCCAAGTACCCTGGGCGAGAGGCAGAGGTAGGGAATCGAGGAGCGCCCTGCATTTTTCTTCTGCCAAAGGACAAGCCTGTTCCTGAACGACCCGAGCCCGAAGTGCATACCGCGGTAACCCTGCGCCTTCCGTTCATGATACTCGACGCGTTTGGAGTTCCTTCCGAGGAGCGTGACATACATCTGTATCAGGTTTCCATTTCGCTGGAGTTCGGCCCACCTGCAAGCGGGAAGGGCATTCACCGATGGAGGCGGCGAATCCGGGTAGCCAGGATGGGCGAAGTGGTCGTAGACAAGTCCACAGTGGTGAGGAGACAACTTGAGCCACCAGATTAGCCTCGGCCTATATGAGAAGCCTGAGAGGCTTGATTCACAGCTTTGGCGTGGTTCGTTCAACGCCCGTGAGAGCACGCTGCAGCAGCTATCTCCCTACGTCGGCAAGATGAAGTCGGGAATGGCCCGAGCCCTGGTGCTTCTATACTCGGAGCCTGGCGAAGTGGTCCTGGACCCGTTTTCGGGTTCTGGCGTTGTGCCATTGGAGTGCGTACTGCTGGGACGTCACGCCTATGCCAACGACCTCAGCCCATACGCATACGTTCTGACAAAAGGCAAGCTCACCGCACCAGACAGTGCTGGGGAAGCCATCGCCAGAGCCAAACAGGTGATCGAGATCGTGGAAGCGCAGGCGCCGACCGTGGACCTGGACCCGGTGCCTGATTGGGTTCGCAAGTTCTTTCACCCCGCTACTCTTCGTGAGATTCTGGTTGCTTTTCGAGTGCTCCGCGAGCGCGAGGACTACTTTCTGCTGTCCTGTTTGCTGGGTATTCTCCACCACGTCCGGCCTGGCTTCCTGTCATATCCGGCCAGCCACCTGGTTCCCTACCTGCGAGTGGCGAAATATCCCCCTGATCAGCATCCAAAGATGTATGCCTATCGAGACGTGCGCTCCCGTCTTCTGGCGAAGATTCGTAGGGCATACAGGCATCCCCAGATCAGCCCCGCATGGTTTCAGCGCAGGTTCGATGTGCGTTGCGTGAACTCGATGTACCTGCCCTGGAAGGATGGTGCGGTAGACGCGGTGATCTCCAGCCCTCCCTACTTCGGCGCATTAGACTATGCTCGCGACAACCGGCTACGGTTGTGGTTTCTGGGTTGTGAGGACTGGAAGGAGTTAGACAGTTCGTTAACAGCCAATGGAAGAGTGTATATTCCCCAGATCTCGGCGTGTTTGAAGGAGATAGACCGTGTCCTGAAGCCGGGCAAGCACTGTGTGTTGGTGTTAGGCGATGTGGAGCGGGATGGGGGGACGCGACGTACGGCGGAGATCCTGGCCGACCTGGCAGTTGAGGTGACGGAAGGTGCATTCGCGGTGGACACCATCTACGATGACCACATACCAGACGAGCGGCGTTCGCGACGGCGGACCCAGACCACCAAGTTCGAGCGCGTACTGGTGATACGCAAGAAGGGGTAAGTTCCGTCCATCCTCAAGGCATCTCGACCTGCTTTCGGCCATATCCAGGTGGACCGTCAACATCTTCCAGGTTGAGCGGCGGCTGAGCAGGCTCAAGAAGCCTCAAATCTCACACACCGACGTCGAGGAGGCTATGCAGCACCTCGACAGGACGGACGATGGGTTATAGGGCCGGGGGCGGTCCCCCAAGCCGCTCCCCTGGGGCTTTCCCAAAGCCGGCTTCTTGTCGTGCGGAGGCGCGCTAGAGTCGGGGCATGGTGCTCAAAGCCTCCCTGGCGGCCACTGCCATGACCTGCGCAAAGAGAAAGCCCCGGCTCACAAAGGTCGGGGCTTCGGGTATTGCGTTCTCTTTCTGTGCCCTACAGGAATACCGCCACAGGCGGTTCGAGAGCGGCGGGGTGGGTGGCCTGCCCCGCCGACCACGGCCTACCGCCTTACCGTGCCCCCCTTCACCCGTCCTGCTTGACGTTCACCCAAGCACCCCCAACGCAAACCGGCTAGGCCCTTGCCTGACGGACGCCCCACTCACGCCCTGCTACGCTATGGTGCCTCGACCCGCACCTGGCCTCCCTCGATGACAATCCATATGTTCTCCGCCGGATTGTGCGCATAGCATTCAGTACTGGATCCAGCCGTCTCCTCCGGCGCAACGGAGGAGGTGTCCATTCTCAGGTAGTAGACCCCATCCTCCATCTCCTCCAAGGCCAAGCCTGCATCGCCCTGGCCAAAATCCTGGCGACGAAACGGGATGAGGTGAGACATCTCGAGTAATGGTCTGTCTCCGGGGCCCCAGGCATACACCGATTCCCCTTCTTTCCGAATGAAATAGATTACGTAAGAGCCAAGGGGCGGCGATTTATCAGGCTCGAAGGCGCCAGGGATGACGCGGGACGGGGCCCAAGTGACCAGGATGCCAGCCTCGATGACCTCAGCCTGGACATTGGTCGGCGGGTCCGGTTCATAGCCGCCGTAGTAGACATCGTTGCACACCGCTCCCAATATCGGCGTACCGTCGGCGTCGAGGGCGGTAAAGGTATAGGTTCCCCCGGCCTGGGGCAGTCCTTGGGCCATTCCGAAGAACCTTCCTTCCCACCCATAGGGGATGTCGCCGAATGGCGGAGGGACGAC
>Ga0315294_10010563_pt1 | contig 10125 bp, 6 predicted proteins | sample YL17G13_40_MG_FD_203626 | JGI IMG/M metagenome (GOLD analysis project Ga0315294, IMG submission 203626) | Sediment microbial communities from Yellowstone Lake, YNP, Wyoming, USA - YL17G13_40 | ecosystem: Environmental > Aquatic > Freshwater > Lake > Sediment | place: USA: Wyoming | collected...
TCATCACGGGCCCCTGCAACCGCATGGCCCACGCCGCGGCGCTCGCCGTCGGCGACCTGCCGGGCCGGTCCTACAACCCGCTGTTCATCCACGCAAGCGTCGGTCTCGGCAAGACCCACCTCATGCAGGCCGTGTGTCAGAAGATCCTACAGAACCGCCCCGACGTCGCGATGATGTACGTGTCGTGCGAGGACTTCGTCAACCGCTTCATCGCGGCCATTGAGCGCGGCCAGATCGAGGAGTTCCGCCACCGGTTCCGCCACCTCGACGTCCTGGTGATCGACGATGTCCACTTCCTGGCCGACAAGGAACGGACGCAGGAGGAGTTCTTCCATACCTTCAACACGCTTTACCAGGCACAGAAACAGGTGGTGTTGTCGAGCGATTCTCCTCCCCAGGAGATCCCGCGGCTCGAGGAGCGCCTGGTCAGCCGGTTCAAGTGGGGCCTCGTGGTGCGCATTGACCGTCCGAGTTATGAGACGCGCGTGGCCATCGTGCAGACGAAGGCCCGCCTGCGCGGACGCCAACTGCCGGAGGATGTCATCAAGTACATCGCAACGGTCGTCGATACCAACAACCGGGAACTCGAGGGGGCCGTGGTCCGCGTGTTGGGTTACGCTTCGCTCTGCAACCGCCATATCGACATGGACCTTGCGAAGGAGGCGCTGCGCGATCTCATGGGAACCCGCCAGCCGGCCATCACCATCCAGGCCATAGCCGACGCGGTGCTGCGGCGGTACAACTCGCGGCTCTCCGACCTCCAGAGCAAGCGGCGCAGCCAGTCGGTCGCCATGCCGCGCCAGATCTGCATGTACCTGGCCAGGCGCCTTACCAACCAGAGCCTTCAGGAAATCGGCGCGTTCTTTGGCGGCCGCGATCACACAACCGTTCTTCATGCGACGCGCAAGGTCAAGCAGATGGTAGAGCACGACCCGGCCTTCCGTGGCCTGTTGGAGGCCGTCGAAAGGGATATCCTCCGCGCGTAAAGGGTGTGGAAAACCGGTCGCGCAGCAGTAGCGCCTTCGGGGGCACCTCAGGGGCGATCGTTCTCGAGATCGATGTGAACAGTAAGCGCCAGATGATCGGGACGGGTATTTCACCGGTTATCCAGATGGACCTGCACCCTGGCCTGAACCTAACATCTTTCGCGATAAGCGCTTACAACGTCCCTGCGGCAGGCGCAGAGTTCTTCACAACCATAAGGAGAGGTACTAGTTCCTTATCACTGATTCTAAAACAGAACGGATCAGTAAAGGAGGTCACGAGATGAAAGCAGTCTGCGATCGTGCTGCCCTGACTCGTGGAGTTCAGGTAGCCTCAGGAGTAGCCACGCCCCGAAGTCCCAAACCGGCCCTTGGCTGTATCAAGGTAGAAGCCGATAATAACCGGATGACGCTCTTGGCTACAGACCTCGAGGTGGGGATTCGCGTCGAACTGGAGAAGATGGATATCCAGGAGCCTGGTGTTGCGCTTGTGCCGGCGGAGCAGTTTCACGCCATTCTTCGCGAACTCCAGGAGGATACAATCTCGATTTCGGCCACCGCGGAAGAAACCCGGATCGCAGCACCGGGTTCCCACTTCACAATCCTGGGAAATGACCCGAACGATTTTCCGACGCTGCCTGGTTTTCCTGAGTCCGGTGCGCTGACGGTGGCCGCAGACGATCTTCTCGCCTTGGCGGAACGGACGCTTTTTGCCACGGCCAAGGAGAACACGCGGTATGCGCTGAATGGCGTCCTTTGGGAAGTGGAGGGCAACAGCCTGACCATGGTATCGACTGATGGAAGGCGCCTCAGTTTGGCGCGGGGCAAGTGCAAGGACGGCCCCAAGGAGAAGACCTCGGCAATCGTGCCCAGCAAGGCGATGCAGTTGATTGAGCGATGTCTGACAGATGTCGAAAAGGTTCACGGGAACGTCCGCGTGGCGTTGAGCGAGAAGGACATCCTTCTGGAGACGCCGCCGTCGGACAGCGGACGCGGGATTATCTACTCCCGCCTGGTCGACGGGCACTTCCCCAAGTATGAGGATGTGATCCCGAAGGATTTCGACAAGAAGGCGACGCTGAACGCCGGGGCCTTCATGGGGGCGGTGCGCAAGGCGGCGCTCCTGACGAATGAGGAGTCGCGCGGCGTGATGCTCAAGTTCTCCAAGGAAGAACTGGTCATCACCAGCCGCACCCCGGAAATGGGCGAGGCCGAGGTCCACGTGCCGGTTGCCTACGAGGGGGAGCCGCTGGAAATCAGCTTCAATCCGGTGTATCTTATTGACGCCGTCAAGGTGATTGACGCACCGGAATTCACCTTTTCTTTCAAGGGTTCGAGCAAGCCCGGCGTCATTACCGAGGGACGCCTGTTCACCCACGTGGTGATGCCGGTCAGCATCGTCTAGTCGGGCGGGAGGGGCGTGGTGTCCACCGGGCTGAAGGAGGCGTCGGATTACGATCGCGACTGGGCCGAGCCGGTGGGCGAAGTCATACGGCGCTGGGTGAGGCGCAGCGGCACGCTGCGCCTCTCGGATCGTGAGCGCCTGTGGAACGCGTGGGAGGGCGCGCTGGGCGCCGATGCGTCGCACACCCGCCTCGAAGCCCTGAGGAACCACGTCGCCACCGTCGTGGTGGATTCGAGCGCCCTCCTGCTGGAACTCCGCGGTTTCCGCAAACAGGAACTGCTCGAGGCCCTGCGGCGCGAGGTGCGGACGTACTTCGTTCGCGACATCCGGTTTCGCCTGGAAAAGCGCGGGCCTCCGCAAGGACGCCCGCACGGGAAGGGGAAGTGACGGAACGTATGGCCAAGGAGAAAAAGACCTCGTCGGAAGAGGCGGCCAAGAGGGCGGCCGACCACTATGGCGCCGATGCCATCAAGGTCATGAAGGGCCTTGAGGCCGTCCGCAAGCGGCCCGACATGTACATCGGCGACCGCCACCAGCGGGGCCTTCACCACCTCGTCAGCGAGGTGGTCGACAACTCCATCGACGAGGCCATGGCGGGCTACTGCACGGACATCTGCGTCACGGTGCACGGCGATGGCAGCGTCAGCGTGGCCGACAACGGCCGCGGCATCCCGGTGGACCTCCACAAGGAAGAGAAGAAGCCAGGCGTCGAGGTGGCCCTGAGCATGCTCCACGCCGGCGGCAAGTTCGACCACTCGACATACAAGGTGTCCGGCGGGCTGCACGGCATCGGCGTCAGTTGCGTCACGGCCCTGGCGGAGTGGCTGGAGGTTGAGGTCCGCCGCGACGGGGCCGCCTGGCGCATGGCCTTCGCCCGCGGCAAGAAGTCGAAGGACCTGAAGAAGGTTGGCGCGGCGACGAAAACCGGCACCACGATCACCTTCAAACCCGACCGCGAGATATTCGAGGACCCGACCTTCAAGTTCGAGGTCCTCGAAGGCCGGTTGCGGGAACTCGCCTACCTGAACGAGGGCCTGCACATCCACCTGACGGATGAGCGCGACGACCGCGAGGCCGACTTCCGCTTCAAGGAGGGGATCCGCGCCTTCGTCAAGCACCTGAACGAGGGCAAGGAGGCCGTTCACCGCGAGATCGTCTACTTCCGCCGCAGCGATCCCGCCACCCACACCGAGGTCGAGGTGGCCATCCAGTACAACGACGGGTACGCCGAGAACATCCTCTGCTTTGCGAATAACATCAACACGACCGAGGGCGGCACACACCTGTCGGCGTTCAAGGCGGCGGTGACCCGCACCCTCAACTTCTATGCGAAGAAGCAGAACCTCCTGAAGAGCGAGTCGGTCCCCAGCGGCGACGACCTGCGCGAGGGCATGACGGCCGTCCTGTCGGTCCGCGTGAGCGACCCCCAGTTCGAGGGCCAAACCAAGACCAAACTCTCCAACAGCGAGGTCGGCACGTTCGTCGAGACCGTGACGAACGACATGCTCGCCCAGTACCTGGAAGAGAACCCGGGCACGGCCAAGAGGATCGTCACGAAGGCCGTCCAGGCGATGACCGCCCGCGATGCGGCCCGCAAGGCCCGCGACCTCGTCCGGCGCAAGGGCGCCCTGGCGTCGGGGAACCTCCCCGGCAAACTGGCCGACTGCTCCGAGCGCGACCCGGCCCTGTCGGAGGTCTTCCTGGTCGAGGGCGATTCGGCCGGCGGTTCCGCCAAGCAGGGCCGCGACCGGCGGACCCAGGCCATCCTGCCCCTGCGCGGCAAGATCCTCAACGTCGAGAAGGCGCGGATCGACAAGATGCTGGCCCACGAGGAGATCGCGACCATCATCTCGGCCCTCGGCACCGGCATCGGCACCGACGACTTCAACGTTGCCGGGGCCCGCTACCACAAGGTCATCATTATGACCGATGCCGATGTCGACGGCAGCCACATCCGCACGCTCCTCCTGACGTTCTTCTACCGGCAGATGAAAGAACTCGTGGAGCGCGGCTACATGTACGTGGCCCAGCCGCCGCTGTACCGCGTCCGCCGCAAGGGCCGCGAGCACTACGTCCAGAGCGACCGCGAGATGAAGATGACGCTCCTGAGACTCGGCGTCGAGGGGGCCACGCTCCGCTTCAACCCGGATCCGGGCAGCCGCAAGAAGGCCGCCGAGGAGATCGGCGGCGCGAAACTCGAGGAACTGGCTCTCGTCCTCACCGAAGCCGAGGAACTCGTCCGCTCCGTCGAGCGGCGCGGCATCCCGTGGGAGGCGTTCCTGGCGGCCCGCAACAAGGCCGGCGAGTTTCCGTCATGGGCCGTGCGCCTCGACGGCGCCATGCGCCTCTTCCACACCGAGGCCGAGGTACAGAAGGCCGTCGCCGCCGCGTTCTCGAAGCCCAAGAAGGGCGCCAAGAAAGAGGACGGCGGGGACGAGGAACTCCCCGAAGAGGAGCCGCCGGAGCCCGAGGAACTGTTCGGCGCCAAGGAACTCAACAAGATCGCCCGCAAACTGGAGACGCGCGGCATCGACCTGGCCGACTGGCATCTCGAGGCCCGCCAGGGCGTCGGCGACGAGAAGGCCTGGACGAAGTTCACCGTGGCCACCGAGGACGAGGCCGTCGACGTGGCCGGCGTGGCGCAGATCCTGCCGACCGTCCGCCGCCTCGGCCAGAAGGGGATGGACATCCAGCGATTCAAGGGCCTCGGCGAGATGAATGCGGAGCAGTTGTGGGAGACGACGATGGACCCCGCGCGGCGGGTCCTGAAGCAGGTCCTCATCGAGGACGCCGCCGAGGCCGAGCACATCTTCAGCGTCCTCATGGGCCCCGCCGTCGAGCCCCGCCGCGCCTTCATCGAGCAGCACGCCCTCGAGGTGCGGAACCTGGATGTATAACAATGTCTACTTCACCCTGGGTGAACACACCCGGGGCCGTTGTCTGTTTCGCCCTGGGTGAATACACCCGGGGGTTGATGCGAAGGGCACCTATAGTGACCGACCTTCTTCTCGGCTTCCTGACGTTGGCCGTGGCCGCCTTGGCGGTGGCGGTGTTCTATTATGCGAAGCGCGGGACGGGGGCCGCCCATCCTGAGGCGGAGAACCAACTCCGCGCCGAGGCCGCCGGCCTTCAGGCCAAGACCGAGGAACTGCGCGGCCAGATTGCCGATCTCCAGAGCCAGTCCGACAGCATCCGCACCCGGCTCCAAGCCGAACAGGGCGCCCGCGTGGCCGCCGAGACGCGCCTCGACGCCGAACGCAAGAGTTTCGACGAGCAGCGGGCCCTTCTTGACGAGGCCCAGGCGAAACTCAAGGACGCCTTTGCCGCCCTCTCCGCCGACGCCCTCAAGGACAGCCGCGAGCAGTTCCTCAGCCACGCCGAGGAACGGCTGAAGCCCATCCAGTCGCTCCTGGGGACCTACGAGCAGCACCTGCGCGAGATCGAGAAGATCCGCAACGACGCCTACGGCGGCCTGAAGAACCACCTCGACACGCTCGCCCGCGCCCACGACCTGCTTCAGAAGGAGGCCCATCAACTCTCGACGGCCCTGCGGTCGCCGACGGTCCGCGGCCGGTGGGGCGAGATGACCCTGCGCCGCGTGGTCGAGGTCGCCGGCATGTCGCCGCACTGCGATTTCGAGGAGCAGGTGTCGGCCGCCACCGAGGACGGCCTCCAGCGGCCCGACATGACCATCCGCCTGCCCGGCCGCCGCACCATCATTGTGGATTCGAAGGTCCCCCTGGCGGCGTACATGGACGCCGCCGAAGGGAAGGACGAGGCCGCGCGGCTGGCGGCCCTGGTGCGGCACGCCCAGGACGTTCGCAAGCACGTCCAGGCGCTCAGCCGGAAGGCTTATTGGGACCAGTTCAAGGACGCGCCGGATTTCGTGGTGCTGTTCCTTCCGGGCGAATCGTTTTTCAGCGCCGCCCTCGAGCAGGACCGCTCGCTCCTGGAGGACGCGATGCGGAGCCGCGTCTTCCTGGCCACGCCCACGACGCTCATGGCCCTGCTGGGCGTCGTCGCCCACGGCTGGCACCAGCAGGAGATGGCCGAGAACGCCGAGAAGATCGGCGACGCCGGCCGCGAGCTCTACGACCGCGTCTTGAAGTTCGTCGAGCACTTCTCGAAGATCGGCGACGGGCTGAACCGTGCGGCCAAGGCGTACGACGAGGCCTTCGGGTCCTACGAGTCGCGTGTCCGGCCGTCGGCCAAGCGGCTGGCCGAGCAGGCCGCGATTATCGGCAAGGACCTGCCCGAGGTGACGCGGGTCGACGGCCCGTCGCGTTCGCTCCCTGCCCCCGCCGACGGAGGCGAAGCGCATGAACCCTAGTCCGGCGCCCCTTTGCGCGGCGGGGAACGTTGGCGCGCGGCGGGTCAGGAGGCCGTACCTGTTTAGAAGCTGTTCCATAACCCCCTGCGGGGGCGCGAAAAGCGGGTTCCTGCCCCCCCCACGGGGGCTTGTGAAACAGCCTCTTAGCGCGGGTGGCACGGTCACGCGCCGTTGCGTGACCGTGCTTGTTCCCCCACGTGACCATGCACGGCCACGCAAAAGCGCGTGGCCGTGCCACCCGGCAATCAGGCATAACGCTAAACACGTACGGAGACCCGCCGCGCTCAGCCTGTTGATGGTGCTCCCCGCGGTTGTGCTGCTTGCGGCGAGCGCCGCGATGGCGGCGGAGACCCCGATGCCGCCCGCGCCCGACACGCCCGTCCTCAAGCACTCCGACGTCGCCTTCATGTACGCCTCGACGCCCGAGGCCTACACGGCCTACGGCGCCACGTTCGTGGCCTGGGGCGGGGCCGAGACCGCCGAGAAGGTCAAGATGCACCACGACCTCGGCATCCGCTGCACGGGGTCCATGTGGTGCCTGACGGCCGGGGCGAAGGCGCTCTACGAGGACGAGAAACTCCGCGACGCCGTGGCGAAGGACATCGAGGGCAAGCCCATTGCCGTGCCCTGGCTCTTCGACCATACGTATAAGGACATGAAGACTTACTTCGGCTGCACGAACCACCCCGTCTTCCGCGCCTATTCGGAGAAGAAGGTGCGCGAGGCGATGGCCGGCGGCGCCGACGGCCTGCACGTCGACGATCACCTGGGCGTCGCCCAGGCGGCGACGGCGTTCGGCGGCGGCCTGTGCGACTACTGCATCGCCGCCTTCCGCGAGTACCTGAAAAAGCAGGCGACGCCGGAGCAACTTGCGAAGGCTGGCGTGGCAGACCTCGAGAGGTTCGACTACCGCGACCTCATCCGCAAGCACGCCGCGACGCGCGGCGAGTACATGAAGGTCCGCCGCAAGATCCCGCTGATGGACCTTTTCGACCGCTTCCACCTGGAGGCGGCCGCCGAGTTCGTCGGCCATCTGCGCGACGTTGGCGCCCAGGCGGCAGGACACCCGATCCTCCTCAGCGCGAACGCGTGGGTGGTCGAAGAGCGCCACCGCTACGTCGCGAAGTACCTCACGCACGTCGTCTGCGAGGCCGAGTTCCGTGTCGAGAAGGGCACGGCCGATCTGAGCCGCGTGCTGCCCGATTTCGAGCAGGGCCGTGCCCTCGGCAAGCCCATCGTGGTGACGGGCAGCGGTTGGGACTTCGCCTACGTGAAGGCCAACAAGGCCGAGGACCTCGTGCGTTTCTGGATTGCCGCCACGTACGCCCACGGCCAGTGGTTCATGGTGCCGCATCCGAAGAGGCAGTGGTGTTTCACGAAGGAACTCGGCACGCACTGGTACGAGGCGCCGATCGAGGCATACGCGCCGCTGTACCAGTTCATCCGGAAGAACGCCGGGTGGTTCGACGGGTTCGAGGCGGCCGACGTGGGGGCGCTCACCGCGCCGCCGAACGTGCTATGCCTGGCGCGGCGCAGGGGCGCCGGCGGGCCGATCGTCCTGCACGTGATCAACCGCGACTACGACGCCGAGGCGAAACGCATCCGGCCGATGAAGAACGTGAGCATCATGGGGTTCTCGACGCTCAGCGGCCGCGCGCGGCTCCTCAGCTACGACGCCGAGCCTCAGGACTTGAAAACCTGGACCGAAGGCGGCGCCACCGAGATCAAGCTGCCCGAACTCCGCCTGTGGGCGCTCGTGGTGATCGAGTGACGCGCCCGCCAAGGTGAGCGCCTGACCCGGCGCACGAGGCTGGTGAGCCGCGGCGCTGGCGCCGCGTGGTGTTGACGGCGGACGGCGTCCTCACAGTCGCAGCGTTACGCGCCGGCCGCCGATGTCCAAGTCCACAGAGTAGGTCGTGATGGCCACCACCTTGGCCCCGTCGACCACGTCTCCGACCCTGACGAATTGGCTGTTGACGATGGCGGTCGGCGTCTTCGGCCCAACGGCAATGGAGGTGACTCGGAACTTCTGTGAGTCGGGCGCGGCCCCGAGGGCGTCGGCCTTGCCGGCGGGGTTCGGTCGTGGCGAGTCAATGGGCGCCGCGGGGCCGCCGGAAGGCGAGGCCGGCTTGGTGGCTGCCGCAGGCGCGCTCCGAGGTTCCGGCGAAGCCGGTGTAGGCTGCGCCCGGGCTGTCGGCGGCACCGGCGCACTCCGCGCGGGCGGTGTCTGGGCGATCGGCGCCGCCGGCGGAGGGGCGGGAGGAACGGCCGGCGCCACGGCTTGACCGGCCGCGCCGCTGGGGCGGTCGGTTGGCGGAGGCCGCGTCACGCCGTCGGCGTCCATGGGGTAGTCGAGGTCCGCCGCGAGGGCCTCCTCCACGGGATCGGGCCCCGGGCGAGGGGTCGCCGTGGGGTTTGCCGGCGCCGAGCCTGCGGCCACCGGCCCGACCGGAGCCGGCTTTTCAGTCTCGGTCCCCACCGGAATTGCGGCCGCTGCTTCGGCTGGTTTCTGCGCCTGCGCGGGTGCTCGCGGCGGGGCCTTTAAGGTCGAGGCGTTCTGCGGCGGCGCGGGCGTCTGCGGCGCGGCCTTCAAGGTCGAGGGCGCCTGACGCGGCGTGCGAGTCTCAGGCACCGCCGCTGTGGCGTCCTGCGGCGTCGCGCCGGCCCGCATCTGCCAGAGGTAGTACCCGACCGGGAGCAGCGCGACGAGCGCCAGCGCGAGCAGCACCGTGTGCCACGCGCGACCGCGTGCAGGCTTTGCTTCGGGCATGGGCGGCGGTGGCGGCAGGGGCTCGGCCCCGCCGGTCCGCTGGCGTTTCTCCGCATCGGCGCGTTTGAGGGCTTCGTGGATGAGGCTGATTAGCAGGCCTCCTCAAGTTCGGCCGCCGCTATTCTTGCCAGGCGGTCGTCGATCAGCCCTGTCTGATAGACGTACCCGGCCAAGAGCGCCTTGTCGCCGATGGCGTTGACGAGCCGGGGGGTGCCGCGGCTGAAGCGATAGATCTCGCGGATGGCGCCCGGATCGAACCGCACCGCGACGGTCTCGGGGCATTCGGCGGCCACCGCCAGCCGGTGGCGCAGATACGCGGCGGTGTCTTGCTGGTCCATCCTGTTGAGGTGGAAGCGTACCGTGATCCGCTGCGCCAGTTGACGCAGGTCGGGCTTCGCCAGTTTCCGGCGGAGTTCGGGCTGGCCCAGCAGACAGATCTGAAGCAGTTTCTGGCGTTCGGTCTCCAGGTTGCTCAAGAGCCGGACCTGCTCCAGGCCCTCGACGGTCATGTTCTGCGCCTCGTCGATGATCAGCACGGCGTCCTGGCCGGCCGAGTTGACCTTCAGCAGGAAGTCGTTCAGAAGGGTGAGATAGCCCAGACGGTCGCGCCGTTTCGTCTGGATGCCGAATTCGGTGA
>Ga0315294_10010565_pt1 | contig 10125 bp, 8 predicted proteins | sample YL17G13_40_MG_FD_203626 | JGI IMG/M metagenome (GOLD analysis project Ga0315294, IMG submission 203626) | Sediment microbial communities from Yellowstone Lake, YNP, Wyoming, USA - YL17G13_40 | ecosystem: Environmental > Aquatic > Freshwater > Lake > Sediment | place: USA: Wyoming | collected...
AAAAGAATTTACCGTTCTCAAGAGCGGATCTTTTGCTATCGGGGAACTATTCAACTCATCGGGCATCATGCGCATTGACTGTGATCACGAACTGAGACTTGAATTCGTGAATTGGAATTTGAATAGATCTCCCGGGATTGAATGGATAGCAAATACGAGTCTATCGGATAGTGTAAAAGAGATATATTCGATTTCAGACTTGACTCCCAAGGATGCTTATTCATTTATTGTCGATGGCGCCATACATAATAATTATACAGAGGTCGATTCGAATGGCACATTGACACTCACATATCTTGGCTCAGGATTGCATTCATTTGAGATTTTAAGAACACCGAATATTTATAATTCATCAGATTCGTTGATTTTCTTGGTTTTGGCATCCATAATTTTGATCGTTTCACTCTTCGCAATTCTCGCAATAAAGTCAAGAAGAACTGGAAATTGATATTACGCAGACCTCACTAGCGACCAAAATACCATCTCCAATTCGAGGGAATGCTGAGTGCAATGATTAGAATAATAACCGGAATCGCAATCTTGAGAATCGTATCGTTCTTTCTGGCGATTCTCTATTCGCCTCAGGGGACTCACTGCTCAGGACTTTAGGTTCTTCTTGAATCCCTCGACGGAAAGAAATTGACGTAATATGCAAGAGTGATGCGGCGGCAAAGAGGGAAGAACCACCGTGATCGGATCCGTATGCCATAGCTGGTTCTGGGGGAAGCTAACGAAGAGAAGATTCTACTCCGCCGAGAATGAATTTATGTTTTTCATGTGCGAAGTAATAATAACACAAAATATCATTCCACGAGTAGGATTGTTATGAATTGGCAAGAAAAAACGGTTCTTGTAACCGGAGGAACCGGCTCTTTCGGGAAGAAGTTCGCCGAGACGATGTTGAAGCACAATCACCCGAAGAAGTTGATTATATTCAGCCGGGATGAATTGAAACAGCACGATATGAGGACCAGTGGCTTCGATCACGATTCTCTCAGATACTTTATCGGAGACATCCGAGACCTCAATCGCCTCAAGCGGGCCATGACCGATGTCGACATAGTAGTGCATGCGGCCGCACTCAAACAGGTTCCAGCGTGCGAATACAACCCCCTGGAAGCTGTGATGACGAACGTAATGGGAGCGAGGAACGTCATAGATGCTTCCATCGACTGTGGGGTAACTAAGGTGCTCGCTCTTAGCACAGACAAGGCAGTGAACCCCGTCAACCTATATGGCGCGACGAAGCTGGTTGCAGAGAAACTCTTCGTCCAAGCCAATTCCTACAGCGGAACAAAAGTCACAAGGTTCAGTTGCGTTCGCTATGGCAACGTGGTGGGCAGCCGAGGAAGCGTGGTCCCGCTCTTCCTTCAACAGAAGAAATCTGGGAAGATTACGATCACCGACTCAAGAATGACACGATTCTGGATCACACTTCAGGGTGGGGTGGATTTCGTCATCAGGAATATCGAAAGGATGACCGGTGGGGAAATCTTCGTTCCTAAGATTCCCAGCATGAAAATCGTCGACCTGGCGAAAACCATCGCACCAGACTGCAAGATCGAGAGCATCGGTATCAGACCTGGTGAGAAACTTCACGAGGTGCTCGTTTCGGAGGATGATGTGAGAACCACGGTCGAGTTCGATGACATGTATGTCATACAGCCAGCATACCCGATGTGGAACTATGTCCCCTGGCAATCGGAGAAAAAGCTCTCAGAAGATTTCCGTTATGCGAGCAACACGAACAAGGATTGGCTAACTGTTGAACGGTTGAGAGAGATAGTTGGGATGTCAAAGTGCGAAGAATGATTCCATACGGTAAGCAATCGGTGAACGAAGAGGACATCGTAGCGGTTACAGCGGTCCTGCGATCAGATTGGCTTACGACTGGCCCGAAGGTTGAGGAGTTCGAGAAGACAATTTGCGAGTACACCGGGGCATCAGAGGGGGTGTGTGTCTCCAGCGGCACTGCCGCGCTTCACACCGCTGTCTACGCGGCTGGCATCGGCAAGGGAGATGAGGTCATTGTACCGCCGATGACTTTCGCCGCAACCGCAAATGCCGTGCTATATCAGGGAGGACGCCCGGTGTTTGTTGATGTGGATCCCGACACCCTGCTGATCGATGTAGCCAAGGTGGAACAGAAGATCAGTGACAAAACGAAGGCGATCATCTCGGTCGACTACGCCGGTCAGCCATGCGATTACGATGCGCTGAGAAAATTAGCCACAGATCACCACCTATTCTTCATCTCTGATGCTTGCCACGCTCTTGGGGCAGAGTACAAAGGAGATAAAGTCGGCAAGCAGGCGGACATCTCCGCTTTCAGTTTCCACCCTGTCAAACATATAACTACTGGAGAAGGAGGAATGGTCCTCACCAACCGCCACGATCTCGCTGAGAGGTCGAGGTTGTTTCGGAATCACGGAATTAACAGGACATTCAGGGAGAGGGCGTCGAATGAAACCTGGTACTACGAGATGATCGACCTCGGGTTCAACTACCGCCTGAGCGATATCCAGTGTGCCCTTGGGATCAGCCAGCTTAAAAGATTGCCAGCAGGGTTGAAACGTAGACGCGAGGTGGCAAGCGCATATGACGATGCATTCTCCAGGCAGGAATTGGTGAAACCCCTAGGGATCGTCCCTTACGGGACCCATGCCTATCATCTCTATGTCGTCCGAGTGAACACAAAGATGACAACAAGAGCGAAATTCTTTGCGTCTATGCGAAGTCAGGGCATCGGAGTGAACGTCCACTACATCCCGGTTCATCTCCACCCATACTACCGTGAGCATCTTGGGACCAGCAAAGGGATGTACCCTGTAGCAGAGGAGGCATATGAGCAGATCATCAGCCTGCCCATGTATGCCACATTGACAGACGAAGAGGTCCATAGCGTTGTCGAGGCGGTAAGAAAAACTGGATTGTAACCAGCATTTCCGGATCTCTCCTATAATGGAAGAGCCTTCTGTCTGATCTCCTTGTTTATCTCGAGTATCTCTGGGTGCGCTTGGAGAAATTCAACAATCTCCTTCCAGGTGAATTGATCGTTCTGGAAGTTCTCCAAGACTGCCCGGGCGAATCGAAGGTCTTCCGGTGTATCAACGGTCCACCGCATTGACGAATAATCGATATCATTAATAATCCCCCTGATACGGAAGATCTCGGGATGGCGAAGGATGTACTGAGTCACATGTTCCCTCAAAGATGGATTTGTATCCTGCTTCCAAGCCAAATCCAGAGCGTCGAAGGTGAAGACCTCTGTGTCAAGGCCTCTAGGATAGGTCCTCCTTGGGATCATGTTGCTAAGATAATCGACCTTACCCCTCCATTTGAAGTACTCATCAAGGACTGCATCGACAATCCCTGGGTCAATCATTGGGCAATCAGATGTAATCCTCACCACGCTGTCCGCTCTGAAAAAAGTTGCCGCAGAGTGGTAACGATCTAGGACGTCCTTTAGGCTCCCTCGAAAGTAATTCCACCCGTTTATCTTACACTGCTCCACTATCGGATCGTCAGATTTATCAATTGTCGTTGCCACCACGACTTCGGACAATGATTTCGCTCTCGAAAGTCTTCTCACGCTCCGTACAAGCATCGACATACCGGCAATATCCATGAGCACCTTTCCGGGCAGCCTGGTACTGCTCATCCTGGCTTGAACAATCGCCACCACCCTGCTCATATCAACACCGCCTGGCTCACTCTATGAGCTCCCAGCTCAGAGGTGTCCCTTTCGAAACATCTTTCTTTGCCCTTTTACCGAGGACATCCTTGAGGTACTTTGGCTGCAATCCGAAATTCGGTCTTATGGATCTCACATTTTCCTCTGTGAATCGCTCTCCCTTTCGCATGTCCATGATAACGAAAAGCGATTTTCGGAAGACCATGTTCTTCTTCTCCAACTCGCCGATCTTGAATGATGCGTTTCCCATGGCCGCCTCCACTTTCCGGATGTCATTTACCATGGTCTTGAATTCAGCAGGCTCTATGGAGAATTGACTATCCGGACCAGGAACAGATCGGGATAGAGTAAAGTGTTTCTCAACGATATTAGCACCTAACGCAACCGCGGCAACTGAGATTGTCGCTCCCAAGGTGTGGTCTGATATGCCAATAGGAACGTTGTACCTAGCGCTCATAAAAGGAATCGCCTTCAGATTCATCTCGTTGGGAGTCGCCGGGTAAGCGCTTGTGCATTTTAGCAGAGCTATTTCTCGGCATCCGCCCTTCTTGGCAGCCTGTACTGCCTCATCAATCTCCTCGAGCGTGCCCATCCCAGTTGATATAATTAATGGCTTACCAGTGGAGGCCATTTTCTCGATCAATGGTATGTCCACAAGCTCGAATGAAGCGATTTTGTGTGCCTTGACATCAAGCTTCTCCAAGAAGGCAACATCCTTTGGACTGAAGGCGGTAGAAAGGAAATCCATTTCTGCTTCCTTCGTGGCCTTCTTTATCACTGCCTGCCATTCCATAGGCATGCAGGCTTTGACATAGAGATCGTAGAGATCAGAACCTTTCCAGATGGTCTCGTCCAACACCTTGCTCGTATCCTTCAAAGGCATTGTGATGGAGTCTGGCGAATAGGTCTGGGTCTTGATGGCATCCGCTCCCGATGCCTTGGCTGCTTCGACGATCTTCAGGGCTTGCTCTAAATCTTGGTTGTGATTTGCTGACATCTCAGCGATGAAATAGGCGGGATTCCCGGGGCCAATTTCCCTCTCTCCAATCCTGATTGGTGCGATCATTCCTTGCTCGTCTCCAATATCATGTGATAGCTCTCTTCCCCATGAATTATTTCAGAGGATATCAATTTGAAGCCGGACTTCTCAAAGGCTCTCAGAGAGGGCTTGTTGATTTTCTTCACGAAAGCGTCGAAGTTCTTGAGCCCGAGAATGTTGACGCCCATCCTGCAGGTCATCGCTATCATTTGAGGACCATAGCCCTTTCCCCTATATTTCTGGTCGATGATGATAGACAAAGTCCCGCATTGCATCCTAGATTCGATCCTTGCTGAGCCCACTGGAGAGTCGGACCTATCCATTCCGATCAGAAGTAGGCAAGAAGGGTCCTTGAGCTTCGAATCAAACCATATTGCATGCGTTTTCAATGAAATTTTTGCCTTAGTATAGGACATCTTTCGTGTCTCATCGTCATTCTCCCATCTCAAAATCATTTTCGAATCTTCATTCTTGGCCCTTCTCAACCAAATATCGGTTCCTTCCATGTTCATGAGAATGCGTTCAGGCCCTTGCCCATCAACTACTCCCTTGAGACTAGCAACCATCTTTCTTCTCCGTTCACCTGAGGAGATGATACTGTCAAAGCATTCTGTGAGTTCATTATCAGCAATCCCGAATGGATCTTCTATGATCTTGGCGAATCCTCTCTTGCTGAACTCTGAGGCATTGAGCCGTTGATTATCCGCAATAACAAGCATAATTGAGGGAGTTGTGGTGATTGCCAGTTCATAAGCCGTTGTTCCACCTGCAGATATGGCCAGATCGGCCCAGTTCATCATTTCCGCCATGTTATCAATTTTCACCAGCACCTTCATCTTCTTCATGGATTCTGAGCAGATACGGACAATCTCTCCAGCATTCTGGTTGATAGCTCCAATCACTACTCTTACTTCAAGATTCTTGAACCTAGAAAAATCGAGAGCTCTCACCACTCTCGCTGTGAGATTGTCTTTGTCAGATCCGCCGAGAGTCACAAGAATATTCCTCGCTATCCTAGGGACTCTCTTTTCATGCGATCGCCTGCTTAAGAATTCCGCTCTTAGCAGGGTATAATTGGAGCCGCTCAGAATTTTTGAATGCGGGGCCTTGTCACGGTACATCGTTGACGTGGCGTACATGTTCTGGTTGAGGACTATATCTGCGGAATACTCTTTGCAATGCACATAGTCATCAATAAAAAGGATTCGCATACCAGCAGATTTGAGTTTCTTCTGATAACCACTATCAAAATGATAGCCATCCACGATGATCCAGTCGGCCTCAGTAGCAGCTCTCGCGGTGAAGTTGGCATCCTCATTGCTCCCTGATGCGCAATTCACTCTTACAAAGTCAAATCCTTCATCAGTCAGTGTTCTTTTAAGCTCTTCAGGACATTGAGCCATTAAGAATTCTGTGGATACTCCGAAATCCCTCAGTCTCTGTGCTAGAGATCGGCACCTCATGAGATGTCCTGTGCCGATATCTGTCGTTACATCCGTCCTGATTATTATCCGTCTGATCGTTGACCTCATTCGAGTTCCATCTAGGCTTGTAAGCAGGATATTAGATTATCGGCTGGAAGATCGCGCTCCACACATCTATCGTACTCGACACTGCTGATCTAAGTCTGAAGGATGATTCCAGAGTCATACTGGTGAGAGTGGAGGGCACTGAAAAGGTGGCTCTGCATCAGCCATCTATAAGACCATGTTTCCATGGTACTTGGTTACGACCCTCACGGTTTCCTTGGCGGGATATCTCTGAATCTTGGAAGATTGCCAGCTGATGTTAAACAACATCCCAACTTAACGGGCATTGTTAAAGGAAATAGGATAGGAATTTATCGATTATGACAGAGTATTCTCATTTGGAGAACGATTATTCTTTGAGTCTCAAAATTCGAAAACAATCTGCCAGTAACTGAATTGATACCCGTCTCCCCCCATCAAACCCTTTTCCTCTTTCTAAAGCTCGAATAGGTCATTCAAAGATGATTTGTATATTATGTGTTCGGCACTTCTCTTTATACTCGGGATAGACATAGTAACCGTTATCGTACCGAGGATCAGCATTGTCCGACTTGCTCCAAGGGCATTTTGCAGTAGATTGGATGGTTCCAATCAAGCTTTTATACACTTTGTTCACTCAAGGGATAGTAGAGGAGATTCTCGGCTTCGGAAAATGTTTATGTTTCATAAACCTATAATGAAAGAAACGCGGAGTAAAATCCAGAAAACGTTGATGGGTAGAGGGAGTGCCAATGACCAATCATGATGAAACCGATTCGACTCAAAGCTTCGAAGAAAAGGGTATATACAACAGTGAGAACACTGTTAATATTCTAATAGCTACTGTGAAGAATTGGAATATTAGAAACTCCTATAAAATCAAAGAAAAAAACAAGAAATATAACTGGCATCTAATAACAGACAACAAGCAATTAACTTATGATGGGGTTGCAAAAATTGACCCGAAATATGTATTCTTTCCGCATTGGTCATGGAAAGTACCTGGAGAGGTGTATAAGAATTTTGAGTGTATAGCATTCCACATGGCCGATCTCCCATTTGGCAGGGGAGGAAGTCCTCTTCAGAATCTGATTGAAAGAGGCATATACGCAACTCAAATTTCTGCTTTAAGAATGGTGGATGAGCTTGATGCCGGTCCAATCTACATGAAGAAACCTCTATCGCTTTGTGGTAGTGCGGAAGAGATTTTTATGTTAGCTTCAGAAATTGTTTTCGACATGATGATCGAGATTATCGAGAATAATCCTACCCCAAAACCACAGGAGGGAAATCCAGTGGTGTTCAAGAGGAGATCTCCAGAAGAAAGCGAAATTCCAAAAGAGAGTGATTTAAGGAGAGTTTTCGATTACATTAGAATGTTGGACGCAGAGGGATATCCTAATGCATACGTTGACTGGAGTAATCTTAAGATGGAGTTTACACGTGCTAGTCTAAAGGATGATTTCATTATAGCTGAAGTGAGAATTACTACAAAGAGGATGAACAGAAAATGAAGATACTTGTCATTGCTGCCCATCCGGATGATGAAGTTTTGGGATGCGGGGGAACCATAGCAAAATCTGTTAGTGAGGGGGATGAAGTCTACTGCCTGATTCTGGGAGAGGGAGTAAGCTCTAGGTACAAAAGTCGTGAGCTGGCAAAGAAAAAAGAGTATCAGGGCTTAAAAGCAGATGCCAAAAAGGCTGCAAGGATTTTAGGAATCAAGAAAGTATTCTTCAAGGATTTTCCTGATAACCGTTTTGACACTGTTCCGCTTCTCGAGCTGATCAAGGCGGTTGAAGAAGTTAAAGAAAAAATCAAACCAGATGTCATTTACACACATCACTACGGGGACCTTAATATTGATCATCAGATAACTTTTAAAGCAGTGTTAACTGCTTGTCGCCCATTGCCAGAAGAAACCGTTCGAGAAATATATTCTTTCGAGGTCCCATCAGCAACAGAATGGGCTGCCCCGGGCACACACGATTTCACACCAAATGTTTTCACAGATATCTCCGAGACTTTTGATAAGAAGATTGAAGCGATAAGAGCATACAAAAGCGAGGTCAGAGAATACCCTCATCCAAGGTCTCCAAAATCCTTAGAGATTATCGGCAAACGATGGGGGGTGGTTGTTGGTGGGAGGTTTGTAGAACCTTTTTCCCTGATTAGATTGATTAGAAGGTGATTTCTTCTCGACACTGCTGATCTAAGTCCGAAGGATGATTCCAGAGTCATACTGGTGAGAATGGAGGGCACTAAGAACACGGCCCTGCATCAGCCATCTAGATGACCATGCCTTCAAACGATGTGGCCCCCCCCAAGTCAGGCTTCTGTCCACCATAATCAAGGTCATATGCTAAATCATTCCTAAAGTCAAGTCATTGGCTGTTCAAGCTCAGTGAATCGAAATGCAGTGGAATGAGAAAATCGTACTGATTACAGGTGGCACCGGTTCATTTGGAAAGAGATTCGCTGAGATCATGCTGAGGGATTATCATCCAAAGAATCTCATCATTTTCAGCCGAGATGAGCTAAAGCAGCATGAGATGCCCTGTGCCCATGTCCGTTATGACATCCGTCCTGGTAATTATCCGTCTGATCATTGGACACATTTGAGCTTCGCCTAGGCTTGTAACCAGGATATTAGATTATCGGCTGGAGGCTTGCGCTCCACATATTTCCTGGGCCGTCTCTAATAAGTATGGATGCAATTAAAAGCTTGACTCGAAGGAAACTATATTTATCTAAGGTAAGATGAATGGTTTATGTACAAGACACCACAAGAGGAATTTTGGGCAGGTTCCTTTGGTGATGAATACACGGACCGGAACCAGAATGAGAAGTTGCTCTCCTCCAATACCGCCCTCTTTTCTCGGATCATCGCAAGGACTTCCGGCGTGAAGTCAGTCATTGAATTCGGATCAAATATCGGCCTAAATCTCATTGCTATCATGCAGCTAATCCCCGACGTAGATTTGTCCGCTGTTGAAATAAATGAGAAGGCCTGCTCTGCGCTCCGAAAGACAGGCAAAGTCAGAGTCTATTGCCAGTCGGTACTCGATTTCAAACCGGACCACAAGCGTGATATGGTCTTCACGAAAGGCGTCCTCATCCATTTGAGCCCTGACGTCCTCCCAGCGGTCTATGAGAAAATGTATGAATCAAGTGTAAGGTACGTCTGCGTTGCAGAATACTACAATCCGACGCCGGTTGAAATCAATTACAGAGGTCACGGAGAGAGGCTCTTCAAGAGAGATTTCGCAGGGGAGTTGTTGGACAAATACCCTGATCTCAGGCTTGTTGATTATGGGTTCGGCTATCATAGAGACCCGCAATTTCCTCAGGATGACATAAACTGGTTCCTGATGGAAAAGATTTAATGTAGAATCTGTAATAACCTTGCAGGCGGAGGCATCGACGTCCAGGACTACTACAGGACATGACACGGCTCGGTCCTGAGCATGTCGATCAAGAACTACATCCACATAACCAAGAACATGCGCTTCGAGGACGACATCAGGGCATCGTATTCCAAGACCGAGATAGCCGATTCGGTGGACAAGGTCGAGCCTGGGGTAATCCGTGAATGCCTATAAAAAGTTGGAATGAATACCAGAAGATAAAGCTAAACTATGATTATCGGCTTTGTACCGAAAAGATCTACAACAAATCTAGGGAATCGACAAGAAGATTTGAATCAGTCGATTGCCCACCATCTCCCTGGGAACTTCTTCTTGAGAATCTTGTCCCCTTCGCCGATTGGTTTCAATCCAATCATGCGCATGTCCGCGTCGACCATTATCTTGATAAGATCGTTAAACTTGATCTTCGGGTTCAGTCCGAGCTCTTTCTTCGCCTTCGTCGCATCAGCAAACAGT
>Ga0315294_10010568_pt1 | contig 10124 bp, 14 predicted proteins | sample YL17G13_40_MG_FD_203626 | JGI IMG/M metagenome (GOLD analysis project Ga0315294, IMG submission 203626) | Sediment microbial communities from Yellowstone Lake, YNP, Wyoming, USA - YL17G13_40 | ecosystem: Environmental > Aquatic > Freshwater > Lake > Sediment | place: USA: Wyoming | collected...
ATAAAGGCAAGCGATGTGATTTATCCCTGATAAGTCAATAGATACATGAGCAGCAACAAGCCCATTCAACTCTCTCCCAATTCTCTAAACCTCTATTATGAGTGTCCGAGGTGTTTTTGGATGGATAAAAGAATGGGTATCAGAAGGCCTCAACCCTATCCTTATGCTTTGAACGCGGCAGTGGATTTGCTTTTGAAACAGGAATTTGACAAATACAGGAAAAAACGGGAATTACATCCATTATTAGTGGCTTACAATATTCCTGCCAAACTTTTTCCGAATCAAGGATTGCTGGACGAGTGGCGGAATAATTTTAAGGGCATCCGTTATTACGACGCGGAACTGGATGCCACGCTTTTTGGCGCGGTAGATGATATTCTGGAGTTTTCCGAAGGAAAACTGGCAGCCATGGATTACAAATCAACAGGCAGCAAAACAGCTAACGTTTACGACCGCTTCCAATTGCAAATGGACATCTACACTTTTTTGCTGGAGAAAAACGGCTACAAAACCGTGAGAAAAGGTGTTTTGGCTTTTTACGTAGTTGATAAAGAAAACGGGTTTGACGGAAAATTGCCCTTCAAAAAAGAAATCCAGGTCATTGACACCGATCCTTCTTACGTGCAAAAGCTTTTTGGCGAAGCGGTAGCGCTTTTGAAAAAAGACACAGCGCCGAACCACAGCCCTGATTGCCAATACGGCAAGTGGTTCAAAGAGGCGTCGGATTTTAGTTAAAAAGAAAAAACAAAGGTCGAGAAGAGATAAAACAATAACAATAAAAATATGAAAAAATCAATTATTTTTTTATTAGTTCTCGGATTAAGTGTCGGAGCCGGTATAGCTTTGGCGGGTGGGTTTGACCAGTTTGGCTACAATTACGGCGCCAGAATTTTTGTTGGAAAAGCCGATGGCGTGGATAAGACTCTTGACGGTAAGGTATGGGGCGACCCAACTTATGCTAATGACCGCTTGGTGATGAAATGGTCAAAGGGTTGGGATGATGCTCGTTTCAACGGCGCTCCTTGGACAGCCGACGCCTGGGAAGATAACGAGTGGAACGGAAAGGTTCCGGGAGGAAGCGGAGAAGTCTGGCATTATAAAATTAAATGGGTAGGAACACCATGTGATGAAACAAACCCTAACTGGGCAGCTGGGGGATATTGTATCTGGGGTCAATTTGAAGTGATTATGTCTCAAGGAACTGTGGCAAATGAACATATCTGGGATGCCCACGCCATTCCCACCGGATACGGAAAATAAATTATATTTTTCGAGAAACCTCAAAAAATCGCCTGACGCATTAGCACAGAGGGCGATTTTTTGCTTGCACTGAATTAGCAGAAGTGCTTGCCCCGAACTTTTTGAAGGAGTAGAATAAAGTATATGGAAACTAAACCAAAGAGAAATGAAATTCCTCCAAACAGAGCCAATCTGCGATTGGTTCGGCCAGCAAGATTAAAGACCGAAGTTCACAGGGCAAACGTTCGGCTCGTGCGAAAACCTAAAAAGTATGGGTAAATTTTTGAGAAAAGTGGCCATTTTTGACATTGACGGCACGGTTTTCCGTTCCAGTTTGCTGATAGAATTAACCGATGCTCTAGTGCAGGAGGGAATTTTCCCTTCAAAAGTGAGGAAAATATATGTTCGGGCTTGCAAAGATTGGCTGGACAGAAAGAGACCATACGAAGATTATATTGGCGCGGTAATTAAGGGGTTTGACCAAAATATCAAAGGCATTAGATATGATGAATTTTCAAGAGTTGCTAAAAAAGTGGCAGCTTTTCACAAGAACCGGATTTATAAATACTCCAGCGACCTGATTAAAAATCTAAAAAAGAAAAATTATTATCTTTTGGCAATTTCCCACTCTCCCCAAAAGGTCGTCAAGGAATTCGGTAAAAAATTCGGCTTTAACAAAATATACGGCCGGATATTTGAAATGGACAGGAAAAAAAGATTTACCGGTAAGATGCTGTACCCCGAGTTAATTTTTGACAAAGCCAAGATTTTGAAACGGGCAATTGAAAAAGAAAAGTTGACACTCAAGGGTTCGGTTGGAGTGGGGGATACGGAAACTGATATCCCTTTTCTGAAAATGGTGGAAAAACCCATTTGCTTTAATCCCAATCAGAAACTTTACCAATACGCTAAACGCGCCGGCTGGAAAATCGTGATTGAAAGAAAAGACGTCATTTGTTATCTTTAATTGCAACTTTATGAGAAAATATTTAATCATTTTAATCGGCGGGATAGTAATAGTGGGCGGCATGGTTTGGGCCGGGTTTTATTTAAGACCTGCCAGGGTTGAGGTCCAAGGTTTTGACGACTGCGTCAAAGCCGGTTATCCGGTAATGGAGAGTTATCCGCGGCAGTGTAAAACACCCGACGGGAAAACGTTTGCCGAAGACATCGGCAACGAATTGGAAAAACAGGATTTAATCAGAATAAACAACCCGCGGCCGAATCAAACAATAGAAAGCCCGCTTTCAATTGAGGGAAAGGCGAGGGGATTCTGGTTTTTCGAGGCGTCTTTCCCTGCTAAACTTTACGACGAGAAAGGAAACTTATTGGGAGTAGCCATTGCTCAAGCCCAAGACGAATGGATGACCGAAGATTTCGTTCCCTTTAAAGCGAACTTAGAATTTTCTTTTTCCATCACCCAAAAAGGCGTTTTGGTTCTGAAAAAGGATAACCCCTCTGGTTTGCCGGAAAATGCCGATGAGTTAAGAATCCCCGTTGCTTTTAAACAAGTGGTTGCTCCGGAAAATATAATGAAGGTGAGAGTTTATTTAAATAACGACAGAATGGACCCGGAATTTTCCTGCAACAAGGTCTTTCCGGTGGAAAGAGAAATAATTAAAACTGAAGCCGTACCCAGGGCCGCCTTGGAAGAATTGTTAAAGGGGGCGAGCGAGAAAGAAGAAGCGGAGGGTTTTTTCACCAGTATCAATCCCGGAGTGAAAATCCAAAAATTAACGATTGAGGATGGCGTGGCAAAAGTTGATTTTGACGAACAGCTGGAATTTCAAATGGGGGGTTCATGCCGGGTGGCGGCCATCAGAACCGAGATTACTGAAACCCTGAAACAATTTCCGACCGTCCAAAACGTCATCATCTCCATAAACGACCGGACGGAGGACATTTTACAACCCTAAACAATTTTGAAGAGAATTAAAAAACCCTTACTTTGTGAAACACAAAAGAAGTAAGGGTTTTTTGTTGCCAATGAACTTTTAGAGCTCAATCAAATCCGTGTTACCATATGGCGCACCTTGCCAGTTGAAGGGAATTTCTTAATGTCATCTGGGTGCACTTGGAGAAGTTCATTGGGTTCCGCATGAAAAGGATCTTCGTCACAACTAGGACATCTATCCTCGTGTTCGAGAACCGGTGTCCCACAATGAATGCATAACAAATCCGTTTTTTTCTTTTTCATCTCTGTCTCTCCTTTCTTGGTATAAAACCGGAAAAGGATTAAGAATTTAAATCAGTATTCACTTTTAAAATTGCCTTGGTTCTATTATACAACTATAATATTTTTTGTCAAACCAAAAGAGATTACTCAACCCTCCTCACATATTCGCCGCTTTCGGTATTCACCTCAATAATATCACCTTGCTCAATGAACAATGGAGCGTTCATTTGCGCACCGCTCTCTAAAATAACGATTTTATTGCCGGACTGAGCGCGGCCACCTTTAAGTCCGGGAGGGGATTCAGTCACTTTCAGTTGGACTTTTATCGGCAAAACAATATTGACGATTTTGTCCTGAAATTTTATTGCGGTTAGCGCCTGATTTGGTTTTAAGAATTTTGCGCCCGAACCGATTTGTTCTTCCGTCAACTCAAATCGATGAAGTTTGCCTCCTTCGGAGTTTGCCTTCATCTCCACCTTTCGCTCGGCTTCGCCTCGCTCGGGTAAGCGATTTGACGGATTTTTAATTTCGGAAAAAACAAATTTCCCTTTGTGCTGATATACGAATTTTGCCTCAATTTTTTCCATTTCCGCTTCTTCAAGAGTGTCTCCTTGATGGAAATTCTTGACAAAAACCGACCCTGAAAGCAGATTTCTCACCTTGGTCTGAATCACTGCTTTGCCCTGAGCCACTTTCAAAGGTTGCGATTCAAGCACTTCGTAGGGTTGTTCGTCCAAGATAAATCTTGCGCCTTTTTTTAAATCATTATGGGTTAACATAATAGGGAGTATAACAAGTTATTTAACAATTCTCCATTCCATGTCCTGTTCTCTGCCGGCAAATTCCAGCCATTCGCCTTCAGGAGATATAACATACCATTTTCTTTTGGTTTCTGACCAAATCATCGGGTTCCCGTCAAAATAGGGCTTTTTTACTATTTCTTTCGGCTTTAGCCGGTCCAATTCCAGCCATTTTTTAAAAACCGTTTCAATAGCATAATCCAAGCTCCTTGAATTCGCCCATTCAGCTACCCTATCTACGGCTCCCTTTGCTTTTTCAATTGAGCCGGCCAATTCCAGAAGTTGTTTTGCCGGCTTTGTAAATCGCGAATAAATTATCTTTCTTTTTTTGGCGCTTTTCTTTAATTCCTGCAAGGACAATCCTTTTGTTTTGAAATAATGAGTGATAATTTGCTGAATCGCAGTTTCGTCTTTCAGGTCTTGGTAATACTTAATTTTATTTTTCTTCAGATACTCTTCAATTTTTTTAGCCATGCTCTTTCCGATGCTTGGCAGATCTTCAAGACCTTTCAATCCCTTTTCTTCATAGGCAAGGGAAATATCCGTGCCTGAATCGTCAAGGAATTTAGCGGCTTTGCGGTAAGCCGCTGGTTTAAAGATGACCCCTTTTATCTCTAAAAGGTCGGCTATTTCGTAAAATATTTTAGCAATTTTTTTATTGTTCATATTTTTCCGTTATAAACCGGTAAATAACTATTTTCTCTTTTTCTTGATTAATTCCGCCTTTTTGGCAGGCAATGGAAACTTGCTCTTCTGTCGTGTTAATTCCTTCCAAACCAGGCAACAAAAGCCCGCATTTAGTCGCTGTTTTTACAATAATACCATATTTTGGGGGGTCTAATTCTTTGATGTCCTTAATCAATTCCGGTTCGCTTAAAATATAAACCGTGTAAGTAAGATGGGGAAGTTCTTCTTTCCTGATGGGATCAAATCTGTAATCCTCGGTGGCAGCGGCAATGGCGTTATGGATAATTTCTTCAGCAATATTTTTATGAATAGGCAGATAAGTGCCGATACAGCCCCGCAAATCGCCCTCCTTTTCTATGGTGACAAAAACTCCGCTCTTTTTCCGTAAAAATTCCTCAGGCAAACCAACGGGAGGTTCAATTATTTTCTTTTCCTTAATGTAAGTTTCAACTGAAAGTTTTGCTAATTCCGGCAGAGTCATAATTTTTCCAAAATTTTTAGTTCTAATTTATCGGTTCCGGTGTCGTAAATGGCGAAGGTTGACTTGAAAAGTATTCCGGCAATATTTCCCGGGTTGACCAATCGTGTTCTTCCGATTTTCTCTTCCCATGGCTTGTGAGTATGGCCATAAAAAACCAGATCATATTTTTGACTCTCGGCTAAATTTCTGGCAATTTCCGGGAAATGACAAAAGGCGATTTTCTTTCCGCCAATTTTTATCTGGCCAGATTTTTCAAAAACTTTGTTTTTCGGCAAATCATTAAAAGAATCTTGAGGAATTTTGGAAAAACTGGCATCGGCCTCGCTAAATATAATGTAAATTTTTCCCTGGAATTCTTTCAAGCCCTCTTTCAAGGTTTCGGGCTTGAAAATATCCCCGCAGTGAATTAAAACCTTAATTTCCTCTTTTTTAATGAAAAATAATGCCTTTTTCAAGCTCGCCAAATTGTCGTGCGTATCCGAAATAATCGCAATTTTCATATTCTAGCCAGGATTTTATTTATCTTTCTCAAAAAATCTTTTTTCTTTCTAAAATCGTAATATCCTTCTATTTTGCCGATAAGTTTTCCATTTTTAAAAAACATCAGAGAGGGCAGGGCTTTTACTTTATATTTCTTTAATATTGAATCGTCTTCTTTTACTTCTATTTTTCTGTATTTTATATCCACATCTTTGAATAACTCTCTAACAGGTATGGAGTGGAGCAAACATTTTAGGGATCTCTTGTTGAATAATTCCGTTACAGCCAGCTTGGTTGATTCAAGAATTTGAATATTAAATTTGCTTAAAGGAATTTGAAATGCATAACCTATTGGTTCTGCCCCATACCTGTCAACGAACAAATCAGAAACCTTTCGTAGGTCTTTCTTAATTTCTTTTTTTATTCTTTTATATTCTTTTTCGGTCCTGGCAACTCTTATTGCGCCCACCGGGCAAGCTTCTTCGCACTTCCTACAGTTGATACATTTTTTATTGTCAGTTGAGATTGTTTTTCGTTTGTCGTCCCAATAAAACGCTCCCGTAGGACAAACTTCTATACCGCTACAATCCTTGGAGTTGTCGCAAATTTTGAAATTTATTAAAACCGCCATTATTTTAATAATTGTTTAATTCTTTCTGTTTCGTTTTCGACGATTTTACCGTTGTATTCGCCGGCGTGAGCCGGCGCACCCTTGTAAATCGGCTTTTTCTGGTCTAAATGCAAATTAAAAATCAGATTTTCGCCTTTGGTTTTTAAAAAGAGATGGAATCTTGGGTAACCATGCGGCGGTCGAACAAAACTTAATTCTTGCCGTTCTTTTTCTTCACCCTGAAAATGGTATCCTATTTTTCTCATCAAATCGTAAAGATTTTCTTTAAAGGGACCTTGTATGGTAAATTGCATAAATAAATTATCCGCGGCCGGCTAACTGGCCGCAGGCGGCTTTAATTTCTTGGCCGAAACGGTAGCGCTGAGTTGCAACAACGCCACTTTTCTCTAAAATTTCTTTAAATTTTTTAATTTTCCAGCCGGGTGATGGTTTAAATTGAGAGTGAGCAATAGGATTGAAAGATATAAGGTTAACAAAATAAAGCGTCTTTTTTAAAAGCTTGGCTAACTCTTCAGCTTGCTCAGGCGAATCATTTACTCCATCAATCATTAAATGTTCAAACATCACTTTTCTTTTTGTCTTTTTAATGTAATCATCAACCGTTGCTAAAATTTTTTCAATCGGATATTTTCTGTTTATCGGCATCAACTTTGAACGCAAATTATTATTCGGAGCATGAAGAGAAATCGCCAAGTTTACTTGTAATTTCTCTTGGGATAATTTTTTAATTCCCTCAATTATACCTGCGGTCGAAATGGAAATATGCCTGCTGCCCAGATTGAATCCGTCTTTATCGTTTAAAATTTTTATTGTTTCTATCACATTATCATAATTCAAAAATGGTTCTCCCATACCCATAAAGACGATATTGGTGGCTTTTTCCTTATTTTTTTTCAATAATCTGGCGAAAAATAAAATCTGTTCAATGATTTCCGAACTTGTTAAATTTCTCTTGAAACCCTGCTGACCGGTGGCGCAAAATTGGCAACCCATTGCACAACCAACCTGTGAAGAAACACAGATCGTCCTTCTGTCGTCCCGGTGTCTCATTAAAACAGACTCTATTTTTGAATTATCTTTTAATCTAAAAAGGGCTTTAACGGTTTGATTATCTTCCGAAGTCAGGGTTTTTTCCGGTTTTAATTCCGAAATTGGACAAGCTTCTGATAATTTTTGGCGCAAATCTTGGGGCAGGGTAGTGGCTTTATTCCAATTTTCAATCAAATCTTGAAAAACCGCTTTTTTTATCTGTTTCAAACGAAAAGGGGGTTCTTTTTCCAAAACTTTTTCAATTTTTTTAAAATCCATATTTTATTTCAACTTGAAATTAGCGACTAAATAGCCGACGCCGAAGGGACCTTCGTAAGACAGGATTTCGGGTTGATATTTTACACCTGACCCTTCTAAAATTCCCAACATAAAACAGAAAGACCTCAGGCCGCATTCGCCGGCTTCGGGAAACATTTCGTCTAATTTCAAAATTGTATTTATGTCTTTCTTTTTCAAAGAATCTATCAGGACTTTATCAAATTTGGGACCATCTTCCTGAAAGCCATAGGGCCCGTCTTCTTTGAGGCAATGAGAGAGGTCGCCGCTGGCTATCAATATAATTTTCTTATCAATTGAATTATCGGAGGCTAAGCCTCCGCTAAGTTTCTTACCTTGTTCAAAATAGAATTGAGGCGATTCCAAACCGATTAAATGCTGTTCTATTACCCGAGCATTAGTGAAGGGTGAAGATGAGCGAAGCTCATCGATCTCCCCCTTAAAATCCTTTGCCAGGAAAAATAGGGGAACATTAAAGCCCCAATCAGGGTGAGGGGAGGAGATAATAATTAAGTCGGGGCTGGCTTTTTTTAATTCTCCGCCTAAAAACTCCAAATTTTCAATCGTTTTTTTGACTTTTTCTCTGTCTTCTTTTGACCCGACAGAAGGAAGAATTATCGGAGGATGTGGCGAAATCGCCGCAAAAACTATTGACATATTTTATTCTAAAGTTAAATTCAAATCTTCATTGCACTTGGGACATTTACCATTTTTATCATGGCGGCTGACAACATAACCTGTCCTGTTAATGCATAAAGCGCCGCATTTTGGACAAAAAGTGTCTTCTGAGGGTAGTCCCGGCACGTTGCCGGTATAGACGTACTTTAAACCGGCTTTTTTACCTATTTCATAAGCCATTTTCAAGGTTTCTATTGGTGTTTCAGGCAAGTCCTGGAGTTTCCAGGAAATCGCTCCGGAAAATTGACTGATATGCCAAGGAGTTTCAGCGCCCAAATCTTTTTTAATAAAATTAGCAATATTTTTGAAAGTTTTTTCATTGTCATTTAAAGTCGGTATAACCAGAGTTGTTATTTCAACCCAAATCTTTCTGGTCTTCATTCTTTTCAAAGTATCCAAAATCGGCTGAAGTTTCCCACTGCAATTTTTAATATAAAAATCATCAGAAAAACTTTTCAAGTCAACATTTGCGACGTCCAGATAAGGCGCGACCATTTCCAGAACCTCTTTTGAAAGAAAACCGTTGGTCACCCAATTATTTTTTAGCCCTGCTTTTTTAGCCAGCTTCATTGTATCCAAAGCATATTCAGAGAAAATAGTCGGCTCGGTGTAGGTATAAGAAATGCTCGGCAATTTATCTTTTATTGCCAATTTAACTATTTCTTCTGGCGATAAATCATCGCCCAGAATAGGATTTTGTGGTTTTGGCGATTGGGAAATATCCCAGTTTTGGCAATTATCGCATCTGAAATTACATCCGACAGTAGCAACTGACAGAGAACGAGAACCGGGTAAAAAGTGAAAAAACGGCTTTTTTTCAATCGGATCAATATAGCAGGCAATAATTTTGCCGTAATTTAAGGCGTAAAGTTTAGTATCAATATTTTCCCTAACTCCGCAAATCCCTCGATTTTTGGGCAGAATAACGCAGTAATGAGCGCAATTTTGGCACTGCACTTTTTTGTCGGGAAGTTTTTTGTAGAGATAAGTTTCGACCATAAACAGGCGATGAAGTTTGCCTTCATCTTCAGCTTCACTTCTGCAAAACAGAAGTTCGCTCTTCAATTTTAACCTGTTTTATGCTAAAATTCAATTACCGAGTAAGAAGTAAGCTTCATTGACTGTTATGCCTCACAGAATTTTTATTGCCATCAATCTGCCGGAAGATACAAAAAAACAACTCTCTCTTTATCAATCCAAATGGCCTGAGTTGCCTTGCCGCTGGACAAGAAAAGAGAACATACACATTACCTTGGTTTTTTTAGGTTACGTTAAAGATGAGGAACTGCCGGAGATTTTAAAAACCGTCAGAGAGGCGGCTTTGAGAAATAAGCCCTTTTTCATCAACCTGAAGAAAATCTGTTACGGCCCCACTGATAAAAAACCAGCAAGAATGGTCTGGGCAGAAGGAGAAAAGAGTAAAGAATTGGCTATTCTTCAAATGGATTTGGAAAACTCTTTACAGGGGGAAGTTTCCAACCTTAAGCGAGAAAGCCGGGCTTTTGCTCCTCATATCACTTTGGGCCGACTAAAATCTTGGGAGTTCAAAACGCTTGAGTCCGAAGAAAGGCCGGAAATTTCAGAGGAGATTTCCTTAAGTTTTGAGGTAAATTCAATTGAGATAAT
>Ga0315294_10010572_pt1 | contig 10123 bp, 9 predicted proteins | sample YL17G13_40_MG_FD_203626 | JGI IMG/M metagenome (GOLD analysis project Ga0315294, IMG submission 203626) | Sediment microbial communities from Yellowstone Lake, YNP, Wyoming, USA - YL17G13_40 | ecosystem: Environmental > Aquatic > Freshwater > Lake > Sediment | place: USA: Wyoming | collected...
CTATGTAGAAGGCTCTGGCTCCTGACGGCGCTTTCGGTGAAAGTGACAGTCCATACGTGATTTTCGTCAAGGCGCTTTCTAAGCTTCTGGGTGAGCCCGTTACGTAGGCTGAGTACGCGTCTGCATAGTGTTCGCGCAGTCTGCTCAGTCTCATCACGCATAAGAGTGAGATGATGTAGACTACATAGGAAATTATTCCGACTACGAACAGTGCTGCTCTCATGTTGCCTTCGTTTTTTTCTCTTGACCTTCCCGATATCCATGCCGCTTGCCATGTCCCGCGTGCAACAAGATAGGCGAGCAGGGGAAGTGCCGACAGCACGGTCATGACTATATAGTCTTTGTGTTTTATGTGTCCCAGTTCATGTCCGATGACGCCTTTGACCTCGTCTTCGTTCATGTTTCGCAAGAGCCCCTCGTGTAGCGCCAAGGTGGCGCTGCTGGCGGTTCTGCCGAAAACGAAAGCGTTCGGCGTGTTATCTGGGACTGTGGCCAGCCGCGGCATGGGTATTCTGCTTTTGTCTGCAAGTCCTTTGACGGTTGATTCGAGCCATGGGTTTTCTCCGGGTTTCAGGTACTGAAGCTGCGTTGTCATTCTAACGATGGCTGGCCCTATAAGGTACTGGAACAGAATGAAGAGAACTGTGAGGATTATCGAGTAAATCAGGTTCAGCTGGATGATGAACATTATCGCCGCCAAGAACGCGGCGAAGATGAAGCCTACTATGAATATGGATGATCCCATTGCGAATTTGAGTTGGGCAAGTCTGGCCATAGTATCGCCGTATTATTCATAAGACGAAAAGTGCTTGGTTTAAAGTTTTCTAAGAGCAGGCTGGACAAGATTAGCGTAAATGATATGCTTGCATTGTGCTTGGCGAAAGTTCGAAACTCTCCCGGGCTACTAAATGCTTTCGTGCGTGCAACGGCGCTAGGGCCGTCTATTTCGATCCAAATATGGTAGGTTGGACTGGTTTGTTTTTTGATGTGCACTTTGAACGAGTGTTTGAAGCCTTTGTCATCATTCCTGGCGTTTTGCAGTGAACACGTACTCCGATTTTGACCATGCTTTCGGAATCGCTCAGGTTAGGGTTTTCTGACTAAAATAAGCTAGAAACAAGCTTGATTTGTGTGGTGCTCCGGCCGGGATTTGGACCCGGGTCGCTTGCGCCACTGAATTTAGCTTGTTTTGATTTTCTGTCATTTTTCAAGCCTCTACAGTGTAACTATGGCTGTTCTAGGCTTAAAAGAGTTTCTACCTCTTCAGCATGATGCAAAAATGTCTATAGAACTTTAATTCAAAAATGTTAAAAGCCAAGTTGCACTGATAGTATTGTGAGAGGGGAAAATGAGCAAGGTTTTCGTTCCTGTCTTGGTTGTTATGCTTTTTTTGTCAAGCTTTTCAGTTTTCACGCCAGCTGCTAGAAGCGCTGAAGCTCCGGCTGTAGAATGGTATAGAGCTTTTGGAGGTATAGGCGATGAATCAATGTTTTTGGGAAGTCGTTCTGTGATTGAGACCAGCGATGGCGGATATGCATTGGTTGGTCGCACAATGTCTGTAAGTCCTTCAGCAGTTCTGTTTGTAAAGACAGATGCGGCTGGAAACATGCAATGGAACAGAACTTATGGAAGGCAACAACAACCTAATGGTGACTTGGCCTCTTCGGTTATTCAAACAAACGATGGCGGATATGCTTTGGCTGGAGCCAGCTGGAACCAAGCGCGTGGAGCACATGGCTTGTTCCTGGTGAAAACTGATTCAAGTGGCAATATGCAATGGAATCTGACGTACATCAGAGACACTTCAGGAGGATATCTTGACTGGGGGCATGCTTTCTCCGTGATCCAAACAAATGATGGAGGTTACATGGTGGGTGCTGGTGTAAGACATCATCCTGATCATTCAACTGGAGACTGGGATGGTTGGCTGGTTAAGACTGATGCTATTGGAACGGTGCAGTGGGACAAACCCTATGGCGGCAGCTCTGACGAGGGAGTACATGAGGTTCTTCAAGCGAGCGATGGCGGGTACATTTTTGTTGGCACTACCTTATCTTATGGAGTTGGCAGTGGTGAGGTTTGGCTTGTAAAGACTGACGGCAGCGGTAATCAACAATGGGCTAGGACATTTGGAGGTTCAAACTGGGATGATGGCAATTCCATTGCGAAGACTTCCGATGGCGGATACATAATAGGTGCTGCAACGAGTTCTTTTGGAGCTGGGAGTTGGGATTTCTGGCTTGTCAAAACTGATGTTAACGGTAATCAGCAATGGACTGAGACATTTGGAGGCGCAAATGAAGACATAGCATGGTCTGTTATTGAAACTATCAATGGCGGTTATGCTTTGGCTGGCTCCACAAAATCTCTTGGTGCTGGCGATAGTGACTTTTGGATGGTGAAAACTGATTCGGTGGGAAATCAAGAGTGGAATACAACATTCGGTGGAGCAAACTATGATGATGCAAGGTCTATTGTTCAGACTGTGGACAAAGGATATGCTGTAGCTGGATACACTAACTCTTTTGGTGCTGGCTCATATGACTTCTTGCTGGTGAAGCTTGCTGGAACTGCACCCAGAACTTGGGTCGTAGACGATGATGGCCCAGCAGACTTCAGCACTATTCAAGAAGCCATCAATGCTGCAAGCGATGGAGACACAATATTCGTCAAGAACAGAACATACTATGAGCACGTTATGGTGAACAAGACTCTGACACTCACTGGTGAGGACAGGAATGCAACGATAATAGATGGCGAGTACAAAGACCCACCAGAAATGCAGGGAAGCGTCATGATTGTTGCAGCAGACAATGTTGTGATAAGTGGTTTTACGATTCAACATTGCAGGGAAGGAGGCAATGCAATATGCATAACTAACTATGTTAACATGACTTTTTCCTACAACATTATAACAGGCTGCAATGAGGGTGTCAGGATGATCAATTCATCGGGCAATGTTGTTTCATATAACATCGTGAAGGACTGCTACTACAATACAGGCATAGGAATTGACTATGGATCTAACAATACTGTGCATCGAAACACAATCATCAACAGCCATTATGGGATTAGTGGAGGAATTGACTGTCACGGCAATACCTTTTCAGAGAATGCAATCATCAACAACGATATAGGATTTGGAACAACCTCGTATGACAACAAATTCTTCCATAACAACTTTGTCAACAATGATGTCCACGTTATTGCTAGCGGGATTAACCAGTTTGACGATGGTTACCCGTCTGGCGGAAATTACTGGAGTGAATACGATAGTTGGGACGTCTACTGTGGGGTCTATCAGAATGAAACAGGCAGCGATGGGATAGGCGACGACAACCCTTACACAATTGATACTGACAATCAGGACAATTATCCGCTGATCAAACCTTGGATTCCTTACGAGAACGGGACCACGATCTCCATTGAGTACGGTGTTTATCCTCTTGCAGCTCCAATTGGGCGCAACGGACGTGTCTTTACTTTCACTGAGGACATTTACGGTGCCATTGCAATCAATGCAGATGACATAATCCTTGACGGGGCGGGCCACACTCTTCAAGGATGTGGAAGCACAAGGGATGGGATAGGCGTTGGAGGAAACTCGGGCGGGTGTGGAAACGTGACGATAAAAAATGTGAAAATCAAAGGATTTACATTCGGCATCTTTCTCGGTTCCCTCTGTGATGGCACGTTATCCGGTAACACAATATCAAACAACACTTGCGGCATTTACCTATACGGATTTTTAGGATCGCCTATCGAGTGTTCTCACGACATTATTTCTGGAAATACTATAATCAATAATGAAAATGGGATTGTCATGGACGGTGCCGTAATTCATAACTTTGTCTCTGACAACATTATCTCAAACAACAGCAACTGTGGCATTTATCTCACTACTGAATACCCTGGTCATTCTCCCTGCGATGAGAATGTAGTATCTGGAAACCTTATCGCCAACAACGGAAAGGGCATCTTTTTGAACCAAGCCTTTGACAACCTTGTTTACCATAATCACTTCGCTGATAATTCAGCACAAATCTACTCAGAAAATGCGGCAAACACATTGGATGACGGCTATCCTTCTGGAGGGAATTATTGGAGTGACTATACTGGCGAGGATTTGTATCTGGGTGAGTTTCAAACTGAGCCGGGCAGCGACGGAATGGGCGACACGCCATACTTTATTGACGCAGACAACCGAGACAATTATCCGTTGATGAATCCTTGGCCTTCTGGTTGGAAACTCGACTTCACAGCACCAACAAATCATCCAATCGTTGACTTCGCCGTTTACAATGGAAGTCTATATGCTGCAGCCGATAACAAACTCTATGTGAAGGATGAAAACAGCTGGAACGTCTTAGCCGCGCCTGCATTTGTGACCTCGCTTGAACCTTACGGAGGCAAACTCGTCGTCGGTGGACAGGGCGGGCTGTTCTGTTATAATGGAACATCGTTTGGCTTAATCTTTTCAGTCTCCACTTACATCAAGGTGCTAGGAGTCTATGACAATAGGCTTTACGCTGGAACAATGCTTGACAACCCGCCGACTCTCTACTACTGCAACGGCTCAGCCGACAACCCAGCAGACTGGCACGTTGACACAGGCTTTTCAGCTATATTGAACTTCTCAGGTGCTTTTGGAAGCATCGACTCTTTCGCAGAATACAATGGCAACGGGTATGTGACTTCTGGAGGAACTGTCTATTGTTCCAATGAAACAGGTTGGAGCATCGCCAAAACATACGATGATGTTTACGCCTATCTTGACATGCAAGCATACAACGGCAAGCTATACTTCGCAACAAGAGATCATGGTTGGAGAAAACCCCTCTATCAAGGAGGCACAGGCTTCAGCGGAAGAGTCATCGAGTTTGACGGAGAGAATTGGACAACGGTGTTTGACCATGACTATTGGATCTATTCGCTGGAAGTCTACGACAACAAGCTTTACGCTGGGACAGCAAACAAAATCTACACTTACAACGGGACAAGCTGGGAAGTCTCGTTCAACGCCACAGAAGGAGCATACTACGCTATATCTACGATAACCTATGACGGTAAGATTTATGTGGGTATGGGCAACGGCTACATATTCGCAGACCCAGCACCACTCAAAGCAGAACATGAAACCATCGTAGTTCCAGAGTTTTCATCAACAACCATTCTCGCAGTCTTCACGGCGCGCTTGCAAACATGATTGAGGGCATTCCCCCGGAGCTTGTTGCAGTCGGCTATGACAATAGGAACAACCGTTTGCCCGAGCCCCCTCTGGAAGACTTTGCAGCTCATAGAGAGATTAGATGAATTCACAGAAGTCAGAAAGCGAACGCTGAGACAGGCATGGTCACTATGATAATTTGGTTGTGTTTCTATAGGGAGCAAGCCTGCTAGCATTGCGAGCTCTCAAGAAAACCAAAAAAGGTGATGGAAAATGGGAGAAAACATGATAAAAGTCGGAGTGATATTAGAGATCGAGTCGAAGAAGTGGCGAGAGCTTGAGCATGTGATAGTTGATAGCTCATCTATCGTCTATGTGAAGAAAGCTCCGCTAAACGTAAAATTGAAGATAGTTGAAACAAAAGGAGATTTGGTGAGAGAAAATGAGCGAGAAAATAGTACGTGAATCAGGCAATTTCAAAAATGTCGAACAAGTAAATCACAACGGTGAAATGGGTTTCGCAATCTATGAAAACGGTTCATTTACGTTCAGAAAGCAAGTCGGCAATGCATTTCCTAGGACAAAGGTGCCATGGGCATTAGCTCCAATGCCGATTGAGTGCAAAAGTGAAGCAGAACTATTGGCTGAAATCAGAGAAGCCATATTCAAGTACTGTGACTTGTCGCCTGAATACAATTACGATATTTGTGCCGCATGGGCTATGGCTTCTTGGCGCCTTGAAGCTTTCAATAGCGTGTGTTACATTGAAGCTTTGGGGCCACCAGGAAGTGGAAAAACCAGATTGTTAGAAGCTCTTCAAGCTTTGAGCTATAGGGGAGTCCTCTGTTCACACGTGACATTCTCATCTATTTTTCGAGCAATAGAAAAAGACCGTGTAACACTGCTCCTTGATCAAGCTGAGAAACTCAGAAGCGCAAAGGATTCCGGAGACGTGATTTCAATTTTGGACGGTGGCTATCGCCGCGGGGCTACTAAACTTCTGTTTGATGAAAAAATAAATGACTATGTCGCATTTGAAATCTTTGGATTCAAAGCAATTGCAGCAACAAACCCTCTTGAACGTTCTCTTGAGGACAGGTGCATACCGATACTAATGCAGAAAGCCAAACGTGAAGTTCCAACATGGTTAAAGACAGATGACAAACAACTAGCTCAACTTCGGGGAAAACTCCTCTCGTACCGATTCAAGTTGACTGCTGAAGAAAGTGAAGATAGTGAAGAAAATGAACACAGACTTATGCCATTACTTGAGAAAGTGACCAGAGACAGCCGTTTGAGAGAACTTTTCTACCCCTTAATTTATGCCAATAAATGTTCATTATCTTCAGAATCTTCACTATCTTCACATCCGCTTGCTCAAGCAATATCTACTCTTGATGAATCAAGAAAAGAAGCCGATTACACAAGTGCTTATTCAGAAATACTGCATGCAATTGATTCCTGCATTGATTTGGGTCTCATCGTAAACGGGAGAATTCTAATTCAGTCGATAACTGACGCATTCAACGAGGTGAGAGACATGAAGTTTAGAGTATCTCCAGCCACCGTGGGCGGATATCTCAAAACACTCGGATTTGACAAACAGCACACGAGAGAAGGAAATGCGATAGTCTACAATGAAGCATTAATGAAACAGTTACACATGCGCTTTGTCAAAGTCATTGAAACATACGCGGTCAAAACTGGAAGTCCATTTCCTACCTGAGCTTTCTCCACAGAATAAGAGCTGGGCGCGACCCAATTTCTGCAAGTTTAGGAATAGGAGATACGCATGTTCACAGAAGCCTGTTACGACCACAACAGAGGTGATGTTCATGCGTTTTGAACCGCATTGTAAGATATGCAAAAGCGAGCTCGCAACAGCGCTGCTGTTCCTGCACAGGTGCGAAGAGTATTCTTACAAAATGCTGATCGAACGCTACAAGCACGTCTTAGACATCAATGTTTACAACCTGTCAACACACTTCAACAGACACGTTCAGCAGAAAGACATAGACGCAGTCGAAGAGACAAAGCGTCGCTGGGCTCAGATGGATGCAGAGCTCAGCGAGCACGCTTAGGATTAGGAGAGCTTTTCAGCAAACATTTTCTGCGCCAAAGATATTTTTGAGCAAAGCTTTTTCAATGTTTGAAAGTGATATGCCACGTCTCTTGGAAAAGATCGGTTCTTGATGGGTTCCATAGCGCGGACTAATACAGTGAAAGAATAATTCGCCCGTATTAAAAGACAGGGCTATTATCCAAGCTAGATTGGGTTACTTCCTTCGATAGACTGTATTTGTTGACGACCGATCTAATTAGGTCACTAAACCATATTGGACTCGCGGGCGAGACAAAGATACTTTCAACCAGAACGTCCAAGTTGACATCGACATATTCTCCATCTACGAATGCTTTTTGCCGCAAATCTGTGTTGAACCATTCAACTAAGTCGTTCGAAGGAAACTTCGAGATTATTGCTCGCAATTCATGTTCATGCTCAAAACTTTTTCTCTTATGCAGAAACGGATTGAAAACGTTGTTTTCAGGCAGCCATTCTGTAGCATAGTCAATGTATTTGACTTGCCCTATGAAGACATCATTTCTTGTATATAAGTCAAAGCTTTTCGCTAGTCGCTTGAAAGTGGATTGGATTGCCACGCTTTTATCACCAGCTGAATACAGCTTCCACATCGCGGCAGATTCAAACTCGCTCATAGTCCATGAATTGATGATTACGGATTGCCTAATCTCCTCGTTGAAAACTGACATATCAGAAGCCCGCATAGTTAAAGGGCGAGCTTCCACACTCATTTTGGAATATGATCCTTCAAAGGGGTCGCCTAGTTTGTCAGATCTTGCGAAAAACAATGCTTGTTTGTCTAACAATGAAACGAACTTCGTGAAATCCAAATATCGCCATATCTTCGAATACTCATTATCCGGCTTTTGAAATGCTTCATTTTCTTGGTACGTGACTATGCCACCCAACTAGAACTTCTTCGGTTACACAGATATGCCGTTTGGTCACCTATTACGCGTTGAATATTGCGGGAACATGATTGGCGTAAGCATAGCAAATCGCGCGCGCTGGAATCTGCTCTTTGGCCATCTTATTCTGCCGGGTTAATCTCTGTTATAGTGCCGCTAGCATCGACGGACAGATATGCAATTACATCGCCAAAGCGTTTTGGATTTCCGTCAGTGTAATCAACCGTAAGGCTCAGATCTGTGTAGGGTTTATCAACAGTCGAAGGCAATAGCTCAAACTGAGCAACCAAGACGAAGGATTTAGTTTCTCCTCTTAGAAGAAGGAAGTGAAAAGTCGGCTCAATACTGAAGGAGATAGGTAATGAAACTCTGTTTCCTCCACTATCGACATACAATGAGTAGTCAAAAAGTTGACCAGAAGCTTCTCCGATATTTTCAATAGTGCCTTCCAACCTAAGATAGTTTTTAATACCTGTGAAATTGACTTCGCCATTGGGTTGAATGGTAATTCTAAACACAGCCTTCTTCTCTGCCATTTCACGTGTCCACAATTCATGACTGACGTTTAGGGCAAGAGCCGAGCCAGAAAGAACAAGGGCAATGACTGAAAGAATAAGAGTGATCCACTCAAATTTTGTCCGTTTTTTCTTTTCTTTCGACAAGAACATGTCCTCCGCGCATACTGGACATCACTGAACATTCAGAAAACCGTAGTATTAATACCCTTTTTTTGGGGTTTTGGGTTTTGGGGGTAAAGTTCTATTCCAAGAATCTTGGTCCCGAAAATCAGCATTCTGTGAACATTTTTCAAAACACCTAAAACTACGTATATTATTGTTAGCGCGCGCACTCTAAATAGAAAGCTCTTTCCAGATGATAGTTTTGTCTTTGCGTTCAACTGCTTCATAAGCATACTTTAGAAATTGAACATTTTTCAAATCCAACAAATCTCTGCAAAGCATTTTGTTCAGCGGTGCAAACACATAGTGTAAACATATCAACTTGTCCGCGCAATGTAAGCAGAAAGATAAAAGACCAGAAAACAGTTCATAACTGTCAAAGGGAGTTCGAAAAGGAAGATGTCAAAGAAGGAGAGATGCTACATCATAAGACTCGCAGGCGCAAAGATAAGGTTTAGGAACCTTTTGAGAAAGAAGGGCGAAAGATTTGAAACCATGATTCAAATGGAGTTGAAAGTTTCCTCAAAATGGTTGCCGGTGTTCAGATGTGACAGGAGCCATAATTTCTACCACGTTGACCTTTTCTACAAAGACGGTAGAAAGAGAAAAAAGCTGCTATCAAGCAAAGACGCTGTCAATGCGATTGTTGAAGTAATAGATTTGTTTAAACGAGACTGGAAGAAGCTTTTTGAGGAGCTGCATCACAATGAGATTGCCAGTTATTTTGAAAGCCATCAAATATCTATCCAAAGTGGACTAGATAATGCGAGAAAGTACTTGTTAAATGAAGCTAAGCAAATGGATATGATTAGAGAGAGCAGGGGGAAAGGCGAAATCGGATTTGATGCTAATGCGATACTAGAGAAAGAATAGCATGTTTTGTCGTGATTAGATCGGGCGAAGATCATTATCAACTCTAACATTTTTCAAAACAGCGAAAACCCCATATAATATAGTATATGGGAAAAACCCCGTTTTGACTTCAATCGAAGATTCTTCCACAACGCATAAGAAGGAAAATGAACTTAAAGTTAAATGATGCAAAGTGAATAGAAAACTCGTTTCACTATGTTTCTTGACATTTCTTCTCACGTTTTTGATTGCTATGTCACTGGAGGTTGAGATGGCAAACGCAAGTGGAACAATATACATAAGGGCGGATGGAAGCATAGACCCACCAACAGCACTAATTACAACAGTTGATAGTGTTACCTACACCTTTATTGACAACATTAATGGTTCTATTGTTGTCGAGAGAGATAACATTGTAATCGATGGCGCAGGC